>R20__coassemble_31_pt1 | contig 104312 bp, 83 predicted proteins | sample R20__metabat2_low_PE_052 | metagenome-assembled genome bin R20 | reverse complement strand
AACTTGCGGCCTCTTCGTCCCTAACGAAGCGCTCTACCACCTGAGCCACACCCCGGTATTGAACATGTCCTAAAAGCACATCGCTTTATTTAACACGCAAAAAAGATTATAATGTCCTTTGGAAATAAAATCAAGAGGAAATTTTAAAAATGCTTGAAAAGGAAAAATTTAACATCTACGAGTACGTTAAAAAGGAAGAATACTGCGGCTCAATGAGCGGAATGCGCTATCGCCTGATTAAGCTCTCTCCTGAAGAGATGGAGGTTACCATCTGGCCCGAGCCCTACGGATACGGTCACACGGACGAGTCCCTTAAAATACGCAAAACCTTCCCTTTTTCAAGGGAAGGCGTTGAAATGGCCCGGGTATATTTAAACGAAATGTATGAAAGCAATAAAGCTTTATGGGTTCTTAGGTGATCTTCTCTTTCCCGTGCTTATTAAAAACAGAACTATCGCTAAAGCAACACATCCTATACATAAAAACCACTTAGGAGAAAGCATTCCGTCTCCCGTATCAGGGGTCGAATCCTTAATATGGGTCCCATCTCTTGAAACCGAAGCGTTAGTTCCCTCGTAATTATATAATCCATAAGGGCTAAAGTGCTCGCACTTAAAGGAAATATAATTCGTCCCGTCAAGCTCTTCTATTGAATATTCTACAGCTTCAAGCTGTCCATCTGAATCAAGACATACAAAATGAAGATTATCTGTGATTATCCCGGCAGGAAGCGGCAATATCACCTGTACGCTCTGTTTACCAAGCTTTTTAATTTCAACTGAATCCGAGGAATCATAAAGGCTAAAGTTAAAGCCCTTTAAATTTTCGGGAGAACGTCCGCCATAGAGTTCAGCATATGCCCTCTCTATATCATCCGCTGCATTCTGGGAATCCGTTATATGAAGTACATAGGTATCCTCATTTCCTGCAATCTCTGCCTTTGAATTACTATCCGCAGTAAATACAGAGCTATTAACAGAGAGCATAACTCCGCCGCTTGCATATGATGTTACTCCGTTTGAATTATCACTCTTTAATGTTCCCTGCTCATTAACCACACTTCCGTGGAAACCGTATACTCCGTTCTCAAGCACCGTTCCATCAAGAGAATCCACGCTGTTACTTATAACGGCAGTTTTCATATCCCCAAAGGCATAGGTCCTGTCCTCAACATTGGCAAGCCTCTGAGATGAGGTTCCGCCTATTATTGAAGGAAGGTCGGAACCTAGGAAGGTAACCGTATCCGTTCCGCCGTTAGTTAAGTCAAAAGCGCCAAGTCCTATATATTTGCAGGCAGGATAAATCGTAACATTATTAAGCTTAGTGCCCTTAAAGGCATTGGCACCTATTGTAGTTACATTTTCGCCTCTGTTAACGGCCTTTAAATTAGAGCAGCCGTTAAAGGCATCCTCTCCTATTATCTCAAGTGTATCCGCAAGGTTAACCGCAGTGATACCAAGGTGATCCTTAAAGCACCCGTCGGCTATAAGCTTAACACCCTCGGGAATCGTAACGATGGAATCAGAGCCGTTATAGGCGATCAAAACCCCGTCACCAACTATGACATATGTGTCATTATTGTTATTTAAAAATGCAGTGTCCGCAAAGGCATAGGCACCAACCGAAGTTACGGAAGAAGGAATGTTTATGTCCGTAAGGTCATCGCAGTGATAGAAGGCTCCATACCCTATCTTTGTGACACCGTCAGGAATATCGGCGCTTGTGAGACCCGAACGGGCAAAGGCAAAGTCCCCGATCTCTGTTATGTCCTCGGGAAATTCATATTCCGTAAGTGAGGAATCCTGGTAATAGGCCTGGGATGCGATCTTATTATTGGCAACGGTAAATTTAGGGAAGGAATTACCCTTCTGAGCATTATCCGCAAGGATATTGGCAACAGTAGAATACTCAACCTCTTCTCCGTTTTCATTAGTTGTTACGGACTTTTCTTCTGCCTTCGAAAGGTCTATCTGATGAAGCAGGTTTCCGCTATAGTAGCCGTCGGAGTTAACTACCGTGCCGGTTGTATTTACATTAGAAGAATCGGAAGAATTATCTGTCCCCTCTTCGCTATTACTTAAGAGTTCATCCCCATCCTTAACGGAAAGGGAGTTTTCAATAAATACAAAGGCCTTTCCTCCAACAACGCTGGTTGAACCGTATAGAAGCCCTGAAGGATCTTCGGCTGCATCATAATATGAATAGGTAACTACATCAGCGCCGTTTATGACGCCGTTTGCGTATTTTGCATCGGTAACGGTATTGGCATTTACTGTTGCAACATCTTCTGATCCGGCATCTTCCGAAGGTGTAGCATCACTCTGGGCATTAGGGGAAAGAGAGCCGGTTCCGGTAACAGAATTTTTTATTCCGGAATCAGTTGAAGTATCACCTGTTGATTCAGTAGTAACAATAGTGTTGATCCCGGTATCCTCATACTCAACCTCTGATACCTCAGAGCGCTCAAGAGTCTGACCGAAATTATAGGCGTAGGAGCCGCTTGTTGCGTTTATCGTAACCTTAGGGCAGCCATCAAAAGCCGTTGAATGGATATTGGTGATCGAATCAGGACAGTTAACTAAAGTTAAATTAACGCAGTCCTCGAAAGCCTTGGCATCGATTGAGCGGACAGGCAAAGGTATTGTAACCTGCCTTAAATTCGAGCAGTTGCTGAAGGCATATTCAGGAACCGACGTAAGTCCTGAACTTAAGGTAACGTTCTTAATATAGGGATTTCCCCAGAAGGCATAACCGTTAATCTCTTTAACGGTTGAGGGAATGGTATATTCTCCGCTTGAATAGGTGGGAAGCATGCAGAAAAGCTTCTCTTTATCCTTATCATAAAGCACTCCCCCATCAAGGGTAAGGTGGGTATTACCGGCAGATATCGTAAATGTCCTAATTCCGGTATCTCCTGCAAAAACACCGCTACCTAGTTTCCTTACAGAGTCACCTAAGGTAATGTTTTCAAGCGCCGTGTCATTTGAAAAGGCAGCGGGGCCTATCTCCTCAACGGAAGAGCCCACAACAACCGTCCTTAAGGAATTACAGTTTGAGAAGGCGCCATACTCTATCTCTTTAACCTTATCTCCTATATTTACCTTAACGATATTGTTGTTGCCGGCGAAGGCTTCCTCACCGATGGTTCGTACATCATCCGGAATGGTGACTATCTCGCTGGTTCCGGAGTACTTAATAAGCTTATTTCCCTCCATTTGAAAATCAGATGCGGAGGATACCGCCTCCACATCTGATGCAGGGATCAAAGCTATCACTAATGCAGTTATAAGGAGCAACGCTCCTATAGTGCGAAGAGCTTTTTTCATAATTTATGCTTTAACCGGTACTTTCTTGTCTCTCTTAAGGAAGAGGATAAGTGAAACTGCGGCAAGGCCGATTGCAAGGAACCACTTGGGATGGATCGGGTCACCGGTCTTAGGTGTGTAATCAATGGTAGGATCAGAAAGATTCTGAGTATCAACATAGATCACATAGGGACTGAAGTGAGTCGCCGTGAAGCTGATACAGGGAACTCCGTCTACCGTGGTGAAGCGTGAATTCAGGTTCTCCAGGGTGCCGTTTGACACAGATGCCACACGGTTATTGCCTGCATAGGTTGCAAGGTCCGTAGGAAGCGGCATCGTAATTGATACACTTAATCCGTCAGTATCCGTGATCTTCGTTCTGCCTGTTGAATCGTATAAAGATATATCCATTGGCAGGTACTTAATCTGCGTGATATCACCGTATGCATTCTGAAGTGCGGTAAGTGCTAAATCAGCTGCAGTCTGGTCATCTGATATCTTTACGGTAAAGTTATCAGTTGAGCCTGATACAGTAGCTCCGGCCACACCGGTATTGGTGATTCCGGTCTTAGTTATATCAACAGTTGTTGCACCATTATCTGCGCTCGATGAGCCATTTGATGAACTTCCGTTTGATCCTGATGAGCCGCTACTTCCGGAAGAGCCTGATGAAGAACTACTGCTTCCGGTCTTATAGGTTGCCGTAACCTGAACATTGGCTGCAGGCATTACGAAATAGGTTGATGCAGAGGTTGCTGATGCAAAACCAACACCTGCAGATGAGGTGGTCCACTTATCAAAGGTCTGTCCTGAGCCCATATCATATGCATTAATAGGAACTACTGTTCCTGCAGCATAGGAGCCTGTTCCCGAACCGCCTGATACCGTACAGGTATATTTCTTCGTATCATCAGAGTTTGATGAGCTGCTTGATGTAGAAGTAGGTGTAGGCGTAGCCGAGCTTGATGAGCTGCTTGATGATGTAGGCGTTGCGGTAGCTGAATTCGTCGTATAGGTAGCTACAACCTCCATATCATGGGTTACGTTTGATGTAAATGATGAAGGAAGCCATGCCTTGAAGGTCTTTCCTTCCTTAACAGGAGCCTGGGGAGGCACTACACCGCCGTTATCATCACACTGCTGTGTATAAAGGACTGTTGTTCCGTCCTCATCATAGAAGGTTATGGTCCACTTCTTATCAGAATCTGCTGTATACTGGGCGATTATGTAAAGGTCCTTGGTTACCTTCTTATAGCCTGAATTAGACCAGCCTGTGAATGTATATCCCGTTCTTGAAGGAACCCAGGTATCTGTCTCCATGGTATCCGGAGAATCAACTGCAGTATTCTCGGGAACATGGGTGTAGGTCTTAATCTCGGAGCCGTCATAGTCAACGAACCTTACTGTATAGGTATTGCTTATTATCTCAGTGGTAAGGCCATAGTACTTCGCATAGTCCATGGCTGCAGAATCTTCGTAGGTTACGATCTTATTCTGTGAATCATGGTCAAAGGCATCTGTTACAATATCAACCTCAATAGCAGGGATCTGTACCGAAATAGGTGTATCGCCAACGAAAGCGCCCTCTTCTATTCTGTTTATTGTATCAGGAAGGTATACGTAATTTAAGCTTGTACAGTTCTTGAAGCAGTCCTCAGGTATAACCTCAAGGTTCGATGCATCGGCTGAGCTTAAGTCAACGCTAACAAGCTTCTTACATTCCTCAAATGCGCCCTGCTCTATTGCAGAAACACTTGATATAAGTGGATCCGTTGATTCATCAATAGATGAATCGCCGCTGCTTCCTCTTGAAGGCAGACATTCCTTAATGGTATAAGTACCGTCACCGTTATTTATGTATATTATCTTATTCTCGGCGGCAAAGTTATCATTGCCCACCATATCCGTCATACGGTCACAGCCTCTGAAGGGTGCTGTTCCCATTTCGGCTAAGTCATCTCCGAAGGTAACGCTTACTAATCTTTCGCAGCTATCGAAGCAATAATCAGGAAGTGACTTAACATCATGAAGAACTATGCTCTCAACACGATCATTTCCTCGAACCAGAGTCTCGTATGTATCCTTATCAGGATCATCTGAATCATAATCCTCATAATATCCGCTAAATAAGCCGGGCTGACAATCCTTATCAGAGGTAGTATTTCCATAGCACATCTGATAGCTCTTGTAACCATCTGTGCCTGAGCCGAAGTAGGTTGCGGTATTACGCGTATTCTCTGCGGCATCAAAGAATGCATATGCATCAATAGATGTTATTCCCTCGGGAACGTCTATGTTTATGCAGGCTGCGATCCACAGAAGCTCCTCTGATGTAACTATCTGATAATCAGCAGAACCGGGGTTCTCGTAGTTATCAAGGATGCTGTAAGGATTACGCTTAAAGTACAAATCGGGATAACCGATTTGACTATACATATAAGAAGTCTCATGTTCAGTATAATAAGCATCTACATACGCTTCAAAAGCAGAATCAGAAAGCCAGGGGCCATAAGAAGCATCATCATAAAGTGCGATTTGAGCTGCACGTGTAGTGTCCGTAGAGTCATAAGCAGCAATCCACTTCGCGTAGAACGTATTTCTGTCACTGTCATAGGTAGAAGAATTCTGGTCCTTATCGTAGTAGTACTTCTCCATTTCAGTGTTATGATCAGCATTACGCTCATCCAGCTCATTGTACTTAGGATAATCAAGGAGCACTACCTCGCCGGACTTATTATCATACATACAGGTAAGGAAGGTGGGTGAATTAGACTTATAGCATATCCTCTTTCCGTTATCATCTATCTTTCCTGTATCTTTACCGGTTGCAAAGTCAAAGGGAGCATAGCCGGGCACAATATCACCGTGGAAGGTAAGGGCCTGTGACTCGGTCTTAAAGGCATCAGTTCCAATGGTGAAGCCCTCATAACCAACCGAAGGTGTTGCGAAGTAAACGTTTTCAAGCTTAGGGCAGTTAGCAAAGGCATTATCTCCTATACTTGAAACTGAATTTCCTATATAAACCTCTTCAAGATTAGGAAGACCCTCAAATACGGCGCTGTCAAGTCCTGTTAAGGAATCATCCTCTATGGTTATGGACCTTATCCTATTGCGGAGGGTTTCATCTGAGAAACAGCCATTTGCTATGGTCTTTACATCATAATCTCCTACAGTCTTGGGAATTACCAGATCGATAAGGGTTGTGTCATTGGGGTTAACCAGCTCGCAGGATGTAAGTTCTCCGTTTTCATTGGCCTGAAGGAGGTATGTTCCGTCAGATACCTCGTAGCACTCAACTCCCGATGAATTAACATAAACATATGGAACATAGTTAGACACAGAGGTATAGGCCTGCCAGGTTGACTGTCTGGGGAAGGCCTTCTTTCCGTTATTATTCTTTTCAGGACCTCTTACATAGAAATCGGGATCAAGCACATCCCTGAAAAGGTCATTATAGGTAAATGTAGAGTCGCCATCAGAAGTAGCAAAGTTAGCATAACCGTCAAGTACAGAGCCAGCAGCAGCCGTAAAGTCTACCTCTTTAAGAGCCGTACAGTTCTTAAACATAGAGGAAGGAATGGTAACTGCAGAATTCGTTCCGTAGTTAGTAGGAAACTTAACGTAGTTAAGGTTGGTTCTTCCCGCAAAGAGGAGGTCTCCTATAAGGCTTGTGCCTGAGCCTGAAATATTATCAGGAAGATATGCACTTGCCCACTGGGCCGTAGGCGTTGAAGAAAGTGCGAAGCACCCCTCTCCCAATGCTGTAATGGTTGAGGACTGCATATTAACATCTGTTAACGCAACATCATTATAGAAAGCATAGTCCTTAAATACACAGGAATTGGTAATATTGCTACAGTCAACCGTGCTTAGTTTTTTATTTTCAGCAAAAGCACCATAACCTAAAGTATCAAGAGAATACGGAAGTTCTACAGATGTAAGTGCAGTATTCTCAAAGGCATAGGCACCAACCTGCTTGGTACCGCTCATTGAAAGTGTTGCAAGCTGGGTACAACCCGAGAATGCAGCATTACCTATTGATTCAACGTTGGGAAGATTGATTCCGGTTATGAAGGACTGGGCGAAGGCTCTGTCACCAATGTATTTAATCTCTTCAGGGAGAGTTATAGTCTGAACGTTACTTATCCCTTCGAAGGTGCCATTGGCGATACCTATAACCTCAGTTGAATCTTCGGTTACAAGGAAGCCGTTCTCGTCATTCTTCGCAGGGGAAATAGGTGAGCCACCCTGGGCAAGGTAGGTATAACTTGTTGAACCGCCACCGGTGTTATTACGGTTATCAGCAACGGAAACCAGGTGATATCCTGTTCCCGGGATGGTTCCGTTATCAGACATAATGGAACAAATATATTCATACTTCTCATCCTGGGTAAAGTTATCCTTAGGACTAAAGGAAATGTCAGCAGGCTTAGTGGGCTTTGTAGGTTCTACAGGAAGTTCGGGAACTTCAGGTTCATCTCCTCTTGTATCAGAACTCTTTGCATTCCAGGCATCCCAGGCTTCCTTTGCAGTATCATAGGCTGCTTTATCCTTCTGATATTGAGCATAATCAGATTCATAGGTTGAAGAATCAGAATCATATGCCTCACATAATGCCGCGAAAGTATTGTAGTTATCTTCAGCATATTTCTTAAACCAGGTTACCTCAGTACTGGTACTGCCGCCCTTTACAGTCTCATAATCAGCATAAGTCAGAGTGTGAGTCTTGCTTCCGTCTCCTTCGCTGTAGAAGGTATTATAATCTGTGGTCGTAACCTCGAAATATCCCTTGTGAAGATAGTTATCAAGAGTAAGGGAATCCGTCTGATAAAGGGAGTTATATTCACAGATAATAGCCCTTAAGTTTCCGCCGGTAACGGTAGTCTCATAGTACTTATAGCCCCAGTAAAGTGAATATCCGCCACCTGAAAGAGGCATTACAGTATATGACTTATATATACTGCCTTCGCTTGTTGGAGGCGTAAGGAATGTAAGATCAAATTTCTCATAATTTTTACTTGCATTAGTGTCATTTACATCAACGTAATTAAGTGTTGCCGTTCTGGAATCATCATTGGTATCTACCTTCATGGTTTCAGCCTGGGTCTCCCTTACGGGAACTAAGGCAACAACTACAGCAGATGCAAGGAATAAGCCGGCGATTGTATATCTTACCTGCTTCTTCATATGTCTCTTGGGCTTTTTGCCATTATTATCCTGACTCTTAACATCCTTTTTATTAGAGGATGCAGAGGATGCATTCTTTGACGCACGGGCTTTTCCTGCCTTAGTGGACGCATTCCCGGATACTTTTCCTGCGGCCTTCTTCGAAGTTTTCTGCGCTTCATTTTCGGCCTTTAGTCTCTCCTCGCGGCGCTTCATTGCATCCGCTAAAGCCTGCTCTCTTGTCTTAAGTGTGCTGTTATTGTTGTCTGCCATTTAAGTAGCTCCTTTTAAGCATACAGATACAGTCTGTCTTTATGTATATCGGATCTTTTTAGATAAATCTTAACATTTGGGCATAATCTGCCCATTTACACTCATACAGATATTATTTTACTATATTTTGTTCTGATTTCAAGGATATTTTACAAGATATTGTGGTTTTCTGAAGGCTCCGTGGTCCATCCGTGGCACAGGAACATAAAAAGGACAGCTAGATGCTGCCCTTTAATGAATTGAATAACTGAAGGTCTGATTCCTTCACCTTGATATTGGTGGTTATGGGCTCCTCGCCGGGTTTGGTTACGGTGATCTCAACTACCGTGTCAACCGGTACGCCGCTACTAAATACCATCTGGAAAAACTGGATGAATTTCGGATGGTTTGATCTGAAGGTATTGAAGGCCGCCATAGCCTGCATCATGTTGGGTGTGTTCATATTTGTTTCCTTTCTATATCTTAATATAATTTCCCAGCTTCTACTGCTATTTTTTTATCCTGGGCCTTAACCCGTCTCTCAAGTTTCTTAATATCTTCGGAAGGCGGTAATTCCTCAGGCTTAATTCCCCTTGTGCCAAGCATTTCACGTACAGATGTATTATTCTGTATATGTTCAACTGTAATTGACTGCTCTCCATATAAATCCTTTTCTTCAACGTTGTAATTTGTCATCTCAGTGGCAAGATTCTTGGCGGCAATTGTAAGCGTTGGTAAAAAATCTGCATCATCAATCCCTCGTTCATATATATTTTGCGAAAGCCGTTTTTCTGAATCGCGAAGTTTTCCTCTTGCCTCTGTTCGTTCAATATAAGAGATTCTTTCTTCAATTAATTCCTGTTTTCTTGTTTGTACAGCAAAATAACTTTGTGCAAAAGCAATTTCTTCTTTACGTATATCTCCATTCTGAGCAATGAGATAACAGGCATATCTGGTAAGCATTATAACAGGATTCCTTTGCCCTTTCTATTGTTTCCTTAAACCGTCTCCATGTCGAATATCCAAGACATCCCATCAGTTCTCTGGCATACCAAAATTCAACATTTCCTTCTTCTGTAGTATGCGTGATATCATCAAAAGATTTTTTTAATGTAATTATGGTTTTCTTATCCATTAATTTCATCACCTTCTTTCTTATTCATCCTCTCCATGCATACATAATATTTAAGAAGGCGCAGAAAATATTTGGGAACACGTTTTTTACCATGTTCCCAATCACTTACTGTCATATAAGGAATCTCAAAATATTCACAGAACTGGCGACGATTCATACCAGTACTTTCTCTAAGCTCAATTAAGATTTCCCTTGAATCTTTATCATTATTTATTATAAAATCCGTCATATTCCTCCTTCACGCTTTGCGTAAGTGAATATTATCACGCAAAACGTGAATCGTCAAATAAAAAAAACGGACTGCCTTCTTAAGCAGTCCGTTTTTACCTTCCTTTCTATTCTAATTCAAAGAGTCGGGTGGTGTAGATATTTAATTTATTGATGGGGAGGCTTTCGGTGGCCTGAAGGGCATCAACGTAGCCGGTTGATAGGCTCTCGGTTCCGATCTGGATGTAGAACTCTCCTGCATCAGAGGGAAGCACGCCGGATCCTCCACTCATCTTAAGGTCAGACACATTAAAGGATGCCTGATATATCTTATAGTTCTGAAGTGAATGAGCAGAAGCCTCTGTTTTCACTCCATTAGTTACAAGGTAAATTGAGACAGGCTCTATCTCTTTATAATAATCAGAACCCACAATAAGGGTAGCCTCAGAGGATGATGAAACCTTCACATAGTACTTCGCATTAAGCGCCTGCTGAGAATCCCTGAAGTTATTGTTAATGGTCTTAAAGTTAATGGTAATGGTACTGTCAAGGAAACCGCCGTCACTATTGCCCGTATCATCCGTCACATTATTCGTAAGGTACGCATCATATGGCAAATATATATTGCTAATGGTAGCCGCAGACTCCTGAGGGCTTTCCTTATAGAGCACCTTCGGGGAATGAAGGCCGCTCTTATAGGCTGCAACCAGGGTATTAACGAAAAGCTTCATCTCAAGCTCCGAGGTAACGCTCGAGTGCCCCGAGCCTGTATAGGTTACATTTCCCTTGCTGTAAATATAGTAGTTATTGCGGACATCATTATGCACTGCCTTGTAATAATCATGGGATGAGCTGAAGGTATATCCCGTTGTTGTTCCATCATTACTTATGGCATACCAGACAACCACATCATCATCACCGTTTGAATCAGTAGAATCAGTGTCAAGGTTAAGCTGGTAATACTGGGAATGGGTTAATGATGCCTGGAAGGTTGATCCAACACCCTCTGTAATAAGGAACGGGTACTGGGTGATCTGGCCCTCGTTAATGGTTGTTACGGTTTCGTATGCATCTCCTGCCTTGGAACCCCATAACGAATAATCCTTAGTTATCTCTCTGGTGGTAAGACCGTACTTAACTCCTGAATTATCACGCATGATAGCGGCATCGTCAATTCCGTTATTTTCATCATTCGAACTACCCTTCAAGGCAGCCGTATCATACACGGAAGAATAATCCTTTATCTTTACTCCGGCTTCATCAGTAAGGGACTTATTGGAACCTTCAAGTACACCGTACCTGTCCATTCCCATTACATCACGAAGATAGATGTTGGCATAGTACGAAAGGCCGGTGGATGTTCTGTAATACCTGGACGTATCATCATGGGTAAATAATATGCTTCTTCCGGACATTACATATTCCCTGATGCCTAAATATGCATTCTTTAATACAGTGGCCTCATCAAGCCACACCTGAGACGTAGTAGTCTCAGAACCCGTTGTTGATGCCTGCCATACTTTAATATTGGTGCCGTCCCTGTATGCATCAGTTGCCGCCAGGTTATATGCATCAGTGAAGCCTATAACAACCATATCATACTGGCTTAAATAATCATAATACGATAGTGTATTTGCATGATTAGCCGTATCTTCCTTAGTAACGTATTCTGATGCCGTGATCTGGGTAACCTGAACATTAAAGTCCCTGACCTGGGCATACAACGCCTTCATGGTCTCGTTGGTATTGCTAAGGTCAAGAGTGTTATTTGCATTGGGAATTATCTGAAGAACACTTATCGTTGGAACATCTCCCGTTGCAGGAACAGCCGAAAAGCCCGTAACCGAAACCTTAACGGAGCTTGAGTCACCACTCGTTGAATCGTATGTCTTTTCATTCTGAATGAAGCTAAGCTTCCAGCTTAAGAAGCCCACATAATCATCAGGCACCTGACGGGTAATTGTATAGGTATTCCCCGCTTTAAGATGGAACTTGCCATCCGACTCATTGCCATCCGATATCTGAAGGCCAGTAAGCGCCTCGGAATCCTCGAATTTACCATCCGAATCAAGATCGATATAAAGCTTACAGTCATAGCTTGTGCCTGAAGAATCAACCACTGTATCAGAGTTTAACTTAATCTGATATTCCAGGGTGAAGGTACCATCGGAATTAGCGCTAAGGTACCCTGTTCCGGTGCTTCCGTTAGCAGCGCCTGTTGCATTATAGGAAACAGGCTGTTTAATAACCTGTACAGATACCTTGGAAACATTAAGGTAACGGATGAAAGTCTCCCGGGCAGCCTTGTAGCCTGAATATGTATTCTCCATGGCGCCCTTTCTAAATACATTTCGTCCGAAGTACTTGTACGAGCCGTCGTCGTTCTTAGACATAACCACTTCATTTACGAACTTATAAAGATTAGATGAGCTGTCAAGCTTGGAGGTATTGATCCCCGTAACTGCACCATTATCATCAAGATTAAAGAAATCGTCTGATAAAAGCACCGCATAGCCAGCCTTCACATAATCGGTAAGTTCTCTAAGCTTATCCTTCGTTATATCATTGCCCGCAAGTCTTAAGTTTTCACTTCCGTCAGTGTTGGCACTAATGCTGTCTCCCATATGGGTATAAACATATCCGTTGAGGCCGCTGTCATTATATACCGTACTTGTCCCCTTCTTAGAATTATCATCATCTAAGGTGGTATTCATAAGGGCGGTATCCATGCCTATATAGATAAGGTCATAATCCGAATTAAGATCATCATTTCTTCCGATGAATTCCTTCGTGCCCATCTGAGTGATGGTGATATTAGAGTCGGAAGCCGTAAATTCAAGGTTAGTCTTAACCCAGGACTTGGTCATAATGTCCCTTGTAAGGCTGTATGTTTTGCTCTTAAGGGAGCCGTCATAATATATATTTTTTGAAAGTTCATCCTCTGAATACTGCTGAGACTCCAAGGGCTCTAAGTCAAGGATCCTTAAAGATGTCTTAACTGCGTTACGGTTATTATTGGCGTTAAGTATATACCTTATACAGGTAGCCTTGGAAATACTGGAATTAAATGAAGACCAGCTTGCATAGGTCTCAATTATCGGCTTCTCGGAATCATATTCTGATTGGATTTCGGAGAAGGCGTTATTGGCGTTAAGCTTTTCACTCGTATACTGATGGTTAAAATCCGCTGATACTATTTTACCGTAGGTTCCATCCTGATTGTTAATAAGGTCGTTCCAGTCATCATTAACGAATACCGTTCCGTGAACGAAGCTTCCGTCTACCTTTGATTTCGGTATCTTATTACCGTAAGAATCAAGAACATAGTCACCGTTTTCATCAGTCTCATAGGTAAGCTTTACATCTGCAAAAAGACCTTTAAGAAGGTTTGATCTGTTAACGCTCCTTAATTTCTTCTCATCATCAGTCATATCATCCGTGATAATGTCTGTATGAATATTGTGCTCGTCATCTGTATTGGTGAAGTCATCAATTATCTCATCCCACTTTTCAGAAGAAACTGATTCCTTGTTGCTCTGGGCAAGTTCAAGATACATTAACGTGAGGTTTGCTCTCTCTTTTTTCTCATCATCAGTACTCTGTGTGGAATCATAAAGGTTTGCATAGTAGGTAGACCTCTCCATCATCACGGGGAAGTTATCGCTAACTACTTTATTTATGATCTTAATGGCAGAATCCTTAGAGATGTCATCATCATAGCGGCCGCCTGAAAAATATATTAAACTTGCCTTGTCTATATAATCATCAATCTCATCGGGGGTAACTGAGATCACATCTATATAGAGATTGTTGCACTCATCTCCCGTCTCCCTGTCAAGAACATACTGCTTGAACCACTCACTATTAGTGAATCCTCCGGAATATTTAAAGGTCTCGTATACATCCTTGGAATAATCAGCTATGAAATCATAGGCGCCTTTTTCATCGGAATTATAAATATATTCGCTTTCATCAGCGGTCTTTACATAGTAGGGACCCTTATCGGCAGGAGCATTGGTGGAATTATATGTATCTCCTGAAACAAGGGTATAGCCTGTCTTCATTCCGAAGGGACCACCCGTGACATTCTCTATTGTGGAAGCATTGATCCTGTAGCAATTGGAGTCTGCATTGTTCGTTTCAGTAACTATATAAAGATGATCCTGCTCATCGTTATAACGTATGGCACCGAGAACATTATTATTAGTTTCCGAGGTAGGTGTTGAAGAGTCCGTAGACTCACTATCATCTCCGTTACTGTCTCCAAAAGAATTACCATCAGTTGGTGTAGATGAAGGCGTTGCTGTTGCATTATCAGATGAACCATCTCCCTGACTGTCATCAGAAGAGGTTGCTGTAGGTGTAGCACTCTCAGAGGCGGTCGCTGTAGGTGAAGCAGAACCTGTTGCAGAAGCCGTAGGTGTTATAGAAGGCGATGCAGAAGGTGACGCACTTGCATTAGCGGAATTTCCAAGATTTGAACTAAAAAGCGTTGCACCGGAAGAATCCTCTATTGATATTGAGCCCTCATCCCCCAGGACAATATTTATTGTCTGGGTTGCGCCGCCCTTTGCTGTCATGGAGGCAATAACTTCATTGATATCCGTATAGGAATTTACTTCAGTCACTACTCCCACATATGAAAGAGCGTTTGAGCTAGCTCCCCTGTAAATATATACGCCCTTTTTTAGCTGGTCTGAGTCTGTTAACTCCGTTGCCTTAAAGTACTGGTAGTTATAATAGTAATCCTCGCTTGAAAACGTAACCAAAAGAGGCATTTCTGTTGCCTCATCTGTTATCTTTTTAATATCGAAACAATAATTTCCGGTATAGTAGTCATCTGTTTCACGGAATGCGATACTTCTCCTGTAAAGATAGATTGTTTCTCCCGCGTCCGTCTTATTTTTACCATCGTAGTAGGACTTAACTCCGGTATCAGAAGCATCATTTTGGTAAAACTTTTGTTTATAGGCGCCTGAGAAATCATTGGCATCATACCATCCGTCATTATCAACGGCCGCGCTGAAGGTTCCCCTTATATCCATTGACCTTGTAAGGTTATCCCCGGATTCCGAATAGGCAGAATAAGAGAATGCTCCGGCATCACGAAGGGACGCAATAGCCTCCTGAATTTCGTTATTCCCTGAACCGAAAGTTGTTGCCAATGGGTCATATGCCATGGAATCAATAAACCACCTTGCACGCTCGGTTTTTGAAGCCATATCCTTAATGCTCATAGAGTCCTTAATAGGTTCCTCTCCGCCCACTAGGAAGCCAAGCCTGGGGCCGTCTTCTTCGGTAACATCAAGACTTGGAACAACCTCCAGAATGATGAAGGGATTAGGGCTCTCAGTAGAAGCCGTGGTATGAGCCTCAGCAATTGTCTCAATTCCCCTTAAGGTTACCTTGGCATAGACATCAGCCGAGTTAAAATAAAGCGACGAAAATACACCCGCTGCAGCTACTACTGCCGTGGTTCCCAAAGCAATTATTCTGTTTCGAAGTTTTTTAGAACTTATTTTCATAAAAATCCTTAAGGAGTGTATGTGTAATCGCCTTCCCAGGCTTCGTAGATCTTATAATTAATATAATTGGCATTAGTCTGTGTGAACTTAGCATAAGCCTGATTGCCGTAACTATCATAAACAACGCAGTCCCAGCGGGCTCCAATAGGAAGCTGGCCTGTTGTGTTAGTCCAGTTAATAGGGATCATCTTAAGATAAAAATATGGTATGGAACCATTTTGAGAATCATCCGGCTTGATACCGCAGGCCCAGTCTTTGCCATCTCCTGTCCATTGGGAAGTCGAAAGACTTGTGTTATATACATATTTTCCGTTTTCAAGTGTATAGGTCTGAAGGGCACTCTTCCCACTAATTGTTTCCAATATTCCCTTTACATTACTTGAATAGTTAAAAATAGTAAAGGATAATCCCGTAAATGTGGGCTTAAATATCTTATAATATTCATAACCCTGTTGCTGCTTATTCCAGTCAGTGGTAAGTGAGGGATTTTTTCCTTTGCCCACAGCAAGGCTTGTACTAAATACTGAATTAAGTGCTCCCTGCTGTTTCTGGTCCTGATTATAGAAAACAACCCCCTCTGCAGGAGCCAGTGTTAATGTAACCGGCGATATGGTTATCACCTGGGATGCAACATACGCGCTGCTCTTGTCCGATGTTAAATAATCACTTTCCGAAGGATCAGTTGTGGTCGGGATCGTGTAGTACTGCGCATTGCCGGTATTTCCGTCTTTATAAAGCTTAACCCTTAAATTAGCCTTAATGGTAAAGGTTTTATTCCAGTCAAGGTATGACCTTACATAGATCTGCAATATTCTCTTGCTCTGGCTCGTTTCATATGTTTTTCCGTAATTAGAGCTCCATTCGCTATTATCATCCGTTAAGAAAATAAGATTATCAAAACTGTCTTTGTCAGTGGAGCCCCAGTTCCCGCATTCGTTTCCATTATCTGTGATTTCCCACTCATAGAGGTAAGAATAGGTCTTGCTATTACCGCTTCCGTCTATGTAGGTAGGAACACCGTCAGACCAGCTGGCAGACATTGAATTAATGGTTCCGCGGACGCCAGAATCAGATACACTTAACTGAGGAACAGTTGCCTTAAGCGCCTCAGAGGGAATTGTATCCTTGGGAACCGTCAAATATATATCACAAGTAACAGCCTCTCCGTTTACATCCTTCTGAAGGACCTCGCATATGATATGATAGGTCTTCTCCTCCATGGACTTAACAACCAGGAACTCTCCGTTAACCGCGGTTGTTGCCGTAAAGCCGGCCCCTGAGGGAACTGCGGCAGAATCAGAAGCCATATAGTATTTAACCTTAGTGTAGGCTCCATCTCCTGTTAAGGGGTTAACCATAAGACCCGTTGCGGGATCTTCTATATTTGCGGTATAGGTTATTGACTGGGTAAATTTATAGGTAGCGACCAGATTAACCGTATCAACCGTAAGCGTCTGACCTGTAGTCTCAATAGATACAGGATAAACGCCTCCTGTTTCAACCTTAATACGGAGTTTAGCACTCTTCGTGGGATCCTGATTGGAGGTTGCGGTTATTACGAAATAATCTCCGCTCATATATTCTGTTGGAAGAATGGTATTCCCATTACTGTCGGTGCCGCTTTTAACAGTAACTACACCTGTCGACTCATTAATGGAAATATAGTTTTCATATCCTTCCTTAACGCTTTCAAGGGCAATTGACCATTTAACAGAAGAATCAAAGTCACCTGTATAGCCGCTTTTCATTGTGACAGTAGCGTCATAATCCGCACTGGTCTGTGTACCGGCCATCTTAATGGTATCAACCTTGCTCTGGGCAAATACATTGCCATCCCTTGATATCTCTATTTTTTTAACAGGAGAATATATTTCAACAACCTCACCGTCATAAAGGTCATCAAGGTCAGTATCCTTCGTAACCTCTGAAATCTTATTTCGAAGGGTTATGACCTGATTAACAGTTATCTCTTTATCCCCGGACTTAAAGGTCATATTGAGCATAACCTGGTTCTCTGACTTAAGGTCTGATAAATCAACCTCGAACTTCGTCACTGTATCTGCCAGGGTTGCAAATGCAGAATCCGCGAAAGCAACCGTATCAAGAGTTACACCCTCAGCAAATTTACTCTGGGCAAGTTCAAACTTATACTTTCCGGAAGTTGTTGCAGTTTTATCCTCACTTAGCCTTATTGCAGTGATAAGATAGGGTTTTGCTGCATCTCCCGATGCTTTTCCCTCCTTATAGGCTGAGGCATCAAAATCGGGGTTATCTGAGAAGACCTTAAGGGTACTTGTTGATTTATCAAAAGCAATTCCCCTTGAGGTTTCAAGGATTATATCCTTTACTCTCTCGACAGTTAACTGCTCCTCATACTGAAGCTTAACGTTCTTATTGGAATTAGCGAAATTCTTAGTACTAAAGGAAACGAAACCACAAATAGCAATCCCTGCTATTGCAAAGATCGCTATGGCAACTATGAGCTCGACCAGTGAAAGGCCGGCTTTGTTTCTAAGTTTCGTTATCACTCTATACTCATCTTTCCTGTTTTAGGTTCGCATTTAATGGTGTAGGTCTTTAATCCTGCAGTAATGTATATCTCAGAAGGCGCTCCATACTCATCTCCGGATGAAGCAAATTCACCCACTGCATTATTTCCGTTCGCTTTAAATGTGCCAACCTGAAGGTCATCAAAGGCGCCTGTGCTTCTCTGAAACCCTATCTTTATGCTGTCATTCCCGTATGAGGTTAAGGTATGTGTTTTGCTATTTTCGTCGCTAACTGTAATAACGACTTTTTTAGCCCCTAGGTAAGTATATTCATGCTCATCAAGAACGGTGCTTATACCTTTGCCTGTAGACATATCGTTATCAGAATCAACGTTGTTCATAATGGTATATACACACTTATCGGCATAATACCCGGACTTATCAATTCCAAGTTTTGCATAGGTTTCCTTATCTGAGTCCGGGACCTCGATATATCTAATGACCACATCCTCATCAGCCCTGGTAAGTGTGCCGGTCTTTGCATCATTAAGCTCTGCAACAAGCTTATTTGCAACCTCTTTAGCCTGCGCTCCAACGAGCATACTTATTGAAAAGCCACCGGCTCCGATGAGCACCACCATTATCGCAATAATGACTATTAGCTCAACCAAAGAAAATCCCGCTTCAGAGCCTGCGCCGGTAAATTTCCTATTAAGTTTTGAAATTTTTTTAATCAATATCAACGCTCTTCGTCCAGTTAGTGAATTCAACTAAATCGGCTGCCTTATAATTTCCCGTGCCCTCGCCGGAATTCGTTATATACTGAAGCTCGTTCTTATCAGAGAACACCTCGTAAACATAGTAAACTCCGTCTTCTGTTGCAAGGTTAAGACATTCATCTACCTTCTTTGAATCAGCTGTAAAGGTGAAGTTGCCGGATACCTTAATGGCGCCCTTTGCAAGAATAAGTCCGTCAAATGAATTCCCCGAAAGCTCCACACCGCAGTCTGCTATTATCAGGTTACAGGTGGTGGTAGTTGAAAGAGATACAACATCGTATTCTGAACTTCCATGGATGAGGATCGCTCTTACATTTCCTTTTGTATCCTTAAATTCAAGCTTCGAGCCCCCAACTATCTCTTTAAAACTATCTGCATTAACAAGGTTATCAAATAAAACTGACGTAGGAAGAGTCTTCGTATATCCAAGAGAGTTGGAAGCCTTGGTATTCTTTCGAACGGAATGGGTAAAGGCCGTTGCGCCCTCATCCTTCAGGGATTCAAGATCAGTTGAAAGTTTAGTACACAGCCCCTCGAACCTTCCCACATAGGTTTCATAATCATCCGAGAAGGATTCAGAGATCGTCTGTCCGTCATAGTCAGGCTCCTTAAGGTAACCTGCGGTCTGGCGCCTTAAAGTACCATCATCAGATGTTGCGATATTATCAGCAACTGTATTTCCCGCAAGAGATACCCTCATGGTAGCCCCTGATGAAGGAAGTGTTATTGCCTCAAGATAGGTCTTCATATATTTATCCACGGAATCATAATTCATTCCGTAGTACTTGGCAAAATAAAGGTTCGCAGCATCCTCGGAAGCAAAGTTCATATAGTAATAAACGATCGTATCGCTTCCATCACTTGTACGTAAAAATACCTTCTCAACAGGGTTAGTTGTATCAAGATACTCTCCCAGAGTATTTCCTGCGCTTCCAAGCCTGGTAACAGGCTTATTTAATGAAACCTCGGTAAGGCCGTTTGAAGAGTCCTTTATGTATTTAAGTTCCTCTGAGGTTAAAGGGTTCTTATTATACTTGGAGTTATTGTCCTCATCAACACCTATGCACTCACCGGGAACTAAGTACATTAGCTGGTTTGACTTAACCGCAATTGACTCTCCTGTGTAGAAGCATGAAAGGGGGTTCGTAGTATCATCAACGGTTTTATTTTTATTATCTTCATCCTTATGATTCGTAACATCAACGAAGGCACGCCCCGCAAGAGTTAATTTCTTAACTGCCTGAAGATCTATGACACAGCCCGAGCCGTTAACTAAGATTGCAGAGCTTTCATTAGGATCTGAAACTGAATTTCCATAGCCTGTATAGTAGCCGCTAATAAGTAAATTACAGTCCTTTCCGTTAAGGTCAAGGTCATCTAAAACATATGTCTTTCCCGCAAGCGTCACATCAGAGCTTTTAACATTAATATCCTCTGCCCAAAGCTCGGTACTATCATTTGTCACAAGTCCGCCATTAGTAATATTTATTTCCGTTGCGCAGATAGCCAGATTATCCCCGTCTGTAGAAGGCAGGTAGGTAAGCTTATTGCCCTTAAGGTCATAGGCGTAGGCATAGGTGTTGCCCAGAATATTCGTGTATGTAGCGGCGCTCTTGCTTCCGCCGTTTTCGTTAACAAGAGCGGTGTCGGTTATGAAGGCATAGTTACTTATTTCGGGCACAGATGGATTAGAGAAACTGAAATTCGGATAAACGATATGGATATCCGTCTCAACAGTTGATACGAAGCCATTGGTGTCTCTGTAATAAACCACCAGGTCCTTAAGGTAAATTCCGTCGGTATTGGTGACCTGCATGGTGCCCACATAGGTGTTTGTTCCATCCTTATCAACACCTGTTAAATTATTCTTGCCTCTTATGAAGGCGCCGTAGGATTGCTGCACATCCGCTTCATTACTATTTTCTTTCGTAATTCCATGCCATCTGGTGGAGGACTTAAGGAGCTTATATAAGCCCTTGGGAGATTCCGTCTCAAAATCATCTGTCATCCCCATACAAATATATGAGGTCGTGCCCTCCGAAAGCCCCAGTTCCTTACAAATATAGTTATAGTACTGGGCCTTAACAAGTTCGTTCTTATCAGCTGCTGTGTAGTCTTCAGAGGTATAGGTGGTAAGCACGTTGGTATAGGCATCGGAAAGGCCCTGCTGGGCTAGCTGCTCAAGACCCACCTTTATCTCATCAAGCACCTGCTCTGCCGAATAGAAGGAATCCGTTGCGTAGATGTTCATATTACGCATCTTGAAGTTAACGGTAACAGATGTAAGTATGACGCTTACAAGCACCAGAACAAAGCCTATCGCAACGATGGCCGTAATGATAGAGAAGCCCTTCTCATCCTTATGAAGTTTGGATAATATCTTATTCATCCTTCTCATAATCAAGCATTGTTCCCTGCAGTAATACGCTTACAGGCCACTCGGTACTGGTGGTATCATCTGAAGTCAAATTTTTAGAAACCGTAACCGTCACATCATAGATCCTTGCCTCAATGGATGAAGCATCTCCGGTTTTTCCATCTAAGGTCCTTACATTTAATGCATAGGAAGCATCCTTATCGCCAAAGGAACCCTTTTTATTTTTAAGTCTGTTATATAGGGTGTCATCAAACTTATCCCCCACCTCTTCAGGGTCAGAGGAGTTCTTATTAACACTAAGATAAGCAAGCATCGGAACCTGCCTGCCAGCGCCAGTAGTAGCATCAGTCGAATCCTTAGTATACTCAATTAGCGAAGAATCAATGAGGTTCGTAAAGAGCCTTATTGGCTGCTCCTTACCATCAACTCCTTTAATCTCATCCTCATAGATTTCCAAAATGAGTCCGCCCTTATTTTTATCCATATAATCCTCTAATGAGCCCCCTGTAGTATTCTGGGCAACCACATAAAGGTCAGTCTCAATATTATCCCTGTTATGAACTGTTATAATATCCCCCTCGGACTGACATGAATCAAACAAGGGCTCATACATGATAAAGATAGCAGATAGCGGAACCTCTGAAGATGAGTTATTAAATATCTGCCTTGTCACCTTGGTAACAGAGGTTGACTCATCAGATGCAATAAGCTGCTGAGTATTATCTGAAGCTTCAAGCAAATAACTTACCGTAGCATCCACCGTCACCTTATCATAGCTTTCCCCATCCTTAATGAAGGTTCCGGTCTTCTCAATGTCTATCCTTATCTCACGCTTAAGAAGCTTAAGGAAGTCATCCTGGCTTGTAACAGGTGCGGATTTTCCGGAATCAGTCAGTCTGTAATCCGCATTTAGATCTTCAAAGTCCTTTGCAACCTTTGAGTCAGTTGTTGATGCAAGGGAAAGAATTCCCGCAGAATCAGAAGAAACCGTATTAAACTCTCCCATATTTACGGAATTGGTGTTTGAATATTTGGAAGGGTCTATCGTTATAGTGATGTTATATCCCTTTTTTAAAGCCTCGTTTACGCTCTTATCAAAGCCTGCAATCTCACTCTTGCCGGAAAAATTAAATGTATATGGTGACGTGGAATTCTCATTTTTAGTGGATATTTTCTCATCAGAAGAAGTCCCGTATTTTTGAAGCACCCCGGCTATATTAAGCGACTCCAAATCCTCCATAATATCGCTTGCGGCATTCTGGGCAACCATCTTCTCTTTGGACCTGGCTGTGGTCTTAACTGCTGTAACCAGAGCCCTGAATATGGGAATACAAACAATAGAGATAATGATGACAGCCACCAGTACCTCTATTAATGTGAAACCCTTATTATATTGGTTATCTTTTTTAGAAACCATCAAATAACCTTATCTATACTTTAGTTAGCGGAAGCAGAATTTTCGCCTGCTCCGTCAGCGCCGGAATCTGAAGTGCCCTCAGTCGTCTCCTCACCGTTTTCACCTGTAAGCGTTGAAACAAGTGTATCTAAGTTTTCAGACACCGTATGGAACACATCGTTCTGCCCTGTGGGAACCGAAGGAATGAAGGTAGGCTCATATGCCTTATCCGTACCCTCTATGAAGTACTGCTCTATTCCAACAAGCCCTATAAGGAGACCTGTCTCCTCATCATACTCAACTTCGGTTGCCAAGATCTCCGTCCTGTCATACTGCCCCGAGATGTAATTAAGCATATTTTTAAGTCCTGCATAGGTACACCTGAATTCCATCTGCATGGGTGCTCCGTAGAGAACATATTTAGACTCCATTGAAGCAACGTCCGAATCCGAAACAACGGGATTACCATCCTCATCATAGGTAACTGTAGCGTCTCCCATATCCGTTACGCCTTCAACAACCACCGCGTCTAATTCCTCCATCTCCATATCCTGGAACGAAATCTGAAGGGGATAGGTAGCTGCTATATTTGCCCAGAACATAACCTGATCCTCGGTACGGATCTCCCCCGGGTAATGGGAAAGAATATCATCTATCTCCACCTGATAGTTTATTATCCCCTCTGAATATTCATTAACTCTGGCATTAACTGCCTCGTACTCGGTAACCTTCTCCCGAAGAACCGCATTCTCAGATTCCAGTGCGCTCTTCTTGTCAAGATAGGGGCTTGCAACAAGGAGCCACACCGCAACCGCGATAAGCACGCCGAAAAATCCTATAAGGAGGTCTCTTTCTTTCTTGGAAATAGTCATTTTCATCTTAATTGCCCTCCGTTTCTTCAGCGCTTTCGTCTACATAGGGCGCATAGTAAAGGTCTATGGTGAATTCATAAAGATATTCGCCCAAATCTGTCACCACATATGAAACGCTTTCAAGGTCTGCGTATGAAAAGATATCACACTCAGTGAACTTATCATAGGAATAGGCAACCTCTTCCTTGGTATTTACCGTTATATCCATGGTCACCTTTTCATTATCCGATTCCATGGAATTAAGAAGGAAGTCCGTAGGCATCTCCTTCTCCATATAATCTATCAGTGAAACGAGCTCGTCATTGCGGTTATGTCCCGCATTATTGACGTTCGTAAGATAGTCGTAATCATTCTCTTTTTCAAGATACTGAAGGTATATGTCATATGAGGGCTGAAGCTCCGCAATTCTGGCATTATACTCATCATTTAGTTTCTTTTCCTTGAGATAAGGGAATACAGATATAACTACCATAACTATGGCAGCAATTATTCCCAGTAAAAAGATAAGGACCGCGAAAAGTGTTGACCTTACTCCTGATAAGGGACCGCTTGAAGAACCCTTCTCCTTGTCATCGTGGTCCGGGTAGAAAGATACAGGTGCAATGGATGCTCCTATCACACCAACATATTCTCCGAAGGTTGCACCGTCAAATGCCTTAACGGTATCAATGCCCGCAAGCTTGGTTAAGTTGCGGACCTTAATATTGAACTCATGGTTAAGAAGGGATGAAAGCCCTGAAAAATCAGAGCCTATACCGGTTATCATAACCTTCTCTATCTTTGAGTCCTGATGGTTTGAATCATAATAATCTATAACCCTTGCGATACCTGCTGCAAGGTTACGGAAGGCGTCGGTTACTGACTTCTTATCATTCCTAATAGCCTCTGCCTCGTTCTCATCATCCTCATCCTCGGTGGCCATGGCATCACCATTAAAATTAGATAATAAAACGCGTTTTCTTCTTGCAAGCTCAAGGGCCTTTTCGTAGGTATCAACCTCACCTAACTGGGTGGTCCTGGAAAGAGTATTAACAGCCTCATCTATACCATATGGAATGGTACGGTTAAAGGCTATAACTCCGTTATCAAGTACCATAAGCAGGGTATTTCTTTCATCCACCTTAGCAAGGAGCTGAACACCCTCACGGCATTCTTCCTTGGCTGCCTGGTATACTGAATTACCGTTATAATCAACTGCGTTTAATTCAAGAGAGCATAACTTGGCTAATTTCTCATAGCCATTAATCAGAGGCTTGGGACAGGCAAGAACCTGAAGCTTATAGCCTGTCGACTTACTGGTATCGTCTTTATCTTTAACGACACCTATTACGGAGTGGGCAAACATATACTGAACCGGATCAACCGGGAAGTACTCGGAGATATTGGCCCTTACCACATCCTTGATCTTCGTTTCCTTAACGAAGGGGATCGTAACCTCCTTATTAACGATACGGTTACTTGCTATGGTAAAGATAGCCTTCTTCGTCTTTATCTTCTTTGCATCAAGCATCGTCCTCATTCGATTAGCGAATTCATCCGAAGGCTCTACTATTCCGTCATTAACGAACCCCTCAGGGGTGGTAATAACGAAGCTATTTAATATTTTAGGTGCTCTCGAATTTGACCTCTCGATTTCACAGACCTTGGTCAGTGAATAGCCGATCTCAATGCTGAGTACTCTGTCTGCCATTTTAGTGTTTCTCCAATATATTTCTTACCGTCGAAATATCCTTTTACTTTGTAGCTATGTTTTTGCTTGTTTTGTTTATGTTCTTTTTCTGTTTCTGTCTTGTTCGAAATTCGCTTTTTAACAGGGTGTAGAGTAGGGAATCTACTTCCCGTTAAAGAATCCTCCCGGGGCTAGGGAGCCCCGGAGGGGAAATTAGATAAAATTAATATTTTTATTTTGCTGAATAATCAGTGCCATCTGCATTAAAATAATCAGCATGAACACCTGTAGGCGCTGTCCACATATATGTAGATGTATTATAAGACCATGTGAAAGTTCCACTCCACTTTGTTGATTTGTTTGCAACACCTGTGGTAGCAATTCCATAAGAATTAAGTTCATTGCCTAAATCGCATGTAATATATCCCTTAGAACCAGAAGGACATGTTACAGTAATGCTATCAGGAAGAGTTTTCTCACCATTGTCGGCAACATATGTCTCGACAGCTATCTTAATCTCTTCAATATTCTGAAGATCAGTAGACTCTCTTGAACGCTCAACATACTTAATAAACTGCGGAGCAAGAACTCCGATGAGTACTGCCATAATGGCAATAACGATGATTAACTCAACAAGTGAGAAACCGGAATTGTTTTTCTTCATAATTAAGTTCTCCTTTTCTTAATTAAAATTTATATGTCCAAATCTCCGCCCCTACACCGGAGAATTATGACCTTCCATCTGCAGAACTTTTCTGCCTATAAGATACTCTTCAATCTCTTTTACAAATAAAGTTGCTTCCTCAAGCTGCTTATGTGCATCCTCGCGTGATGCTATATAAAAATCATCATAATCAGATTTTTCTCTAAGATAATATGCTCTCTTTATAACGTCAGAATTCTTCACATCTAATCTCTTTGTCTTGATATAAGCCTGATTGAAATGTCCAATGACTCCTGTATGCTTGGAAGAATCAAATTCATCAAGAGCATTAACAGCCCTGATTGCATGAAAGATTGCATAATAAGACCTGTTAATGGATGTTTTTATCTGTCCAATTTCAAGATTGAGTCTTGACGCTTCAAGCATCTCTATCGCCTGATCAAATCGGGCCTTTGAAAGATCTTTTACGCTGCATTCCATAATACAATTCCCTCATTTGATATATTCTGATAGAAAGGCAATGTTCTCTTCCAGTTGTTGAATCTTTCAACTGCAATATCCACAAGAGACAGGAAACAATCATACTTAAGATCGATTGCGCTCGTACGAGAACAAAGCCTCTTCATATCAGCATGATTAATTTCAATATCCGTAATAATGGCAATATCAATATCGCTCTCCGAAGTATTATCACCTCTTGCAACTGAGCCATAAAGAATGATTGAGACGACATGCGATCCAAGAGAATCAAGTATGTCATCTATGATTTCTTTTTTCATTGCATCTGTCATATCAGATTCTCCTAATTTACAGGCTATCCAGAGCCTGGTACATGGTGAGCATCGGGGCCATAACGGCTGCGATAAGGCCGCCTACCACAACAGCAAGCACGATGATGATCATAGGCTCCATGGCTGCCATCAGGGACTGAACTGCCATTTCAACCTCTTCATCGTAATAGTCCGCTAATTTATTCATCATTTCCTCAGAATTACCTGCTTCCTCGCCAATCCTTATCATGTGATACATCATGGGAGGGAATAATCCCGAATCCTCAAGAGGCTGTGAGAAGGGAACACCCTTTACAACTTCCTCCTTGGCATTCTTCATAGCTTTCTTAAAATGGGTATTCTGCATGGTATCCGCAACAATATCAACTGCCTCAACTAGCGGAACGCCGGCGGATAGCAACGTTGCCATAGTACGGGCCACCTGCGAGCAGGCGCTTTTAGTTGTGAGGTTTTTAACAGCGGGAATCTTAAGAGCTATGGTACTTTTAACAACCTTTCCGGAGGGAGTATTAAAATACGCCTTAAGTCCTATAACTATCGCCGCTATCAAAGGAACCAGAATATACCACTTCCCTATTATGAAATCCGACACCGCAACCACCGCCTTGGTGATGGCAGGAAGATCGGTTCCTAAGTCTGCAAACATATCAGTATAGCTGGGAATAACAACAACCAGCATAACTATTACTACTGCTACAGCAACTAAAGCAACAACTATGGGATAGATCATAGCCTTCTTAACTAAGGCCTGGGTCTTTGATGACTTCTCGTACTGATCTCCCATTCTTTCAAGGGAGGTTTCAAGTGAACCTGACTGCTCACCTGCACTTACAGTGGTAACCATCAGATCATTAAATATCTTCGGATGCTGCTTAAGCCCTGCCGCTAAGGTTTCGCCCTTTTCAACCTCGGCCTGCACCTCACGGATGGCCTTTGCAAGCACCTTATTCTCCGTCTGCTCACGAAGAAGCGTTAAGCACTCAAGTATTGAAACACCGGCCCTTGACATTGATACGAACTGTCTGCAGAAGACACCCATATCTCTTGCGGTGGGTTTCTTATCAAAGCTTAAACTTATATCTTTGGTTAAAAGGCTCTGCTCCGTAAGGTCAGTAACAATGTACCCCTTAGTCTTAAGCTGGCTTCTGGCCTGATCCTCGGTCTCCGCCTGGACAGTGCCCTTTAATATCTTTCCGTCCTTCGAAATTGCTTCATAGCTGAAATCTGCCACGATCAAATTCCTCTCTTAATATCTTTACACATCAAATGAAACCTTACGCATCTCGGATACCGAAGTTATACCGTCAAGCACGTAGCGGGTTGCGCTCATTCTAAGTGTGCTCATTCCGTCCTTAAGTCCCTGGGTCTTGATCTCATCGGCATTTCCGCCTCGGGAAATGACTTTCTTAAGGTCATGGGTAACCTCCAAAATCTCATATACACCGATTCTTCCCTTAAATCCCATGCCATCGCATAATTTGCAGCCGTCTGCTTTAGGTCTGAATATCTTAGGCGGTGAGGCAGGATCTAAGTTAAGAAGCTCGCACTCTTCCTCATCCGGAATATATTCCTGCTTGCAGGCAGGACAAAGGCGCCTAACAAGACGCTGGGCGATGATACCAACAACCGAGTCTGCTATAAGGTAGGGCTCAATTCCCATATCCTCAAGTCTCGTAACGGAAGATGCCGCAGAGTTAGTATGAAGGGTTGATACAACAAGGTGTCCTGTTATTGATGCCTGGACCGCAATTGCCGCAGTCTCCGTATCTCTTATCTCACCTATCATGATGATATCAGGGTCCTGACGAAGGATGGACCTTAATGCTGATGCGAAGGTGAGGTTCGCCTTATTATTGGTCTGAACCTGGTTGATACCGTCTATATTTGCCTCCACGGGGTCCTCTACGGTGATGATGTTAACCTCGGAGCTGTTAAGGGCCGAAAGTGCCGTATATAGCGTAGTTGATTTACCTGAACCTGTAGGTCCCGTAACCAGCAGTATTCCATGGGGATTGGAAAGGATATGGTCAAACACCTTAAGCTCGGAATCGCTTAAACCTAAGTCTCTCTTTTCCTTGGTAAGCGCTGTCTTAGAGGTAAGTCGCATAACGATCTTCTCGCCATAGACTGTGGGAAGCACGGATACACGGATATCGTACTCCTGGCGGTCTACCACCTGGGTGATACGTCCATCTTGGGGCTTACGCTTCTCGGCGATATCCATTCCGCCTATGATCTTAATCCTGGCAACAAGTGCCGGAAGTATTCTCGTTGAATAGGTCTTCTGCTCATAGAGGGTACCATCAATACGGTACCTGATGCGGACCTGACGCTCCATGGGCTCTATATGGATATCCGAAGATCTCTTACGAACTGCGGATTCGATCATGGTCTTAACCAGCTGAACAATAGGCGAGTTGTTGACGTCCTCAGAGTACATATCCTCCGTCTCTTCGGCGTCAAGCATCTCTTTGCCCTTGGTATATTCGTTAAGCTGATCCTCCAATTGCGACTGGCCGTAGACCCTGTCTATTGCCATCGAAATAGCCTTGCGGGTGGTAACATAGGGCTCAACCATCAGGTTCGTGATGATTGAAATATCATCCATTGCAGCCATATCCATGGGATCTGACATGGCAACCTTTAGTAGGTTCGGATTGTCTGCAGGGATTTCGAAGGGAAAGATATTGTGCTTCTTAAGGACCTTATCATCCACCAGATTCTTAACAGCATCTGTGATGGTAACATCCGAAAGATCCACAAGTTCAATATTAAGCTGTCTTGAAAGGGCTGCAGCAATTGCCTCCTCAGTGGTTATCTGAAGTTCTACTAATGCGGCTCCCAGCTTCATTCCAAGCCTTTTCTGCTCGGACAAGCCCTTTTCAAGTTGTTCCTCTGTGATGACGCCCTCATCTATAAGGATGTCACCAAGTCTCTTTTTACGAAAAAATTCCATAAGAATTGATCCTTAATTAATATTCTGTGCTTACGCGATGCCAATTCTTTAACTGCTCAGGATAATTGGTAAGTTCTGAGGGGCTCACCGTAAACGATTCATAATCATGCCATACCACGTAAGTATATGATTTACCATTATAGGTAAGCACCACCAGGTCTCCGATTGTAAGAATATCAGTCGTTATAGAGCCATTCGCATCGAGGCCCGAAAGGTCATAGGTATATGTTTGACCGGTAAGCTGGATAAGTTCCCGGTTCGCACTTGCTATCGCAGCGGCATAATACTCAGGGGAGGTTGCCTGATGATAATATATCTTTGTATCCATAACGAACACGAACTGTCCGCCTGACTTAGAGGTAAATATACCGGAAGGCGCCTTGATCGTAATGCATATGTTATTAGCGGTGGTATCCGTCAGGGATGTCCCTGATTCAACATATTCTCCTTTATGCTCCGTTGCTATCCTGGTAGCATCCCACCAGGAATCATCATCTGCATACGGGAAAATGCTTCCATAATTGGTGCCCTGCCACTTGGCTGTAAGCGTTAAGTCGCTTGTAACCTTGGTGCTGAAGTTATACTCATTAGAACCTAAATACCAGCCCACGAAGTCATATAATTTATCGGTCGGATTTGCGGGTTTAGTAACCGTTCCGCCCTCTTTAATCGTCTGAGAATCAGGCTGCGGCGAGCCATGGCCGTTTAAGTTAAAGTTAACCGTGTATTCATTTACCTTTTCAGGAGTCGCCGTTGGTGCAGGGGTTGGGATTGGATTATCCGAATCTCCTGTCGTTGCTGCCTGCGCACTCCAGCCGGTTAGATCAACAGATACTATATTTTTGCAGTTGGAACATTCGATCCAGGCTGTGCCATTTTCTTCATCTACACCGTATGTGCTGTAGGTTCCTGTATTTTTATGTAAGGGGCAGACTGCGTAATCAAGGAGTTCGTAAAATACCGGCCCGTAAAGTGATCCCCCTTCAATGTTAGAAGTCGAATCTCCTGAGCTACTGCCGGGTATAAACCGTGCCAGCGAAGTTTCATCCAACCCAATCGACGTGGACGAATCAAAAACCGCCCTCTCATATATGGCAAGCAAGGCCTCTCTATTCTGTTTGCAGGCCTTCTCCCTGTTGCTCCTGATATATTTATTAAACGCAGGTGCAAGAAGCCCCACCAGCACTGCCATGATCGCAATTACTATAACAAGCTCAATGAGTGAAAATCCTTTATTTTTATTAAATTTCGCTGATGGAATATCTTTAAACGAAAGCACCCCACTCATACCCCTGTTATAATTAAAAAACATAAAAAATGGCAGAACAAACCAATGTTTATCCTACCATATCAAGTACCATATCTACAATATATTTTAACTTTTTACACAACATTTAGATTAATATGCTGTCAATCGCATCCTCTTATATTCCTCCCTCCAGCGCTTGTGTGCCCTGGCCTCTTCAACAGCCTTAGCTATTTTAGAAGCAAATTTAACTTTTAAATCATAAAACTGAACAAATAATAGTAATGGTAAAACAGGTCCTTCCTGTTGCCCATGAGGTAATCCCCGGAATCCAGCATAAATACATTCATCTGATAGAATATCTCAAAAATAAGGATTACAATCATGCCCCAGATAAGGGCATTATACACTCCCGTTTTTCGTATTCCCTTAACACTCAAAATATTTATGACAGTGAATACTGCAGCAAGCATCCAAAGGAAAGAAAAATCAAAGAAATATCTTGCAAGGATACCTGAATTAACCGTATCAAATACCATAATCACAAGGGCTATAAGTATCGAACTTACGCTCATTAAATGGAGAGTTCTGTTATTCTTCGAAAGCTTCTTCCAATAGAAAAACGAAAAGAACGAAACAAGTGCAAACGGACTGCTCATAAATACTCCACCATAGGTGGTCTCCTGTATAGTCTCGCCCATATATTTGGTATTCTGATATATGTTATAAAAATACGGATACTCCGGATTAAATTCAAGAGGCCTTAAAAGATATACAGAAGCACCGTACGGTATTCTGTCAAACACAAAACCTCTGTTACGCATATCATTAAAGGTCAGGTTATAGAATGCTCCAAAATCAAACGGAGAGCCAAAGCGCGCATAATTATAAGCCATAACAATGCTTCCAACAAGTGCCATAGGAACAAATACAGCAACTATCGCCTTAATTCCGTTCGATGTCTTAAGATACTTCCAAGAAAACGCATATTTCCTTAAAAGCAGAACATCCAGAATCACAATAAGGAATATCTGCGGTCTGCATCCTGTAACCAGCGCCGTGCACAATGATCCCGCAGCCAAGAATGGAATATTAAGGGTGTCGCTCTTATCCTTGTCCTCAGGGATTGCTTTAGCAAAGAACCAAAGTCCCCACAATCCAAAGGCAAGTGCCCAGATTATAGGTACCGAATATAGATCCGGCCGTTTGTCCACATACACCACATAACTTCCTATGAGCAATAATTCATTTAAAAGAAACCATATACCTACAGAACATTTCTTTGCGTGTCTCCTTACAAAGGTATCAACGATCAGAATAAACGCCGCAAGTATAAAAAGAATTCCAATAAAGCAGACAACATGATTATGTATATGCTCACCGGTTATAAGATAATATGGCAAATATAAAAGCACTACAGGCAAAGCCCCGAAATACACATAGTACTTGCCATTATAGTAAGCATGGTCAAAGCACCATTCGCCGAATTCCATCACTGCATTTCTGGCCGAAGTATCATATGGATTTTCGAGATTTTTAAGTGCATCACAAGGCTCATAAAGCAAAGAAACAGAACCTTCTGCAAAAGCCTCCGCAAGTTTCTGATACTGTTCAGTATTAATACCGGCTTCTCCCTGATAATATGGATTAAGTCCATTCGCCCAATAAAGGATTCCGGCATTAAGTAAAAAGAAAATGCACATCAAAATTATTCTTGTGCGTAACGAAAGAGCTGAGTATTTAATATCGTCCAGATACTTTCGGGGTCTTAAATAGACAATAAGAAGCAAAATTCCGAATAATACCGCTATTCTTTCCCAATTGAAAAACAGAGGCACCTTAACATTCAGACGAATCTCTATGGAAATATATTGATCCTGATTAAAATATGTTGCTATCTTTAAAGCCTTAGCATCACCATACAAATGAAAGGTAACATAAAAACTTCTCGGTTCAGATGCACATATCACCCTCTTGTTAAGAGAATAATAATCCGAATGGGAAGCGTCTTTAGCATCAAAATCAACTCTTATATTCTGCTGATCCGTATTCTGATCATTGAGGCTTACAACCTTAACATATGCATTATGGATTTCAGTATCGATATCCGTAATCTCAATGTACTGATCTCCCTCTCCGATATAGAAGCTTCCATCTTCACATATGGTATATGCAGAGCCAAGGGAAAGCGGCATATCAATCTCATCGTAAGAAAGACTTGTCCAGTGCTTGTAATTAAAAATAAAGATCTCAGCAAGAACACTTATCAGCAAAAGAACAAGACAGATACCAACATGACGCAGTGATGCAATCGTCTTCTCTCCGAAATTCCTTGATCTTAAATATGCCGAGATCTTCTCATCCGTTTTTTCAAATAAATTACTCTTCTTTTTCTCCGTCATTTAATGACAATTCTCTTTCTTTATTATTCTTCTTTAGAAACTTCTTAGTAAGAGCCCTTGATATAGGCTTTTCGTAGAAATATGTAAGAATCGTTGATATAGCAATGCTTACAATCAATGCTACAAAGAAATAACTTCTCTTCCATGCAATATTATCAGTAAGATAGCTCGGATCAGTATCCCCTGACCAGTAAGGAATTTTCAATTTTTTAAGCCAGGTTGCGATCACTTGATGCCAAATATACAGATTATAGGAAATAGTACTTACAAAAACGAAAAATTTGCTTCCCATAAATTTCCTGATGCACGAAGGCGCAAGCATAAAGCCAAATATCAGGCCTCCGAACAAAAGTGCAAGTTCAGTTCTGTAATATAATTGTCCCCAGGGTCTGTCCACATCATACTGATGATTTATAACAGAAAGTAAAGCTATAAATGAACCCAGCGCCATCAAAATTCCCGCTAAATTAATATAGGTATTATCCAGGTCCCTTGAAAATACAGCATAATAAGCAAAACATATTATTATGCCTACAGCATAATCCACAGCAAATGTAAGGAAAAAGTTATTAACAGCCCAAAGATCACTCGCATGATAAATCAAAAAATTAGACGAAACAAGGCCAATAAGGATCATAGCGGATAGCGTGGTCTTAGGCTTCTTCTTAATAAGTTTTGCAATAAAAGGCATAAGAATATACCATATAACCTCAACCTGCACTGTCCACAAAGCTCCATTAAGTTCCGTAAGACGGTAGACACTCTTAAAGAAATTACTGGTAAAGGTAAGATGCGTAATAACATCAAGAATCGCAAAGCCGGTTCCCTTCGCCTTGTAAGCACCATCAAATAATGCTACAAAAAACATAATCAATATACATAAAAAGTAATTTGGCAATATTCTTATTGCTCTTTTTTTATAGAAAGTTTTGGTATCAGGCCAATCCTCATATCCCAAAATGCTCCTCGCATAGGGCAAAAAATTAACTATGGCACTAATCACGATAAGTGCATCTACCCAAAGATATCCAAAGCGAACCAGCGTATGCAGATCAGACTGTGTTATCCCGAAATATCTGGTTATCACATTATTATATTCAATATAAGGGGTCAGCCAACATTGTTCCCAGATATGGAACCATACAAGTAAAAGGATCGAGAAGCTCCTTATCCCATCAAGTACCCCAATATGTTTTTCAAGCCTGTCATTCATTTTTAAATTCCTTCAAAATTCTACAATCCGTTATATACAATAACAGAACCAACTGCATTAATAACAATTCCCCAAACAGCGAAAGGTATCTGATATTTCGCAAGGGATGGATATTTTTTAAGACACAATAAAAGTGCAATATACATCCATGGAATAATATCATTGGCATACCTCATTCCGAAATGCCATCCGCCCATGGTCTTATGCATTACTATCATAAACATATAGCCGCATGAAAGAAGTAAAATACCCAGGCAGCATACAAAGGTATTAACGGTACCATCCTCATTATTTATTATGGCTTTAATATGTACATATAAAATAATGATCAGCGTAAATAGTATGATAGGCGAAACAATGAACAGAGAAATATTGTTAAAGTGATCGATAAGCATCCTGCCCTCGTCGGCAAACCTTATCCCCTTAAAAAGACTCTCAAGATTATTCTTAACATACTCAATCGAAAATTGTCCATACTCCGCTTCCGTGAACTCTGGAAGATAATTATGACCAAATTCCGTAATACTGCCAAACCTTGCATAATTAAGAATCATATAGGAAAGGCCTACGATAAATGCAGAAATTGCAGATGGCCACTTCTTTAATATTTCATTAAGAAAAGCCTTCCCCTTGTGTTCCTTCCAAAGCGGCTGAAAATAAATAAACAGGATAACAAACACATAAATGATCTGCATAGGTCTGCAGCCAACAGAACAGGCCCAGAAAAATAGAGAAAGTCCAAGTTTCCCTTTAAAAGCGTAGTATATGCTCATCACAGAAAGCGCAAAACACATGGACTGGGCAATAAACCAGACATAGGGATTAAGCATTGTAAACACGCAGTTAGAACAGATAAATGCAAAAAGTGCGCATATCATGCTTTTAGTTCCGGATAACTTAAAATGCCCGGCAAGCTTATATAAATATAAAACAGCAAGTATATCAAAAATATATACTATAAGATAATCCGGTGTATTCTCCCCGAAAATAAGTGCAAAGGGAAGCATCACATATGACGGGAACGGCGGGAAACTGACATAATATTTACCATTATATATGGCAAGTTCAAGATACGAATAGTCCTGTCCCAGATCAAGCCTTCCCTGTAGCCATGATAATGCCTGCAGAGTATAACTGTTATAAGTATTGTGTGTCCATGGATACTTTCCTATAAACATAGCCATAAGAGCAATGAAAACAACTGTTGTAAGAACAGTTATCACTCCGTATTCTATGTATTCTTTATTCTTCTCCATATTCTCCTTCTGCTCTCCTGTTTTTAATAAACGAAATCCCTTTTCGCATGCAGTACTCATAATAAATAAGCAATACAAGTGCGATAACAGATACCACTTCACAAATTCTCCAGCCTATAGGTTCTTCATACCTTACGCTTAGTGTTCCGGAATAACCTGAAGGTATTAACACTCTCAAGCGGTTATCGCTTCCGCGTTCAACTGTAAGCTTATTTCCATCTGTATCTTTAGCAACGTATCCCGGATAATAATAAATAGGAAATTCGATGTTTCCACCGTTTTCTCCGGTTGAGTCAACATTCAGGTTAAACCTGTTTTTATTTCTCGTAATACCGCTGTATGCTACAGAATCACCCTTTACCTCATGATCATATTTGGGAAGGTCTCTGCTTGAGCCCTCGTAAAGATATTCATAGCCGATAAGATCATTTGAATCAAGCACCACATCATCATAATAGACCGAAAATGCCCCAACATATATTGCATTGTAAAGATATGAAATGCTCTGATCAGCCATAATAAGAATGGCAATTGAAAAAATTATTTTATATGCAGTGCCTTTCATTTTCTTTTTTATGTCCTTTAAGGCAAACAACGTAAAGACCGAGAAGAACAAAATTGCAAGGGTTATATACCTATACGGAACTCTCACATTGATAATATAGTCACATAATATCTTGATCTTATCATGAAGAAAACTGTACGGAAAATATTCCGATGCCATAAAGGTAGCGATAACTCCCATTAAGGCAAGAAAAAGCCCCGTCTTAACTCTCTTATTTTTTAAACTGATTTTCTTAGAAATCAGCAAATATAAGTAGACAAAAAATACAAAAAAGAAAGCATTGCCAACCGGCATCGACATTCTGGAATTAAGGCTTGTTAAATATTCCCAGTTATAATACGCAGTCCCGGCAGGTTTCTGGGCAAAAATCTCGGTTAAAGTAAGACCATAATACTGCATTGCTGATGCATAATTGTCATCCAGCTTAACATTAAACGGTTCTGCCATAAATCTAAGAAAAGGAACAAGGAAGCCAATGGAAAGAACTGCTGAAAGACCTGCTATCTTACAAAGATATATAAAAGTTTTCTTTCTAAAGGTTTTCTTAAAGCAAATGACGCAAAGCAAAACTATGAATATCGAAAGCATCACGCAGGTAAGAAGATGGGTCTGAACGGTAAGGGCAAAACCTAAGACCGGAACAAGAAGCTTCTTTCCATAATCTTCATCTTCTGTATCCTCACAATACGCATAATAAAAGCCCAATGCTATCATAGGCAGGAAAGACATTGCCGTGAACTCTCCCACAGCAGCGCGGAAATATATACAGCACAGCCTGTATGGCGCAAGCACATACATCGCAGTTGCAATAAGTGTATGATTTCTCTTTCCCGACATCTTAAAGAAGCATAAATAAGCTATGATAGTTGTCATGGCATTTACTGCAAATATAAATGTCTTATATGAAGTAATAACAGTAAAGCCACACAGCCGCATAAGCGCAGGCAAAATTAGAGTTATGTCTCCATACATTGCAGAAACTGCATAGCCCCATCCGCTGCACCAGTTGGTCTGTATCTTAGATGGAAAATCTCCTAATCTGAAAGCTTCCTTTAAGCCGTCTATCCTCAAAAGATGAAAGTTGATGTCATGTCCAAGGATAAGGTATCTCGGAAATAATCCAAGACTTGCCGTAAATATAACAACGCAAAGAACCATAACCTCAAGGGCATGTTCTGATATCTTCTGTCTCTTATTCCAAAGCAAAGAAGCTCCTACCAAAAGCAGGATAAGCAGGAAAAGTTTGGTAAATTCATAGAGTTTTGAATTAGAGGCAGTCTTTATCTCAATACTGTCAATGCTAAATTCAGTGTTTTCATCATAAAAAACTCTAATCCTGAAGTCAGAGCACTCATTATTTATCCATATATCAAAATCAGTACTTGTATTATATGAATAAAGCGTTGGATTATCCGAATAAACGGTATTATGCCTCTTAGCATCATACTGAACATCAGTATGAGCATCGGCATTAGAGTTATATTTGATCGTTACCGTATATATTCCTTTAGGAAGGGACTCAATATGTTCTGTTATATACTCTCTTCCATCAGCGTTATAAGACATTCCGGAAGCACTGTAAAAATAATCCGCATCAGGTCTTCTTAAAATCACGACGGTAGATATGAGCACTATAAGTGCCGCAAATACGGTCACATAAAACAATATATTTTTGTAAAAAGGAGTACGTTCGTTTTTCATTCTCATAATACGAAAAATAAGAAGGGAAAAAATCCCTTCTTATTCAAGAATCATTGTAATAGTAAGTGTCCGGATATAAATCCCATCACCTTACTTCATCGCCTCAGCGAGGGTCTTGCCGGTCTTCTCGTAGAGGGCAGTTACTGCTGCGTTGTAGGCGTCCTGTTCGCTCATGCCGATGCTGATGCAGAGAGCCTTGTAGTCGTTGAAGACCTTAAGGTAGTTCTCCTTCCAGGAATTGTAGGCCTTGACACGGGTGTCAGTTACCATGGATGCTGAAGGATCTACGATCTTAACATAAACCTCCTGATAGCAGTCTGAGCCGTCACGATAGAAATAATAGTTAACGCTCTTAGCTGTCTCATTGGGGTCGATGTAGAAGGTAACCTTGGAGTTACCGATCTTCCATGTATCGGACCATACGTAAGTTCCCTTGGCTGTTTCGCTTGTTGCATATGCGCTGTAGGAATCAGAAGGAATACCTGATTCAGGTGCACAGTAAAGGTTCATGGTAAAGGTATCACCGGGTGCTAAATAAAGAGTCTGATAATCAAAGCAGAAATAATTGCCTGCAGTATCTTCATCAGCAAATGCACATACGCTCATTCCCATAACCATTGAAAGGGCCAAAGCTAAAGCAAGGATCTTTGATAATCTCTTTTTCATATTCAAAATACCTCCGTATCGTTAAACATAATACACTTAAATTATGTAACCAAAACGGGATAAATTCAAGTACTACATCTAGTACCCTGAGCCTATTTTTCCATCCTAAAGATATAATTAACGGCAGGAGTTGCATTAATGACTGCCGTTCCGTTTATGACAGGAACGCTGCGCCCGGTTACTATATCTTTAAGCTCCTTAACCTCTGCGGGAACATAGATTGTAACCGTCTCAACAAATTCAAGGTCAGAGCGGACAATGAACATATCATTATCATAGGTAAAGAGCATAACCTTCGCAGGTGCTGATATCCTTACCTTCATCGTGTTCTCGCAAAGCTCCTTCATAACATCAAGGACCTCCACAGGATAATGATAAAGATCTCCGATATTATCAGGAATAACAAGCACGCATACCCTGCCCTTGTCATAGCACCATCTTAAGATTATGGGATAGTTCGTGTAATTGCCGTATGCGGCTGCCATCTCCCACACATCGTTTATGCAGTAATCCATCTGGGGGATAAGGATATCAGCCGAGCCTGAATACTCTCCGTTAATTGAAAGGCCGTGGTCCTTGGTGTTTGCATATTTATTAACTATAGCCTTGCGGGAAGAATACTGGACGTTTGCAAATTCCTTAAAGTCCTCTCCCATCTTGCGTACAAAACCGCTTGTTACTATTACATCAGCGCCCTTAGCTAAGGATGCTTTCATCTTGGATGCTATATCAGGATCATAGGCTGCACCCTCTGCAAGGAATATGGTCTTTGCATTCTCATCATATTCACAGGAAGGCTCAAGGGGAAGTCCACACTCGCCTATATAATTGTGCACGCTGTCCTCGCCTCGAGCATTTGTAGGTCTGTAGGCAGCAACTCCGGTAGGATTGCCTAATTTATCAAAATACTCATCTACCTCATCAAACATAGCTCCGTCTGCCGGTGCGAAAAGTCTGAACTGGGGATCATACATAAGAGAACCCAGGCAGAAAAGCGTAACCTCCTTAGCCTTTGCAAATAATGTAAGGTAGCCCTGCTCAAGGTATGAAGTAAGGTTATAGTTGCACTCGTAAGGATCGTACCAGCCGCCCATATTTTTGCCCCGCTTAAAGGACTCATAATAGCGCATGATGAAGTAGCTCATGTATTTGGGCATATGCTGCTGCTGATACTGGGGGTTACGGGTCTCGGTTCCTGTATATATTGAGTCAAAAAGATCAGAATCCGTACGAAGGTCATATCCGGTCTCATTAAAGTCCTCATACCAGAGAGGATACTTAACTATCACATTGCATTCAGGATTAGCCTCATGAGCCACCTTGATAACAAGGTTCTCTGTAACCTCCTTCTTCTGCTTAATGCGGAAATCCGACCAGGACATATTGCCCTTTGCCTTGATGCAGTCAGCACAGCGGCAGTTAAGGAAATAGAAATCATCAAAGATTATCTCATTAAATACCTCTGCAAGCTCCCTTATGGACTTCTCTACAATGTCCCTGTGCGTCTTGTTAGAATAGCAAAGAGAAGCAAAGCCCCTTCTCTGGTCATCATCACAGGTTGTGATACCACCTGAGCAGTAGATACCCTTCGATTCGAAATATTCCTTGGCCTTAAGAACCTGCTCCTTGGTTGCAAAGCACTGTGAACGATAATTTTCAATGTAGATTCTACCGATCTTCACATAATCAAAAATACGCCCAAACTGCTTATCGTAGGTTTCACGATCAGTTTCGGCGCACTCAATAACATTTCCAACCGGCATATAAAGTGCCACATTGAAATTCTTATAGCTCTTGATTTCATCATAAGAGATAATACCCTTCATATTCTACCCTCCATACATTTTTGATGATAAAAATATACTATTTGTGATAAGGCTCATTATTGATGATCCTGTAGGCTCTGTAGATCTGTTCAAGAAGAATTACTCTCATAAGCTGATGGGGATAAGTCATTTTTGAAAAGCTTAAAAGCTCATTCGCCCTTTTCTTAACATCCTTTGAAAGCCCCAGACTTCCGCCTATCACAAATATTATATTAGATTCTCCGCCAATTCCCAGTCTATCGATTTTATTCGCGAAATTAACAGAATCATACATGTCCCCTTCTATTGCCAGGGCATAAACATAGGCATTATCCGGTATCTTTGAAAGGATCCGCTCTCCCTCCTTTTGAAGGATAAGCTCGCACTCATGGTCCGAAGCCCCGTCGGGAGTCTTCTCATCATTTACTTCAATAAGGTTCAGCGTACAATATCTTGAAAGGCGCTTTTCGTATTCCGAAAGCGCCTCCCTGTAGAATTTTTCTTTTATCTTTCCAACTGAAATTACCGTTATCTTCATATATTTATCAATTGATTCTCTTAGCAACAACTGCGAACCTTCCGTCAGTCTGTGAATAATCACAGGTTGAAAGGGTGAGCAGTGTATCTCCGTAGTGTGCAGTGACACCTGTGTCATAAAGTGCTATCTTTTCCATCTCGGACATGTAATAATCAAATTCTGTCTCCGAATTGGCTTCTATGAACTGATAATACTTAAACACCATCTCGTCATTGTCATATACCTTTGAGTAAAAGACATACATTACTTCATATTGGGCATATTCATAAAGTGTATCGAACTCAATTGTCGTATGCTTCTTATAATAATCCTCGCTTGCATATTTATTAAGGTTTCCGAACATGGAACCTGATTTCATATGATGTCCGTAGATTATCATATTGGTGGACCTGGGATACAGTGAGCAGGAGCAGTCTAAAAATAAAGATCCGTTGTTGTCCTTTTCCTGGTCAAAATTATGGGTAAGGTAATACTCATTATCAGAGGTCTGCATAACGGGATAATCAATGGTAGTCCCGGGAATGGTAAGCCAGCCTATGAACTTTTTATTTTTGTTAAAAAGAGTCTGATACTCAGGAAGAATGTCAGGTGAGGAAGGATCCGTCTTATGAACGGTAACTCCGTCATCTGATCCGACACTTGTGGATGCAAGTGAGCGGGAACCCTTTAAGGATGCAAGTTCATCATAGTCAGTACCTGTTTTATAATTCTGATAATAATAAACTCCGAAATATCCAAGAGATGCAACTGCCACAACAGATGCGATAATGATTAAAAGTCGCCGTTTTCTTGCCCTCTTTTTAAGTTCAAGTTCAACAAGGAGCTTAATTTCTTTATCATCGGTGTTTAATGTATCTGACTTTCGTACACTGCCTTTTTCAGTTTTTGAGCCGGTACTTGCTGAAGCTTTTGGATCAGTCTTTTGATTGGCCTCTTTTGCAGCTTTCTTTGAGGTTTTCTTTACCTTCTTCTTAGTCTTATCATCAGGGTCAGTTATCTCACCGCTTTTAACCTTTTCCATAAGGTCATAGATGTGGTCGTCAAAGTCCCTGCCAACCTTTGATTCGAAGTTTATCTCGCCGGAAGCTAATATGCTGTAGACCTTCTTTATGTCGTTGGGTTTATTTAAATCAAGACCCTTCGTGATAGAGCTTATCAAAGCCTCATCACGAAGGGCCGCCTGTCTTAAATCTGCCATTTAATTATTTAACAACTAAATTAACGATCTTTCCGGGAACATAGATCTCTTTAACAACAGTCTTTCCCTCAATAAAGGACTTAACTCCCTGAGCCTCCTTGGCCTTTGAAAGAGCTGATTCCTTATCCTCATCAACAGCAAGTGTAACGGTACCCTTAACCTTACCGTTTACCTGGACACCTATCTCAATGGTATCCTCCTTGCAGGCCTCCTCATCATATGAGGGCCATGTCTCGTAAGCTATTGTTTTATCATGTCCCAATGCTGCCCAAAGTTCTTCACCTACATGAGGTGTGATACAGCTTATCATCTTGATGAAGCCTTCTGCATATTCCTTAGGACATGTTCCCTTGGAAACAGTATTCATAAAGATCATCATCTGGGCAATTGCTGTATTAAAGCCAAGCTGTTCGAAGTCGTTTGTAACCTTCTTAACGGTCTGGTTATATATCTTTTTAAGTGCCTCCTCGTTTCCGGAAGCGATATTATCGGGATTAGTAAAGTATGTCCATACTCTTCCAATGAACCTCCTTGCGCCCTCAACTCCCTGTGAAGACCAGGGCTTTGAAACCTCCAGGGGTCCCATGAACATCTCATAAAGTCTTAAGGTATCAGCGCCGTAATCCCTTACTATATCAGAAGGGTTAATAACGAACTCAGGGAATCTCTTTCCCATCTTGATACCGTTCTCACCAAGGATCATACCCTGATGAACCAGCTTCTTAAAGGGCTCGTAGGTAGGAGCGATTCCCTTATTATAAAGGAAATGGTTCCAGATACGGGAATACATAAGGTGACCTACAGCATGCTCAGGGCCACCGATATAAAGGTCAACAGGCATCCAGTGCTTTAAAAGCTCAGGATCGCAGAGTGCATTCTCGTTATTGGGATCGATGTATCTCATGTAATACCATGAGGATCCGGCAGAACCGGGCATGGTAGATGTCTCTCTCTTATATGTCTTTCCATCCTTAGTAAAGGTCTTCCATTCCGTGGCATTCTCCAAGGGTGCAAGACCGTTATGTCCTCTGTAATCCTCAAGCTCAGGAAGTTCAAGAGGAAGCTCCTCGTCTGCAAGACAGTGTATATTTCCATCCTCATCATAGAATACTGGAACAGGCTCGCCCCAGTAACGCTGACGGGCAAAGATCCACTCTCTGAAGTGATAGTTAACGGTTCTCTTGGCAACGCCCATCTTCTCAAGTTTCTGAGTGATGGCTTCCTTTGCATCCTCAACCACCATTCCGGTGAATTCCTCGGAATTGATAAGTTTATAGCCCTTTCCTAAATAATCATATTTTTCAAAGGCACATGTATCTGTTTCCCTGCCCTCAATAACCTGGATACGGGGAATATTGTGAACCTCTGAATACTCAAAGTCTCTCTGGTCATGGGAAGGAACAGCCATGACTGCACCTGTTCCGTAGTTAGCAAGAACGAAATCGCCGATATAAAGGGCAACCTCCTTGCCGTTTACCGGGTTAATACAGGTAACGCCCTCAAGGCAGCAGCCTGACTTACCCTTATTAAGTTCCGTTCTGTCCATGTCGGATTTCTTAACAGACTCATCAATATATGCCTGAACCTCAGCCTTATTTTTGATCCTGGGCATAAGGTCCTGAACAATCTTTCCATCAGGAGCAAGAACCATGAAGGTGATACCGTAGATGGTTTCGATACAGGTGGTATAAATAGAGAATTCTCCGCCGCCTACAATCTGAAATTTAACCTCTACACCTTCAGAACGTCCGATCCAGTGTCTCTGGATATCCTTGGTAGATTCAGGCCAGTCGATCTCATCAAGGCCCTTAAGTAAGTCATCTGCAAAGGCAACCTGATCGATAACCCACTGCTTCATGTTCTTACGGATTACAGGATAGCCTCCACGTTCTGACTTTCCGTCTATAACCTCGTCATTACTTAAAACAGTACCAAGCTCTTCACACCAGTTAACGGGCATGTCAACAAGCTTGGCATAGCCGTCCTCGTAAAGCTTCTTAAAGATCCACTGGGTCCACTTATAGAACTTGGGATCAGATGTTGCAAGTATCTTTGACCAGTCATAGTCAAAGCCAAGCTCCTTAAGCTGCTTGGTAAAGGTCTCTATATTTTTCTGGGTAAATCCGTTGGGATTATTTCCTGTCTGAACGGCATACTGCTCAGCGGGAAGTCCGAAGGAATCATAGCCCATGGGATGAAGGACATTATAGCCCTGCATTCTCTTCATTCTGGACATGATATCCGTAGCGGTATAGCCCTCAGGATGTCCTGCATGAAGGCCTACTCCTGAAGGATAGGGAAACATATCAAGAACGTAATACTTGGGCTTCGAAAAATCCCAGACATCTGTCTTGAAGGTCTCATGCTCCTCCCAGTATTTCTGCCATTTAGATTCAATTTCGTGATGATTATAAGGTGTAGCCATTTTGATTCTTCTTTCTGTATATTTATCTTTCTTCGATTCCAACGTAATCTCTGTGATGTCCAACGTACTTATATGCAGGTCTGATGATCCTGTTGGAGTTCATGATCTCCTCAAGTCTGTGAGCGCTCCATCCGGATATACGTGATATTGCAAATATAGGAGTAAAGAGCTCCTCGGGAATTCCCATCATGGTATATACGAAGCCTGAATAGAAGTCAACGTTTGCGCAGACCTCCTTCTGGACATGCTTCTGCTGCATGATGAGACGTCCTGCTATCTTTTCAACCCTGTCATAGAAGTTGAATTCATCCATAAAGCCCTTCTCTTCTGCAAGCTTATAGGCGTACTTCTTAAGTACAACCTCTCTGGGATCTGAAAGGGAATAAACCGCATGTCCCATACCATAGATAAGTCCGTTATGATCAAAGGTTTCTTTATTAAGGATCTTCTGAAGATACTCTTCTATTTCCGTCTCATCCTCGATATTCTTAATGTTGGCATGAAGATCTCTGAACATATTCTGAACCTTAAGGTTGGCACCACCGTGTCTGAAGCCCTTAAGTGAGCCGATGGAAGCTGCCATTGAAGAATATGTATCGGTACCCGAGGATGTAACAACATGAGTTGTGAAGGTTGAGTTATTTCCGCCGCCGTGATCTGCATGAAGTATAAGCGCCACATCTAAAACCTTGGCTTCAAGCTCCGTGTAATGTCCGTCAGGCCTTAACATCTGAAGGATATTCTCCGCAACCGAAAGACCGTTCTTGGGATTACGGATAATAAGCGCCTCATCCTTACGGAAGTGGCAGTATGAATTGTAGGAATAAACTGCAAGCAAGGGAAGCTTATTTATAAGCTCCATGGACTGTCTTAAAACATTCTCAGCAGAACAGTTATCCGCATCCGAATCATAAGTATAAAGAGTAAGCACGCATCTCTGGAGCGCATTCATGATGTTTCCGTTTGACGCCTTCATGACAACGTCTCTGTTAAAACGGGCTCCTATATCCTGAAGACGGGCACAGATATCAAGGAACTGCTTGAATTCCTTTTCAGTGGGAAGTTTGCCGAAAAGAAGAAGGAATGTTATCTCCTCGAATCCGAACTTCCTGTCTCCAAGTCCTTCAATAAGGTCAACCACATTGTAGCCCTGGTAATATAATCTACCGTCACAGGGGACCTTGGTTCCTTCAACGAAATCATAGGCAACAACATCCGAAATCTCGGTAAGTCCTGTAAGGACACCCTTTCCGGCAGCATCTCTTAAGCCTCTCTTAACATCATATTCAAGATAAAGATTCTGATCTATCCTATGATTATTAAGAAGATTGTCCTTTAGTACCTTTAGATCAACTCCGATATCCTTGAGCTCATCCCAGCTCAGCATTTCATTTTTATCTACATCAGGCATATTCCACCTCTTTACTGCGCTTTCGCGCTTTAATTTAACAAAGTTACATGTGTATACCATGACTAAGTTAGCATACACAAATATGAATTATAAACAAATACAGGCAATTTTGCAAGGAAAAAGGGCTTCTTAGCAACGCCCTTGTCACTAAGAAACCCTTTCATATAATCTGAATCAGTTTAAGCTTATCCTTAGACTTCTGTATTTCCTTCGGCAACCTTGGAAGCCCTGGCAGCAACTTCCTTCTCCTGGATATCGGAAGGAGCCTGTTCATAGCGGGCAAATTCATAAGAATATTCGCCTCTTCCGCCTGTCATGGATCTAAGGTCAGTTCCGTATCCGAAAAGCTCCATCATGGGAACATCAGCCTCTATGCAGGTCTTTCCAGGAGATGCGGGATTCATTCCAAGCACTCTTCCACGCCTCTTATTTAAATCGCCCATTACATCTCCTGTATAGGAATCAGGAACTATAACCTTAAGGGATTCGATAGGCTCAAGAAGAACAGGCGAAGCATCCATGAAGCCCTTCTTGAAGGCCTGAATGGCAGCAGTCTTAAATGCCATCTCGGATGAATCAACAGGGTGATAAGAGCCATCATATAAAGTAGCCTTAACTCCAACTACGGGATAGGCTGCAAGAGGACCTCTTGTAACAGAATCCTGAATACCCTTTTCAACTGCGGGGAAGTAGTTCTTGGGAACTGCACCTCCTACTACAACCTGCTCAAATTCATAAGCCTCATCAAGATTTCCTGAAGGAGCAAAACGCATCTTTACGTGTCCGTACTGTCCATGTCCGCCTGACTGCTTCTTGTACTTATATTCAACATCGGAATTCTTCTTAATGGTCTCTCTGAAAGCAACCTTAGGCTTCATAAGTTCTATCTCAACCTTATATTCATTAAGGAGCTTGCTTGCTATAACCTCAAGATGCATATCTCCGATACCGTAAAGGAGCATCTGTCTGTTCTCGGAATCATTCACATACTTCATGGTGATATCTTCATGGGATATCTTCTGAAGTGACTGGGCAAGCTTATCAACATCTCCCTTATCCTTTGCGTTATATCTCATGTAGGTATAAGGAACGGGCATCTCCCACTTAGCAAACTTAATGGGTGTTGCCTTGGTTGAAAGGGAGTTTCCTGTTCTTGCGCCGGTAAGCTTTGCAAGAGCACCTAAGTCACCTGCATGGAGTTCTCCTACTTCAATGGGCTTATTTCCCTGAAGCACATAAAGCTTTCCTACCTTTTCTTCTATCTCTTTATCAACATTGTAGATAAGATCATCCGGCTTAAGAACGCCTGAATTAACCTTGATAAGAGAATACTTTCCAATGAAGGGATCAACAATTGTCTTCCAAACATATGCTGACTTAGCCTTAGAGAAATCATAATCAGCATCATAGATCTCATTGGTCTTCATATTGATACCCTTGATCTGACGGTTCTCAGGCGAAGGGAAGTATTTGATGATATCATCAATAAGTGCATATGCACCCTGGCAGTAAATTGAAGAACCCATGGTCATGGGAACGATGGAGCCGTCGCAAACGTTGGTTCTAAGGGCTGCCCTTATCTCTGCCTCAGTGAAGGTCTCTCCTCCGAAATATCTTTCCATCATTTCTTCAGAGGTCTCGGCAACTGCCTCCATAAGTGACTCTCTGAACTTCTCAAGGTAAGGTTTTGAATAATCAGGCATTTCCATTGAAACGACGTCCTTGCCTTCCCACCTATTGGCTGTTTCGGAAACAACATTAACGTAACCGATGAGCTTTTCATTCTCTCTAATGGGGAAATGGAAGGGAGCAAGCTTCTTTCCGAATTTCTCGGTCATATCCTCAAGGACCTGTCTGAAGGATGCGTTATCAACATCCATATTGGAAACATATATGATCCTGGGAAGCTTATATTTTTCACAAAGTTCCCAGGCCTTCTCAGTGCCGACCTCAACGCCTGCCTTACCATTAACAACAATGATAACCGCACCTGCTGCGCTTAAAGCCTCCTGAACCTCTCCTTCGAAATCAAAGAATCCGGGTGTATCTATGAAATTGATCTTGTAGCCTTCCCACTCTATGGGAACAACAGCTGAGCTTATAGATATCTTTCTCTTTATCTCTTCCTTGGTGAAGTCGGATAATGTATTCCCGTCTTCCGTCTTTCCCATTCTGGAAGTTAAACCTGCAAGGTAGGCAAAGGCCTCAACCAATGCAGTTTTTCCTGCTCCTCCGTGTCCTAAGATTGCCACATTACGGATCTTGTCAGTGGTATACGCTTTCATTGAAATACCTCCAAATAAAATTATTAGGCAATTCATACCCCAATACGATCACCTGACTGATATTTTATCAAATTTTCAGACAATTAGCAATAAAAAGAATGTTTCATCTCAGACTTGCAGCGATACATACGCTCATCGGCAATCTTGGAGGCCTGACGTATGCTCGTGATCCCGGATTCCGTACTTAAGCACTCTCCATAGGCAGTACTCATTGACCAGTCAGAGTTTTTATCATTAAGCTCTTTTATATCCTTTTTAAGGGTATCAAGCATAGTTTTGTAATCAAGCCTGTCCTCCTTATAAAGGATAACGGAGAACTCATCTCCTCCCATTCTTCCCACAAGTCCGGAAGATCCGAAGGCATGCGTCAGAGCCTCTGAAAAGCTCCTTATATAACGGTCTCCCTCTTCATGACCCAAGGTGTCATTTACCTTCTTAAGATCATTAAGATCAAAGCCCAGTATGACATAGGGCTTATTCTCAGAGTCAATCTCATCCATCATATCTTCAACAGAGCGCCTGTTAGCAGCCCCGGTCATGGAATCCGTGAAGGCCAATTTCGAGAGTGCATCCTTCTCAGCCTGTTCATACAGATTTCTGATATATTTGACAGCGAAATCTATAAGCATAGTTATTACAAAGATAAGAACTCCGAAATAGATAAGGCTTACATAGTGATCATCATTAAATAACGGAATGAATTTCTGAACGTTAAATCTTGCAAGGTCATAAAAAACAAATACCGCAAGGAATTCAAACCCGTAAATAAGAGGACTTGTCTTTAGTACACCCCTGAACATATCACTAAGGAATCTGACAACAAGGAATACCACCATAAGCGCCATCATCATATGACAAACCTTAAGCATGGTGGGGAACCTGACGACACCTGTAAGCTGAAATGCCCAGGCACAGACAGAGAAAAACGTCTGAAGCACCAGAATTACATGATATATCTGCCATCTGATATTTCCCTCTGTTTTAATTTCTGCCCTGAAATACAGGAACAAAAATAACGGTGCCAGATAAAGCATTCCGAATTCAAGAAACGTCTTTACATTAAGGTCATATAAGAAAATTTCAATTAGGTCCGTTGTACAGAAGGACCATACACCAACAGATATCGAGAAAAGTCCAACCCAGAGAAGGCGAAGCATCTCACGGTTTCTCAATGCGTATATTGCTGCCACAATGGACATGACTATTCCGAACATTACCTGGAACGAGATTATGGCAATACGGATCCTGTTCTTAACTGCAAAATCCCTTATAACATAATCTCCGTCTGCTATAATAGGGGCTTCCTGACTTGAGAAGGCATCATTTTCGCTAATGGTCTGTTCTATCCTTATAGATTTCCCCGCATCGGAATCGTTAAGAGAAATATAGTGAAAGCCATAGCCCAGAAGCTTACTGTTTTCATATTCCTCAAAGCCGTAATCATATCTTAATTCCTCATCGACATATATTTTTATGGCAGAATGGATATTGTAAAGCTTGATAACAGGATGCTCCGGAAGGTCATCTGGCAGCGTATTAATTAAAACAAAACTATCCCCTCTGTTAAACATATCAAATCTTTTATCATCAAGGGAAACAGTTCCAAGATCCTCACCGTTTACAATCGCCTGCCAGTTTTGAGACAGGGAAATCTCTCCGTGGATCCTTGAAACGTCATCTGTTTTTGAATAAAAAAGATTGACAAGAAGCGTCACTATGCAAATTCCGATAAGAGCAACAAACTGCCTTACTATCTTTTTGTTCATGCACTCTCCCAAAAATATCCTTCAAAACTAAAAAGGCCGGGCCAAAAAGCCCGGCAAAAAACTTAATTACTCTCCAAGTTGTTCCTGAACTGTTTCATATGTCTGGATGCGGGCTGAATCCATTTCGGGCATTCCGATAAAGATAGCACCATAAAGGAAATCCTGCCCCTTCTTTTCAATCCTGACGATCTCAAGGAAAGCATGAAGCACTTCCTGTGTCCAGATCCTTAAATTGGATTCATATACAGCACCGATCTCAAGGGGCTTCTGGCACTTAAACCCAACGCCTGTCTTTGATACATCGAGGATCTCGATCTCAATCTGTTCAGGTGTTTGTCCATCAAGCCTCTTAACAGTCAGAGTAGAGGTAAGTTCCAAACGTTTATTTTTTCTTCTTTCTTCCATTATTCACCTCGCAAAATAAAGAAAACATAGATTTATTTTAAATTAAATCCTCTTTCTTGTCTATATCCGTAAAGAAACAGGCATCTCCAAAGCTAAAAAACCTATATCTTTCCTTAATGGCACAATCATAGGCTCTAAGCACATTTTCCCTGCCTGCAAGAGCAGAAACAAGCATAAGAAGTGTACTCTCAGGCAGATGAAAATTCGTAATAAGGCAGTCAAGCAATTTAAATTCATATCCGGGATATATAAAGATATCGGTATCACCCGCGCATGGATATATCTTTCCATCCCATTCCTTGCCTTCTTCTTTCGCTTCTTCAATGAAACGCTTGGCAGCTGATTCTATGGTCCTTGTGCTTGTTGTTCCAACGCAGACTATTCTTCCGCCATTTTCTTTTGTTTCATTTATAAGGTCACAGGCTTCCTTGGATATCGCATAATATTCCGAATGCATGTGATGTTCAAGAACATTATCCACCTTAACAGGCCTGAAGGTTCCAAGTCCCACATGAAGGGTCACATAGGCAAGCTTAATCCCCTTCTTTTCAATATCAGCAAGAAGTTCCTTCGTAAAATGAAGTCCTGCCGTGGGAGCCGCTGCAGAGCCGTCAAACTTGGCGTATACCGTCTGGTAGCGCTCCTTATCCTCAAGCTTATGGGTTATATATGGTGGAAGCGGCATCTGTCCAAGTTCATTTAATACCTCTTCCCAGATACCCTCGTACTCGAACTCCACAAGTCTGTTTCCTTCATCAAGGATATCAAGGATCTTCGCCTTAAGGACACCATCTCCGAATACGCATTCTGCGCCTTCCCTTAACTTCTTTCCGGGCTTAACGATACACTCCCACATCTTTTCGCTTTTTCTTTTAAGAAGCAGGATCTCGACCTTAGCCCCTGTATCCTTCTTGATTCCAAGAAGACGGGCCGGAAGGACACGGGTATTATTAAGCACCAGGCAGTCTCCCGGTTTAAGATAATCTATGATGTTCCTAAAAACCTCATGGGTTACCTCACCTGTATTTTTGTTAATGACCATAAGGCGGCTTGAAGCACGGTCCAAAAGGGGATCCTGGGCTATAAGTTCCTCAGGCAGGTTAAAAAAATAATCTTTAGTTGAAAGTCCTTTTTTAACTGAATCTTCTGACATTTAAATTACATCCCGGCGTTTTTAAGGAAGGAAACATAGCCTTTCTTTGTTTCATATACATCAACGGTTGAGATTGCCTCCCAGGGAGCATGCATGTTAAGAACTGCGATTCCGGCATCAATTACGTTCATTCCGTAAAGAGCGGTAATATAAGCGATCGTTCCGCCGCCACCTGCATCTACCTTACCAAGCTCGCAGGTCTGGAAGGATACCTTATCCTTGTCAAAAATATTACGGATATGAGCCATATATTCTGCGTTTGCATCGTTAGATCCTGACTTTCCTCTGGAACCTGTATATTTATTAAATACCATTCCATGTCCTAAGTAGGCCGCATTCTTCTTATCAAAGCTTGATGCATATGTGGGATCAAAGCCGGCGCTTACATCCGAGCTTAACATACAGCTGTTTCTTAAGCATCTTCTTAAAAGGATATCGCTGTACTCACCCTGGAGATTAATGATCTCAGCAACTGTATTTTCAAAGAAATCAGACTGCATTCCGGTTGCTCCAACAGACCCTATCTCTTCCTTATCAACAAGTAAGCAGCAGGCAGTTCTTTCTACGCTCTTAACCTCTAAAAGAGCCTTAAGCGAAGGGAAAGCACAAACCCTGTCATCATGTCCGTAACCAAGGATCATAGACTTATCAAGGCCTGCAAATCTGGCCTTTCCTGCAGGTACAACCTCAAGCTCTGCTGAGAGGAAATCCTCTTCCTCAACATCATAATTCTTCATAAGGATATCAAGGAACATTGACTTAACCTTGTCTTTTGAACCCTTTTCGTCCTTGCCCTCTTTCTTTGAAGCTTCAGTGTTCTTAATAATGAGAGGTTTATTTCCTACCACGATATCAAGAGCCTCGCCCTCGATAACCTTCGAAGCCTTCTTCTCAAGCTGTTCAGATGCTAAGTGTATCAGAAGATCTGATATGAAAAATACAGGGTCATCCTCTTCCTCACCTATATTTACTATTACAGTTGTTCCATCCTTCTTAACGATAACTCCGTGAAGGGCAAGGGGAAGTGTAACCCACTGATATTTCTTAACTCCGCCATAATAATGGGTATCAAGATATGCTATCTCAGTATCCTCATATAAAGGATTCTGTTTAACATCAAGACGGGGCGAATCAATATGGGCACCTAATATATTCATTCCTTCATCAAGCGGCTTCTTTCCGATAATGAAAGCAGCCACTGCCTTATTCATATTAACGGCGTATACCTTATCTCCTGCCTTAAGTTTCTTATTTGCCTTAATGGCGCTTTCAAGTTCAATAAAGCCTGCATTTTCAAGTGCGTTTACTGCATAGTCGGTGCATTCTCTTTCGGTTTTGCCGTTATTAAGGAAATCTATATACTCCTCGGCTAATGCATCAACCTTTTTTGCTTCTGCATCGGTTAATTTTTCCCAAACATTATTTGTTTCCATTATTTTCCTCCATATATGTTCATTCAAGTATGTTCACTTAAGGAAAAGCCCTGTACCAAACGGCACAGGGCTCTATGTTTAAAGTTTAAGCTCTACGCTCTTTTCTTTAAGATTCTTAAGGATCCTGTCAATATCCGCCTGAACCTCCTCAGAGGTAAGCGTTCTGTCAGGAAGCTCGAAGTGGAATCTTAAGGTAATGGACTTTATGACACCATTGTCATAAATATCGATTACAGAAACTTTCTTGATCTTCTTAAAGTGCTTGCCTTCAAAGCAGCTTTCAATATCCTCATACCTGATTCCTTCAGGAAGTACAAGAGAAAGATCGTAATCGATTCCGGGGAATATTGAAGGCTCATCAAAGGTAAAGTCAGCGCTCTCAATTGAAAGGAGCTCATCCATATTGATCTCTATCATTACAACAGAAGCATTCTTTGCGATCTTAACAAGGTTCTTAGGATGAAGGGTATTTATGATACCTATCTCTTTATCATCCACCATTATCTTAGAGGTATTCTTAGGATGCTGCCATGCATGAGTACATTCAGTCTTAGCATATGAAACGCCCTTATGCTTAAGTTCGCTTATCATGGTATTTACGATCTGAACAGCCTTAAAATATAATGTCTTTTCAGTATCAACCTTAGAATAGAGGGCGATAGCAAGCATTCTCTCTTCATTGGCAGTATCATCTTCCCTGACACCGTGAACAGCTCTTCCTATCTCGAAGATGCCGAAGGAAGGCTTGTAGTTTTTATTTTTATTGATAACGGGAAGGAAGGACTGCATAAGGGTTGTCCTTAAAACACCCTGCCCCTCTGCTGAGCCTAATATCTTTACATTATCCTCAATGGCAACTCCAAGGTCCTTAAGTTCATCTGCATCCTGCCATACTCTCGTATGAACCTCATTCATCGCATAAGCCTTAACCAGAAGATCCTTAATAAGGTTCTCCTCCTTACGTCTTAAAGAGGTCTTAGCAGGAAGAAGGGGTGAAAGGGTTGTCTTAATATCGAAGTTATCATAGCCGTAGATTCTGGTGATCTCTTCAACTATATCAGCCTTCATCGAAACATCCTTGGTGGCTCTCCATGAAGGAACCTTACTTACGAAGTTCTCACCATCCTGGGTGGTTTCGAAGCCCAAAGATATAAGTGTATTCCTGATTCTGTCACAGTCGATGTCAATACCTGTATATCTGTCAATAAATGCCTTATCGAAAGAAACTGTAAGTTCAGGATATTTCTTAACGTACTTATCAGTGATCTTAGTAACAACCTTCATTCCGGGATCCACATCGTAAAGAAGCTTCATGAATCTCTTTACTGCAACCATGGTCATCTCGGGATCAAGTGTCTTTTCATATCTGGCAGAGGCATCCGTTCTTAAAGCAAGACGAGAAGCGCTCTTACGAACTGAAACTCCGTCAAAGTTAGCCGACTCAAGCACAAGTGATGTGGTATTATCAACGATCTCAGAATCAAGACCACCCATGATACCCGCAATGGCAGAGGGTGTCTCATCATCCCAGATCATAAGGGTATCTGTTGTTATATCCCTCTCCTGTCCGTCAAGGGTTGTAAACTTCATAGGACTCTTCGGAGTATCAACTACTATCTTTCCGATCTTAGCACCGTTAAAGGCATGCATAGGCTGACCAAGCTCCAGCATAAGGTAGTTAGTAAGGTCAGCAAGAAGATTGATTGCTCTCATACCGCAGTAATAAAGTCTTATCTGCATTGCCATGCTGCTTACATTCTCTGAAATATTCTCTATCCTTACAGATGTATATCTGTAAACAAGATCTGTATTCCTTACTTCAATATCAACCTCGGCATCTCCGTTGTAGGGATTCTCCATAAGCTCGATATCTTTAACCTTCTGACCTGTTAAGGCAGCGAACTCTCTGGCCATTCCGTAGTGTCCCCAAAGATCGGGGCGGTTGGTAAGTGACTTATTATCAACCTCGAAAACAATATCATCAATGGGATAGATCGTCTTAAGATCAGTACCGTTCTTTAAAGAAAGAGGAAGCTCCATGATTCCCGTATGGTCGTCGGAGATTCCAATCTCCTTAGCAGAGCAGCACATACCGTTTGACTCGACTCCGCGAAGTTTAGCGGGCTTAATCTTGATCTCGCCTACCTGAGCGCCGGGAAGTGCAAACGCTGTCTTAATACCAACTCTGGCATTGGGTGCTCCGCAGACCACATCATAAACAGTATCTCCTGCATCAACCTTAAGTACATGAAGGTGATCTGAATCAGGGTGATCCTCACAGGAAATGATCTCTCCTACTACAACATCCTTAATATCAGCACCCTTGTGAAAAATATCCTCAACTTCAGCTGTTGAAAGTGTGAAGCGATGGATAAGACTCTCTATATCCTCACCGTCAAGGTTAACGAAATCCCTGACCCAGTTCATCGAAACTAACATTTCACACCTCCTACTTTGACTCGAACTGGTCTAACGCATCCAGTTCACCGTCATTGAATACTCTTATATCTTTAACGCCGTACTTCATCATCGCAAGTCTGGTAAGACCGAGTCCGAATGCAAAGCCCGTATACTTAAAGGGCTCTTCCTCGGTATTGATACCGCCGTGCTTTAAAACATTTGGATGGATCATTCCGCAGGGACAAAGCTCAAGCCAGCCTGAGTTCTTGCATGAAGGGCAGCCTGCGCCACCGCAGATAAGGCACTGAATATCAAGCTCGAAACCGGGCTCCACGAAGGGGAAGAAACCGGGACGAAGTCTTACTGTAACATCTCTTTCAAACACCTCTGAAAGCATGGTCTTCATGAAATAGATAAGGTTCGAGATTGATATGTTTTCATCGATCATGACACCTTCCATCTGGAAGAACGTGTTCTCATGACAGGCATCAATCGCCTCATTACGGAAGCACCTTCCGGGAAATACCGCACGGATGGGACGTCCGTACTTCTTAAGTTTCTCGCCATACTTACGCATAATGGTATTCTGAGCAGCCGAGGTATGTGACTTAAGAAGCTGATTCTTAGTGCTTAAGTAATAGGTATCCTGCATATCTCTTGCGGGATGAAACTTAGGAATATTAAGGGCCTCAAAACAGTTGTAATCATCAACTATCTCGTTATAGTCCTCTATATCAAAGCCCATAGACTCAAATATATCCTCAAGTTCTCTCTGTACGAGAGTGATAGGATGATAGCTTCCGCAGGGGGATTCCGTGGGCATTGACTCATCATAGCTTTCGGTGCTCTCGATGAGAACCTTCTCAGCTAATTCATCAAGCTCCTTCTTTCTCTCCTCAAATCGGGAATTAACCTCCTGTTTAAAGGAATTAATGAGCTGTCCGGCTTCCTTTTTCTGCTCATTGGGGATGGCACTTAATTCCTTCATAAGGTCCTGAAGTGCTCCCTTCTTGGACATAAAAGAAATACGGAGTTCTTCAAGCTTCTGCTGATCCTTGACATCATCAAGTTCAGAAGCAAATCTGGCTCTTAGGGCTTCAATTTTGTCTTTCATGTTTTTAACTCCAATCTGTTTTAAGGCTTTAAGCCTAACAATTTATTTTCCTATTATTTGTCCTCGTTGTCAATAGAATACCCTTCCCTGCGGGCTTCCCTAACTCTTTTTGTCTGCTCTATCGTCACATCAAAATAGGGATAAAAATATTGGTTAAAGGCTGCTCCGAACATAATGAGCATGAACACTATGTTATACCAGAAAAGTATTACCATTATGGTGATCATGGAGCCATAGGTTGAAAATCCGTGGAACTTATCAATATAGATTGTAAATGCCCATGTGACCACGCAGACCGCAAGACTTGCTATAACGGCTCCGGGCCCCTGAAGGCGCTGTCTCTTTGCCGGAAGAAAGGTATATGCAATATAAAGCACAACAGCAAGTATTCCCCATACAAGGAAGCCCCTTATAAACAGCAGTACCCGCAAAAAGGTGCTTAGCATCGGATACATTTCCTCCAAATGCACAACTATGGTCTTTCCAAAAAGTACAAGGATCAGCATGAACATCATAACAACGATCATTATAAGGGTATAAAGGGTTGCAATACCTCTCACAAGAAAATAATTTCTTTTATCTTCCACCTCGAATATACCGTTAAGTCCCCTTATAAGTCCCATGATACCCATAGCAGCCGTCCACAGCATGGCGATTGCCATTATAGGGATCATAGACGTGGATGTTCTATAAATATCATCAATCGCACCAACAATGGTAGGTTCAATGGACTCCGGAAGTACACGGGAAACAACAGTCACTAAATCCCCTTCCGTAATAGGAAGGTAAGGAATAAGGGAGCATATGAACATAAGTGTGGGGAATAAAGATAAAACAAAATAGAAAGCAACAGACGCTGCAAAAGCAGGCATATTGCGAACCTGCATATTAGTTCCAAAGGCTATGAATTTTTTAATTATCCTTTTGAGCATAAAAAACCCCAAAACATATAAGACTTGTCTTTTGACTCCTAGCTTTGCTAGGTGGGTCACCGCAAATGCACTGTTGTCTTCCACTGCATATAGCCTTTCGGCAGGAGGCCTGACAGTTGTGCATCGATATAGGAATCCCGTTTGAAGTATCTGTAGGTTCAAAAACAACAAGTACCTATACGCTTCAGGTTAATAAGATTATAAACCACAGAACTTATTTATACAAGTCACGAATCTCTTTAAGCATAGGAATTATACCACAAAAAGAACACATAATAAAAGCCACCGGATAAACCGGTGGCTTCATTAAAATCAAGTATTATGAAATACGAATTAAAGCTGAGGACCAGCAGCAACAAGTGCCTTACCAGCATCGTTTCCTGTATACTTAACGAAGTTCTTGTTGAATCTCTCAGCAAGATCCTTTGCCTTTGCATCCCACTCAGAAGCATCAGCATATGTATCTCTGGGATCAAGGATTCCAGAATCAACTCCGGGAAGCTCTGTAGGAACTGTGAAGTTGAAGATAGGGATCTGCTTTGTAGGAGCTGTCTTGATAGAACCATCAAGGATTGCATCGATGATACCTCTTGTATCCTTGATTGTGATTCTCTTACCAGTTCCGTTCCAACCTGTGTTAACAAGGTATGCCTTAGCACCAGACTTCTGCATCTTTTTAACGAGCTCCTCGCCGTACTTTGTAGGATGAAGCTCAAGGAATGCCTGACCGAAGCAAGCTGAGAATGTAGGTGTAGGCTCTGTGATACCTCTCTCAGTACCAGCAAGTTTTGCTGTGAATCCTGAAAGGAAGTAGTACTGTGTCTGCTCAGGTGTAAGGATTGATACAGGAGGAAGTACTCCAAATGCATCAGCTGAAAGGAAGATTACGTTATCAGCTGCAGGACCTGCAGAAACGCCGTTAACCTTCTTAACAATCTTATCGATGTGATCGATAGGATAAGATACACGAGTATTCTCTGTAACTGACTTATCATCAAAGTCGATCTTTCCGTTAGCATCAACTGTTACGTTCTCAAGAAGAGCATCTCTCTTGATTGCGTTGTAGATATCAGGCTCAGATTCCTTATCAAGGCCGATAACCTTTGCGTAGCATCCACCCTCAAGGTTGAATACGCCGTTGTCATCCCAGCCGTGCTCATCATCACCGATGAGGAGTCTCTTAGGATCTGTAGAAAGTGTTGTCTTACCTGTTCCTGAAAGACCAAAGAAGATTGCTGTGTGCTTACCTTCCATATCTGTGTTAGCTGAGCAGTGCATTGAAGCCATACCCTTAAGAGGAAGGAAGTAGTTCATCATAGAGAACATACCCTTCTTCATCTCTCCGCCGTACCATGTATTTAAGATAACCTGCTCTTTAGATGTGATGTTGAATGCAACACATGTCTCAGAGTTAAGACCAAGTTCCTTGTAGTTCTCAACCTTAGCCTTAGAAGCTGTGTAAACGATGAAATCAGGCTTGAAGTTAGCCTTCTCCTCTTCGCTGGGCTTAATGAACATGTTCGTTACGAAATGAGCCTGCCAAGCAACCTCCATAATGAAACGAACTGCCATTCTTGTGTCCTTGTTAGCTCCGCAGAAAGCATCAACTACGAAAAGTCTCTTTCCTGAAAGCTCTTTCTTTGCAAGATCCTTAACAGAAGCCCAAACTTCCTCGCTCATAGGATGGTTATCGTTCTTATAACCTTCTGTTGTCCACCATACAGTGTCCTTAGAATTCTCATCCATAACAATGTACTTGTCTTTAGGTGAACGTCCTGTGTAGATACCAGTCATAACGTTGATGGTATCAAGCTCTGTCTTCTGGCCAACTTCGAAGCCCTCAAGACCAGCCTTTGTCTCCTCCTCATAGAGAGTCTCATAAGAAGGGTTGTAGACGATTTCGGTAGCACCTGTGATGCCATACTGTGTTAAATCGATTGTTGACATTTTATGTCCTCCTTTATTATTTGTCCCACAATTAAGTGGATTACTTACTTGTAAGCGTGAAAACGCGCCTTAAATATTATTACAAACTAACTCCTAAAAGTCAATTATTTCCTGCCTTAACAGACTCAATTTCGTAGCTTAAGGAAAGGGAGTCATTTTTAATATTTTCATTAAATCCCTTTACTATTCTGTCAGCAACCTTGCGTCCGTTTTCCTCATTTGCATCCATAAGGATCACAACATACTGGCTGTTTCCGCACTGGGTTGCAACATCCCCTCTTCTTAATGAGACCGAAACCTCACTTCCAAGAGAAGTTATAATATCATTTTCGCGAGGAAGATTTATCATATCCTCGCCGTTAATACTGAAAAGAACTATCTGCACATCCTGTTTTTTCCTGTCCATGCAGCGGGATACGAAGCGGTATATCCTTTTAAAGCCCTCATATTCAACCTGATAGGCTCCGCTCTTCTCATCGGCTTCCGCAATAAGCCTCTGTAGCTGAAGGATATCTATAAGGTTATTCTCCTCAGATAATTTAACTCCGCCGGCATCCATGGTATCAAAGAAATGATACCCTCTCTTTCCATTCTGCTTAACATAGTATAGGGCCTTGTCAGCATCGGAATAGAGGTCTTCAAAATCATTGGCATCTCCGGGTTTAGATGCTATTCCCACGGAAACTGATACCTTAAAATCGCTGTAATCCGCAATAAGATCCGAAACCTCAAACTCCGCAGTTGCTATAAGTCTCCTTACGAAGCCTTTAAGTTCCTCACGGTCTCTTTCACCGGGTAAAAATATAGCAAACTCATCTCCGCCTATTCTTAAAACAATATCATTCTTGTCCGTGATATCCTTAAAAACACCGGCAAGTTTAACAAGAACCGAGTCGCCAACCACATGTCCGTAGGTGTCATTAACGAGCTTAAAATTATCAAGATCAAGCAAAAGGAAATATCCCTTTTCATCCTTATGTGATGCTATATAATTTTCAAGTACCTTTCTGTTTGAAAGGTCTGTAAGGGAATCCTTGTAGGCTGCGCCCTCAAGCTGCTTTTTTTCTTCACTTATTGAAAGGATCTTGTCAATGCGGGCCTTCATAACCATAGGATCAAAGGGCTTCTTAATGAAATCCATTGCTCCCATTGAAAGGCATTTCGCCTCATTGACCATATCTGATTCAGCAGTTAAAAATATGACAGGTATGTCACCCCATTCAGGATTTTCCTTAAGGCGTGAAAACACCTCAAAGCCATCCATCTGAGGCATGTTGATATCAAGCATGATAAGGTCGGGTACCATTTCATTCAGCATCAAAAGAGCCTGCCTGCCGGACTTTGCCGTTGACACATCATAATCTGACCTTAAGACCTCTGAGGCACATATTAAATTAGTGGCGACATCGTCAACCATTAAAATTTTCTTCATACCATCCCCCGGTATATTGCTTTAAACTCCAAGGAGTTTCTTAACCTGCGCCTTCATCTCGGACTTATCGCAAACAATATCATGGAGAACAGGTGCTTTTCTTATCTCTTCTATAGCGTTGGGCACCGTAACCTTGGAAATTCCCGAAAGCTCATCCACAAGCTTAAAATCTTCCATTCCGTTATATTTATTCTCATCTATCGCATTCATAACGGAACGGGTGAACTTATAGGGTGATGCGGTTGATGCAATAACTGTAACCTTATTATCACCTGTTTCATCAACATACTTATGGAATACGCTTGATGCAACTGCAGTATGTGTATCAATTACATATCCCGTATCATCATAAAGATCATGGATCTCTTTAGCCGTTTCCTCTTCAGATGCATAGCCGCCCCTGAAGCATTCCATGTTCTTCTTCATCTCATCAGTGATTGTGTATTTACCGTTTTCACTAAGTTCCTTCATTAAAGAAGCGTTTTTCTTAGCGTCATTCCCTGCGGTGAAATATATAAGTCTCTCTAAATTGCTTGAGATAAGGATATCCATTGAGGGTGAACTTGTAAGCTTGAACTCACGGTTCTTGTCATATTCCCCTGTTGTAAAGAAATCATATAAAACCTTATTCTCGTTGGAAGCACAGATAAGCTTATCAATGGGAAGGCCCATATTTTTAGCATAAAATGCTGCAAGTATATTACCGAAATTACCGGTGGGAACAACAACGTTTATCATCTCTCCGGACTTAATCTTTTCTTCCCTTAAAAGTGTGCAGTATGCATAAACATAGTAAACGATCTGAGGAACCAGACGTCCGATATTGATAGAGTTTGCTGAAGAGAACTGGAAGCCCTTAGCATCAAGCTCTTTTGCAAGCTCAGCGTCATTGAACATCTTCTTAACACCTGTCTGGGCATCATCAAAGTTTCCAATGATTCCGACAACATTAACATTATTTCCCTTCTGGGTAACCATCTGCTTTTCCTGGATGGGGCTTACACCGTTCTTGGGGTAAAATACGATGATCCTGGTTCCGGGAACATCTGCGAAGCCTGCAAGTGCTGCCTTTCCGGTATCTCCTGATGTGGCAGTAAGGATAACAATGTCATTCTTAATATTGTTTTTCTTTGCTGCGGTGGTTAAAAGATGAGGCAGTATCGAAAGCGCCATATCCTTAAAGGCGATTGTTGCACCGTGGAAAAGTTCAAGATAATAAGCACCTCTTGCTTCTACTAAGGTAGCAATGCACTCAGTGTCAAACTTTGAATCATATGCTTTGTTAATGCAGTTCTTAAGCTCCTCTTCAGTATAATCCGTAAGGTAAAGCTTCATAACCTCATAGGCAAGTTCCTGATAGCTTAAGTCCTTCAAAGCATCAATATCTTTATCAAACTTAGGGATAAAGGAAGGTACGAAAAGTCCTCCGTCATCGGACAGTCCCTTAAGGACAGCCTCAGATGCGCTTACGCTCATTCCTTCAGTTCTAGTGCTTAAATAACGAAGTTCCATAATATTTACTCCTTAAAAATAAAAATCTTTTTTAGTTTAGCATATAGAGGTGTTTAATTCAAATGAATTGGAAACACCGCAAAACGAAAAGCCATATTGCCAGGGTGAAGGATGATAAAAGCGTTGTGGTCATAACCGCGCAGGAGGATATCACACCCCTATGTCCCATATTTTTAGCCATTATGAAAGAGCTTGAGGTTGTGGCGGAGCCAAGCATTATAAGGGTTGCAACTAACTTCTCATCTCTGTAGCCCAAATATATTGCAACCGGAATAAACAAAAGTCCGAATAAAAACAGTTTGTTAAAGCAGACAAGAATTATAGGCTTAAGCTTTTCTTTAAGGTCACTAAACTCGAAGGTCGCTCCCAGTGCTATAAGTGCAAGTGGGGATGCCACATTTCCAAGATATGTTACTGATTTTACAAATATAGTAGGCTTCGGGAGCCTTAAGACAGACCATAAAAGTCCAAGCACGATTCCGATTATTATGGGATTGGTAAGGATATTAAGAAGAGTCTTCTTAAAAAGATCTTTGCTCATCCCCTCTTTCTTTTCAGGGGAGGTCAGGGTAAGAAGCACAACCGCCACCACATTGTAAAGAGGTACCGATCCAAGGATCATAAGTGCAAGCATGGCAACGTTATCGTAGATATTCGTCATAAACGCAATGCCCAAAGTTGCCGCAGCGCTTCTATAGGAGGCCTGGATAAATTCGCCTCTCTCATCCCCCTGATGGGTTATTACGGCGATAACATCTGCGATCATCATACTTACTATGGTTACGATGAAACAGTAAAGAACATAGGAGCCATCCCAGATGGATATAAAATCCTGATCCATAAGATCCTTAAAGAGAAGGCAGGGAAGAAACACCCTGAAGACAAGTTTATTTAAAGCCTTAGTTGTCTCCTCATTAAGCCAACCTATCCTCTTTAAAACATAGCCCACAACCATCATAAGGAAGATAGGCATGGTAGCATTTAATGAAAAAATAATATTATCAAGAATACTCATACAAACACCAGATTAACAAGAATCATATATACCGCTGTTCCAACAACTATGGAAAGCATCATATTTTTACGCAGTAAATGTACAATGGCGGTAACTGCAATACCGATAAATTCAGGTATTCCTCTCGTGCCCTCTAATATACTCACATTCTTAAGGCACATTACTATAAGAAAACCGAATATAGCAGTAGGAAGCACGGCTCCAAGATATTTAAGGGTCTTAGGAGTAGGCTTATCCTTTGAAACAAGAAGAAATGGGCTCCACCTTGTTATCTGGGTTCCCAGTACGCACATTGCTATGGTGATGATCTTCTGAAGAAGTGTCATTTTGATACCTCCTCATCAAGCTTAACCTTCCCCGATTTTAATATATTGCTCTTTAATATAAGTAAAAGGGATAACATCAAAAGGATCGAGGGAAGCATAAAATCATCCGCCCCGAATATGATAAGGCACATAAGCGGGATCATAACTCCTATAACAGCGCTTATAAAAAGCTTATCTTTACGAAGTTGGTCTATAAAGATAGCAACAAACATCGCCGTCATAACAAAATCTATTCCTTCTATATCAAAGTTAAGGGCACTTCCCAAGATTGCTCCGGTTGATGCACCTATAACCCAGTAGCACTGGTTAAGCAGCGTTACAAAAAAATAAAACCATCCCTTATCAACATCCTCCGGAATTTCCGTAGAACAATTGATGGCAAAGGTCTCATCACATAAACCAAAGATAAGATACGGCTTCTTCCAGCCCATATCTTTATATTTATCAAGAAAAGCTATTCCGTAAAATACATGTCTTAACTGTATGACAATTGCAACCAATAGCGCCGAAAGCGGCGAAAACTGCGCAAGCAGTAAGGAACCTGTTACGAATTCAAGTGAGCCTCCGAAGATAAGCAGCGCATTGATTATCGGATATACGAAAGAAAATCCCAGGGATGTCATGTAAATTCCATAGGCCGTTCCCAGGAAGAAAAAGCTTGCCATTATGGGAATTGTATGGGGAAACGCCGTTTTAAAGGCCTTTCCTATATTTTTATTCTTCATCGCTTAAGATGCTCCCTGTACCAAAGGGCATGCTCCGTAAGATCATCTTCTGTAAAGCCGGAGGTTTTAGTACACTCCTCTTTAATAAGGGAAGATGATTCATGCTTATTTGAAAGCTGCCAGATCATATAGCTGACACCGTATTCATCAAGAAGGTCCATCCAGGTGTCACCGGACTCAATATCAAGAGAGCCTGTTCCTGTATTTGAGCATATGCCGAATTCACTTACAAACAAAGGAAGGCCCGCATCCGCCATTCCCTTAACCTCAACCTGGATACTCTCCTTGTGGGAGGCTGCATAGAAATGAAGCGAATACATTACGTTGTCATACTCTGTAATGGGATCCTTTTTAGCTTCCGTGGGAGCCTTACAGTAGATAGGGGTTCCGACGATCACCACAGCATCAGGATCATTTGCCCTGATCTTCGGGATCACATTAAGTGCATATTCCTTTATAACCTTCCACACAACCGTATTGGGCTCATTGCATATTTCATAAAGCACATTATCATATCCCGAAAGTCTCTCCGAGATCTCTTCAAAGAATAAAAGTGCCTCATCCTCATGTGTTGTGGGGTCTCCGTCCTGCATGCTGTGCCAGTCCACTATTGCATAGAGATCAGCCTCTTTTGCATACTCAACTCCCTGGCAGATAAGGTCTTTAAGTGCTTCCTTATCTCCGTCTTCGCAGTACCCTTCTGATTCCTCGGTATAAAGACATAGTCTTACGGCATTAACGCCCCATTCTTCCTTAAGTTCCTTAAAGAGATCCTCATTGATATACTCCGGGAACCACTGAATTCCGTGAGTGCTTACTCCCCTTAACTGTACGGGGTTTCCCTCCGAGTCGCAAAGCTGGGTCCCGCAAACCTGCAGAGCACCTGCATCCGAAGGATATCTTGTTTCATAAACCTCATCCTTTAGATCAATTGGAGTAGGCGTAGGCGAGGGAGTAGGTGAAGGCGTTACCTCGGGCGCTTTCTCAGCATCAGTTTCTGTGACCGTTGCCACCTTATCTGTACCTTCCTGAGTACTTACAGCATCATCCGAACTTCCGCAGGAAGCGAGAGTACATATGCATATTGAAGTTATAAGTAATAAAGATAAAAGCTTTCGCATTTTATACATGTTAATCTCCTTTAGAGGCTTTAATACCAAAATTAGATTATAACAGAATACCCGCAATTCAAAAACAGTTTATTTAAGACTTTATTTTTAGGACCAAATGTTAGATAATAGATTTTCATGGATAAGAAAAAAATATTTTTAAACGGAATAAGGGATGGTTTCCCTATAGGTCTTGGATACTTTGCGGTATCCTTTTCACTTGGTATCATAGCTAAAAAGGGCGGACTCACTCCCCTTATGGGCTTCTTTTCTTCTCTTTTTACCAGGGCATCAGCAGGTGAATACGGCGCATACACTCTGATCGCAGCCAATGCGGCATATTCAGAGGTGGTTCTCATGGGGATAATAACGAATCTTCGTTATCTTCTTATGAGTACTGCTCTTTCACAGAAATTTTCGCCTAAGACTTCACTTCTTAAAAGAATACTGGTGGGATGCTGTATAACGGATGAGATATTCGGCATATCAATTGCCTACGACGGCTATCTGGAGCCTGTATATCCCTATGCAGCCACACTAATTGCCGGCCCCATGTGGGCTTTGGGAACCTGTCTTGGAATCATCGCAGGAGGAATTCTCCCCACAAGGCTTGTTTCTGCCTTAAGTGTTGCCCTCTACGGAATGTTTCTTGCAATAATAATACCGCCCTCCAAAAAGGATAAGGCGGTACTTGTTGCTGTGATCATAAGCTTTTTATTAAGTTATATCTGCACCTACGCTCCGTTCATATCTAACTTAAGTTCGGGAATGAGGACTATTATCTTAACAGTAATAATTTCTTCTGCCGCTGCGATAATAAAGCCCGTTAAGGAGGATAACGAAAATGCATAACACAATAGTTTATATTGCCTTAACAGTGCTTGTTACTAACCTTATAAGGGTTCTTCCTCTCCTTCTTATCCGGGGAGAGATCAAAAATAAATTCTTAAAGAGCTTTCTTTATTATGTGCCCTATGTAACTCTTGCAGTTATGACCTTCCCGGCAATAATAAACTCAACTCTATCACCAATATCCGGCATAGTTGCCCTAATTCTCGGTGTTATTGCAGCCTGGGGCGGTTTAGGACTTTTCCCTGTAGCTGTTATATGCTGCGTTGCGGTATTTGCACTTGAGTTTTTCCTTGTATGATCTTCGTACTTTACTTATTTGGCGGAAATTCTTCCTCAATATGACATTAGCGTCAGATTGAAAGCAGTGCCTTATAGGCATTTTTCATAGGGAAAGAATAGGTAGCCGTTGATTCGCTTAAATTATCTTCCTTAGGTGATATATTGCTCTTAATGAAGAAGGAATCCATCTTGCATCTTTTGGCAACCTCAATATCGTCCTCAAGACTATTGCCTATCATTATCGACCTTCCGACATTTAACTTCTCTTCCTTTATAAGCTTATCCATGAACTCCTTCGAAGGCTTCTTATATCCGCACTCCGAAGAAATATATATTTTGTCAAAGATATTATAAATTTCAAGATACTTAAGCTCGGGAATCGTAAAATCAGCCTGGGCATTGCTTAATAGATAAAGCTTCTTTCCTCTCTTTTGAAGCTCCTTAAGGGTTTTTAAAGCCTTAGGATAAAGCTTTATGTATTTAAGAGAGGCTGCTCTGAACATGAGCTCTGCATCATTAACAAGTGTCTCCGAGGGTGATACCAGTTTATCCTCAAAAAGCTTCTTAAACACATTCTTAATATCGATCTCAACCTCATCATCACGTCCCGGAAGTGCCTTAACTTCTTTTTCGCAGAGACTCATATACTTTGCCTTAAATTCCTTCGCGTCATAAGAAGCTCCCTGAAGGCTATAAAACATGGCAATATCCTTCCAAAGAGATGCCTTGCTTTCATCAGTGTGAATATCCACGATGGTTCCGTAGAGGTCAAAAATATAATTGTCGTAATTATCGGCGTAATCTTCTTTAATCGTTATCTTTAATTTTTTCATTTTAAATATACTATGCTCCTTGCAGGTAATGTCAGCACTCCGTTTTGAACGGTGATGGTACTTCCGTCAACAGTTAAATATCCCACGATGCTAAGATCCTCAATGGGAGTATCCGTAACATCTATTTCCCTGCTCTCGCTGGCGGAATTATTATAAACTATCGCAATGCTGCTGTTATTATAGGTCTTAAATATGGTTGCAAGCTTGCCGTCGGTAAGTTCATCAACTATTGAGATTGTACCGCGGGCGATCTCAGGATATGAATTTCTGATGCTCAGGGCCTTTTTATAATAATTAAGTATAGAACTTTGGTCACTTGTCTGTTTATCCACAGGCTCAAACTTCTGCTCTATATCGGGATCTGCGTCCTTAGGGCCATTAGTCATTCCGGTACTGTCTGTTTCAGACCACCTCATGGGAAGACGTTTGTTCTCATCCTTCGTTCCCTTAGAGCTCATTCCTATCTCTTCGCCGTAATAGACGAAGGTAGAGCCGTTCATGCTCATAAGAAGTCCGCCTGCATATTTAAGAGCAGCCTCATCGCTCATAAGGGCATTAGCCACGCGGGCCTGGTCATGATTGGTTATAAATACGGCATCTATGTAATCAGAGTATACATCTCCGAATAACGTCTCATAATACTTCATGGTATTAACAAAAGCCGAAGCATTACCTGTTCCGCGGGCTGTTGCAATTATATGTCCCTCAGCGCCGGCTGCATTAAAGTTAAACATGGAGTCTGTCTTTGACTGGTAATACTTAGCAGTAGTGGCCTCTCCAACCCATGCCTCAGAAACCATATAGAAATCGGGGTTTATATTCTTACAGTAATTATAAAGCCAGCTCAATATCTCGGTATTATATGCAATATCCTCATCCTCCGAATAATGAGGTACTGCATCCATCCTGAAGCCGTCAACTCCCATATCATTAACCCAGAAGGAAGCTATATCCTCGAATTCCTTCCTGACAAGTTCATTATCAAGGTTAAGGTCCGGCATATCATATGAAAAATACCCTTCATAATAATATTGGGTTCCCGTTACCTCATGGTAATACTCTGACTTTTTCTCTTTTGAGAAATGATAGTAGCCAACATACTGACACTCATCTGCCATCTCTTCAAAAGTTCTGTCATCATCTGCATCAAGTCCCTTAAGGTAATCGGTTGCCTTAATGAACCAGTCATTTTCCGAAGATGTATGGTTCATTACGAAATCAATGATCACCCTTATTCCCTTCTTATGGGCGTCTTTTAGGAGATTCTGCATATCATCAAGCGTTCCGAATTCAGGATCTATATTTTTATAATCCTTAACATCGTACTTATGATAAGAATCAGAAGGCATGATTGGGGTAAGCCAGATTCCGTTAAAGCCCATGTCCTTAATATACGAAAGTTTCTGCCTTACTCCCTCTATATCTCCTATCCCATCGCCGTTTGAATCATAGAAGGAATAAACGAAAATTTCATAATAATTCCTGTAATTATCATCCGGAGCATTCGAAGAACTAAGGATACCTGTGCCCGTATTTCCCGCATTGCATCCCGTAAGAAGACACATTGCAAGGCAAAAAGATAAACCGAGTGCGATTATTTTTTTGATGTTTTTAGAAAATATATGCATATTTTGATTTTAATGGAATTTAATTTATTTTTAAAGAACAAAACAGGGCGGCATCTGCCGCCCCATTAAAGTAACTTTTCTAGCCTTTAACAGCTCCGCCTGTAACACCTTCAACATAGTACTTCTGCAGGCACATGAAGAGGATCGTTACGGGAACCGCAACCAGGATACCGCCGGCACAGAATCTGGTGAAATATCCCTGATAATCGTTGGTCCATACCCATCTCTGCATTGCAACCGCTACGTTGTAGCTGTCTGAGTAACCAAAGGCAACGTAGGAAGCAAATACGTAATCACACCAGGGAGCCATGAAAGCAACCAGTGCTGTGTAAATGATGATAGGCTTTGACATGGGAATGATCATTGTAAGGAACACTCTCATTCTTGATGCTCCGTCAATTCTGGCAGCTTCATCAAGTGCCTTGGGGATAGTATCGAAATATCCCTTACATACGTAATATCCCATTCCGGAGCTTGCTACCGAAATAAGTATCAAGCCGGGGATAGCCCCCTCCTGTGTAAGACCTAAATTCTTAAGAAGGAAGTATAAACAGATCATGGTAAGGAATCCGGGGAACATTCCCAGGATAAGCCAGAATCTCATCAAAAGTTCTCTTCCCTTGAAACGAACCCTTGAAAGAACATAGCTGACACAGAGAACCATGATAGTGTTTCCAAGTGCTACGAAAAGCGCGATTATAAGTGTATTTCCATACCACTTAAAGAACTTATTATCTGACACAAACAAAAACTTATAGGAATCAAGTGAAAAATGCTTGGGAACAAGATAATCTACCATTCCTCCATCTTCAGTTAAGTAAGATCTGAAGCTCTGAAGGAAAAGGCCTACGAATGGCGCAAGCCAAACAATGCTTATAAGTATAAGTACGATATATGCAACTACATCGCCGAATTTTCTTTTTGTTTTCATTATTGGAAGCCCTCCTCATCCTTAACTGAAGGTAACATACCATATACGATCAGTGAAATCACAGCGGTTACTACGAATACCATGATACCGATGACAGCCGCCATCTTGTAGTTGGTATCATTAACGGTCATCTTATATAACCAGGTTACGAGAAGGTCCGTATATCCTGCCCCACCGGTAAGAACCTGTGACTGAGGTTTACCCTGTGTAAGAAGGTATATAACGTTGAAGTTATTTAAGTTACCTGTGTACTGCGTAAGAAGGAAAGGTCCTGTTACGAAAAGCATATAAGGTAAAGTGATGGACCTAAACATCTGGAAGGCGTTTGCTCCGTCTATCCTTGCAGACTCATAAAGATCCTCGGGGATATTCATCAAAAGTCCGGTGGTAATAAGCATTGTATAAGGAATACCGATCCAGCAGTTAACGATGATGATTGTAACCTTAGCCCATGTAGGATTACTCCAGAACGGCAGCTGATCCTGTATCCAGCCCCACTTCATAAGATATGAATTGATAAGTCCGTCTGAAGCAAAGAGCTTGTAAATATAAAGTAATGATACAAACTGGGGAACAGCGATGGTAACAACGAGGATTGTTCTCCAGAGCTTCTTAAATTTAACACCCTTACGATTAATAAGAATAGCTACTGCCATTCCAAGGAAATATGTAAGGAATGTTGCAAATAATGCCCAGATAAGAGTCCATATAAGCACCGTTCCGAAGGTTTTGCCGAAGCCGTCAGTTCCGAAACTAAAAAGGCTCTTAAAGTTCTCAAACCCAACCCAGGTAAAGAGTTTAGATGGTGCCTGGTGGTTATAATCGTAATTGGTGAACGCGACACATATCATGAACACAATGGGAAGCACTACAAATACGAATACACCTACGAGGGGAATTGCAAGTAATGTCTTGTCGATATTTGAATCGAATAAAGATAAGAAATCCTGCTTAACTGAAGGGATCTGCTTTCCTGCCTTAAGAAGATTCTCTTCCTTATAATTCTCCCTTACATTCATTCTCCATAACATAATGAAGAGCAAAATGATAATGATAGAAAGTACGGAATACAAAAGGATCATGAAACTGTTATCACCATATGACTTCGTTCCGTCTGCATTAAAGCCCGAAGACTTGGTTCCGAGGGTTCCTATATCCTTTAAATACTGACTTGCGAATCCGAAAAGATAATAGAAAAATCCGCCCTCACAGGCAAGGAATCCGATTCCTCTAAGCCATGAGCCACGTAAGATCTCTCCGAATCCCATAATGAGGAAGGAAACCTTGGTCTTCCAATCCCCCTTCACAAATGTTGTACCGATCTCAGCAATATCCTTCCCCAGCCATGAGAAGAAATTGGCGATCGGATTTCCGGTCTTCTTTTTCTCCATGTTAACCTCCAATACATCCCTTTTATTTTTTAATAAACATACAGATAAAAGAATTTATCGTTTAATTCCTTTAACCGTATCTTTATTAAAGTCAGAATACAATTTTTTATAAAAAAAGGGCGTCGGCGATAAACCGACGCCCCTTTAAATTATACCATATTACTTATGGATAATCATTCCAAAATATTACTGGATGTAACTGAACATCTTCTCCTGGAATGTAGCAAGTGCTACCTTGATATCGTCATCTGATGATGAAGATGTAAGAACACCTGTTGAAACTACGTCATCACCAAGTGATGTAGCGTCTGTCCAGTAATCTCCAGGATACTGACCCTGAGGAATTGTGTATGCAAGCTGCTCTGCAAGAGCTGAAAGAGCGGGATCGTTCTTAACTGCGTCAGATGCCTGAGCTGTAAGGTTTGAAGGGCCCCAGCCTACTGCTTCGTATCTAGCCTGCTGAACCTCTGCTGATGTTAAGTACTGAGCAAGTGCGTTACAAACTGCAAGCTTACCTGCATCCTCCTGAGGCTTAATACCAAGGAGCTTAAATCCACCGAAGCCTGAGAGCTGATATGTATTGCCGTCTGAACCTTCGAATGAAGGAAGCTTAGCACATGCGTAGTTGTCACCGAATGCAGCCTTAGCTGACTCAGAATCCCAAGTACCATCAACGATAGCTCCGATGTTAACACCGTTATCAACTGAAGAACCATTCTGGAATGCTGAAGATGAAGCAACCTCGATCATTTCCTTAAGAGCTACAACACCTGCATCTGAATCGTATGTTACGTTAGCTGCTGTGAAGTTACCGTCTGAATCTGTATCGAATGTAAGCTCACATCCTGTAGCAAAGAAGAATGCTGTCTGATACCAACCAGAGTTAAGCTCCATGTAGAAGTTCTTACCAGCTGCTTCGCAGTCAGCAAGGATCTGCTCTAATGAGGTAGGATCTGTAACTACTGATGAATCATAGTAAAGGAAGTATCCGTTATCAGATGTGATAGGATAAGCATAGATTGTATCACCAACTGTAGCTGCTCCAACTGCACCTGCATCGTTCTGCTCTGAAACGAATGTTGCGTTGTCACCCATGACAGGTGAAAGTGCTCCGGCTGAAACAAGTCTTGCGATCTGGTCCTGAGCGAAGTTGTAAAGGTCTGCGCCACCCTGAACATCTGTGATCATGTTGCCGGCTGCATCTCCCTCACCAACGGGCTCAACTGTGAAATCATAACCAGCCATATCAGGATTAGCCTCGAAGAAAGCTGTAACCTGCTCTGTTGTGAAATCTACTGTAGCTTCAGGTGCCCAAATTGTGATTGTACCTGTACCATAGTCAACTGCCTCAGCTGTCTCTGTTGTCTCAGCTGCTGCTTCTGTTGTCTCAGTTGCAGCCTCAGTAGTTGTCTCTGTTGTGGCTGCAGATGAGTCTGTTGAAGCTGCATCTGAAGAACCACATGCAGCAAGTGAAAGAACCATTGCTGCTGAAAGAAGTGTTGCTAATAATTTCTTCTTCATTTTTTCATTTCCTCCATAAAAATGTGTTTTCTCTTTATAGTTAACTGCCTCATTCCCTTCTAACCTGCAACCGGCGCAACAGCTCATCTTCTTTTGAGCAACAACTCATCTTCTTCTGAGCAACAGCCGGTTAAAAAGTTCCATTAGGTTTTACCCAAATCCCCGGTTTAAAAGTTCATTCAGGAAAGAAAACTACGTTTCGGAAAACGTTTTTCATTTCTGAATAATAATATACTCTAATAAAAAATCGGTGTCAATAGTTTTGCGCAATTATTGCGAAACATTTGCGCAACCAGTTGCGCATCTTGAGTTTGCTGATTTCCTTATGAAATTTTCCGGAAAACGTTTTCGAAAATAAAAAATTTTTTTCTTAAATTTTCCGCGCTTCATCATCTTCCGCTTGGCAGTACGTATGATTAATCACATATATCGTTGGTTCGCTTTTTGCCATCCAGCACTGAAGAATCCAGATTTGATAGTAAGCCCGGCCAGGCATTTTACCATTCAAGTCCGAAACAGACCGTCACGATGGCAAACCCGGCCAGATATTTTACCATTCAAGTCTGAAACAGACCGTCACGATGGCAAACCTGGTCTGAGCCACTGCCCTCTATATCCCATAATAGAAAAATAGATAGCAAAAGAGATTCTACGCATAAGCAAAGCATAAACAAACCCCGGCAGGACTTGCCGGGGTTTTAATAAACTTCAGTATGAACTTAATGCTCTATTTCTGAAGTGCTTCCACTATTTTTGTAGTGCTTCCACATAGAAATCCTTGAATTCCGTATAGCCTTCGTTTGCAAGCTGTTCCTTCTGGAACTTTTTGTTCTTGTTCATTTTAACCACAAGCACCTGCTTGCCTTCTGCTCTCTCCTTTTTGGCTTCCTTTAAAACTTCGGTAAGTCTCTCGGCGCTCATGCCCTTCTCAACAAGATATGCTGTCTTTAATGAAGCTCCCGGAACCTTAAAGCCCTGCTCCATAAGAAGAAGGATTATTCTTTCAAAGCCAATTGAAAAACCGCAGGCCGGAACGTTATTTCCCGTAAATTTGCCAACCATCTCATCATAACGGCCGCCGCCTCCGCAGCTGCCTCCGAAATCAGGAAGTGCAATCTCAAATATCGTTCCCGTATAATATGACATTCCCCTTACTAAAGTAGGATCAAATACAAGCTCAAAGTCAGCCTCCTTGGATGCATCTACAGCAGCTATTATCTCGGTTAGGTTATTCTTTGTTTCCTCACCTAAATACTCGCCCAGAGTCTTAGAAAGATAGAGAATTCCGTTTATTCCCTCTTTATTTTCAGGACTTTCAAGGGCTTTAAAAAGCTCAAGATACTTATTAACCGCTTCTTTATCAAAGCCATTTTCGATAAGTTCCTCAGTTACACCTTCAATTCCTATCTTATCCATTTTATCAAGGGTAATGAAAACAGAATCAAAATTTTCTTCCTTAAAGCCTGCATAGGAAGCCATAGCCTTAAGCATTCTTCTGTCGTTTATCCTTATCTCGAAATTCTTAAATCCAAGTCTGCCTATGGTAGTTGTCGTTGCAAGGATAAGCTCAATTTCTGCAAGGTTCGTTGACTCGCCCAGAATATCAATATCACACTGCATAAACTGGCGGTATCTTCCTCTCTGGGGTCTGTCTGCTCTCCATACATTTCCCATCTGAAGTGCCTTAAAAGGATTGGGAAGTTCATTTGAATGATTTGAGTAGTATCTTACAAGAGGAACGGTAAGGTCATATCTTAAACCGCCGTCAACCAGATCCTTTTCTTCCTTAGCAGTCTCTAAATTAAGTTTTTCTCCTCTTTTAAGGATCTTAAAGATAAGCTTTTCATTGTCACCACCCTGTTTATTGGTGAGATTCTCAATGCTTTCAACGCAGGGTGTCTCTATCCTTGTGAAACCAAACTTTGAATAGGTATCAGTTATCACTGAAATAACATAATCCCTTATAACCATTTCTTCCGGCATAACGTCCTTCATGCCTGTAACAGGCTTTTTATTAAGAGCCATATTTTTCCTCCTTAAAAAAAGGCGCAGCCTTGGCAACCCAAAACCACGCCTCAATCATTTATTCATTAACTAACCACGTGGATGAGCCTTCGCATAAACTTCCTTAATATGGGAATGGTTCATATGGGCATATATCTGTGTGGTTGAAATATCCGAATGTCCAAGCATCTCCTGAACAGACCTTAAGTCAGCACCGTTCTCAACCAGGTGCGCCGCGAAGGAATGTCTTAAGGTATGCGGGGTAATATCCGCATTGATGCCTGCCTTCTTTGCATAATATTTAATGAGCTTCCAAAAGCCCTGACGGGACATGGGCTGACCTGAGCAGTTGGCAAAAAGATACTCTGATGAAGGGTCAGCAAGCATTGCATCCCTGGTTCCGGAAAGATATTTGGTAAGGGCCTTCTTTGCCTCCTGTCCAAAGGGAATAACCCTTTCTTTATTGGCATCACGGCAAACTATATAACCCATGTTAAGGTTAACATCTGTCGTTTTAAGCGTAATAAGCTCAGTAACTCTGATACCTGTAGCATAAAGAAGCTCAAGCATAGCCTTATCACGAATCTCTTTAGATGAATCGCCTGAAGGCTGCTCAAGAAGACGCACTACCTCATCCATAGACAGTATCTCAGGAAGTTTCTTCTCTATCTTAGGTGCATGAAGTTCGGATGCGGCATCCTCAGTTACGATGCCTTCCTTTATAAGATAATGATAGAATGCCTTTAAAGATGCTATATTTCTGGAAATGGTAGCAGCGGAAAACTTATTCTTTTCAAGATACATGATATAACCGGTAAGATGTGTAGAGGTTATCTTCTTAACATCCTCTACTCCCTGCTCTTTAAGATAAGCAGCTACCTTGTTAAGATCTCTCCGATATGACAGCTCAGTGTTCTCTGACATCTTCTTTACATTATGTAAATAGGTCATAAAACCATCGATGTACTGTTCCATTCAAAACTCCCACTCACAAAATTACGTTTACATAAACGTCGTGCAAAAATCATTATATACATTAAAAAATTAAAATGCAATCGCAAATTTTGCCTATTTTTCGGGGTTTTTGAACACTTGTTTGTCAAGACACTACATCTACCAAAACAGGTTTTTAAGATGCACTAGATGTTGTAAAAAGTTAACAGATTATGTAAATAAAATAACAAACGTTTGTTAACATAACAATACCCCGGAATAACTTCCGGGGTAAACCTTTTACTGTTTAGACGTTATATATTTGTCCTTATATGCAAGTATCGCACATATGGTTTTAGAGTCCTGGATCTCCAAAGAATATATCTTTGATACAAGTTCATCTACCGTATATGCTTCATACTCAACATACTCATCCTCATCAAGATGCTGTGAGCCGCTCTTAAGGTCCCTTGCAACATAAATGTCTATCTTTTCATTGCAGAAGGCAACTGTCGTTCTGATAGAAAGAAGGATCTCAAGGTTATCTGAAACAAATCCAGTTTCCTCAGAAAGTTCTCTCCTTGCAGCATCCAGGGTGGGCTCATCCCTTCCGTTAAGACCTCCTGCAGGGATCTCCAGGGTTTCTCTTTCAAGTGCATTTCTGTACTGGCGTACCATTATGATTCTTCCATCCGGAAGAACAGGCACAACAGCTGCAGCACCCTTGTGATCGATGGTATCCCATTCCACTTCTTTACCGTCAGGAAGACGCATTAGGTCACGATAGTAATCAATTATGGTACCATTTGCAACAAGACGTCTGCCGACTCGCTTTATTTCATCCATATTATTTTCCTTATGCTAAAAACTACTTATTCTCAAGAAGCTTATTTACTGAAGATAACTTAACACAGAGTACAAATACCTCAAGTGCCTTCCTAAGATCATCAATGGGAGGGAATGTAGGCGCAATACGGATATTGCTGTCATTGGGATCCTTCTTATAAGGATAGGTTGCACCGGCACCTGTTAAGGTTACTCCTGCTTCCTTACACTTAGCTACGATATCCTTAGCACATCCGTTCATAGAATCAAAGGATACAAAATATCCGCCGTTGGGATTAGTCCACTTACCGATGCCAAGCTCTCCTAACTCTTTGTTAAGTGTGCTCACAACAAGTTCGAATTTAGGTCTTATGATCTCGGCATGCTTCTTCATGTGCTCGTGCATACCATTGATATCCTTGAAATATCTTACATGACGAAGCTGATTTAACTTATCATGGCCTATTGTCTGAATAGTGATTATGCTCTTAACATAGTCTATATTTTTCTTAGAACAGCCAAGTGCTGCAATTCCGGATCCGGGGAAGGTAACCTTGGAGGTTGAGCAGAACTTAAATACCATATCGGGATTACCGGCCTTCTTACACTCATTAAGGATCTCGAGGAGTACATCCTCCTTGCCGTTATAAAGGTGATGAATGGTATATGCATTATCCCAGTATATTCTGAAATCCTCAGCCGCAGGTTTAAGAGCGGCAAACCTTCTTACTGTTTCATCTGAGTATGTAACACCGCCGGGATTAGAATACTTGGGAACGCACCATATACCCTTAACAGCAGGATCATTGTTAACATACTGCTCTACCATATCCATATCAGGACCGTCTTCCGTCATGGGGATGTTGATCATCTCAATACCGAACTGCTCTGTTATGGCAAAATGTCTGTCATAGCCGGGAACCGGGCAAAGGAACTTAACCTTGGGAAGCTTGCACCAGGGTGTTGAACCGCAAACGCCTAAGATCATCGATCTGGCAACAGTATCATACATTACATTAAGTGATGAATTACCAAAAACGATAACCTCGTCCTCTCCTACCTCCATCATGTCGGCCATAAGCTTACGAGCCTCAGTAATACCAACAAGCTCGCCGTAGTTACGGCAGTCAATTCCGGCCTCAGAAATAAATGATGAATCGGGATGAAGTGTGTTAAAGAAATCAGCCTCCATATCAAGCTGCTCTGCAGAAGGAAGTCCACGGGCCATATTAAGCTTAAGGCCCTTGCCGCAGGCGTCCTTATATTCTTTATCAAGCTCTTCCTTTAAAGAAAGAAGCTCTTCTTTTGTTAATTCTTCGTACTTTTTCATAACTGCTCCTCCAAAATGATCAAGATTGTATAATTGTATACAACGCAAACATTGTTATTTTACACTAAGAAAATACATAATACAAGGTTTAAATAAATCATTATTCATCTGAATCATCACCGTCATCAGAATCGTCATCATCCGAATCGCCGTCATCTGCGCTATCAATGATAACCTCTTCTGCTCCGGCCTTAGCATCATTTCCATCAAGATGCTCTTGGGAAGCTTCGCTTACGGATGTTTTAGTCTCCTCAAATACCGGAGTCTCGTTCTCCTTTGCCTTTTTCTTTCTTTCCTTTTCCTTAGAAGCGTTCCTTATAAGAACCGCTATAACAATTATCAGGATAATAACAATGACCGCAATAAAAATGGCAGCAATGTTAAAGATATTCTCGATAACCCAAAGAAGGAGGGGTGCTGCAACATAGGCGCCAAGAAGGCTTATTAAAATATAAAGAAGTGAATCCCCGTTTCCTGATGCAGCAAAAACAATCACCCAGATAACAGCAAACAAAACCGCAGAACCTATAAGAATAACATTCATCGTGGTATTGCTGATTCCGATCTTGGTTGCGATTTCAGATAAGGTCTCGTCTGAAATAACGAATCCAAATATCATATCAAGTATCCATGTTACAAGGCTTAGAACGCATAGAATATAAAGAAATACCTTGGATACGGTCTTTGCGTTTTTAAAAAGAGATACTATGCAGAGTATAAGTTGGGTAATAAGAAGAATTCCAATAAGGACACCGAATATTTTTCCATATACAAAGGATACTGTCCCTGAGGTGAAACTCATATGCAGGAAACCATGTTCCTTAAACATTGTAAGTTGCTTATCATAGCCCCCATTATTGATAAACATCACATAAGCTATAACAGCTCCAATAATCCCAATGCCTATCGTAAAATAAGGTAAAATCTTTTTTGCTTTTTCCATAACAATACTCTCCATTTAATTTTGACACTTACATCATTATAGCATATATATGCATAAACTAAACAAGGTCCGAAACTATAAGTTTCGGACCTTGATAAGATTTACTTAGCGTAGTCTACCACGCGGGATTCACGAATAATGTTGACCTTAACCGTTCCGGGATATTCCATTTCAGATTCAATCTTCTTTGAAATATCTCTGGCCATGATCACCATGTCAGCATCGCTAACCTGCTCAGGTACAACCATAACACGAATCTCTCTACCTGCCTGAATAGCAAAAGAATTGTTGACACCCTTAAATTCATTTGCGATGTCTTCTAATTGTTTAAGTCTTGTTGTATATGTTTCAAGTGTCTCTCTACGAGCACCCGGACGAGCAGCCGATATAGCATCAGCAGCCTGTACTATGCATGAAATAAGTGAAGTAGGCTCAACATCGCCATGATGAGATTCAACTGCATTGATAACTGTAGCTGATTCCTTATATTTACGGCAAAGCTCAGAACCTAACTGTACATGTGAACCTTCCATTTCGTGGTCCACAGCCTTACCGATATCATGAAGAAGTCCTGCGCGCTTCGCAACTCTGATATCAAGTCCGAGTTCAGCTGCAAGAAGTCCTGATAACTGAGCAACTTCGATTGAATGCTTAAGTGCATTCTGACCATAACTGGTTCTGAATTTCATCTTTCCTAAGAGTCTGACTAATTCAGGATGGATTCCGTGAACGCCAACCTCTAAGGTTGCTGCCTCACCTTCCTCCTTGATCATGGTCTCAACTTCTTTCTGCGCTTTCTCAACCATCTCTTCGATTCTCGCAGGATGGATTCTTCCATCTACGATAAGCTTCTCAAGCGCAATTCTCGCAACTTCTCTCCTTATAGGATCGAAGCCCGATAATACAACAGCTTCAGGGGTATCATCAATGATAAGGTCAACACCTGTAAGTGTCTCGAGAGTTCTGATGTTACGTCCCTCTCTTCCGATGATCCTTCCCTTCATCTCGTCGTTAGGGAGCTGTACAACTGAAATAGTAGTCTCGGAAACATGATCCGCAGCACACTTCTGAATGGCTGTAACCACATAATCCTTAGCCTTCTTGTCAGCTTCCTCCTTGGCCCTGGTCTCCATTTCCTTGATCATTACGGCCGTTTCATGCTTTACTTCGTCTTCAACAATTCTTAAAAGATATTCTTTTGCCTGTTCGGAGGTTAAACCTGAGATTCGCTCTAACTCATGCAATCTTTGTTCATTGAGCTTTTCAACTTCCTGCTTCTGCTTGTTTAAATTCTCTTCTCTAGCAGCAAGTGATGCTTCTTTTCTTTCAATCGCCTCAGCCTTCTTGTCAATGCTTTCTTCCTTCTGCTGAACACGACGCTCATATCTCTGAGCCTCTGCGCGACGCTCCTTTACTTCCTTATCAAGTTCATTCTTGGTCTTAATAGACTCTTCCTTGATCTCAAGTAAAGATTCACGCTTTTTGTTTTCAGCGGTTTTCAGTGCTTCATCAACAATCTCACGTGCCTTCTGTTCTGCTGATCCGATCTTTTCCTTTGCAAGCTTCTTCTCATGCTTGGAAGAAAGGATCCATGAAACAGGTGCAGTGATCACTAAGGTTGCGACAACTGCAATAACAATTGCTAGCATCTCTTAGAGCACCTCCTATTAAATTTTCATTGTACCAAAATCTCTATAGAATGCATAAAAATGCAAACTAAAAGCAAAATTACAACATTTAATATTGTAGACTTAAAGACATGTTATGTCAAGTACTCGGAAATCTTATCTGAAGAAAACCCCTTCCTGTAAAGGGATGCTTTAAGCTTCTGAATTTCTTCATAGGAAAACTCTCTGTCATAATATCCCTTCTTACGAAGGATATTCTTAATCTGAAGCCCTTCATAATCAGTTTCATCGGTCGAAAGTTCTGATTCAAAGGCTTCTTCAATAAGATCTTTAGAGACCCCTTTGTTAATAAGGTCCTGAATTAATTTCTGTTTATTCTTGCGTTCCTTATAGGTATAGATATAATCCCTGGCATACTGAAGATCATCAAGATAATGAAATGAGGAAACATAATCAATTGCAATGTCTATGATCTCCTCCGGATAGCCTCCTTCGGTAAGCTTATCCCGCAGCCCTTTAAAGGTATAGGGACGCACTTTAAGGAGGTTCATTGCACGTAATTTAGCCCTTTTAGGCAAAACCATATGCATGAGCTCATCATAGGTTTCTTCCTTAAGTTCTTCACCCTCTTTTATCTTATAAGAATAAAGTTCGCCTTTGTATATAACAAAGGCGAACCCATTATCAAGTGTGACCTTAACCCGGGATTTATTTATATCCTGAATCGTCCTTACCGTCATTGCTCTCCTCGCTCTTAGAAGCCCCGTCAAGTCCGTAATATGCTCTGACCTTAGTATTGATCTCATCATACAGTGCGGGATTATCCAAAAGATACTGCTTGGTATTATCCCTTCCCTGGCCTATCTTATTGCCATTGTATGCATACCAGGCGCCAGACTTATTGATGATATCAGCCTCAGCTGCAAGATCCACAAGATCTCCCACAGCGGAAATTCCCTTACCGAATATGATATCAAATTCAGCTTCCTTAAAGGGAGGGGCGATCTTATTCTTAACTACCTTAACTCTGGTTCTGTTACCAATTGCCTCGCCCTGGGACTTAAGAGTCTCTATGCGGCGGACATCAAGTCTGACTGAAGAATAGAACTTAAGCGCACGTCCGCCTGTGGTAGTCTCGGGATTACCAAACAAAATACCAACCTTCTCACGAAGCTGGTTAATAAATACAACAGAACAGTTGGTCTTAGATATTACGGCAGTGAGTTTACGAAGGGCCTGTGACATAAGACGGGCCTGAAGGCCCACATGAGAATCTCCCATATCTCCGTCAATCTCTGCCTTGGGTACAAGTGCAGCAACTGAGTCGATAACAACTATATCCATGGCGCCGGACCTTACCATAGTCTCGCATATCTCAAGAGCCTGTTCACCGTTGTCAGGCTGTGAGATATAAAGATTGTCAACATCTACGCCTATATTCTTCGCATATACAGGATCAAGTGCATGCTCGGCATCGATAAAGCCTGCGATTCCTCCGCGCTTCTGCACCTCTGCTATCATGTGAAGTGTAACGGTAGTCTTACCTGAGGATTCAGGTCCGTATATCTCTATTATCCTTCCCTTGGGAATACCGCCTAAGCCTAATGCAATATCAAGGCTTAAGGACCCTGTGGGAATAGTCTCTACATTCATGGTTGAAGCCGGATCGCCCAGTTTCATAACAGCGCCTTTACCAAACTGCTTCTCAATCTGGCCAATGGCCGCATCAAGTGCCTTAATCTTCTCGTCTCTTTCCATTTAAATAATCTCCTTTAAAACAGGAACATTTGTTCTGATAAATAAAAGAATAAAACAAATGTTCGATTTTGTCAACAGGGATTTTAAATTAGTTTGATCAAAATTCCTGTTTGCTACTATGTTACACATTATAATCCTATGAAAGTACAAAAATTGTCCCTTTGGTCGGGTTCCATTAAATTATGTTATTTCATGTGGATTTTCGGCCGAATGGCCCGGAGCTTTGAAGCTTTGTTTTCGATAAAAATAATCTATCATACATAAAAATTAGGAGCAACAATATATTTATTAAAAATATATTAAATCGCTCCCTGTAATAATCTAATTCTCAACAAGTTCTCCGGGTATATATTTCCAGAGAATGGCATTTAACTCATCGAATTTAGCAGGCTTAAATACCACATCATTAAAGCCGTATCCTACATATTCCTCATATGCTCCCTTTATTGCATTGGCGGTAAGGGCGATAATAACGGAATCTCTGTTAGGCGAAGTCTCATCCTTCCTTATTTCATTAAGGGCTTCAACTCCGTCAATATCAGGCATAAGATGGTCCATAAAGATAATATTGTATTTATTTTCCTTAGAAAGTTCGATAGCCTTAGCGCCGCCTGAGGCCTCGTCTATATTTATGCCTGTTTTCTTAAGAAGACCTGAAAATACCTTAAGGTTCATGCTGTTATCATCAACCACAAGCACATGAGCCTTTGACGCCTTGATGCATTCGTTTACTTTAATCTCAACCGGCTTATCCTCAGTATTCTCTTTATCTTCAAATGCTCCTATGGGTTTAGGATCTATAATGGTCTGTCTTAAAGAGAAACTAAACTGGGAGCCCAGACCATATACGGAATCAACCAAAAGCTTAGAGCCCATAAGGGTAAGAAGCTGTACGCATATGTTTACTCCAAGACCGGTTCCTTCGATGCTTCTGTTTTTCTTCTCTTCTATCCTTTCAAAGGCATCATAGAGTTTTCCTATATCTTCATCCTTAATGCCCCGACCGGTGTCCTTAACGACAAATTTAAGAAGTACTGAGCTTCTGCCCTTGCCTTCAAGGGAAACCTTAAGGGTAACCTTGCCATTATCCGTATATTTAACGGCATTTGAAAGAAGGTTAGTTAATATCTGCCTTATCCTTACATAATCACCATGTAATATAGAAGGGATATTTTCATCAATGTCAAACTCTAATTTAAGGCCCTTTTCTTTGGTTTTAAATAAAAACAGTGCGTATTCCTCGGAAATGACATCCTTAAAGGAATAATCATCCTCAAGAAGCTCGAGCTTACCGCTTTCTATCTTCGAAAAATCAAGTATGTCGTTGATAATATTAAGAAGGTTCTCTCCCGCCTTCTGGGCATCGGAAGCATAATCGCGGATAAACTGCTCAGAGGATTCATCAACTATCATCTGATCCATTCCGATGATGGCATTCATGGGCGTCCTTATCTCATGTGACATTCTTGCAAGAAAGGCCGATTTTGCCTTATTGGCTGCAACAGCCTCCTCGCGGGACTTTTCGGCTTCTGCGGTTGCTGCCAAAGCCTCCTGCTTTGATGCCTGAGCCTCAAGATATGCTGTCTCTGTTGCAAGACGGGCATTTTCAGCCTCTTTTCGCATTTCTTCGGCATTTTCAAAGGCTCTGTTTGATTCTTCAAGTGCCTCTTCCTTTTCAGCTATTGACTTCTGAAGTTCGGAGTTCTCAGGTGTGGTAAGTGTGGTCTGTGCATAGACAAGTGCAAGAGATATACCGAACATTGAGAAAAGTATTCTCGAGCCCACAAACGCCTCAGCAAGCATAAAGCCGGCACCCAGCGCCGTATAAACATATATTGAAAAGAACTGTCTCTTTGTAAAATCTTTTCTGCTAACAAAGCTTAAGACACAGGCTGAGAGACACATAATAGCCGGGATCAGGTAAAGGGTAAAATGTAGCGGCCCGTCTGAAACGCTGCCGTCTGCACCATAGATATAAACCGTTGGATACCATATATTTGCAACGGAAATCAGTATATAAAATACCATGATCAAAAAAACAAGCATCCGCCCGAATCTGTTTTTCTTATTATCAGCCTCATTTTTCGGAATCTGATACGACTTGTAATAAAAATACATCATAAAAGTCGTCAGACCAACTAAAATGCTGAATATTATCCTTAAGATCTTAAAGAAAAAAACAGAGAAGGTTCCGGGATATGAAATCGCCACATTAAGGGCAATATCGGCAACGCAGGCGCTGATAGCGCAAAGAACCGTATCGTAGAATATATGATTTGACTTTGAAACAGGCATAAAACGTCTGGCTCCCGATATATAGAGAACCAGCAGGACAGGAATAGATGCAATTACCAGATCAACATTCCTTATGGTATTAAGCATTACTTATAATCCTTCATTATGCCTTTATTTTTAATAATATAATCAACCAAAGATACAACAGTAAGTATCACTGCGATCCAGAGTATGATCTGGGTAAAGATATTGATGGCGCTGATGTTTAAGATAAGAAGCATTACGGCTATCATCTGAAATACAGTCTTAAATTTGCCCCAGTAGCTTGCCGCTATAACAACTCCGTTATCTGCAGCGATAAGTCTGAATCCGCTTATTATGAACTCCCTTGCTATTATAATGATGACCATGAAGCAGGGGATCCTCTGAAGCTCAATAAGACAGATAAGCGCCGAGCACACAAGAAGCTTATCCGCAAGGGGATCCATAAACTTGCCGAAATCAGTAACAAGATTGTATTTTCTTGCTATCTTTCCATCAAGCATATCGGTAAGTGAAGCAATGATAAAAATTCCAAGCGCTACATAATCATTGATGGGATTGGGAAGAAAAGTCTCCGAAATCTCAGGCATCAGAAGTGCAACTATAAAAAACGGGATAAGTATGACTCTTAAAACTGTAAGTTTGTTAGGCAGGTTCATTATATTTCCTCATAATCCAAAAATTTTCCGACAAGGTCATAGCCATTAGATGATGTGACCTCGCAGCGAACCATATCGCCGCTATTTAATTCTCTGTCGGAATCTATAAAAATATACCCATCCACATCCGGAGCATCCATATAGGTTCTGCCCACGTAGATATTATCTTCGGGAATATATCCTTCAACAAAAACGCTTAAAATATCACCTTTAAAGGAGGCTGCCTTCTTAAAGGCTATATCCTGCTGGATGCTCATGATCTCATCTCGGCGCTTTTCTTTAACGCTTTCCTTTATCTGATCCGGGAAACTAAAAGCAGGTGTGTCCTCTTCAGGTGAATACGTAAATACACCGAGCTTTTCAAAAGAGGCTTCTTTAACAAGCCTTACCGACTCAAGGTGATCCTTTTTTGCTTCTCCCGGGAAACCTGAAATAAGGGTTGTCCTAATGGCAATTCCGGGGATTCGTTCTCTTAATTTCTTAATAAGGGAAAGGATCTCATCATGAGTGGTTCTTCTTCCCATCCTTCTAAGGATATCATCGGAGCCGGACTGGATGGGGATATCAATATATTTAACTATCTTCTTCTCATCCGCGATCACTTCAATGAGTTCATCAGTTATCTCTTCAGGATAACAGTAAAGAAGACGTATCCAGCTTAAATCAGGTATCTCACACAGTTTCCTTAAAAGCTCGGGAAGTGCTTTATGTCCGTAAAGATCAGTTCCATATAAAGTGATCTCCTGGGCAACTAAAATAAGTTCCTTTACTCCGCCTTCTGCGAGGATTTTTGCTTCTTTAACAAGCTCCTCCATGGGAACCGAACGGTAAGCACCTCTCACATAAGGTATAACGCAGTAAGTACATCTTTTGTTACAGCCCTCGGCGATCTTAAGGTAATCGTAATGTCCGCCTGTTGTAACAAGTCTTCCTTTTCCGTATACGGGAGTATCATTAATGTCCCGGAAATGATCCTTTACTTTATCGCTAAAGAAATCATCTATAGCCTGAACGATCATATCAATGGAATTGGTTCCCAGGATAACATCCACTTCAGGAAGCTCCTTATGGATCTCATCCTTATATCTTTGTCCCAGGCATCCGGTGATGATAAGCAGTTTAAGGGATGCTTCCTCCTTTAATCTGCCAAGCTCTATAATGGTACTTATACTTTCTTCTTTTGCATCGCCGATAAAGCAGCAGGTATTTATGACAGCAATGTCAGCTTCATACTCATCATCGGTAATGGTATGTCCGGCCTTTGACAGCAAAGACAGCATCACCTCTGAATCAACTGAATTCTTATCACAGCCAAGAGAAACGAAAAATACCTTCATGAAAATTAAGCTTCCTCAGGGATCTCGTCTTCTGTAAGGATCTTTACCTTACCCTGGTTAAGCTCCTCAACTGCGATTGAAAGAGGCTTATCATCCTCCATGCCATCAACTAAGGGATCCTCGCCGTCAATAAGCTGACGGGCTCTCTTTGATGTGGCCATAACAATTGAGTATCTGCTGTTAACAACGGGCTGCTCGCCTTCGGCTACCTCGCTGTTTACTACCTTCATTAAATCTGCATAAGATGGATGTAACATAATATCTCCTTTCAAATGGTTAATAAACCTTTAATTCATCTTTGATTTCATCAAGCAACTCGCCATAGCAGCGGGGCGCATGATGGGAAGCCTCTATCAGAACATTAAGCTCTGATACACATTTATCAAGATCATCATTGATAAGAAGGTAATCATATCTGTCTATGAAATCCCACTCATCTCTGGCTCTCTTCATTCTCTTAAGAACTACCTCTTCGGACTCGGTTCCTCTCTTAAGGAGTCTCTCCTTAAGAATGTCCGTGTTGGGAGGTGTCACAAAAACTAAAACTGCCTCGGGAAATCTGCTCTTAACCTGCAGTGCTCCCTGCATTTCTATTTCAAGGATTACATCCTTGCCCTCTTCGATACGCTTCTCCACATAATCACGGGGAGTGCCATAGTAATTGCCCACATAATTGGCATATTCAACAAGCTCTCCGTTGCTTATCGCTTCCTCAAAACGTTCCTTGGTCACAAAGAAATAGTGAACGCCGTCAAGTTCTCCGTTTCTGGGCTCACGTGTGGTCATTGAAATCGAAAGGCAGTAGTTCGGATTCTCTTCGATTATCTTTTTAACAATGGTTCCCTTTCCTGCGCCGGAAAAGCCGGAAACCACAATAAGGACTCCTTTTTTCATAATTAACTCCTTATGCAAGCACGAAACCGCAGCTGTCTTAAATTCTGCCGTGCTCCTTATTCAATGTTCTGAATCTGCTCTCTAACCTTTTCGATCTCGGTCTTTAATGTTATCGCATGGTTTGAGATCTCAAGGTCATTGCACTTACTTAAGGTGGTGTTGGCTTCGCGGTTCATCTCCTGAGCCATGAAATCAAGCTTACGTCCGATGGAGCCTCCCTGAATTAAGTTATCCTTCATGGTCTCTATATGGGAACGGAGCCTTACAAGCTCTTCATCCACGCATACTTTGTCTGCAAAGATAGTGACCTCCATAAGAAGTCTTGACTCATCAACCTTGGTATCCTCTAAAAGTTCTAATACCTTTGCCCTTAACTTTTCTTTATATTCAGAAACTATCTCAGGTGAACGCTTCTCGATAAAGGCAACGTGCTCAAGCATTCCGTCAAGTTTGCCGATAAGGTCGTTCTTTAAGTTCTCACCCTCGACCTTCCTTGTCTCAACGAAGGCCTCGCAGGCGCCCTTTAAAGCCTTTGAAAGTAAAGCCCAAAGTGCTTCCTCGTCTATGGTCTGCTCCTCCATTGAGAATACTTCAGGGTAACGCGAAAGTGTTGAAACCCTGATATCGTCATCAAGACCGAAGTCCTCTGCCATAGACCTTAAATACTTAAGATAATCCTCTGCCACGTCCTTGTTGTACTTAACGCATACATTGGACTCGGAATAATCCTCATAGGTGATAAAGATATCAACCTTTCCTCTCTCAATGTAATTCTTAAGTTCATTACGGATTGCAGCCTCAAAGAAATTGAGTTTTTTAGGCATCTTCATGTTAACATCGAGATACCTGTGATTAACGGATTTCATTTCGACCGTGATCTTACGGTCTCCTTCGGCAACTTCGCATCTGCCGAAGCCAGTCATGCTTTTGATCATTTTAATACCTTCCCGGAAGTCGTCCTAATCCTATATTTTCACGACTTCACATACAGATTTAATTATATTGTATAAGACTTCTTTTTGCAAACACATTCGTTATGAGGTAAAATCATAGCTATGGCATTCGACGGTATAACGATAGCTGCTATCGTAAAGGAATTAAAAGACAACTTAACAGACGGAAGGATATCCAAAATAGCCCAGCCGGAAAGTGATGAGCTTCTGCTTACCATTAAGACAAAACAGGATAATAAAAGGCTCCTTATTTCCGCCAATCCTTCCCTCCCCCTCATATATTTAACGGACGAAAATAAGTTAAGTCCCATGACGGCTCCCAATTTCTGTATGCTGCTTCGTAAACATATACTAAACGGGCGCATTATCTCAATATCCCAGCCCTCTCTTGAGAGGATCATAAACATAGAGATCGAGCATTTAGATGAAATGGGTGACATGAGGCGTAAGACCCTCGCCATAGAACTTATGGGCAAGCACTCAAATATTATCTTTCTCGATGAGGAAAATAAAATAATAGATTCCATAAAGCGCATAAGCTCGCAGATAAGTTCCGTGAGAGAGGTACTTCCCGGAAGGGATTATTTTATCCCGGAGACAGAGAACAAGAAAAATCCCCTTGAAATAACATCTCTTTCTTCTGAAGAGGGCTTAAAAGAATTCACAGGCGTTATTAAAAGTAAAGCAGCCTCTGTTTCAAAGGCAATCTACTCTTCCTATACGGGAATTTCACCTTTTATGGCAGTTAATATGTGCACGGATTGCGGAATAGATGCCGATTCATCAACAGAGGCGCCAATGGATCTTTCCATGCTTTACAGGGAATTTTCATCTGCAATGTGCGCGGTTTCAAAGGGGGAATTTACTCCTTTAATATGCTATGAAGGCTCCGTCCCCTTTGAGTACAGTGTTCTTCCAATTAAGGGTTTTGATAAAACCAAGGCATTTAACAGCATTTCAGAGCTTCTTAAATATTTTTATGCTGAAAAAGAGATAAGAGGCCGCATCAAGCAGAAATCCCAGGATCTAAGACGCATAGTCCAGAATGCCCTGGATAAAGATATCAAGAAAAGAGATATCTATTTAAAGCAGCTTAGCGACACGGAGAAAAAGGATAAATACAGGATTTACGGTGAGCTTTTAAACACCTATGGATATAATGCGGAGCCTAACGCCCGCTCGATCGAGGTACTTAATTATTATACGAATGAAAATATAACGATTCCTCTTGATAGCGATCTTACTCCCATTGAGAACGCCAAGAAATATTTTGATAAATATGGCAAATTAAAGCGTACCGAGGAAGCTGTCAATGCTCTCCTTCTTGATGTTAACGGCGAGATCGACCATCTTCTTTCAATACAGAATTCACTTGATATAGCCTTAAGTGAGGCAGACCTTCTTGAGATTAAGGAGGAGCTTACGATCTCGGGTTATATTAAGAGGCACAACATGAAGGGCAAAAAGGAACGCATAACCTCAAAGCCTCTTCACTATGTAACGAAGGAAGGTTTTGATATCTTTGTAGGCAAAAACAATCTCCAGAATGAATACTTAACCTTCGATCTGGCAAATGGTAATGACTGGTGGTTTCATGCCAAAAAAATCCCCGGTTCCCATGTAATACTGAAAACCGAGGGTAAGGATGTTCCTGATTCTGTTTTTGAAGATGCGGCAAGACTAGCTGCATATTATTCAAAGGCCAAGGGTGAATCACGTATCGAGGTTGACTACGTGAAGCGTAAAGAGGTAAAGCACCCCAACGGCTCAAAGCCCGGATTCGTTGTTTATTACACCAATTATTCCATGCTCATAGACCCCGACATCAGTTCACTCACATTAAAGGAGTCTTAATTTCTTAGCAATCTTAACTATAAGGGCACCCTTCGGGATGCTCTTTAGTTCGCTCTCTCCTATCGCTTTCCACTTAAGACAAAGAACAAAGTAAACTATAACTCCCACAATGACTGCAACGAAAAGCGCAAGTATATTTATTCCCGTAAGCTTGTAAAGAAGAAAATATGACAGCCATGTCATAATTCCCATTGCAACTGACGAGATAAAAGGACGTAAAAATGTCTTATCGATCTCTTCCTTGTATCCCAGATATTTGGAAACTGCAATCCCGTTAAAAATACAAAGGCAAAGCGCATAAACGATAGTTGCGATTCCATAGGCATAAAGGGAAGCACTATCAGGAAGGACAAGCATAAGAACTATCATAACTGCAGCATGGATAACAATAGCCAAAGTAGCATTTATAATGGGAACGTTCATATGATTTATTGACTGGAGAACTGCCTGGGTGAGTGTTGAAAGTCCGTAAAGAGCAACCGTTACTGCTATAAGCATAAGCATTGCAGAGGAAAGCGCAAGGGACTCCTGCTGATTAAAGATAACCCTCATGATAGGCTTAGCTAAAACCGCAATTCCCACTGATGCAGGGATTGAGATAAACATGGTGACCTTGGTTGCACTTGCAACAACCGCCCTGCTCTCCTTAAGCTCGTTGCGGGCTATGTGGGAAGAAAGCCTGGGAATCATTGTGGTTGCCATGGCAGATGCCAGGGCTATTGGAATATTTGCAATCTTCGTTGCCTTCGCCATGGCAGAAAGATTAAAGGCAACGTCAGCCTCAGCCATGTTGCGTACACCCATCATTATATTCTGATATATTGTTTTATCTAAGAAATTATTAAGGTTATATACGCCCGTACTTATTATGAAGGGCGTAACAACAGAAAGGATCATCTTAAAGATATCCTTGTAGGAATCCGTGACCGGTGTGGTATCCTCAGCTATCTTCTGCATTACGTTCTTACGGTTAAGCATATACACAAGAAACATAAAAAGAAGGGCCGTTAAAACTCCAACACCTGTTCCGATGGTAGAGCCTGCAGCACCCATGGAAGCTATATGGGAACTGTCTGTTCCTGCAGCGGCATTTACAAGGATATAGGCCATCCAGACGCTGAAAACAGCGTTAAGGATCTGCTCTAAGATTTGTGAAATTGAAGTTGGAACCATCGTATGCTGGGCCTGAAAGAACCCCCTTAGCACTCCGAGTATTCCGCTAAAAAATACAGTAGGTGCAAGTATCTTAAGTGGAAGAACGGCATTTTCCATCCTGACAAGGATCCCTGCGCCAAAGAAAACAAAGAGTGATGCTATAAGTCCCACAATGACAACATAAATCAAGGAGCATATGAACACTCTGTGAGCGTTCCTGTACTCCTTCTTAGCAAGCTTCGCTGCCATTACCTTCGATACTGCCGAGGGTATTGAATATGAAGATATTAAAAGTACTATGCTGTATGCTGCATAGGCACTGTCATAATATCCGAAGCCTTCGTCTTTAATTATATGTACAAGGGGTGTGTTATAAAGGAGTCCTATTATCCTAACCAGGATTCCCGCAACAGCAAGTATTCCCGCCTGTACAACCATACTGTTTTTTCTAGTATTTTGATTAGACATTTAAGAATTTAAAATTAAGATAATTTATTACCGCAGGCTGTACAGAATAATGCGCCTGCCTTAACGGGAGCATTGCACTTGGGGCATGTTGTACTGCTCTCAGACTTAACCATTGATGAGGCAGTATCTATCTGCTCCTGCTTCTTCGCCTTTGCTTCCTGGGCAGCAGATTGAGCGGCAGCCTTTGCTTCAGCTGCAGCCTTTGCAGCCGCAACCTGGGCATCCTCTATTGCCTTATTCTCATTCTGTATCTTTCCGATCTCAGCCATAAGATCACGGATCGCATTAAGTTCATCCTGATAAGCACACTCAGTGTCTGAGATCTTATCTGAATAATATTTCTGACCAAGGACCTGATATGCCTCGTTAATCTTCTTTTCAATACCTGCAATCTTATTATTATTGGATGTGACATCCATCATATCTTTGGTCTTCTGGGAAATCCCCTTGCCAAAAGCACTTACATCATCTAAAAAACCCATATTATCCTCCGAAAACAATAATCGCCTATCTCACAATTATCGCATAAAGCTTTAAAATCCGCTACTCATTATCTGAAGTTTCGTCAGTTTCAAGTTCTTCGATAATTTCAGGTTCTTTGACAGTATCATCATTTTCCGTATTTTCTTCAATCGCGCTGTTCTCTTCCATTCCGGTTGTTTCAGGCGAATCGGTAATCTCTGTCTTTTCAAGCTGGGAGGGCAAAATTATAAGCGAATAAACAAGAACGCATATTGCTCCTATCGTAAGTACAGCTGTTGAGATCACAAGGGAAACAACCGACATTTCCGTCTCTCCTGCCTTAAAATCTGTCACAATGTCATATACCAGATAAAAAATATAGGCACAGACCAATATCTTTGCACCAAAAGCAGTTGTAACTCTTCTCCTTAATGTCTCATCGTAATTTTTAGACGGATCTCTTTTGATCCTTTCAAAATAATTCTTCATCATTCTTCTCCCGGAAATCCCATATCTGACTTAAAATAGGTGAATTCACCTGAATCCAATACAGTTCCTTCGTCGTTTTTAATCTTAACCTCCATCACGATAAGATGGACGCCCTCCCTAAGGCAGCTGCATTCGCAGTAAATATATTGAGTATCCATTCCGGGGCGCATGAAGTTAAGGTTACAGTTTACAGTGGTGACAAATTTGCCGTACATGGAAGCCGCATTACCTGCAACAGTATCTGCAAGCGATAAAACAGAACCCCCATGGGTAAACCCATAGGGATTCATAACTTCTTCGGTAAGGGGGAATCTTCCCAGGGCATAGCCTTCGGAAAGCTCCAAAAATTCCAAACCCATATATCTGTCCAGCTTAACCTTAGCGCTCTGCTCTAAGAGAAAATCCCTTCTCTTTGACAAAATCTCATCGGTTAATTCTTTCATTACATATCTTCCTCCACATGTTCTCTTCCTTGATCTATTATAGAACGAACATGGTCGTCAGACAATGAATAAAATATAGACTTTCCATCTCTCCTGCTTTTAACAAGATGGGCATTTTTAAGTATCTTAAGCTGATGAGATACCGCCGACTGTGTCATATTAAGAGCGGCAGCAAGGTCACATACACACATCTCGGATTCAAATAAAACATATAATATCCTGATCCTGGTGGAATCACCGAAAACCTTGAAAAGCTCTGCAAGATCATAAAGCTCGTTTTCATCAGGCATATCAAGATTTACTTTATTTACTATGTCCTCGTGTACATGTACCTCTTCGCATAACTCGATATCATCATTATGCTCGTGCATTTTATTTCCTTTCAAATACTAAAGTTTGCTTACATTAAGGGCACGTATCGCATTAAGAACGGCAATTACCATAACTCCCACATCTGCAAATATCGCAACCCACATATTTGCAATACCCAAAGCTCCCAAAAGAAGGCATATAAGCTTTATTCCTATTGCGAAATATATGTTTTCGTAGACTATCCTGATGCATTTTTCCGCAATGCGGATCGCCTTTGCTATCTTAAGGGGATTATCATCCATGAGCACAACATCGGCAGCCTCTATTGCAGCATCCGATCCCATTGCTCCCATGGCGATTCCTATATCTGCCCTTGAAAGAACAGGTGCATCATTTATTCCGTCACCCACAAATGCAAGTTTCTCATTCTTACCTTTAAGTGAAAGAAGTCTCTCAACCTCATCCACTTTATCTCCCGGAAGAAGTTCTGCATGATATTCATCAATATCAAGTTCTTTGCATACTCCTTCTGCAACCTTTTTTGAATCTCCGGTAAGCATTACGGTCTTCTTAACACCGGATGCTTTAAGAGCCTTTATTGCAGCCTTTGAATCCTCTTTAATAACGTCTGAGATAACAATATGTCCGGAATATTCTCCGTTTATGGCTATATGGATTATGGAGCCGGTCTCATGACATTCATTATAGCTTACATTAAGCTTTTTCATAAGCTTATCGTTTCCGACTGCTATATCTTTACCATCAACCACAGCACAGATTCCGTGGCCGCTTATCTCCTCGATATTGCTGATCCTGGAAAGGTCTATATCTTTGCCGTAAGCTTTTACTATGCTCTTTCCAATGGGGTGCGAAGAATGAGCCTCAACGCAGGCTGCATATTCAAGTATTACTTCATCACTTAAGGTATTATGGTGAACGCCGGTTACCTCGAACACCCCCTTGGTAACCGTTCCCGTCTTATCGAAGGCTACATACTTAACGGAAGCTAAAGCCTCTAAATAATTGGAGCCCTTAACGAGCACTCCCTCACGGCTTGCTCCTCCGATCCCCGCAAAGAAGCTTAAGGGGATGCTTATCACAAGGGCACAGGGACAGCTGATTACAAGGAATGTAAGTGCTCTGTATACCCAGGTTTCCCAGTTAGGTGCACTTCCAATTATCAAGGATATTAAAGGCGGCAGAATCGCAAGGGCAAGGGCGCTGTAGCATACAGCCGGTGTGTATATCTTTGCAAAACGGGAAATAAAGTTCTCGCTTCTTGATTTCTTGGAGCTTGAATTCTCAACAAGATTAAGTATCTTCGAAACCGTAGACTCACCGAATTCCCTGGTGGTTTCGATCTTAAGGAGGCCTGACATATTAATGCAGCCGCTTATTACCTCTTCCCCTTCCTTAACGGATCTGGGAACACTCTCGCCTGTGAGGGCTGATGTGTTAAGTGTGGAATTTCCCTCTATGACCTTACCGTCTATGGGAATCTTCTCACCGGGCTTAACAACAATAACAGAGCCAATCTCCACCTCGTCAGGGTCAACCTTTGTGATCTCACCGTCAATGATAACGTTGGCGTAATCCGGCCGAATATCCATAAGCTCAGAAATGTTACGTCTGCTCTTTCCAACAGCGTAGGACTGGAAAAGCTCTCCTATCTGATAAAAGAGCATAACAGCAACGCCCTCTGTATATTCTCCAAGACAGATCGCGCCGATTGTGGCTACTGCCATAAGGAAATTTTCATCGAAAACCTGCCTGTTAAGAATGCCCTTAAAGGCCTTCTTTAAAATATCGTATCCGATTACAAGGTAGGGAATAAGGAATAACAGAAGCTCTGCCCACTTTGGAAGCTCAACTAAATGAAACAGGATCTCAAGTGCTCCTATAAGCAGTGCTGAAATTATTATCCTTATAAGTACCTTTTTCTGTTTTTTACTCATAGATAGATCTCGCAGTCATCCTCAACCTTTTTGCAGTTCTTAAGGACATTCTTCATAACTGAATCAGAGTCTGCGCCCTCATCAAATTCAACGATCATCTTAAGGGCCATGAAGTTAACGGTACAATCCTTAACTCCGTCAGTCTTCTTTGCTGCATCCTCCATTTTGTTAGCGCAGTTAGCACAGTCAACATCGATCTTGTAGGTTTTTTTCATTTTATCCTCCTGGAAATATATTAATGTAATAAAAAATGAACATATGAATGTTCGTTCATATGTTCATTGTATAAAACTATGTATCGGTTGTCAACTGTATCAGGCAAATTTATGAAAGCTTATAGGAAGCTGCACCGTGAGCAGGTAAAGTTACCTTTATTTCAGAAACCTTCTCCGCGCTCTTTAAAGAACTCCAAAGCTCTGTAAGCTCATATTTATCCGTTAGCTCAAACTCATCAAGATCAATATTAAGAGCATTCTCCTCATCCGAGAGATTAAATAAAGATATATATAATCCCCCCTTTGCGCCCACTGCGATCCAGCCGCAGGTTTCCTTACCGTTTATATTTTTACGGAAAACCTGATGGGAATGGCGAGCGTTAAAGAACATATCAAGTATGCTCTCATTGGTGATAAGGCCCATGGTGAAATCATCAAACTTTGTCATCTCGCCGCCTATCATAAGAGGTGCCCTCATAATGCACCAGAGGCTCATCATGGTCTTCTGCTCATCCTCGGTAAACTTAGTCCAGTTATCAGGATCATATACCTGTCTTATGGCTCCGATAGGAAGCATATCGGCATCAGGCCAGTGATCAGTCCCCGTATGGATGCTCCACTTCTCAGCCCTTTCAAACATGGCATAGAGAAGTTCCCATTCATCCCAGAAGTCATCGGTTATACGCCACATATTTGAAACTTCCTTGTAAAGCTCAGCCTTTTCAAGAAGTGCAGGTCCGGGGCTTAAGGAAAGGATCATATCTCTTCCGCAGCCTTTAAGAGCCTTCGACAGCATCTTAAGTTCCTCCTCTTCATGAGGAAGTTCTCTGCAGATATCATCGCACTTAATAAAGTCAACTCCCCAGGAAGCATAAAGCTCGAAAATGCTCTCGTAATATTCCTTTGCGCCTTCCTTTTCAGGGTCAAGTCCGTACATTCCCGTATTCCAAGCACAGATGGAAGAAGTCTTTGCAACCTCTCTTGCTGTATGGGTTGAGCCCTTTATCTTACAATTTTCGGTAACTGCATTTCTCGGGATTCCACGCATGATATGTATGCCGAACTTAAGACCCAGGGAATGAATATAATCCGCAAGGGGCTTAAAGCCTGCACCGTCCTTAGCAGAAGGAAAACGGTTAACTGCAGGAATGAGTCTTCCGTATTCATCATGCTCAAGATCCGTAAAAGGAATATATTCGTTATTAACGGCCTTAGGCTCGCTCCATTCTATGTCTATTACTATATATTCCCAGCCGTAGGTTTTAAGGTTCTTTGCCATGAATTCGGCATTCTTTTTAACTATATCCTCTGTAACTGCACTTCCGTAACAGTCCCAGCTGTTCCAGCCCATGGGGGCATGCTTATATTTTGCCATTTTTATCTCCTTCCGTTTCCTGATTCAGAATGCTCACCCTCGCTCCCGGTTCAACAGAGCTTGTGATGAAGGTAGAACTTCCAATTACGGCGCCCTCTCCTATAACAGTCTCGCCGCCAAAGATAGAAGCTCCCGCATAAATAGTAACCCTGTCGCAGATAGTGGGATGACGCTTCTTTCCTTTAAGGGCCTGACCGCCTCTTGTTGAAAGGCCGCCTAAGGTTACTCCCTGGTATATCTTTACATTCTCACCGATAACCGTTGTTTCGCCGATTACTATACCGGTTCCGTGGTCGATAAAGAAATACTTACCGATGGTTGCTCCGGGATGGATATCAATTCCTGTCTTTGAATGGGCATCCTCCGTCATCATCCTGGGAATAAGGGGAACCCCTAAAAGATAAAGCTCATGGGCAATCCTGTTGGTTGTTATCGCTCTTAAGCCAGGGTAACAAAGAATGATCTCATTATAGTTATATGCTGCCGGGTCTCCGTCAAAAAACGCCCTTACATCGGTCTCAACATACTCACGGATCTTAGGAAGCTTCTCAAAGAAACTGTGGCAGATCTCGCCAGATCTTTTCTCCCGCTCTTCAGCGCTTAATCCCTTTAATTCCTCTGCCTGGGAAAGGGCTATCCCTACCTGCTTATTAAGGTTATACATTACGTCCTCAAGAAGCACCGTGAGCCTTGAGTTCATATTGTAATAACGATATTCCTTATTGTAGTAGTATCCGGGATAGATGATCTGAAAAAGCTTATAAAGGATATCAAGCACTACCGACGAATCAGGCTGATCAAATACCTCTGTCCTGTTCGTTATCCTTTCTTCCTCATAATCCTTAAGGATCTCCTTAACCAGTTCATCAATTTCGGTTTTAAAATTAATTTCCATATTATCTGTCCGTATTTTGCTAAAATTATGACACAGCTGTCACTTATTCCAGATTAAGTATCTCTTCTCTTATTTTGAGTACCATCGAAGGAGCGACGGAAAGTTCATCAATACCTGTCTCAACGAAATGCCTTGTAAGAGTGGTGTCGGCTCCCAGTTCCCCGCATATTCCTATATGTTTGCCATGCTCTCTTGCCGTCTTAACACACATGTCTATCATTCTTATGATTGCAGGATGATGCATGTCCCCATATCCGTTTCGTCCGGGGCTCTGCCTGTCAAGCGCAAGGGAATACTGAACAAGGTCGTTGGTTCCTATTGAAAAGAAATCGGCAACGTCGCAAAGCTCATTCATGATCATAACCGCTGCGGGGGTTTCAATCATAACTCCCTGCTCAGGAACCTTATACTCAACGTTTCTTTCCTTAAGTTCATCCACCGCCTCATTAAGCAATGCCTTTGCAGTTAAAACCTCTTTATCCGAAACTATCATGGGATACATGATGGCGATGTTTCCGTAAACAGAAGCCCGAAGTATTGCCCTTAACTGGGTCTTAAATATATCCTTTTCTTTAAAACAGAGACGTATTCCTCTCATACCAAGAGCAGGATTTACTTCATGGCGCATCATTATATAGGGAACCTGTTTATCTGCTCCCATATCAAGGGTTCTTATAACGACCCTTTTGCCTTCCATCTTTTGGGCAACAGTCTTGTAGGCCTCGAACTGTTCGTCCTCAGATGGCATCCTGTTACGGCCCAAAAATAAAAATTCACTTCTGAAAAGCCCAATTCCCTCAGCATCGTTAAGCAATGCATTGTCGGCGCCTAAAACAGAGCCTATATTGGCCGAAACAAGAACTTCCCTGCCGCTTCCGGTTCTGGTTCTTATACCTTTAAGTTCAGCAAGTTTTTTGGTTTTTTCGGCCTGCTCAACGATCTCTTTTCTTGCAGATGATGCTATCTCCTCAGTAGGATCTAAAATGACACTTCCGTCATTTCCATTAACAACAGCAGTCATTCCGTCCTTAAGAAGATCAGAATTTATCTCAACACCTATTACTGCCGGAATTCCCATTGACCTTAAGATTATGGATGCGTGGGAATTATATGCACCCTGTCTTATTATGCAGCCTGCAAGCTTCTTTTTGCCCATATAGACTATCTCACCGGGAGTAAGCTCATCTGCTATCACTATCTCTGGACCGTGATTGGCGCTAAAATCCATATCTTTACCCGAAAGAATGGTAAGAAGTCTTGAAGAAACCTGTCTGATATCCGCAGAACGTCCGCTTATGTAATCATCATCAAGGGATGCAAACTCCTCCGAAAGGTCGTTAGTCACCCTGACAAGGGCATACTCGGCATTGACACATTCCTCTTTGATATAGTCAATTATCTCACCCTTGAAGTTCTCATCATCCATGAGCATTTCATGGGCTTCAAGGATCTGGGCTCCGTTTTCGATTGTTTCTGAATTGGCTTTGCGCTTAAGGGAATTAAGCTGTCTTTTGGCTTCATGCACGGCTTCAAGGAATCTCTCGCTTTCAGCTTCCACATCGGAAACAAGCGTCCTTTCAACCTTTGCTCCGCTTTTAAATATGCGAAGAGAACCCATCGCTATTCCCTTTGAGGCACTGTCACCTGAAATAGATATCATATCATTCACCGGCCTTGCAGGTTATTATCCAGGGTGAGGGCTGTGTCTCCATATTATGTCTCGAAGTAACCTTGGAAACGGAAACCTGTATGATCTCAGGATCGGAAACACAGAAGGTCTTACAATAACTCATCATGGATGCAGCAAGTACAAAATCAAGTGTGTAGATGACGAATTCCATATTGGGATTTATCTTAAGCATGGTGCTTATCTCCTGCTCCATGCTGGCAGATGCAACAAGCATTGTGGTATCCGGAACAGGAAGTCCCTTTAAGGTCTCCTCATCCACATGGTCTATTATCGTTACATTATTAAGTCCGAACTGTTCAACGTTCTCCTCAAGAGCCCGTCTGTCATTTCCGTTATACTCAACTGCGATTATAGAGCCTTCTCCGTCAAGGATGGCAGATTCAACAACTATTGATTCTCCGGAGATAACGCAAAGATTTTTACCTTCTTCTATCTGCATCTTCGAAAGAATGATGGACCTTATCTCAGAGCCAACATATTTAACAGAGCCCTTGGCAAGGGAACTGTTATCAATGCCGAATTTAACGGTGGATCTGGCATTTTCATTAAGTACAAGCATTCCGGCAGAGGCATTTATACCTCTGTCTATCATGTTTGATACCTTATCCTGCTTGATCTCCCCGGTGGGCTCAGAGCCCTCATTATAAATGACTGTACAGTCTCCTAAGCCTGCATTGTACATTCTGTAAAAAATATCGGGATGACCTGCCTCAGTGAATACAAGAACGCATCTGTGTGCCTCACAGGCAGGTATAAGGTTCTTGTTCTTACGGGTGATATCAAGGATCTTCACATGCTCAAGATCAACATCCGTCTCGTTTGAAAAATACTGAAGCCAGGAAATTATATTGTTATTATTAAAAAGTCTTTCTTCCATATCGTAACCCTCCTAGATAGACTACTCTATTTAGCTGCCCTGTACTGAAGATCCTCCCAGCGTCTGTCAACCTCCTGCTGGAACTGCTCAATGAGATGCTCATTTCCGGGCTTAAACAGATGCTTAAAGCGGCCCTGTTCACGAAGGAAATCCTCAATGGGAAGCTTCTTCTTAGGCTCATAGGTTATTCTCCAAACTCCCTCTTCAACCTCGAATAAGGGCCAATAACAGGTATCAATTGCAAGCTGACATATCTTCATTATATCTGCCATCTCATATCTCCAGCCTCTGGGGCAGGGGGTCATGAGATTAAGAAAGCAAGCTCCCTTGGTATAAATAGCCTTCTCAGACTTAAGATGGATATCCTTAAAGTCCTTGGTAAAGGTAGACTGTCCCACATAGGGAACATTGTGCTCAGCTATTATGGATGCAAGATCCTTTCTGGGCTGGAGTTTACCGTCAGAAACCGTTCCAACAGGTGTGGTGGTGGTATCTGCGAATCTGGGTGTTGCAGATGATCTCTGGATACCGGTATTCATATATGCTCCGTTATCGTAGCATACATATACCATATCATGTCCTCTTTCCATTGCTCCGGAAAGAGATTGGAATCCAATGTCATAGGTTCCTCCGTCACCGCCAAAGGTTATGAATTTGTAATTAACATCCTCAGGTATACGGCCTCTCTTTTTAAGCGCCTTATAAGCTGTCTCAACTCCTGAAAGAGTTGCGCCTGCATTCTCAAAAGCATTGTGGATATAGCTATCCTCCCATGCTGTATAGGGGTAGGTATAGCTTGATACCTCAAGGCATCCTGTTGCATTACCAATAACAGCCCTGTCGCCTTCGTGAAGTGCTCTTAAAACTGCCCTTACACCGATGGTTGCGCCGCAGCCGGCACACATTCTATGTCCCGGAGTCAGACGTTCCGGCTTGTTCATTACTTCTTTAAGATTATATCCTGCCATGTCTTCCTCCTTCCTATTCTTCGCTTACTGTTCTTAAATTGATATATCTGTGCTGCTTAACAACTTTTCCGTTAAGTGCAACATCCTTAAGTTCATCAAAGATTGAATAAACATGATCAACCGTGAAGTCTCTTCCTGCAAGACCGTAGGTATAGCAGACAGCCTTAGTCATTACACCTGCTTCAAACATACCGGCTCTTACTTCAGAAGCAAGCGGGCCGCCATGTCCGTTATAGCTTTCAACCCTGTCCATTATGGCAACGGCCTTTGCGTTTCTTAAAGCCTCTGCGATTTCAATAGCCGGGAAGGGTCTGAATACTCTTAGCTTAAGTACACCGACCTTCATGCCCTTATCTCTTAAGTCATCAACAGCCTGCTTGGCAGTACCTGCGGCAGAGCCCATGATAAGCATTATGTACTCAGCATCCTCGGTTTTATATTCCTCGAAAAGTTCAAAGCCTCTTCCGAATTTTTCTTTATATTTCTTAGCGACCTCTATGATGACTTCTTTCGAGTTCTCCATAGCCATTTCCTGAGCCTTACGGGCCTCCATGGCATAAGGGCTTATTGAATAAGGTCCTATTGCGATGGGCTTTCCGTCATTTAAAAGAAACTCCTCCGGATGATACTCACCTACGAATTCCTTAACCTCCGCATCCTCGTTAAGCTCTATGTTCTGTACTGCATGGGATGTGATGAAACCATCCTGGCAGATCATTACGGGAAGATGTACTCTCACATCTTCAGCTATGGGATATGCCTGAATGAAATTATCATAGGCCTCCTGATTGGTCTCAGCGTATATCTGGATCCAGCCTGTATCCCTTGCACCCATACCATCCGTATGATCGCAGTTGATGTTAATAGGGCCTGAAAGTGTTCTGTTAACTAAAGCAAGCACACAGGGCATTCTGTCGGATGCAGCAATAAGGAGTTCCTCCCACATAAGCGCAAGTCCGCAGCTTGATGTTGCAGTAAGAGAACGTGCTCCTGCAGCCTCAGCACCAATTGTTGCAGACATTGATGAGTGCTCTGATTCAACAGGGATGAATTCAGTGTCTATCTCTCCGTTAGCAATATAAGTGGATACCATCTGAGGTATCTCTGTTGAAGGGGTTATGGGGAAAGCCGGCATTACATCGGGATTAATCTGCTTTATGGCATAAGCAACCGCTTCATTGCCGGACATACGGTCTTTTCTAGACATTGCCTCTCCTTTCCGGGCTAACACCCTCTACCATTTCTATTGCTCCGAAAGGACAGGAATTAACGCAGATCCCGCAGCCCTTGCAGTGGTCATAATCAAAGTCGCTTCTTCTTCCGTCCTTTACAGGAATGCAGCCGTCAGGACATACAGGTGCGCAAAGAAGACACTGCTTGCACTTAGACGGATCAAAAACAGGAGTATTGGTTCTCCATTCACCGGTCATAAATTCCTTTGCGGTTCCGCCGGCAAACATGATGAGGCCTTCGGTAAGCTTCTCGTAAGGAGTAGTTTCGTTTATCTTTTTAACATCTGATCTCATAGCTGCTCCTCCAATGCTTCGAAGGTCATATCAAGTGCCTTCATATTGCCCTCGATAACCTCAGGCTTCTTTGCGAATTTATGCTCATAGGAAGCTCTCATCTCGCTGATGAAGGCATCCTTATCCATTACCTTACTTACTGCAACGGCAGCCGCAAGCATGGGTGAATTGGGGAAATATTTTCCAAGGGCCGCAACTGATATCTTTCTGGCATCAAGGGTATATACCCTGCCCTTGTAGCCCTTAAGATAGGGACGAACCTCATCAGGAGTCTTAGGAGTGTTGATGATTATGGCACCCTCCTCCTTAAGTCCTGAGGTAACATCAACCGATTCAAGCAACGACTCATCAACCACGATCACATAATCCGGTGTGTAAATGTTGGAATGTACCCTGATATCTTCATTGGATATCCTGTTAAAAGCCGTGATAGGTGCTCCCATTCTCTCAGGACCGTACTCGGGAAAGCCCTGAACATAAGCACCGGTCTTAAAGCACACGTCAGCTAAAAGAAGTGCAGCCGTCTTAGCTCCCTGTCCGCCTCTTCCGTGCCAGCGAAGCTCGGTAAGTTTCTTACTCATGTTAATTAATACCTTTCTATTCTCAAATTCTTTACATAAATAAACCCTTCAGATTATACCATAATCTGAAGGGTTTTAGTACGTGAGTTAAATATATATTACTTCTCGATGGTAAGGATATCAACGAAGCCTGTAACCTCGAATATCTCCATGATATTGTCAGAAACATTGGTAAGCTTCATGGACCCCTGCTTAGACATGATCTTCTGAGCTGAAAGAAGAACTCTTAAGCCTGCTGATGAAATGTAGTCAAGCGCCTTAAGATCAAAGGTAAGTTCCTTAACTGACTCAAGCTCTGAATTAAGGCTCTGCTCAAGCTCAGGAGCTGTAACAGTATCAACACGGCCCTCTAAAGAAACCTTTAAAGCATCACCGTTCTTGTCTTTAACTATATTAAGATTTGCGCTCATTTATTATCCTCCTAACGGAATTCGTTCAATTAACAAATGTATTATATCAGACTTCCGTCACATTTTAAATATTATTTTTCAAGTTTTATGATTTTAAA
>R20__coassemble_29_pt1 | contig 107745 bp, 91 predicted proteins | sample R20__metabat2_low_PE_052 | metagenome-assembled genome bin R20 | reverse complement strand
TTTTCAGAATGCCCTATTTATAAGGGCTAAAAGAAATAGTAGTCTACTCCATCTCGATGGTTCCGGGGGGCTTGCTGGTAAGGTCGTACATGCAGCGGTTTACGCCGCGGACCTCGTTGATGATGCGGCTCATGACGGTCTGGAGGACGTCGAAGGGGATCTCGGCCGCTTCGGCTGTCATAAAATCGATGGTGCGCACCGCACGAAGTGCGATCGCGTAGTCGTAGGTACGCTCATCGCCCATTACTCCAACTGACCTCATGTTAGTGAGGGCTGCAAAGTACTGATTGGGCATCCAGGGAGCATCCTCACCATTGTGGGACTCTTTGTATTCTCTAAGGGCCTTGTCCACTTCCTGTCTGTAAATGAAGTCTGCATCCTGCACGATCTTTACCTTTTCGCCTGTAACTTCACCTATGATCCTTATTCCCAGACCGGGACCGGGGAAGGGCTGTCTGAATACGAGTTCTGCAGGGATTCCAAGCTCCAGTCCGGCTTTACGAACCTCGTCCTTAAATAAGTAGCGCAAGGGTTCTATTATCTCTTTGAAATCTACGAAGTCAGGGAGTCCGCCAACATTGTGGTGAGACTTAATTACTGCGGATTCTCCGCCAAGTCCTGACTCAACCACATCCGGATATATCGTTCCCTGGGCAAGGAAATCAACAGCTCCTATCTTTTTAGCTTCCTCTTCAAATACGCGAATGAATTCTTCGCCTATAATCTTTCTCTTTCTCTCAGGCTCTGTAACGCCTGCGAGCTTTGAATAATAGCGTTCCTGGGCATTGACTCTTATGAAGTTTAAGTCAAACTGACCGTTCTCGCCGAATACTGCTTCAACCTCATCTCCCTCATTCTTACGAAGAAGGCCGTGGTCTACGAACACGCATGTAAGCTGTTTACCGATTGCTCTGGAAAGAAGACCTGCGGCAACGGAAGAATCAACACCGCCTGAAAGAGCAAGCAGCACCTTTCCGTCTCCCACCTTCTTACGGATGTTCTCGATGGTTGTCTCAACGAAGGAATCCATCCTCCAGGTTCCTACGCAGCCGCATATGTTTCTTACGAAATTAAACAGCATCTTGGTTCCCTCAACGGTATGAAGAACCTCGGGATGGAACTGGATTGCATAAAGCTTACGGGCCGCATCCTCATCTGCTGCACAGGGGCAGTCGGCTGTATGAGCAACGACTCTGAAGCCGGGAGCCACTTCCTTAATATAATCAAAATGGCTCATCCAGCACTGCGTGGAATTGTTGGGATTGCCAGATGCAACGTTCTTAAAGAGTTCTGATGACCTGTCTACGAAAACCTCTGTCTTTCCATATTCACGCACGGGAGCCTTGCATACGGTTCCGCCGAGCACATGATTCATAAGCTGTGCGCCATAGCACAGTCCCAGCACCGGAATTCCTAAATTAAACAATTCCTCAGTGCATGTGGGAGCACCCTCCTCATAGCAGCTGTTGGGGCCGCCGGTTAAGATTATTCCCTTGGGATTCATCTCCTTTATCTTTTCGATGGGAGTCTTGTAGGAATAGATCTCACAATATACGTTACATTCTCTGACACGGCGCGCAACCAACTGATTATACTGCCCGCCGAAATCAATTACGATGACTAAATCCTGTTCCATATTTTTGCTTTCCTTTATTTAAACCTGCATTTTCAGGCCTTATTACAAAGATATATTTACTCTACGGTGACCGACTTTGCAAGGTTCCTTGGCTTATCAACGTCAAGTCCCTTTGCAACCGAAACATAGTAGCCAAGAAGCTGAAGCGGGATAACCGCAAGGCTTGCTGCGAAATGCTCATCAACCTTCGGGATATATACGGTGAAGTTAACCTTGTCCTCAACCTCGTACTTGCCGTAAGGAGCAACGCCCATAAGATATGCGCCTCTTGCCTTGCACTCCTCCATATTGCTCATTGTCTTCTCATAGAGGTCTTCCTGGGTGAGGGCACCGATCACGAGAGTGTCCTTTTCGATAAGGGATATGGTTCCATGCTTCAATTCACCTGCTGCATAAGCCTCAGAATGTATGTATGAGATTTCCTTAAGTTTTAATGAGCCCTCAAGACATACTGCATAGTCAATGCCGCGTCCTACGAAGAACACGTCACGGGCATTGGCATACTTAGCGGCGAACCACTGGATCCTCTCTTTATCCTCGATTATCTTGGTGATCTTTCCGGGAATTGAAAGAAGCTCACTTATATAATATGCATATTTTTCTGAATCAATGAGACCTCTCACGAAGCCGAACTGAAGTGCCAGGCAGTAGCCTGCTGCAAGCTGCGCGCTGTAGGCCTTGGTGGTTGCTACCGAAATCTCAGGACCTGCAAGTGTATAGAAGGCTGAATCAGCGTCCCTTGCTATCGCACTTCCTACCACGTTTACTATGGCAAGTGTACGAACTCCGTTGTCCTTTGCAAGGTGAAGCGCCGCCTTGGTATCTGCGGTTTCACCGGACTGGCTTATGAATATTGCAAGGGCCTTCTTGTTTAGAGTCATCTTTCTGTATCTGAACTCAGATGCAAGCTCAACCCTCACGGGAATTCCTGCAAGCTCCTCAAATACATACTGACAGGCCATGCCCACATGCCATGCAGAACCGCAGGCAACTATGTATATCTGTTCAATATCCTTAATAACTTCATCCGAAAGATTGATATCCGAAAGGTCTATCTTTCCATCCCTGATAACACTGTTCAAAGTATCCTCAACAGCCTTAGGCTGCTCATGGATCTCCTTCATCATGAAGTGCTCGTAGCCACCCTTTTCAGCAGCCTCGGCATCCCAGGTTATCTCAACGGGTTCCTTCTTAATCTTGTCTCCGTTAAGGTCATAAAAGTCAATGTTTCCAGCTGTTACCCTGGCAAATTCCATATTGTCAATGTAATAAACGGAACGGGTATATTTAAGGATGGCGGGAACGTCGGATGCAATATATGAGCTTCCATCTGCCGTACCTATGATCATGGGAGACTCTTTACGTGCTACCCAAATCTCATCAGGATAATCCTTAAACATAAGCTCCAGCGCATATGAGCCGCGGATACGGACCATAGCCTTTGCAATGGCATCTACAGGTCCTATATTGTATTTTTTGTAATAATAATCAACGAGCTTAACTGCAACCTCTGTGTCCGTGTCAGAGTAAAAGATATAATCATGCTTTAAAAGCTTTTCTTTAAGTTCAGCGTAGTTTTCGATGATTCCGTTATGAACACCCACGACAGCACTTTCAACCGCACCTGAGCCTGAGCCTGTGCAGTTACCGCTTACATGAGGATGTGCATTGGTCTGGGAGGGAACACCGTGGGTTGCCCATCTGGTGTGACCGATACCGCAGCAGCCCTTAATGGCACGTCCTTCATCAACCTTTTCCGAAAGGTTTTTAAGTTTTCCTACTGCCTTAACCACCTCGGCTAACTTCTCTCCGTCTCTTACGGCCAGTCCTGCCGAGTCATAGCCTCTGTATTCAAGCTTTGAAAGTCCATCCAGAAGAATGGGAGCCGCCTGCTCTTTTCCTACATAACCTACAATTCCACACATATTACGAATTCCTTTGTTTTAAAAATATGACACTACTGTCAAAAATATTAATTCTTGCTTACTATCTCAGTTCCTTTTCCGCTCTTAAAGATAGAGTCTGAAGGAACAACACCGCGTACTGCGGATGTGGGATATACATTGGTATGAGATCCGATGACTGTTCCGGGATTAAGGACACTGTTACAGCCAACCTCTACGAAGTCTCCAAGCATTGCGCCGAATTTCTTAAGTCCCGTCTCGATGGGAGCACCGGGCACCTTAACAGTAACCAGGGTTTTATCTGACTTCACATTGGAAGTGATGGAACCTGCACCCATATGTGACTTAAAGCCCAGCACCGAATCACCCACATAATTGTAATGGGGCACCTGAACATTGTCTGAAATGATAACGTTCTTAAGCTCTACTGAATTTCCAACTACGCAGTTATCACCAACCAGCGCCGAACCTCTTATGAAAGCGCCGTGCCTAACTTCGGTATTTTCACCGATTATACAGGGCGATCCCAGATATGCCGAAGGGAATACCTTAGCAGACTTAGCTACCCATACCCCTTCCTCCGGGTTATCATACTTCGAAGGATCAAGGGTAGGCCCAATCTCAAGTATGATGCTCTTTATATCCTTTAATATCTCCCAGGGATATGTTACCTTACAAAGATATGGCCATGCGAGTGAATGACCTTCTTCATATAATTCCGAAACTTTGATCTGTATTTCTGACACTTGTGTCATCTCCTATATCTTTATTTGATCCTGATAAGATGTCCTGAAGCCTTCATAGCCTCAATGATATCATCAACATGCTGATTGCATTCCATTATGCTTCCTGCCTCTGCCATTACACGAAGGAGAGGCTCTGTACCTGAAGCACGAAGAAGTACTCTTCCGTTATCACCGAGCTTTTCTGAAGCTACGTCAACCGCTGCCTTAACCGCAGGGTCATCAAGAGTTAACTGCTTATCATCAACTATTACGTTCTTAAGCACCTGAGGGTATTCCGTAACTTCTGATGCCAGAACTGAAAGGGGAAGCTGTGTATCCACCATAACGCTTAAGAGCATGATGGCTGTTAAGATACCGTCTCCGGTTCTTGAATACTTACGGAAAATGATATGTCCTGACTGTTCTCCGCCGATCATATAGTCGTTGGCTTTCATGTTCTCATAAACATATCTGTCGCCCACTGCCGTCTTTTCATATTCTATACCGGCTTTATCAAAGGCCTTATATAATCCGAAGTTACTCATTACAGTGGTAACTACCTTATTTCCCCGAAGCTGTTCGTTTTTCTTAAGGTATTTGCCGCAGATATACATTATCTTGTCGCCGTTAACAACATCGCCCTTTTCATCAACTGCAAGACATCTGTCTGCATCACCGTCAAAAGCAAATCCGCAGTCAAGTCTGTTGGTATGAACGAACTCCTGAAGAGCTTCGATATGTGTTGAGCCACAGCCGTTATTGATGTTCGTTCCGCTGGGGGTATTGTTTATGACGTATGTCTTTGCACCAAGGGCATTGAATACTGCAGGTCCTATCATCCAGGAAGATCCGTTGGCACAATCAAGTCCCACCTTGCAGTTCTCGAAGGAATGTGTGGCAAGATTGGTCAGGAAACCTACGTATCTGTTTCTTCCTGAGTAGAAGTCAACAGTGCAGCCGATGGCATCGTCCTTTGCGAAGGGAACTGATGAGTGGTCGGAATCTATATATTTCTCGATGGCGTCCTGAACCTCGTCCTCCATCTTCTCGCCGTTTGCGTTCATAAGCTTGATGCCGTTATCCATGTAGGGATTATGGCTTGCGGAGATCATAACACCGCAGTCGAAATTCTCAGTCCTGGTAATATAGGAAACACAGGGAGTGGTGGTAACATGTAAAAGATATGCATCCGCACCTGATGAAGTGATGCCGGCAGCCAAAGCGTTCTCGTACATATATGACGAACGTCTTGTGTCCTTACCTATCACTATCTTTGCATGATGATCCTTTCCGTAATACCAGCCAAGGTACCTTCCGATAAGGAAAGCATGCTCTGCAGTGAGCACTACTCCTGATTCTCCTCTGAATCCGTCTGTTCCGAAATATTTGCCCATTTTAAGGCTCCCTTCAAAAATATAAGTCTATCTGTATACTATCTTTTTGCTAAGGGAAGAAGCAGTCTCTTCATCCTTAAGCAGTGAAACTATCGTAAGTCCGAAATCTATTGCTGTTCCAAGCCCGCGGCTTGTGATAACGTTCCCATCAACCGTAACATTATCATATGTAACCTTAGCACCTGTAAGACCGCTCTCCATATCAGGATAACAGCATGCCTTTTTCCCGATTAAAAGTCCCCATTTTCCGAAGACGGTGGGTGCGGCACATATAGCTGCTATATATTTGCCCTCGCCGAAGTTCTTGGTAACCAGGCTCTGGAGAGGTGTATAGGCCTCCAGATTAAGTGTGCCCGGCATTCCGCCCGGAAGTATAAGCATATCGGCTTTGGAACCGTCTATTTCATCAAAAAGTCTGTCGGCCTCGTGAGTGATCCCGTGAGATCCCGTAACCGCTCTCTTTCCCGTTATTGAAACTGTCTCAATCTCGATGGACGCCCTTCTTAAAAGGTCCACAACAGTCAGTGCCTCGATCTCTTCGTGACCGTCAGCTAAAAATAAGTATACCATATTTAAATCCTCCTCTGCTCTTTTTTGTCATTTCTGTACACTAAGAATGCTATATAAAGATAGAATACCGCAAGCACAATCGAAACTATCTCAACAGCCCAGATGTTGTCGCTCATTATGCTGAGCATCAGTGTCATCGTAGCAAATACAATGTGAAGAAGAGCCGCTATCACTGCAAAGGCTATCTGTCCCTTCTTAACCGCAAGCCACATGAATATTGAAAGGGCTATCGAAAGAAGTATTGCCGCGATCCCGCCAACCACAGGTCCTATGTACATGCTCCATGATGCTCCCGCCATCTCCTCGATTATAGTTCTCATCTCGGCTTTCTCACTCTCATCATAAAGAGATAGGATCGAGTCAATCCCGTTTTTATTTACATTAAGTGATATTGCCAGGTAGCTTACCATCCCGGAAACCAGTGTATAAAAGGTTTCAAAGCCTCCTGCACCTGCTCCGAACATTATGGCATTCCTGTTGTCGCTAAGTTCTTCCTTAAGGAAATACTTGATTGCAAGGAAGCGCCCAAGCTCTACCATTATTCCCGTCATCACACCGCTGTAAATGGCGGTTGCGATTATATTTGAGGAAATAATATCCCCGACAGGTGTCAGCGCAAGGAGATTTCCCACGAGAGTTATAATAAGGTCTCCGAAGCAAAAATACGCAACGCATCCTACAAGGAAAGTTCTTAATTTAGAGCCGAACTTCACTCTGCAAAAAAGCCCTGCAAGAGCCGGCAGGATGAATCCCATCGCTATTGCAATTATCATACATATGATCAGATTCTGAGGTATCATCTAAGACTTCTCCTTTGTCTTAAGCTGGGCCAGAACTATCGCAACCATCATAATGGCACATCCTATCCACATACGGACCGAGGGTGCTTCGCCCAAAAATATAATGGATCCCAGCACTCCAAATACCGATTCGGTGGACATGATAAGTGAGGCATTCTCAGGCTTGGTATATTTCTGGCACACGTTCTGAAGTATATTGCATATAAGCGTGCTGACAATTCCTATGTAGAGTATCCCAAGCCAAACGCTTGTGCTTTTGAAGGCATCAGCATTAATTGCTCCATCAGTGAAGGGTGCAAATATCCACCCCAATATCGCGCTTACATAGGTCTGCATCATAGTAAGCACCATAACATCGTCTGTCTCCGAATACTTATCAATGTAGGCTATCTGACATCCGAAGAGCACACCGCAGGCTATGGAGAGCAGCTCACCCTTTCCTATACTCATATCATTTCCCAAAGATATAAGTCCTATACCGACGATTGCCAGAATTGCCGCAATGAAAAGCCTGTAGGAAGGGCGCTTCTTTGTGATCAGCCAATGGAGAAAGGGAACAACTATCACGTAGAGTGCCGTTAGGAAAGCGTTCTTTCCGGCTGTAGTGTAATTGCAGCCTATGGTCTGTGTGAAATAGGCAAAAAATAAAAATACACCTATGAGCGCTCCGTGAAGAACATTCTGCTTATTAAAGCACTTAAACTTCTTCGCAAATATAATGGATATCGCAATACTTGCCACCGTGAACCTTATGGCCACGAAATAAGTAGGCGGAACATAGTCAAGGCTTGACTTGACCACTGTAAAGGCAAGTCCCCAGAGCATCGCTACGAAGAAAAGTCCTATATATGAATAAAAAGCTTTTTTTGAATCATTCATTATTTAAATAAGGTTCCGATGATTCCTCTTGCAAGGGATGCACCGAGATTTCCTCCAAGTTTCTTTCCGAAGGTACCGCCAACAGCACTTCCGATGGAATTTCCAACCTCACGGCCTACCGTTCCGGCTGTTGAGCTTGCAACAGACTTTGCGGCTTTCTTAACGGCCTTTGACTTTTCATCCTTTTCCTTCTGTGCGGCCTTCTCTGCAGCAGCCTGTTCCTTTTCCGCTGCTTTCTTTGCTGCAGCCTCTTCCTTCTCAGCTGCCTTCTTTGCTGCAGCCTCTTCTTTTTCAGCTGCCTTTTTAGCCTCAGCCTCTTCCTTTTCGGCTGCCTTCTTCTCTTCCTCTTCCTGCTTTGCCTTAGTTTCAGCCGCTTCCTTTTCCTCATCCATTTTAGTGAGTCTTTCGTAAGCGGATTCATTATCTACATAGTTGCTGTATTTATCATTAAGGGACGAATTCTCTATCTTTGCCCTTAATGTTTCCTCGCTTATGGTTCCCATCTTCGACTCAGGGGGAAGGATCTTTACTCTCTCAACAACAGTGGGAGTTCCATCCTCTGCAAGCACTGAAATAAGTGCTTCACCTGTTCCAAGCTCATTAAGCACGCTTACGGTATCGAATGCAGGATTAACCCTGAAGCCTTCAGCTGCTGCCTTAACACCCTTCTGCTCAGCAGGGGTATAGGCATGGAGTGCATGCTGTACCTTATTTCCCAGCTGCGAAAGCACACCGCCGGGGATATCTGCGGGGTTCTGTGTGATGAAATATATACCAACACCCTTTGATCTTATGAGCTTAACCACCTGCTCTATCTTTTCAAGCAGGATCTTCGGAGCTGAATCAAAGAGCATATGAGCCTCATCGAAGAAAAATACCATCTTAGGCTTGTCAAGATCTCCTGCCTCGGGCAGTGTCTCATAAAGCTCTGAGATCATCCACAGAAGGAACATTGAATACATCCTGGGATTAAGCATTAGCTTCTCACATTCAAGGATCTGTATATATCCTCTTTCATTGTCCTCATTAATGCGAAGCCAGTCCTTTATATTAAGTGCAGGCTCTGCGAAGAATTTTTCAGCGCCGTCAGACTCAAGGGCTATCACTGCGCGAAGAATAACATTAAGGCTCGCCGCAGGGAGGTTCCCGTAGGATTTACTAAGCTCCTTGGAATTCTCTGAAACGTAATTTATCATGCTCTTTAAGTCCTTCGTATCAATAAGAAGGAGCGAATTATCATCTGCGATCTTAAAGATGATGCTTAAGATATCAGACTGGGTATCATTAAGATCCATTATCCTTGAAAGAAGGATAGGTCCCATCTCTGATATGGTCGTGCGAAGGGGTATTCCGTTTTCTCCGTAAACATCCCAGAAATTAACGGGATATTTATGGAAGTTAAAGCCTCTTTCATTTAAACCAAACTCATCAATTCTCTGTTTAACAGACTCTTTCTCTTCGCCTGCCTCACACATTCCCTGAAGGTCACCCTTTGCATCAGCTAAAAATACAGGCACTCCCGCATCCGAAAACGCTTCCGCCATAACCTTCAACGTGGTAGTCTTACCTGTTCCTGTAGCACCTGCGATGAGTCCGTGTCTCATTGCCATCTTAGGATAAATATATATATCCTTTCCTTCGTCGTTCTTTCCAATTAATATTTTTCCGTCGCAGTACATGTTCTCCTCCCTGTTTTATCTGTACTTTAGTTTTCAGTATTCGGAACGTAGGTAATGAAGCAGTTTCCATTCTCATCGAAAAGCTCAGTAGCCTCGTCCATTGTTATTTTATAAAGTTCCTCGCTTTGAGGATCCATAAGCACTATCTCATCTTCATTGAAACCAATGATAAGCACCCCTGTTCCATCATTCATAAGTGACAGAACCGGTATATCAATATTAACATAGTAAAGCACAATATCCAAAGAACAGCCGTTAAGGTCAAGTATATCGTACTCCGGCAGTGCATCCTTAAGTATATCAATGACGCTCTCGCCGGTTTCAAGCATATACTCGGAATTCCTCACAACTCCCTCGTAGGCTATCATGGAATCAAGACATACCGCAAGTGACCTTCTGCTCTCGCTTACAGTTTCCGCCTCGATGGCCATTATCTGGTTCTTCGTACTCCGGGCGGTCTTCCTATAGATATAATCTCCCGAGTCATCCATCACTATACCGGAAATGTCATAGGCTCTCTCTACAGCAGTATTTGCATTTACGTAACTTCCGTCTGCGCCGTACTTACCATATACGATATACCTGTCAGAACTATTATCATCAGGTATCATCAGGTTCCTGTCACCCTCATAGATAAGCATCTTGGGCTTCAGGGTTTTAAGGGTCTGAGAATCTATATCTTTAACCGTTGAAAGAAGATACTGCTTCTCGTAATCCTCAGTAACTATGCTTGTTATCTTATTCTTGGTAGCCGTTATATCCTCTGCATTAACTATCTGATCATCCAGCGTCTCCTCCAGGCTTCCGTCAGATGTCCTCTTAAGCCTCTTAAGAGTTATCAGATTCCCGTTTATTTCACAGTCTGTTACAAAGATATCATCATTCTCATAGCTCATGACATTTCCATTGCCCTCGCTGTAGATATTGATCTCCCGCATGGGTATAAGGGGGCTTCCGGTCCTGTCCTTCGTAACGTCATCCTTATAGGCTATCCCATATATCATATCCTCGCCCATGAAACCGAAGGGCGAGATTGTTTCATTTGAACTGACACTAATGTCATTTTTCTTCCCGGTGTCCAAATTCATTAAAACAAGCTTCTGACAGTCTGTATTATCATCTGAGTCCTGCCATACTATCATTCTTCCGCTCTTTGAAACATAATAGGAGCCTTCTCTTAAATTCTCAGCAACCACCTCGTAGGTCCTGTCTTCTGCATTTATAAGGCACAGCCTTCCGCCTATCAAAAGATACAGGATATGCTCTGAATTCATATATGAAACCTGATCTACCTCGCTTATTAGAAGGTCAGGTGCATGGGAACTCTCGATATAAGCAAGCTCTTCTATGGTATTAACGGATGCATCATAATAATAGGCTGCAGTTCCTACCTGTCCCTCGTGATCACCCCGGTTCATATAACCATACACAAGGAAGGTCACATCACCTGCCTCATCCACATCCATTATCTTTATCTTATGCTTGTCATTCATATCACGCATATCCACGGTGAATGTATCATAAAAGCCGAAAAGATATGCTATTGAATTAGAGGTTCCATCATATTTAAAGAGCCGTCCTCCTGTTGCAAAGGCAACAGAACTTCCATCCTCATTTTCCTCGAAAGTCTCTTCTCCGCTTGTTATTCCAAGCATCACGTTACCGCTTTCGAAGCTTCCCTTATCATTATCAAAGACCTGGTCCATGGTCCTTTCATAATCAAGCAGATATATCCTGTCGCGTCCGTACCTTATTCTGTAGAATTCCCTTACCTTGTAATAGGTTATATCCGTTTCCTCGGAGGTGGAAACATAGTATTCCACAACGAAACTTCCTGTAAGGGATGAAAGCTCCTTGATATCTATCACAGGATCCGTAACCCGAAGAGGACTTAAAGAGCCCCAGGTTACCTGGTTTAAACTGCTGTGGATATTAACATAGCCAAGTGTTGAATTATCACCCTGGGAATTTGACTCAAGATAAAGCTTAAGGGAATCTGCGGCGGATTTATTGAATATTGTGCTTGTGAAATTGCTCACATATTCAAGCTTGTCTCCCACATGATAATCATCAGCGGATATCATTCTGGTGTAGTAGCTTGCAACCCTTCCATCACCCAGCGTCAGTTTAAAGATAAGCTCATACTCAGTATCATTCTCAATAAGGTCCTTGATTGTTATGTCTTTTATTATCTTTCTGCTGTCTACGGAAAAATCCTCAATCTCGGTATTCTCGATAAGCCTTCCGGTCTCCACATCCCTGACCTCATAGGCTATTCCCAGCACTGAGGTACTGTATGTATCGATGCAAAGAGTAAGCTTTCGGCCGCTTGAAAGCGGAGTTATGGTATCTCGCATATAGCTTAAGTCCATATCCGTGAGGTACCCATACATCCTGTTTAAGGTTATTCCGTTATATTGAGTTGTAATCACAGGAAGTGACGCTTCTGTCATTTCCGTCGTCAGATCCGATTCGTCTGTATTTATCAGATTCTCTACTATGATGACGGTAAGGATAAAGGACAAAAGCACAATCCCTATCTTTATCAACGCTTTTTTCATTATCACAAAATTGTCCAGCCCACCATATTGATGGGCCGGACATTTTCAAAAATAGATATACTTTTACTTTACAACACTGATTCTGGTCAAAGCCTTCTGCAGTGCTATCTCGGCTCTCAAAACATCAATGTCCGGACCCTTGTCACGAAGACGCTCTTCAGCTCTTTCCTTCGCACCCTCGGCTCTCTCAACATCAATCTCACTGGGCCACTCTATTATCTCTGCCATCACAACAACGCTGTCGGGAAGTATCTCAGCAAAACCGGCATGAAGCGCAGCTTCCTTGGTCTCCTCAGCCTCGTGCAGAGTGATTATACCGGGAGCAACAACCACTGTAAGGGGAATATGTCCTTTTAAAACACCGATCTCACCTTCAGTTGTATTAAACTCCACCATGGAAACCTCACCCTCGTAGAAATCCCTGTCAGGTGTGATTATCCTTAATTTAAACATATCTGCCATTTGGCACCGCCTTTCTAAGTGTTCAATTACTTAACCTTAGCAAGTACATCGTCGATGCTTCCTGCGTTCAGGAAATAACTCTCGGGGATATCGTCATGCTTTCCTTCGAGGATCTCCTTGAATCCGCGTACGGTTTCCGAAATGGGTACATACTTTCCTTCGAGACCTGTGAACTGTCCTGCTACGAAGAAGGGCTGTGAAAGGAATCTCTGGATCTTACGTGCACGGTTAACGACGATCTTGTCGTTCTCCGAAAGTTCATCCATACCGAGGATGGCTATGATATCCTGAAGCTCCTTATATTTCTGAAGGATCTCCTGAACACCACGTGCAACCTTGAAGTGATCCTCACCTACGATCCTGGGATCCAGGATTCTTGATGTAGACTCAAGAGGATCAACTGCAGGATAGATACCAAGCTCAACTATTGAACGGCTAAGAACCGTTGTAGCATCCAGGTGAGCGAAGGTATTTGCAGGAGCGGGGTCTGTAAGGTCATCTGCAGGAACGTATACAGCCTGAACAGATGTGATGGAACCATTCTTCGTTGATGTGATTCTCTCCTGAAGAGCACCCATCTCAGTCTGCAGTGTGGGCTGATATCCTACGGCTGAAGGCATACGGCCTAACAGTGCCGAAACCTCAGAACCTGCCTGTGTGAATCTGAAAATGTTATCGATGAAAAGAAGTACATCCTTTCCACCCTTGTCTCTGAAATACTCAGCCATTGTAAGTCCTGTAAGACCTACTCTCATTCTTGCTCCGGGGGGCTCGTTCATCTGACCGAATACCATGGTGGTCTTATCAATAACTCCTGACTCTGTCATCTCATGATAAAGGTCATTACCCTCTCTGGTACGCTCACCAACACCGGTGAATACGGAATATCCGCCGTGCTCTGTAGCTATGTTATGGATAAGCTCCTGAATAAGGACTGTCTTACCAACTCCGGCACCTCCGAAGAGTCCTATCTTTCCACCCTTCTGATAAGGGCAGAGCAGATCAACTACCTTGATACCTGTCTCGAGCATCTCCTGCTCAGTTGCCTGATCAACGAATTCAGGTGCAGGTCTGTGTATAGGCTCATAGGAAACTCCCTCGGGAGCGGGCTTATTATCAATGGGATTACCTAAAACGTTAAATATACGTCCCAGTGTATTCTCACCTACGGGTACCGAAATAGGAGCACCTGTTGCAACAGCCTCCATACCTCTTATAAGTCCGTCCGTTGAACCCATGGCAATACATCTGACTGTATCATCACCGAGATGCTGAGCAACCTCAACGGTCAATGAAGAACCGTCCGTAAGGGGAACCTTAATAGCTTCATTGATCTCAGGCAGTGATCCGTCAGTAAATTTAATATCCAGTACGGCACCGATGATCTGTGTGATCTTTCCGGTTCCGCGCTTAGCGTTTTCTGCCATTTCTTTCTTCCTTTCCTTGTATTTAGCTGATAGCGTTTGCTCCAGCTATTATTTCCGTTAATTCCTGTGTAATAGAACCCTGACGAGCTCTGTTATACATTAATGTTAAATTATCAATCATTTCTTCTGCGTTGCTGGTAGCGGAATCCATTGCCTGCATTCTGGCTCCGTTTTCCGATGCCACAGCTTCGATCATACCCCCGTATATCAGGCTGGTGATATATTTGGGGATAAGAAGATCAAGTGCTTCCTCCTCGGCTGGCTCGAAGTTCATAAGGGTATTGTCATCTGTTTCTTCTGAAGAAGCATTTTCACCCTCTTTTTCTTCTTCCGTCATTGAAACGGGAAGGAGCTTAAGCAGTGTGGGTATATGTGAAACCGTATTTTTAAAGCCTGTGTAAGCAAGATATATCTCGGATATCTTTCCTTCTTCAAAATCCTTAAGGAGCTGCTCTGAAATCTTCATTGCCTCGGCATAGATCGGTTCCTCTATTACCTCAGAATAGTCCTCAACTATATCGTACTTCTTTGAAAGAGCGTCACGCCCCTTCTTTCCGATAGCATATATAGCAAGATCTTCTTCTGCCAGTTCACCCTTGGTTATAAGCTTAACTACATTTGAATTGTAGCCGCCTGCAAGTCCTCTGTTGGAGGTGATGACTACAACAGCCTTCCTTCCGCTTTCACCGGGCTTTAAGTATTTGTGCTCAAGCTCAGGTGTTTTCTTAAGGATGGAATGTACTGTCTCGTACATGGCATTGAAGTAGGTCTTTGACTTCTCTGCGTTCTGCTTGGCTCTCTGAAGCTTTACCGTAGATACAAGCTTCATTGCCTTGGTGATCTGCTGTGTGCTTTGAATACTGCCCTTGCGACGCTTAATGTCTCTCATTGAGGCCATAATCAAAATCCCTTTCTCTTATCGATCACCTATTTAAAGGAAGCTGTGAACTCTTCAAGTGCCTTCTTAAGACTAACCTCGGTAGCATCCGAAATAACCTTTTCATCGGCTATTGCCTTGGGAACCTCAGGATACTTGGTGTCTATATACTCAAAGAATTCCGTCTCAAATCTCGTGATATCCGCAGTGGGAACACTGAGAAGATATTTGTTTGTAACAGCGTAGATTATGATTACCTGATACTGAACGGGCATAGGCTTGTACTGAGGCTGCTTTAATACCTCCTTGATCCTTTCACCCTGTGCCAGCTTCTCCTTGGTATCATCGTCAAGCTCTGAACCGAACTGTGCGAAAGCTGCAAGTTCTCTGTACTGTGCAAGCTCAACTCTGATAGGAGCGGAAATCTTCTTCATGGCCTTGATCTGGGCAGCACCACCAACTCGTGATACTGAAAGTCCTGCGTTTACAGCGGGACGGAAGCCCGAATTGAACATCTCTGTTTCAAGATAGATCTGACCGTCTGTAATTGAAATAACGTTGGTAGGAATATAAGCAGATACATCTCCTGCCTGTGTCTCGATGATGGGAAGTGCTGTAAGTGAACCTCCGCCGTACTCATCCGACATTCTGGCTGCTCTCTCGAGAAGTCTTGAGTGAAGGTAGAATACATCACCGGGATAAGCCTCACGTCCGGGCGGACGACGAAGAAGTAAGGAAAGTGTACGGTATGCAGCGGCATGCTTCGTTAAGTCATCATATATAACGAGAACATCCTCTCCGTTTTCCATCCATTCCTCACCTATCGCACATCCTGCGTAAGGTGCTATGTACTGAAGTGGAGCAAGCTCTGATGCAGATGCCACAACAACTGTTGTATAAGCAAATGCTCCGTACTCCTCAAGGGTCTTAACAAGTGAAGCAACTGTAGATGCCTTCTGACCGATGGCAACATATATACATTTAACTCCCTGACCCTTCTGGTTGATTATCGTATCGATGGCGATTGCAGTCTTACCTGTCTGTCTGTCACCGATGATAAGCTCTCTCTGGCCTCTTCCGATGGGAACCATTGAATCAATGGCCTTGATACCTGTCTGAAGAGGTGTATCAACTGACTTTCTGGTGATAACACCAGATGCAACTCTTTCTATCTTTCTGAACTTGTCTGTAGCGATGGGGCCCTTGCCGTCAACGGGCTGTCCTAATGCATTGACAACTCGTCCGAGCATTGCGTCACCTACCGGTACCTCAACAACTCGGCCTGTAGTCTTAACAGTATCGCCTTCGTTAATGTTCTTGTGGCTTCCGAGAAGAACCGCACCAACGTTGTCCTCCTCGAGGTTAAGGACCATTCCGTAAACCTCTCCGGGGAACTCAAGAAGTTCTCCCATCATCGCATTCTCAAGACCATGTACACGTGCTATACCGTCAGCAACCTGGATAACAGTACCCACATCTTTGACTTCAAGCTCAGAAGCATATCTTTTGATCTGCTCTTTGATCACAGAGCTGATCTCTTCCGGTTTTAAATTCATGAGTCTACGTACCTTTCTTGTTTATATCTGAACATTTAGCAGTTCACGCTGTAACTTGCTAAGCTTTGTCTTAACTGAACTGTCAACTACTCTGTCTCCTATCCTTATGATCATTCCGCCAACCAAGGATTCATCGACCTTATAATCAATCTCCATACTGTTGTAGGAGGTGGTCTCTATGAGTCTGTCATAAACGGATTTTTTCTGATCCTCCGAAATCGGAAATGCAGTGGTGACAGTTGCTTTGCCGATACCCTTAAGTCCCTTTATCTCATCAACGAAATATGTAAGGATCTCATCTATTTCAGGATATCTGTCCTTCTGAACGATAAGGTGAAGGAATCCCAGAAGTTCATCTGAGATCCTGCCCTTAAATACATTCTCAAGGACTGAAAGCTTTTCTTCCTTAAGGATCTTCGGGTGATTCATCAGCTTGGTAAATTCGGGATTTTCATCGATTATCTTAATAAGTGTCTCCACCTCATTAAGAAGTTCGTCTTCCTTTCCTTCCTCTACCGCCAGTTCAAACAATGCTTCGCCATATGTTTTTGAAACTAGCTTAGCCATGTGCTCTCACCTATTTCCTTTAATGTATCATTGATCATAGCTTCCTGATCGTCTGTACTGATAGAAGCCTTAACGACTTTACCGGCCATTAATGATGCCAGAACTACCATTTCGCGCTTAACATCATCTGCTGCCTTCTGCTTCTCCAGTTCTGCCTCTGTCTTAGCTCTTTCTATGATACGAGCGGCTTCTTCCTTGGCCTCTGCAACAATCCTGTTCTCATTATCGAGAGCTCTCTTCCTTGCGTCGGAAAGAATAACTTCCGCTTCCTTGTCGATGTCCTTAAGCTTGGCCTCATACTCTGCCTTGAAGGCAAGAGCCTCTTCCTTTCCCTTCGATGCTTCGGTAAGATCTGTTTTGATCTTTTCTTTTCTCTTTTCAAGCATCGCCCTTACGGGATTAAAAAGGAAATAGGATGCTGCGAGGAAAAGCACGAATATCGCAACTATCATCAGAGCGGAGTCAGCAAGCAGCTGCAGATCTAAATCAAATACTCTGCTCATTTATTTTTCCTTTCTTGTTGAAGCCTTTTATTTAGCAAGAGGCTGAACGAATAACAGAATGATTGCTACAAGAAGTCCGTAAAGACCTGTGGTCTCTGCAACGGCCTGTCCTAATAACATGGTTGAGGTAACATCAGACTTAGCACCGGGATTACGACCAACTGCTGCTGCAGCGTGTCCTGCTGCGATACCCTGTCCTACTCCGGGTCCGATACCTGCGATAACTGCAAGTCCGGCGCCGATAGCTGAACAACCCTTAATAAAATTCACATCAAAATTCATTTTTAAATCCTCCTTATTTAAAGATATACAATATCTTTGAGTACTAAATTATGCGTTGTCTGTATTACAAGCCTGCTCGATATAGGTCATTGTAAGCATACAGAATACGTATGTCTGGATGGCTCCTGAAAAAAGATCAAAGTATACATGCAATGCAGCCGGCCATACTAAAGCGAGCTTTCCGAGCAATGTATATACTAAAGCCATGATAGCTGTTCCTGACAATATGTTTGCGAACAGACGCAAAGATAAAGATACGGGAACCGCGAAGTCACTTATCAGGTTGATCGGAAGCCAGAACGGCCAGGGCTCCATAAGTCCCTCTATAACGCCCTTAGCCTTCTGATACTTGAACTGATTGTAATGGATCAGTATGAAGGTTATAACAGCCAGGGCGAAGGTTACGCCGTAGTCAGCCGTAGGCGGACGCAGTCCGAACAAACCGGAAATGTTACTGAAAAAGATGAAGATAAACAACGTACCAATGTAGTTACGGAACTTCGGTGCGAACTTACCCATAACACCATTGATCATGCCATCCAGGAATTCAACCAGAAGCTCGAGCACATTCTGGAAGCCTGTAGGTACCTCTGAAGCCTTCTTCATGCAATGTCCTGCAACTGCGAAGAACGCAATGAGAACGATCATCAGGATAAGCAGACAAACATGAGTTGTTGTAACCCACAGGGTCTGTCCGAACAGCTCATAGGAGAAAACTCCATGGATAAAGAAGTCTACTTCCTTCGAAGACTCAGCAAGCAATATCCCCATTTACTCACCTCCTTTTTTCTGCAGATTCTGCAGTTTTTTCATTTCTTCTTCATATTCATCTAGATTCTCAATAACAGGCTGGAGTATCTCCGGCCCGTAAAAGAACTTTGATATCTTTTTAGTGAATGGCTCGATATAAGCCGAAACCTTGATGGAACACATGCCTAAGAATGTAGCAAGAACGTAGCTCCCCGCATTCATCCCCACAAGTCCCAGTATTATAACAAGCACGAAATACCTGATTATATACTGGACATTTATTTTCTTTGCGGCTTCGCCCTCTCCTGCGTCGATGGCCCTGTCTATCGACCACCACATATGGAAGGCGCAGGCCATTGCGGTCAGTATCCCTATCCACAAACATATGGAATAGGTCGCCCTGTCATGTACGAAAAACAATCCGAGCTCACACAGAACACCGAAAATGAGGCATCCGCACCAGAGTTCAAATACCGTTCTTGCGATTTTCTTCGTCATTTGCTAAAGATGCTCCCTCAAGAGGTTCCTTATCCGCTCTCCCCACATGTCTGTAGGAAGCATAAGGATCGTCCTTCTTCATGTATCTCTTTGACATGCGGTAGACATTGTAGCCTCCGGATATCGCTCCTATGAAAAACAGGATTATCATGATGAAGTTCGTTCCCAGTTTCCTGTCAAGGAAGATCCCCAGAAAGGAACAAAAAAGTATCGGAACCAGCATATTGATCCCGAACTGTGTGATCAATGTGAGCGTCTCCATAACGCTTCTGTCAGGTTTCACTATATTTACTCCCATAAACACTCCATAATATTGTACCAATTTAGCACCCTAATGTCTAGAAAAATATAGGCTTTACCATTTGCTCAAACATATTGAAAACCGCTCTTTTTGGTCGTATCATAGAATTCAAATCAAAGGAGGTCCCATGAGCTATCCGTCTATTTACCGCAAACGTATCATCCCCGAAGAAACCGTACTTTTAAAGGACGACATCATCCTGGAATACACAGATGACCACATTACTACCAAGTGGAGCACCTTAAAGCCCCGCAAGGATTTTCATCACGGCTACAGCATCTATTACCGTAATGAAGGCTTCAAGGTTTCGAAGTTCATAAAAGAGGACGGCTCTTTAAGATACTGGTACTGCGACATAGTTGACTTTGATCTTGATGAAGAAAATAACAGCCTGATAGTCACAGACCTTCTGGTTGACGTCATCATCTACCCCGACGGGGGCGTAAAGATAGTGGATGTTGATGAGTTGGTTGAAGCCCTGGATAAGGATCTTATCTCAGTTGAAACATTAAAAAGCAGCCTGCTTAAACTAAACAGACTGCTGGATATCATTTATTCAGGTGAATTCGACAAACTTAAAAAATATATTCCCGTAGATTATATCTAAACATCTAATAAAACACATGGGATCCTATCTGTATCCCGCTTATCCCGGAGGATGCTGACCTGAAGAACAGGCAGTTTCCCACATTGCTCTGCCCTGCCATTGCAGCATCTGCTGCCATATAGCAGCTCTCAGGCGCCGAGTTATTGCTTAGAGCAAGTGCCAGCCTTCCGCTCCTTGCTGGCGTGAACTGCCCGCTCTGGTATATTACTCCCACTATGGTATCCGGGAAAACCTCACTCATTACCCTGTTCATTACAACAGCACCAACCGCAAGCTGTCCCTCATAGGACTGATTGCCCGCTTCACAATAGATAAGGTTAGCTAGGAGCGCCCTGTCCGTTGAAGCATAGCTTATATCCCCTATATTTCTCCAGGCAGAAGAAGCGGCAAGCTCAGATAATCTCTTTTCCTCCTCGATCTGCTTCTGAAGGGTTGCTATGTTTTCCTGCTGGGAGACAAGCTCCTGCTCCGAATCGGCGATCTCCTGCTCCGTGGATGCGATCTCATCATCGTACTTCTGAATGCTCGAGGATGTCCTTTCAAGTAGCTCTGAAACCCTCTCCTCCTCATCAAGTGCATTCTGCATCAGTTCATTAAGCTCATCCTGGTCCGCGGAAAGATATTCCTTTGTTTCCTCGATCACTCTCCGGGTACGCTTGTACTCCTCAAGTTTCTTCCTGTCATAGCTCGTAAGCGCCTCGAAATAATTATTTGTATTAAGCATGTCAGAGAAGCTGTCATTTCCAAGGAGAGAATCATAGGCAGAGTAATCCTTTTTTTCATAAAGATATTGGATCCTCTTTTTCATTGCCTCATACTGCTCTTCTTCAACGAGCACGGCTTCTTCAAGATCCTTCTCCATAGATGCTATCTCATCGCTTTTTAATTTGATCCTGTCCTCTATCCTTGAGATATTATCCCGGATCCTTGTCATTTCAGTAGTAAGCTTATCAAGGGTTCCCTTAAGGGTAGTTGCAGTGCCTGTTAGGACCTCCAGTTCTTCCTTACTGTCGCTTATGCTCTGCTCGGTTTCTTCCTTTTCGGCCTTTGCGCGCTCTAACTTCTCTTCAAGCTCTGTTATCTTATCATCCGCCTTCGCAGCAACACAGAAGGCATCAAAAAAGCACACTAAAAGCACAGCCGCCATCAAAAAAGCAGCTGTGCTTTTAATTATCCGTTTAGATTGCTTCTTAAAACTACCCACTAGTCCTCAAGCTTACCTATACGTCTTGAATGCTTCTCTTCATTTGAAAACGGTGTGTTTAAAAAGGTGTCGGCAATCTCAAGGGCTTCATTTCCGCCGATAATGCCCTGACCCAGGGCAAGAACATTAGCGTCATTATGAAGTCTGGTCATCTTAGCCATATAAGGGTCAGTGCAAAGTGCACAGCGAACACCCTTAACCTTATTTGCAGCAATGGAAATTCCTATTCCGGTGGTACAGACAACTATTCCCTTTTCACATTCTCCGGAAGCAACAGCCTTTGCAGCTGCCTTTCCGAAATCAGGATAATCGCAGGAAGAGGTATCAAAGCATCCGAAATCCTTAACCTCATAGCCATTCTCTTCAAGGTGAGCCTTTATCCTCATTTTAAGTTCAAATCCGCCGTGATCTGATCCAAGTGCAATTTTCATAGTTTTACCTCCTTATGGCCTGCGGCCTTTAACATGCGGTTCATCGTAGCCTGGAATACGCCCTTCGTTTCGAAGCTTTCCGCATAAATAACGTTTATATTTTCATCATCGAACTCCCGAAGGAGTCTGAAAAGATTATGTGCAATGGCCTTTTCATCCATTCTCTGCCCCAGGTCTTTGATACTGTCTGCCCTATAAAGAGATGCGTTTTCGTCTGTTGCAAGTATCCCCACCTTAAGGCCGTTCTTCATATCCTTATCTGCGGCATCATTTATATATTTAACCACATTCTCGGGTGAACCTGACACTAGTGTCATATCTGCTTTAGGAGCATAATGCCTGTATTTCATTCCGGGAGCCTTGGGCTTTGATGTGCTGTTGCCATCTATGATGGTCTTATCAACATCTATGTCTGCCTTTAGAGCTTCTTCGATGTCCTCTTTGGTAATAAACCCCGGTCTTAATATCATCGGAGGATCAACCGTCATATCAACTATCGTTGATTCAAGTCCTATGACTGATGCTCCGCCGTCTATTATCATCTCAACCCTTCCGTCAAGGTCCTCAACAACGTACTTGGCGATCGTCGGGGAAGGTCTTCCCGATCTGTTGGCTGAAGGAGCGGCTATGAAGCCTCCTCCCTGTTTTATAAGTTCCATTGCTATGGGATTAACCGGAAACCTCACTGCTACCGTGTCAAGTCCTCCCGTGGTCTCTTTAGGAAGAGCATCCACCTTATTAAATATCATCGTAAGAGGTCCCGGCCAGAATTTATCTGCGAGAGCATATGCCTTTTCCGGAATATCCGCTGCCACCTTAGGAAGGTCATCCATCGTGGCAATATGAACAATAAGAGGATTATCCGAGGGACGGCCCTTGGCCTCGTATATCTTTCTGCTTGAGTCAGGGTTAAAGGCATCTCCACCAAGACCGTATACAGTTTCTGTGGGGAACGCCACAAGGCCTCCGCTTTTAAGTATCTCTCCCGCCTTTTTAAGGACGTCTTTATTTATATCTTTTTCATCGATTACTTCTATGATCGTGTCCATCAGTTATTAACGTAGTCGGCTATAACATCCCAGACATCTGAGGTCTCATAACCAAGTCTCCATTCTGCAACACCGCCGAGATCATAATTTTCCATCACGTTAAGTTTAACCTGAATGGAATCCGCATCCTCAAACCAGCACTGATTAAGGCTTCCATCAGCGCCTGTGTACTCGGCATAATTCTGGCAGGTTGTATCATCAAAGGTCTTTGAAAGTCCGTGATTTGAAAGCCACTCATTGGCAGTTTCCATATCTACGGCCTGGCTTGTCAGGTTAAGTCCGTTGGTTGTCCATATTCTTGTGTAGAAGGGTATACCGTTTATGACCTTGTATGAAGGAACCTCCTCAAGTGTCATGGTGATTCCCTGCTCAACATAGTCTATCGAAGCAACCGAGCCTGCCTCTTCGCTTCCTGCATAATGCTCATCATAGCCCATGATCACCACATAATCGGCAACCTCGCCCTGGGTCTGTCTGTCATAATATCCGGTTCCGCCAATGGGAACGTAATTATCAACCGAAAGTACCAAGCCGTTAGCTCTGCAGGGAATTGAAAGCTCTCTTATGAATTCACTGAAGCCCTCGCCTGCCGATGTGGGAAGTGTTTCAAGGTCCACATTTATTCCATCTATTCCAAGGCTAAGCGCATCGCTTATGAGATTTGATATAAGCCTCTGCCTGATAGACGTGGTTGAAAGTATCGTTGTCATATCAAGCTCTGTATTGTAAGTGATATTGTCAATAACAGCCCAAACCTCAAGCCCCATATTATGAGCACGTGTCACATAGGATTCAGAAGCATAGGAATAATAGTTTCCTTCGTTGTCCGTAAGTCCGAACCATGTAGGAGCTACAACATTAAGAGCCTTTGTATTACTCACATACTCTTCGAGAGTGTCATTTCCGCCGGGACCTGCTATGGCATGCCAACCCATATTGATCTTATGATCCCTGCAGACATCGGTGTATACCGGCTCCTCATAATCATCAGGGGGTATCGGTGTCTCAGACATCGTATCGGAGAGACGCTTGGTCTCAACATATCCCAAGACCGCATCCTCTGTTTTTACCTTAGCCCAGTCTTCCATTACCTCAAGAACATAAAGCTTATCCCCTGCCTTCATTTCCTCAAGGATGGGAGACTTAACACCTCCGCGGTATCTTACGGCAGTATCCTTCTTAACCGTTGCAACCTGACGCTCCGTGAATTCAGTATAGATCTGAAGTCTTCCGGGGTCCGTGAAAGCCTCATATTCAAAGTTTGTATATCTTTTAACATAATCTAACGCAACAAGCAGAGTTCCGTTATGCACCGTTGCAGGAATATAGCTTAAACTCTCAGCACTTCCTCCCACCGTTATCTCAGTTGAATCGATGGGTGCGATTATCATCTTATCAGGCTCAGTATAGATAAGGAGAGACTCGTTCTCATCATAGAAGAACCTGCTGTTAAAATAAGTATGAACGAAATCAAGATCCACATAGTAGGTTCCGTTAAGGAGAGTTGCTCTCTCTTCCTTAAACTTGTCTCCGAGAACTATCGCAATATCTTCATCAGATGAATTTTCGAAATAAGTGAGCATATCATAATGCTCATTTGAATAGGAATATTTATCCAGAATCTGCTTACCGAAGGCCACGCCCACAACAATAACAATAAGGACGATTGCGATAAGCACAGGCAGTATCTTTTTCTTCATTGCCTTACCTCCAATCGTCCTATATTATAACAAACTATCAGATATCAGTCATTACCATTTTGGTTCCCCAAAGGTCCCTTCGGCATACAATAAAAATAGAAGCGGTTTAAGGAGTCCTTCCTTCTGAATTGATAAAGAAACCTAAGGAAATCAAAGACAAAAAGGTCCGTGGCGACACATTCAAACATCCTATGATAACAACGATATTTTTTAGTGAAGATGCTTCGAATATCAAACCTTTAATAATGATCAAACGCATTCAAAATGGAATATTGTGATAAGTTGGATAAATGCGACAGGCACAAGCCTGTAAGAATCTCTCGACATGTGGCTAAGCCACATCTAGAATTGCAATTGAGAGAAGTTGCTTAAGAAATGATAAATCTATCGTGCCCCCTTTCTGATACGGATTAGAAGCACCTTCGAATGTTAATATAGCAATTATTACCAATAATGTCAACATATTTTTGTAAAAATATTGGTAATTTTTACCAATGAAGATTTTATTAATTATTTCTTAAAACCCCGGTGTTTTGTTGACTTAAAGCCAATTAGAAGTATAATATTTATTTACGAGGGCGTAGCCCAAGAGGTTTTTATGCGTATTGAAAAAGTAAATGACAATCAAATACGATGCACTTTAACGAAGGAGGATCTTGCCAACCGTAAGCTCAAATTAAGCGAGCTTGCCTACGGTTCAGACAAGGCAAAGTCGCTGTTTAGAGATATGATGCAGCAGGCTTCCTTTGAATTCGGCTTCGAGGCAGAGGATATTCCTCTTATGATAGAAGCCATTCCGATTTCCAATGACTGCATCGTCCTTATAATCACAAAGGTAGATGATCCCGAAGAGCTTGATACCAGATTTTCCAAGTTTGCTCCTTCGGTTCATGAAGGCGATAATCCGATCTCAGGACTTTTAGAGGGTCTTTCAAGCGGTGCGGATGATGTTCTCGATCTTTTTAAGAAGCTCCAGAACAGTTTAGCTCCCCAGGCACCCGCCAAGGAGGATAAGAGCGAATTTAATGAAATGTCCGATGAGGATGCAAGGAATGCTGCGAAGGCTGCCTTCAAGAAGGATCTTAAGAAGCGCATAAGCGACGCTTCAGCTTCAATGGCAACCGTCAGGATCTATGCCTTTGACTCACTTGACGAGCTTATTCGGCTTGCCAAGGTGGTAAACGCCTTTTATGACGGCTACAATTCGTTATACAAAGAGGATGACGGATATATACTTTCAATCACCAAATCCGATCATACTCCTTCTGATTACAACAGGGTCTGCAACATCCTTTCGGAATACGGAACCTGCCTTAAATCAGTATCCGGCTCTGATGCTTATTTAGCTGAGCATTACGAACCTATCATGAGCGGCAATGCACTTCAGTCGCTTGCAGAACTTTAATCATAATCATTGAAAGGAGACATACATGGCTACAGTTACTAAGGAAATGACTATGGGTGAGATCCTCACTCTTGATCCCGAGATGGGAAATATCCTTCTTGATTCAGGAATGCACTGTGTAGGATGCCCTTCACACGCTTTCGAGTCACTTGAGGACGCAGCAATGGTACACGGCCTCGAGGTTGAGCCCATTATCGAGAAGCTCAATGCACAGCTTGCTAAATAGATAAGTTGTGAAAATCTTATCTTTATATTAAAATAAGGTTATAGGTGAATCTAATAAGGAGGATACGAAAATGGCATATGTAATTGGTGATTCATGCATTTCATGTGGATCATGTGCAGGCGGTTGTCCCGTTGGTGCTATCTCTGAAGGAGATGGTAAGTTCGAGATCAATGCAGATCAGTGCATCGATTGCGGATCATGCGCAGGCGGTTGCCCCGTTGGAGCAATCTCTGAGGGCTAATCCTTACTTTTGAAATGCGAAGGGCCGGTCTTTTGACCGGCCCTTTTATGATGTATAAATATATATTTATTCGCTCTTCTTAGACCACTCCGGATTAGCAAATCTGGTGTATTCAGGAAGCCATACCAGATCAACGGTTCCTATCGGGCCGTTACGCTGTTTAGCAAGAATAAGTTCTGCCATTCCCTTCTTATCTGAGTCCTTATTATAATATTCATCCCTGTAAAGGAACATAACAACATCGGCATCCTGCTCAATGGCACCGGATTCACGAAGGTCTGAAAGCATAGGCCTCTTATCAGGCCTACTCTCAACAGCTCGGCTAAGCTGTGAAAGTGCTATAACGGGAACACTTAATTCCCTGGCAAGGGCCTTAAGTGAACGTGAGATCTCGGAAATCTCCTGCTGACGGGATTCAGCTGCGGATTTGCCGGAGCCTGTCATCAGCTGCAGGTAGTCGATCATGATTATGTCAAGATTCTGCTCCAGTTTATATTTACGGCACTTGCTTCGAAGCTCTGAGATACTGATACTGGGAGTATCGTCTATGATAAGATTGGACTTTCCTATATCTCCTGCAGTCTCAATAAGAGCCTTCCAGTCTGCATCCGAAAGATTACCTGTTCTTATCTTCTGGGAATCAACATGCGACTCTAAGGAGAACAGTCTGTTTACCAGCTGCTCCTTACTCATTTCCAGTGAAAATATGGCAACAGTCTTTCCGTTCTTAAAGGCCATATGCTGAGCCACATTAAGCACGAAGGCCGTCTTTCCCATTGAGGGACGGGCTGCTATAAGTATAAGATCCGAAGGCTGAAGGCCTGCGGTCTTAAAATCAAGATCATAGAAGCCTGTTGATAAGCCTGTGACTGATCCCTTTGCCCTGTATACCTTCTCGATCCTGGTCATAACATTCATGACGATCTGATCGATGGCCACATAGTCGCCCACGTTTCTGCTCTGGGTGATCTTGAATATCTTTTTCTCCGTATCCTCTAAGATATCCTCGAGACTTTCCTTACCTAAATAGCAATCATTGGAGATCTCATCATTAAGTCTTATAAGTTTGCGGGCTGTGGACTTGTCGGCTACCATCTGGGCATAATGCTTGATATTGGCAGCTGTGGGCGTTGTCTCGAGTATCTCTCTTAAATATTCAAGTGAGCTTACCTCGGGCGGAACGTCCTTTTCCTTAAGCTTTGACTGCAGGGTTACCGGATCCACCGGCTTTCCTTCATCATTAAGCTCAACCATCGCATCGAAGATGATCCCATACTGCTTTGAGTAAAAGTCCTCTCCGTGAATGATCTCAGAGGCTACAGTTATTGCCTCCCTGTCCATCAGCATTGAGCCAATAACTGATTGTTCTGCTTCTATACTATGGGGTAATACCCTTTTAAGTGTTGCTTCTGCTTCGGGCATATTAATTCTTCTCTGTTACCTTAACTCTTAATGTTCCTGTTACCTGAGGATGGAGCTTTGCCTTTACTTCGAAGGTTCCGAAGTTTCTGATGGGTTCAGGCAGCACCAGTTTCTTCTTATCTATATCTTTGCCGCACTGCTCCTTGTATGCCTGGGCAATCTCCTTGCTTGATACTGAGCCGAAGGTTCTTCCGCCTTCACCTGCCTTAATGTATACCGTAACGGTGTCCTTTTCCATCTCAGAAGCGAATTTCTTAGCCTCCTCAAGGATTTCCTTGGCAACCTTTTCATCGTTTGCCTTTTTAAGTTTAAGGTCGTTTAAGTTCTTTGAATTAGCCTCAAGTCCCAGTTTCTTGGGGATTATCGCATTACGCGCATATCCGTCTGTAACCTCAACAATATCGCCCTTCTTGCCAAGGGACTTTACATCCTCTAAAAGAATAACCTTCATCTTATACCTCCAAATCTCCGTTCTCGATCATTTCATCGAGAGTCTTCTTCATTTCTTCTATTCCTTCATCCAGGCTCTTTCCTTCAAGCTGGGCACCTGCCGTACCTAAATGTCCGCCGCCGCCCATCTTTTCCATGATAACCTGTACATTTACCTCATCAATGGAACGTGCTGATATGAATATCTGATTCTGATAGTCAGTAAGGACGAAGCTTGCCTTAACGCCCTTTATATTAAGGAGCTCATTAGCTGCCTGGGCACACACGACCGTAGGTGATTCTATTCCCACGCTGGTGCATCTGGAAATTGCAAATGCTCCCTTATATATTTCAGCCTGGGAAACCGCATCTGCCTTCGCCTTATATTCGTTAGCATCATCCCTAAAGAGCTTCCTTACTCTGGTAACATCAGCTCCGCTCCTTCTTAGGAATGCAGCAGCCTCGAAGGTACGCACACCGGTCTTGGTCATGAAATTATTGGTATCTATCATGATGCCCGAATACATACAGTCCGCTTCATCTGCTGTAAGCTTCACGCCGTCGCCCACATACTGGAGTATCTCGGATACCATCTCGCAGGCACTTGATGCATAGGGCTCAATATATGAAAGTGTGGCATTCTCAATAACCTCAGTACCCTGCCTGTGATGGTCAAGTACCACTATGGTCTTACATATCTTAAGAAGCTCAGGACATTCCGTAATACTAGGCCTGTTAACATCAACCACAACCAGCACCGTGTTGCTGTCTGCCATTTCGGTGGCGTGCTGATTGTTGATGATCATGTCATCAGGATATATTTCCTCGTTGTCAAAGAGATCAACCATTGGCTTAACAGAGGTTGTGGCCTCGTTAAGAACGATATGAGCCTCCTTATTAAGGATCCTTGCTATCTCATAAATTCCCACTGCGGAACCGAAGCTGTCTGTATCAGGAAGCCTGTGTCCCATAACGAGCACCTGCTCCTTGGCAGAGATGATCTCCTGAAGAGCCTGCGCCTTAACACGGGCCTTAACCTTGGTGTTCTTTTCAACCTGCTGTGATTTACCGCCATAGTAGATGACATTGGCAGGGGTCTTTACTACTGCCTGATCACCGCCTCGGCCGAGAGCAAGATCTATGGCATTTCGTGCAAATTCATAGTTCTGAGCGTAGGTAAGTCCGTCAAGACCAACGCCAACGCTTATGGTAACCGCCATCTCATTTCCGATGTTAACGGTCTTAACATCATCCAGGATATCAAACTTATTCTCCCTTAAGGTCTCAAGAGCCTTCTTACGGAGAACAACCATATATTTATCCTTCTCAAGCTTCTTACATATTCCGTCAAGAGCCGAGATATACTTATTGATCTTTCTGTCTATCAGGGCAATGAGCAGTGAACGTCTGACCTCTTCAACTGACTCAAGCGCCTCCTCGTAGTTATCAAGATAGATCATTCCCACTGCTAGTGACTGGTCATCAATTTCCTGAAGGGCCAGTTTCATTGCCGTATTGTCAAAGAGATAGATCGCAACCAGGCATCCCTTGTAATCCTCACCGTCAGAGGTCTCCACCATGGAGCTGTTACCCACAAGATCCCTTAAAGGAAGCCTTCGCATCTTAACAAGGTAGCTGCTTTCCTCATACTGAAGTTCTGTCTCTATATACTCTTCGTTACCAAGAGGAAGTTTTTCTTTGGTGATCGTGGGAAAGATAGATGTTATGGATTTCCGGTATTCCTTGTCCTTGTGCGCCACACGCTCAAACCACTGGTTCATCCAGATGAAATGTCCGTCATCATCAAGGATCGCATAGGGTATCTCAAGTTCCTTAAGGAGTACCTTCTGAACCTGCCCGTAGTGGGTCGCGAAGGATACCAGTTCTCTCGTGATCGCGCTTTTATTATATGTGAACAAAGATATGGTAAATATCAGATATAAAAGAAGATAACCGCTTAAAATAAGACCGGCTACAACATTGAAAATATATACGAGTACATTGACTATAGCCAGTAATATACCCAGGTATACATATATCATTATGTATTTTTTAAGTCTGCCCCTGATCTTCAGAGACTGTCTTTTTTTGCTCATATTATGCCCCCATCTTTAAACGGCCATATATTCGGAATTATATCATTATTTATGAGCAATGTAAAACGGCCACCCCTTATCGGGATGGCCGCTATCAATTCAGATTATTCTGACATGTAAGGCATAAGAGCTACGTGACGTGCTCTCTTGATTGCTACTGTAAGAGCTCTCTGATGCTTAGCACAGTTACCTGTAACTCTGCGGGGAAGGATCTTTCCTCTCTCAGATACGTATCTCTTTAACTTAGCTGTATCCTTGTAATCGATTGTGTTATCTTTGCCACAGAATACGCAAACCTTTTTTCTTCTGCGCATGCCGCCGTTTCTCTTCTTCATGGGAGAATCGGTCTTGTCAGCTTTATTGTATGCCATTGTGATTTCCTCCTAAATTTTAGTTAAAAGGTAATTCTTCCTCTATTCCGTCGGGAATATTCATGAAGCCATCACCTGCTCCTGAAGGTGCAGGAGCCTGAGCGTTTCCTGAAGAAAATCCTCCTGTAGGAGCACTGCCGCCGGTAGCATTCTTACTCTCAGCGAATTCACAGTTCTCGATAACAACGTCTGTGGTATAGATTCTCTGACCGTCCTTATTGGTATAAGAACCTGTCTGGATCCTACCCTCAGCGCAAACCTTAGTACCCTTCTTTAAGTACTTCTCGGCAAATTCTCCTGTTCTGCCAAAAGCAACACAGTTGATGAAATCTGCCTGATCCTCACCGTTACGGTTGAATCTTCTGTCTACGGCCAGTGTAAATCTGGCAACTGCCTGTGAATTCTCACCCTGGGAATATCTTACTTCAGGATCTCTGGTCAAACGACCCATTAATATAACTTTATTCATTATTTAGCCTCTACTTTCCGGCATAAATATTAGATACATTTATGCCTCGTCAGTTCTAACGCATAAAAATCTAATTACGTTGTCCATGATGCGAACACGGTTCTCGATCTCAGCAGGTGCAGTAGCTTCTGCATCAAACTGGATGAAGTAGTAGAAACCTTCCTTCTGATGCTGGATATCATAAGCAAGCTTCTTCTTGCCCCAGTCATCAACGTTAGTGATAGTACCGCCAAATCTCTCGATATAGCCCTTGCACTTATCAACTACGGCTGTCCTTTCTTCTTCTTCGAGTTTCGCACTAACAACAACACATAATTCGTATTTGTTCATGCTTGTTACCTCCTTTTGGTCTCTGGCCCCTTATGCTATAAGGAGCAAGGATGTTTGTAACTAAAAAGTCACCACGGAAAAACATAATAGCATTAAAAAAGTGCTATTTCAAGCACTTTTTCAGTATTTTTATTAAATTTTACGTATTGACTTTTAAAGGCTACTAAATATCTCTCCGATGGCTCCCTGAACCACTAAATCTGCCACATTATCCCGGGCTGTAGGCGTCTTATTAATAAGAACCAATTTATTGCCGTGATAATAATCTATAAGCCCTGCTGCCGGATATACAACAAGGGAAGTTCCGCCTATTATTAGCATATCAGCCTCTGAAATACATCTTACCGATTCGCTTAATATATCATTATCAAGTCCCTCTTCATAAAGGACCACGTCAGGCTTTATTCCTCCGCCGCACTTAGAGCATTTGGGAACTCCGTCCTCACCCTTATAATTAAGCATATACTCTGCATCGTAGAACTCGCCGCATTTCTCACAATAGTTCCTAAGCACGCTTCCGTGAAGTTCAAGTACCTTCTTAGAGCCTGCCTTCTGGTGAAGTCCGTCAATATTCTGGGTAACTATGGCCTTAAGCTTACCCTCTCTTTCCCACTGTGCAAGTTTTAAATGCGCTGCATTTGGCTTGGCCGTAAGGCAAAGCATCTTATCCCTGTAGAATCTGTAAAATTCCTCAGGCTTCTTCCTGTAGAAGGTATGTGAGAGTATGGTCTCAGGTGGATAATCGTATTTCTGATTATAGAGTCCGTCAACGGAGCGGAAATCGGGAATCCCACTCTCAGTGGAAACTCCCGCACCTCCGAAAAATACTATATTATTGCTTTCATTAACCCATTCTCTTAAGGTTTCAACAGGTGTCATATTATATAAGTCCCGCAATATCAGTGTTCTCGCCTGTAAGTCCTACATAAGCTCCGTCCTTTGCCTCAGCGCTTTCAGCGTGTGCAAGGAGCCACTTGTTGCAGGCTGTCATCCACTTATCCTCTTCATTAAGAGGTGTAAGTGCGGGAACTGCACCGTTTGTGCCCTTGGGAAGAACTATAGTAACCTTGAAGCCATCGCCCTTCTTTGCAGAGCAGGGTGCATAGTGAAGAGTTGTCTCATATACTTCAACAACATCTCCCTTCTTAGCAAGGAATGCCATAACCTTTGATGTATCAAGCTTGCCATCAACAATGTCATCAGCCTTTGCAAGGAGAAGGATGAAGTCGGTAGAGCCTATGTTTATCTCCGAATCACGATGATACTCAAGGCAGTTAAGCTTAGTATTGTGACCGTTGCAGTAGCCGATCTGAATGGGCATTCCGCCGTATGCATTGTTCTGAAGTGCTCCAAAGATATCGGTATACTCTAAGGCTGCCTCACTCATTACATACTCGACACCTTCGGGAAGAGGGGTCTTCTCATCAAGCGCCTTTAAAAGTGCATCGGTGTTGTAGCCTGTGAGGACCTTGCCGTACCTTTTGAACTCGGGATCGTTAACTGAATAGATTTTCATTGAAAAATACCTCCTTAAATTAGCTAAACAGCGTAGTACGCTGCGATTTTCGTAACCGCCTTGATCACACTCTCAACATCCTCATCGCTCATTGCATAGTAGAGCGGCAAAGATATGATTTCGTCATAAAGCTTCTCTGCATTGGGACATAAGCCCTTTTTGTAACCCATCTTCTCATAATAAGGGAAATAGTATACCGGAATGTAATGAACATTGCAGCATACTCCCTCTTTGCCTAAGGCTTCGAAGAATTTTGCCCTGTCAATCTTAAGCTTATCCGGAACTATCCTAAGGATATACAGGTGTCTCGTGGTATCAGACTCCGGGATCTCCTTCTGGATAAATATCTGGGGATATGAAGCAAAAGCCTCATCATATCGCTTAACTATCTCTTTACGACGCTCTGAAAACATGGGAAGCTTATCAAGCTGGCTTATTATTAGGGCTGCCTGCATGTCAGTCATACGGTAGTTATAACCCATATCAACCATCTCATAATACCAGGGTCCGTCTATTGTATGCTCCATAAGCTCGGGCTTTCTCGTGATGCCATGAGCCCTGTAAAGAAGAAGCTTCTCGTAAAGGTCCTTAGAGTTAGTTAAAACAGCGCCACCCTCACCTCCTGTAACAGTCTTAACAGGATGGAAGCTTAATGTGGTCATGTGGGCGATCGACCCATTCATATGTCCCTTATATTTGGTTCCAATCACGTGGGCACCATCTTCTATAAGGGTTATCCCATGGGCCTCACAGTGCTCCATAAGCTCATCAAGTTCAACCGACTGGCCTGTGAAATCAACAGCAACAACAGCCTTTGTCTTAGCATTAGTAAGCTTCTTTACGTTCTCGGGATCTATATTGTAGGTTTCGGGATTGATATCAGCAAACACAGGCTTTGCTCCGCAGTAAAGCGCACAGTTTGCTGAAGCTGCGAAGGTTATGGGGGTGGTTATTACCTCATCGCCTTCCTTAACTCCTGCTGCCAGGCATGCTATGTGAAGTGCTGCGGTACCATTGGAGCAGACAACTGCATACTTTGCTCCGGTTACCTTACAGAGTTTATCCTCCAGCTCGCCTATCTTCGGGCCACAGGTTAAGTAGTCTGACTTAAGCACCGAAACAACTGCTTCTATATCTTTGTCATCTATGTACTGATGACCGTAGTATATGGGAGTGCTCCTAACAGGAGTCCCTCCTTCGATTGCGGGAATATCCATTATTCCGCCTCCTTAATCAACATCTGTCTTTTTAGGCAGCTTATATTTTTCCTCGTATACCTTAACGAGCCTGTTATACTCCTCGTTATCCTGAGATACCATCTCAAGCTCGAATTCGTGAGCTCCCACACCATCGGGCTTCTGGAGCAAAGATATTGCTATATTCGAACAATGGTCTGATACACGCTCATAGTTAGTCAAAAGATCAGAGAGCACAAAGCCCATCTCAATTGAACACTTTCCCTTACGGAGTCTCTTGATATGGCGGTTCTTGATCTTCATCGTGAGCTCATCAATAACCTCTTCCATGGGCTGTACATTGGAAGCCAGACGCTTATCACCGTTAATGAAACTGTCGAAGGTCATATTAAGCGTATCCCTTATGGCGTCGGTAAATATAGCAACCTCTTCAGAAGCACGCTTAGAGAATTTAAGATCCTTTTCCTGCATCTCCTTAGCTGAGCCCATGATGTTGCAGGCATGATCTGATATCCTCTCGAAATCTCCTATGCTGTGAAGTATGAGAGACACCTTATAGGACTGTTCATCCGAAAGGTCATGGGTACTTAACTTAACAAGGTAGCTTCCAAGCTCATCCTCATAGATATCCACGTTATTCTCAAGACGGGAAATGTCCTTCGCCTTCTTTTCGTTGTAATTGCCAACTATATCAAGTGACTCAAGTAAGGCAGCCCTTGTATCATTGGCCATGGCAACCGCTGCTGCCATACACTGCTCTATTGCAAGACCAGGAGATGAAAGGAATCTTTCATCAAGCATCTTAATCGTAGGTGCTGCATTCTTTTCATCTTCTTCAGAGCTCTTCTCAGAATCCTTAACCGGAACTGCCAGATATACAAGCTTAAGGAGCACCTTATCAAAGGGAAAGAGCACGATTGCCGAAGCAATACTTAAGCAGGTATAGAAAAAGGCTATACCAACAGCTGTTGCATTGGCATCAAGTATGCTGAAATGAAGGAATGAGTTCAGCGTATAGAAGACTACCAGGAATATGACTCCACGGGAAATATTGTAAAAAAGGTGCACCAGAGCGCTTCTTACGGCATTACGGCTGCTTCCGATACTTGAAAGAAGGGCTGTTGCGCAGGTACCTATATTAGCACCAAGCATAAGAGGGATTGCCGTTCCGTATGTGATAAGTCCTGAGGTTGAAAGAACCTGGACCATACCGACAGTTGCCGAAGATGACTGGATCATGGCAGTAAGAATTGTTCCTACCAGTGTACCCAGGATCGGATTCGAGAACATAAGCATGATCTCTCCGAATTTCTCTGAATCTGCCAGAGGCTCGACTGCATCCGACATGGTGGACATACCGAACATCAAAATTGCGAAGCCCACAAGTATCTGAGCTATGTTTTTCTTTTTATTGTCCTTGGAAATAAGAAGTATGAACACTCCCACAATGGCAAGGATTGCCGAGAAGGAGGTGGGCTTTAAAAGCTGAAGGAAAACGCTGGTACCGCTGCCACCCACCGAAGAAAGTGACATGATCCAGGGCGTTATCGTAGCTCCTATATTTGCACCCATAATAAGGTGTACGGAATTCGCAAGTTCCATAAGACCGGAGTTAACGAAACCGACTATCATAACCGTGGTAGCGGAGGATGACTGCATGACTGCCGTTACCAGCGCGCCTGTCAGAACGGCCATTACTTTATTGGATGTGATGCTTCCAAGAATTCCTTCTAATTTACCGCCCGAGGTCATCCTAAGTCCATTGCCCATGGCATGTATTCCGTATAGGAAGAATGCAAGTCCGGCAATGAAGTTTAACAGATTAAAGATATTCATATAATTCCTTTCCTATACCCCCGAATATATATTATAGAAGTTCTTTGACCATTGTGTCCAGTATATCTTCAGTAGATTTAAGGAGAGTACGGGAATCAGTATCCACCATACCTATAAATTTATAACGGTATTCAAACTTAAGGAGTTTCGTATTGAAAATAAGCCTTTCGTGAGCTGCTACAACCTTAGGTATCCCCTCAGGCTTTATCTTTGCATCAGGGCGAATCATGAATTCTATGAGCCCGTTACGGCCCTTGATATCTGTCATGTAGAGCCTGTGGGCGCTGTTTCTTATCATTGCTATGCGAAGAAGGTTATCTGCGCACTCCGGAACGTTACCGAACCTGTCTATGAGCTCGTCCTTAATGTCATTGCTCTCAGAGAGGGTCTCAACTCCTGCTATCCTCTTATAAATATCAAGCTTCTGAACCTCGTTGACTATGTATTCGGAAGGGATATAGGCATCCACATCAAGCTCTATGGTGGTTACGAAATCCTCGGTTTCAGTCTCGCCCTTCAGATTCTTAACTGCCTCATTAAGCATCTTACAATAGAGGTCATAGCCAACGGCCTGCATATGTCCCGACTGGGACTTTCCAAGAAGATTGCCGGCACCCCTTATTTCAAGGTCCTTCATTGCAATCTTGAATCCGGAGCCCAAGTCCGTGAATTCCTTTATGGCCTCTAAGCGCTTCTGGGCCTCTTCCTTAAGAAGCCTGTCCCTCTTATACATAAGGAAGGCATAGGCTGTACGGTTGGAACGACCAACCCTTCCGCGAAGCTGGTAGAGCTGGGATAAGCCCATCCTGTCGGAATCGTGGATTATCATGGTATTAACATTCGAAATATCAAGACCCGTCTCAATTATCGTGGTTGAAACCAGTACATCTATATCATGATTGATGAAATCGTACATGATATTCTCAAGGTCCTTCTCAGGCATCTGGCCGTGGGCAAACTCAACCCTTGCCTCAGGCACCAGCCCCTGGATCTGGGCAGCCACATCCGCGATATTACTTACCTTGTTATAAACATAGTAAACCTGGCCGTCTCTTGAAAGTTCCCTTACTATGGCCTCACGCACCATCTCTTCATTGTATTCCATAACGAAGGTCTGGATCGGCATCCTGTCATTGGGCGCCTCTTCAAGAACGGACATATCCCTTATTCCTATAAGGGACATATGAAGGGTTCTGGGAATGGGAGTCGCACTTAATGTGAGCACATCAACCGACTCCTTCATTTTCTTTATCTTTTCCTTATGGGCAACACCGAAGCGCTGCTCCTCGTCTATGATAAGAAGTCCCAGGTCCTTAAATTCAACATCAGCGCTTAAGACTCTGTGAGTTCCTATAACTATGTCAACGAAGCCCTTTTTAAGGTCCGTTATTGTTTTCTTTATTTCTGCAGAGGTCCTGAAACGTGAGAGCAGATCTATACGCACCGGGAAATCCTTCATCCTCTGGGTGAAGGTGGTGTAATGCTGCTGAGCAAGGATAGTGGTCGGAACAAGATATACGACCTGTTTGCCCTCCTGCACAGCCTTGAAAGCTGCACGGATGGCGATCTCGGTCTTTCCGTAGCCCACATCGCCGCAGATAAGTCTGTCCATTATCTTGCCGGACTCCATATCACGCTTTGTTTCTTCTATTGCATTTAACTGATCCTCTGTTTCCTCGAAGGGAAAGAGATCCTCGAATTCCTTCTGCCAGACAGTATCCTTACCGTACCTGTAGCCTTCAGTATTCTGCCTTAGAGCATATAGGTCAACTAAGTCCTTTGCTATCTCCTCGGTTGCGATCTTAACCTTGGCTTTAGTGGTGCTCCACTCCTTGGTTCCAAGCTTATTAAGCTTTGGCTTTTTGGCATCGGCTGAGGCATATTTCTGCAGCACATCAAGACCCGTTGCAAGCACATATAGATTTCCGCCGTCACGGTATTCTATCTTTATATAGTCCTTAATGACATTATCAACCTCTACCTTCTCAATGCCCCGGTAGACGCCTAATCCATGGCTTTCATGCACCACATAGTCCCCTATGTTTAGTTCATTGAAGTCCTGGATCTTCTGGCCCTCATATATGTGCTTCTTCCGCTTCTTTTTCTTTTCGGCGCCAAAGATATCAGTCTCTGAAATAACCGCGACCTTAAGCATGGGATATTCAAATCCCCTGTCAATATGCCCGTAGTAGGTCTCGACCTCACGGGGCTTAAGTTCCCTGTCGGGATCCTCGGTATAGAAGGCATTAAGGTCATTATCCTGGAGTTCCTTCGCCAGACGCTCTGCCCTCATCCTTGAGCCTGAAAGAAGAAGTACCCTGTAGCCCTGATTTTTATATTTGTTTAAGTCCTTTAAGAGAGCCTCGAAGCTGTTGTTGTAGCCCGGGATTCCCTTAACCATCACATCAAGTTTATGGGTAGGCTTATTAAGCTGGGATGTGATCCCGTTCCTCATATCAAGAGAAGAAATATAGGCAACATGGAACTTCGAAACCTTAGCCATGGTCTCTTCAAGGGAAGATAATATGTCCATCTGTCCCGGAAGGATATAGCCCTTCTCCACCCTGTGGGTCATGCTCTCCTTAAACTCTTCCTCAACTGCCTTTGCATGCTCCTCCACTCTGGCAGGCTCATCCAAAAATATGACAGTAGTGTCAGTTTTAAATATATCAAGAATTGATGAAGTATTCTCATAAAAATACTTCACATATCCGTCCAGATTAACCGTATTTCTAAATTCCAGGACCTGTTCCTTCAGTTCCTTTGCATTAACGCTTACCCTGTGGGCCTCCTCAACATGCCCCTCTTCTCTTAACTTTGATGAAAAGGTATCGGCCTCCTTCGTTATCCTGTCGATGCCGTTTTTGATATCTTTGTCAGAAAGGATAAGCTCGGTTGCAGGATATATGGTAAGGCTCTCAAGCTTCTCTATGGATCTCTGTGAGCCTATATCAAAGGACCTTAAGGAATCAACCTCATCCCCCCAGAGCTCTATTCTGTAGGGATTCTCCTCCGTAAGATCAAATACATCAACGATTCCGCCCCTTACCGAGAAGTCTCCCGGCTCCTCTACCTGGTAGGTCTTTTTATAGCCCATCTCCACAAGTTTTCTTGCAAGGGCCTTCTCTTCCACAACGGACTTAACACCGATGGTGAGTATATTTTTCTTAAATATATCAATGGGGATCTGAGGCGTCATAAGTGCATCGAAGGTTGTGACTAAAGTTACACCCTTTCCTTCCACTATGCGCTTTAAGCACCTTATCCTTTCCTTGGTAAGCTCATTACCGTGTACATCCGCCTGATAAAAGATAAGGTCGCGGGCCGGATATGAAAGCACCTTTCTGTCATAGAGCCTGTAGGATTCCTTTATTTCCCGGACCCTCATATCATTATGGGTTATGATGAGACGATGTTTAAAGTCTGCGCCCAGTCCGTCCATCATATGATTCTTCGCATCCTCCATGCAGCCTGTTACCTGCACTGCTGAATGCTCCTTTTTAAGTTGTCTTAAAATTTCTGTGTATTCCCCTATTTCGGGAAGGATGTTTCTTAATGTTTGCATTGATTTAGATTATTTTAAAAGTATTGCTGCACGCTTCTTTATCTGCGATGCAATTAATCTGTATCTCTTTTCAGGGAGGTTATATCTTGGATTTTTCTTAAGCCTATAGGTTAGTAGACGACGAAGCATCTCTTTGTTTTTCTCTGTCATAACGGATCTCGCATCAGCAATAAAATCATCATATGCCTGAGGCATCAATGTGGAAATATATGCTTCAAATGCCTCCTCCGACTCCAAATCCTCTATTCCCGCAAAATTGAACAGCGAATTTCCGTGGTCAAAGAGCGGCGCCGGCTTCACTATCTGATTGGTTTCATTATCGACCAAAACTCCGAAGTTTCCGAAATGCCTGTCCGTATTACAGATAACAGCATCAAAGATTAGCATTTCATTAAGCGCATCCGTAAACTCAGGTCCCAGTGATTCATAGAACTTCCTCACAGCCTGCATTCCGCCGGTTTTTACGATTTTGCCTATGGGCACATAAGAATAATTAAGGTCGGTAAAAATCTCACAGGATGAGCAAAGGACACCCTTCCATTTACTTATTCGGTATTCAATCGCATTTACACCCATCGCCTTTGCGATTTCCGAGGCATAGAATTCAGAATAAGGCTCAAAACCTGTATTGGATGCTCCTGAGGTTCCGCCCTTATAAAGATATACTTTTCCGGATATCCTTCGCCAACACTTGGGCAGCATTCCTGCTGTTGTAAACTCCGGGCTTGAAACAAGTGACGAACGCAGCGATGAACCGTAACCGGTAAATGCGATCAAGGCAAGAATATTGCTGAAGTTATTCTCATAGAGATTATATTTTTCAAAACTACCGTCAAAATCTTCTTCCACAACCCAGTAAACGTCATTCAGCGAAAGCCCCTTCGAAACGGAAATAATATCCATGGGACGATTGACGCTGAGCCCGCATTTTGAAAGGAAATTATTAACGAAGGCCCTGTTTTTGGGAATCGTTCGCCCACGCAGCCAGCGACTCAAGCCTTCATCTCCATCTGAAAGATCAATTGGAAGCAAAGAGATATTATCCGCTGTCCAGATAATATGCACAGCGGGATTTGCGGTGTTCTCTATCAGTTCAAACTTCAATACCGGCGTATTTTTATGTTTTATGATGTAATTCATATACAACCCTCCGGCAGCTTGCACAGCATACCTTTTATATTATATACGAAAAATTTGACTACTACCAAAGCATTCGCAGCTATTTGCCCAATCCACCATGCCTGCCTGGCGATATTCTTATAATTTCCTATAAATTCCATCCTTATAAGTATCGAAGTTTATGAATTGTACCGGAAGTCTGAGAAATCCTAAATTCTCGGTAAATGTTAAAAGGGTAAAATTGAGAGATTTTACCGAAATAGGAAAATGTGCCAATGCTCGGTAAAAAAGGAATGAGCAGAATTTATAGATTTTACCGGAATTAATTAGAAAATGAGTACCCCGGTAAAAGATTGGAACAACTTGAAAAAATTATTTACCGGAAAATACAGAGTGGCAAAAATTCGGTATAATCACATAAGAAATCTAAAAGAGTTTTTACTGAGAAATTAATAATTAAGAAATTCTCAGTAAAAATCAAAGATGAACGCAAGTGATTATGCCTGTTTGAAAAAAAGCCATCCCTGGCACCGCATTGCAGTTTTTGGGTTGACCATATTATTCAGATGGATATAATATCACCAGGCATGCATTATTAGATTCGAAAGGAATAATTATCATGAATAAAAAACTTATCACTCTTATCTTAATGGCATCTCTTGTTATGACCACCCTTACCGGATGTAATATAACAATACATGTGAATGAAGATAATACCGAGAGCGAAACCGAAGAAACTTCTGAAAAAAATGTTGAGATTACTATCTCAGACGGAGAAGAAGAACTTGCAGAGGCTCGAAGCGAGCTTAACGAAATAGACGACCAGATCGTGGAGCTGTTTAAGCAACGAATGGAAATATCCGAGAGGATTGCTAAGATCAAGCAAGCCAATGATATGCCAATACTTAACCAGGGGCGTGAGGACGAGGTTATTCAAAGGCTTACCGAAGGATGCGATGAAGAAATGTCAGAATATATCACGGAACTCTATAAAGAAATATTCGAGATCTCACGTGCATGTCAGGAAGAATATATAAATTCGGAAAGCAATTAGGGGTAAAACGCGAAAATCCCGAATAAGAAATAATAACAGAAAAAAGTAAAAGTAAAATTAAAAATGTTTTTTGAAGAAAAAAAAGAAGCTGAGGACAAGGATCCCGAGCTTCTGAAATTAAAGAAAAAATATAAAAGTTCATGCAGGCGCATTTTCGATGAAAAGGCCATGTATTATAAAGCCTTCACAGGCGGTGCCTATAACACCATAAGGATCGGTGACCAGCGCTCTCGCTGGGGAAGCTGCTCATCAAACGGAACACTCTCCTTTAACTGGAGGCTTATCCTTGCTCCTCCCGAGATCCTTGACTATGTGGTGATACACGAGCTCTGTCATTTAACACACATGAATCATTCAAAGGCCTTCTGGGAACTGGTGGAATCAGTCGATCCCGATTATAAGGAGCACGAAAGGTGGCTTAGAGAAAACGGAGATACCCTGACCCTTATAGACCTTAAGAAGGCAAAGGCCCGTGAATCTTCTAAAGATTCCTTATAAATCTTCCTGCAAGTTCTATCCAGCCTACCACTGACTCCTCATGGGTATTTCCATCGGAGGTATTGGTAAGCTCCGTTCCAAGGGCAAGACCGTGTCTTCCCGCGGGAAACATATGAAACTCCGTAACAATCCCTCTTTTTCTTAATTCGTTCATGAATAGGATCGAATTCTCAGCAGGAACTGTCACATCCTCAAATGTAGTCCAAAGAAAAGTAGGAGGAACATCGTCATTTACCTGCTTTTCAAGTGAAAGCTCATCAAGCTTTTTCTTTGTTTCATCATCTGCATTTGAATTATCCTTATTAAGTGTATCCTTGGGAAGACCAAGGAGCCTCTCAAAGGAACCCTTGTGGGCATACTCACCTGCTGTGATAACAGGATATCCTAAGACCATTCCCTTTATCTTAAGCTTCTCATCGTCTGTATTTCCGATAGCGTCTTTAATAAAATCCTTCTTATAGTTAACGCCATAGCTTGCTGCTAAGTGACCGCCTGCAGAAAAGCCGGAAACGAATATCTTTTCAGGATCAACCTTCCACTCATCGGCATGCTCATGAACTAAAGAAACTGTCCTTGCAAGCTCTATAAGCGCAGTGGGATATACCGCCGGTGCTATGGAATAATGAAGCACTATTGCGTGGTACCCCAGCCTGTTAAATTCGATTGCTATAGGCTCTCCTTCTCTCGTTGAAAGATGCTCATAGCCTCCTCCCGGACACACGATCACAAGAGGGCGCTTCTTAATAAGTATCCCCTCGGGAGTATCCAGAATATACGTCTGTGCATAGGCATCGGGAAGTGATCCCTCGCCTCTTATATCAAGTCTTGAATATACCATAATTCCTCTTCGCTTATTTCTTTATTTTCTATTTCATCTTCAGCTGCTGCCGCTGTGCGCTTTGACTCTTCTTCCCTCTTCATATCCTGTTCTAAAAGAAGTTTGTCAAAGTCCTCCATTGACATAGGCCTGTGGAACAAAAAGCCCTGAGCCCTGAAGCAGCCATAGTCAACTAAGGATCTCCTCTGGGCCTCGGTCTCAACGCCCTCGACAATATAATTGGCTCTAAGGTCTCTGAGCATCATAGTGATATGTTCAAGGATTATCCTTCCGCGTTCGCTTCCAAGGTTAATTACGAAGCTTCTGTCTATCTTTATCTCATCAAGGGGCAATGAAGCAAGCATCTGCATGGAAGAATAGCCTGTTCCGAAATCATCCATGGAGATCTTAAAGCCCTGTTCCCTTAAGTAATTCATACGCTTAAGTATCTCATTGGCATCATAGGTAAATGCGCTTTCGGTAAGTTCAAGGGGAACATACTCCGGCGGAATGTCGTATTTCTTCGTGAAACCGACAAGCTTGTCGCACATATTCTCATCATAAACGTGGAGTCGTGAAATATTGATAGATATGGGAATAAGTTGTCTGCCTTCATCCTTTAACTTACGCAGATACTTAAACACCTGCTCCCATATGAAGTAGTCAACCTGTATTATGAAGCCGTTCTTCTCAAGGACCGGAATGAAGCTTCCCGGAGATATCATACCAAGTTCCGGATGTATCCAGCGGATAAGGGACTCCCCGCCGTACACTTCCTTCGTCCTCATGTCCACCTTCGGCTGTATGAACATTTTAAGCTCACTGTTTTTAAGTGCGCTGATTATATCATTCTGTACCTGCTTCTCGTTGAGCATATTTTTACGCATGCTCTCGTCAAAGATACGGTACCTTGCGTAGAATTTTCCTTTTATCTCGTTAAGTGCCAGAGTTGCCGAGTCCTTAAGGCCACTGATATAGGGAGGCTTCTCTTCGCCATAGCATATTCCGAAGGAAGGAACCACCTTATAGGGCAGGGGATATTCGGTTATTTTCTCGTACATTTCCTCAACGATCGAAACCACCTCTGACGGATCATCATAGGACACCATCAGAACAAAGTTATCAGCCCTTGCATGGGCAGCACAGGAACAAACATACCTGTCTGCATATTCCTTAAACATATCGCCTATGAACACCAAAAGAGCATCTCCGGCGTCTCTTCCGCAGAATTCGTTAACTGCTTTAAATTGGGCAATGTCCATAACTATGACCGCATAGTTAAGATCAGGGTTTTCATCAACTGTTTTCTGGGAAACCTCAAAAAACTGCCGAAGCCCCGAAAGCTTGGTAACCTGTTTAGGTACAGTAGACCTGTTAGCCTTGAAATCCATTTCAATCCCCCCGGTTAATCCTTTAACCTCGAAACTCAATTATTCTGTTGTTTTGCTTACCTTTTGATTGTATTTATTCATGGCCTCGGGAAGCTTATCCGAAAGGATGAGCCTTATGGCCTCGATCGCATTATCTATGCTTTCGGATACCTTCTCGGAATCCTCTGACTTGAATCTTCCCAGCACATGGGCTGCCAGATCTGTCTTAGGTGGTTTCTGCCCGACTCCTATCCTTACTCTGGCGAAATTTTCGGTTCCGGTCAAAGCTATTATATTTTTAAGACCATTATGTCCTCCGGCAGAACCCTTGGGACGTACCCTAATGTATCCGGGTGGAAGCTCTATGTCGTCTGATATGACTATGAGTTCGCTCTCAGGATCAGCTTTGTAGTAATCAGTAAGTTCCCTAACGCTTTCACCTGAAAGATTCATATAGGTAAGAGGCTTTGCAAGGATCACCTTGTTTCCATCTATCATTCCCTTGCCCACAAGCGCCTTGTGTTCAATGGTGCCAATCCTTATATCATATCTGTCAGCTAAGGCATCAATACATCTGAAACCTATATTATGTCTGGTGCCGTCGTATTCTTTAGTTGGATTGCCAAGTCCCACTATAATGAACATAGGGTTTAGTTAAACTCTCCTGCCTTGTATCTGGCTACGAACTGCTGGATCCTGTCATTGGGATTAAGAAGATCTGAAATAGATGCATCATGATTAAGTGTATCAATGATGTAAGCTATATATTTGCTTAAGTCGCAGTCAATGTACCATTCTCTTCCTAAAAGTTCGGGTGTCTGATAGATAAGGTTGGTTGTGAGGACATCTGTGATGATTCCCTCGTCATATGCCTTATCGAATTTCTCAAGACCACCTGTGAAAAGACCGAAGGTTGCGCAGATGAATATTCTGTTTGCCTTTCTCTTCTTAAGCTCGTTTGCAACCTCGAGAACGCTCTCGCCTGATGAGATCATATCATCAACTATAATAACGTCCTTGCCTTCTACTGAGCTTCCTAAGAATTCGTGAGCAACTATGGGGTTACGTCCGTCTACGACCTGTGTATAGTCACGTCTCTTATAGAACATACCCATATCAAGTCCCAGCACGTTAGCCATATAGATGGCTCTGCTCATACCGCCTTCATCGGGGCTTATAACCATCATATGGTCTGAGTCTATCTCAAGTCCTTTAACATGGCTTAAGAGACCTTTAATAAACTGATATGTAGGCTGAACGGTTTCGAAACCGTTAAGGGGTATCGCATTCTGTACTCTGGGATCGTGAGCATCGAAGGTAATGATGTTGTCAACTCCCATGCGGACCATTTCCTGAAGTGCCAAAGCACAATCAAGGGATTCTCTCGCTGTACGCTTATGCTGTCTTGATTCATAAAGGAACGGCATAATGACCGTGATACGACGTGCCTTACCTCCTACTGCTGCTATCACACGCTTAAGATCCTGATAATGATCATCGGGAGACATGTGATTCTTCTGTCCGCAGAGGGAATAGGTAAGTGAATAGTTGGCTACATCCACCAAAAGATAGAGGTCTGTACCTCTGACTGATTCAAGGATCATACCCTTCGCTTCACCGGATCCAAAACGGGGAACCTTGGCCTTCAAAATATACGAATCTCTCTGGTAACCTGCAAATGCAAGGCTTTCCTTGTGTTCACTTTCTCTCTGGGTACGCCACTTAACAAGGTATGCATCTACCTTCTCTCCAAGTGACTTACAGCCCTCAAGAGGAATGATCCCCAAAGATCCAACCGGGATAGTTTCAAGGTTTCTGGTTTCTTCACGAACTGACATGACGAAAATGATCCTTTCTCTATTAGATGTTTAATTATTTCTGACCTTGCGGATTCGTCTGATATCCGGACCGGAGATCCTGAATATCCTGTATCTTTCGGCGATTCGTGAAAAGATACGGTCATCATAACGGTCCTTAAGTTCATCAACCGTTAAATTAGTGGAAATGACAACAGACTTCCTGCGAAGATGTCTTTCATTGAACAATGAAAAAAGTTCAGTGGCTATGGCGCTGTTAGTAAGCTCAGTACCGAGATCATCTATGATAAGAAGATCGCAATTGTAAATATCTTCCTTTCTAGACTGAAGCGCGTTCCTGTCACCCTTACCGAACATAATATCCGACAGAAGCTCGAAAAGCTCCACCGCACTGAAATATATAACAGAATGGCCACTGTTAAGAAGTTCCCCGGCAATACATCCGGATAGGAACGACTTACCAGTACCTACTGTACCACAAAAAAGAAGATTCTCATAGTCCTGATCGAAGGTGTCAACGAATTTATGAGCGGCGTTTACAGCACTTTCAAAGCGCTTTAAATCCTCTCCTTCGTAATAATCATATGACAGATTTGAGAAATTATCTCTCTTAAGCAACTCCGAAATATTAGACTGTGAGTAGAGTATCGAAATGATGGCCTGCTTAAAGCAATGGCACTTTTCCTGACCGATATATCCTGTATCTTTACAGTCGGGACAAACATATTGTATTTCAAGATAATCCTCCGGATATCCGGCCTCTTTAAGGACCTTCGACTTCTCTCTTGAAAGTTCATCGATCCTGCGATTTGCCTCTTCCAAAGCATCATTGTTTCCTGAAAGAAGGCCCCTTGTTGCTTCAAGTGCACATTCGCCTATCTTTGAATCAAGTTCGCCGTACTCAGGAAGCTTACGCATCACCTCCTGCTTACGCTCATCTGCGAGCAATCTCGCCCTTGTCTCTCTTTGGTTGTAGGTTCTTATGATCGAGTCATACTGCTCGTTTGATAATCCCAATGTATTTTCCTTATCAGTTGCTTAAAAGTTCTTTTTCAAGATCGGAATATCCGTCATTACCATGTGAAAACTGCTTGTACTGGGGTGAAGCCGTCCCTGAAGCATCAGATGATGTTTTCTTCTTATATACATGCTTTGAATCCAGGGCATCTATGTCTGCCTTGTGATGAACGTTCAGATCATGCCAGCTTCTTAATATCTTATCCGCATATTCAAAACGATGGTTGTCCGTGGCCATAACAGTTCTTTCGCAGGCCTCGGTTATGATCTCCATATCGAAATCATATTCCTTCGTCCACCTGGTGATGAAATCAACCTCACCCTTGGTGGGTGCTGCATTCTTCCCTAAGGATCTCATGATGTCGTAGACGTTTTTGTCGTATTTGCCGGAAGCTTTAAGTGCCTCTTCAGGGGATGTTACACCCTCTTCATGCCAGGCTATGGCAACCTTCTCTATATATCTGAAGTCCTTCTTGCCTTTATTGGCACAGTATTCAAAAAGATAATCTATGAGTTCTACCGAGAATCCCAGCTCGTCCTGGAAATATATAAGGGAATTGATATTGGCAGGTGACAGAGTCTTCCCAAGGTACTGCTCAACTACAAATATAAGCTCCTTGATATTCGGACGGTTCCTGTAGGCGGCTATCTCATCAAGAGAATATTCATTGCGGACAGGAAGTGCAACAACAGGAGCAAGCACTGGCTTCACAGATACGTTCTGGGCACTTACTGCAGCACTCTGCTCTCTGCCTGAAGAAGCGTTCATACTGCTCTTGACATTCTGCTCCTTAACGGGATTCGTACCTATGTTAAGAAGTCTCACCCCTATAAGGGCACCATCCTCGGCATACTCAAGCTCAATAAGTCCCTTCTTCTGCCAGTATTTAAGCGCACGCTCAACATCCTTCTCAGTATAATTAAATCTGTCTGCAAGGTCCGATACGCTAAGGCTCATTTTGGCAGAAATCACCCTTAAAAGATAAAGATATATCTTAATCTGGGCATCATTTGCATCCTCCATAAATTCATCTATGAAGGCATTGGATACCAAAGTGGCACCGGGACACTCGTCCTTATAAACTTTAAACTGACTCATTTGATCACATCCATTTTGTTTTCTTAAGCAAGGGATATCTTATCATAACGAGTCTCAAATTTAAATAGTCAATTCGTCACAAACCCAGTAAAATCAAGGCTTTGCGGACTTTGGTGGATATTGTGGATATTGTGGATTATTATCTTTATCCCACTAAAATCCGCAAAAAGATATCCACAGTCTGAAATCCGTTTTAAGACTTCAAATCCTGTGGATATTGTGGATTACTTTGATCCTGTCAGATCATTTGCGATATTTACAACATCTCCGGCTCCCATAGTTATGAACAGGTCACCGGGTGAACAACTTTCTTTTACAAATTTTTCGATCATATCGAATTCGGGAAGATATACGCTCTCGGTTCCCTTATTCCTGATCCTTACTGCCACATCCTCTGAGCTTATTCCCAGATTGTCCGTCTCCCTGGCAGGGTATATCTTTGCAAGAACTACCATATCCGCAATGGAAAGGGCATCGGCGAAATCATCAAGAAGTGCCTTGGTCCTTGTATAGGTGTGAGGTTGGAACGCCACGTAAAGCTTCTTATGGGGATAGTTCTTTGCGGCATTTAATGTAGCCCTGATCTCCGAAGGATGATGTGCATAATCATCGATTATCGTCACTCCGTTCACATTTCCCTTATATTCGAAACGTCTCTTCGCGCCGCCGAAATTCCTAAGTGCCTTCTTGGTAAAGGATCTGTCAATTCCCATATAATCAGCCATTGCAATAGCAGCAAGAGCATTCATAACATTGTGCTCGCCGGGAATCTTAAGGTCCATATCCTCCCTTCCAAGAGGGGAAACAACCTCGAAATGGCCGTAGCCCATATCATCGTAATGAATGTTAAGAGGATAATAATCTGCCTTTTCGTCCCTGCCGAAGGTTATTATCTTTGACTTAATATCCTTAAGGACAACATCCTTCCCGGGGATGTCATTTCCTATTATGACTACACCGTCCTCAGGGGTTAAGGAAGCGAATTTGTGGAAGGAGTTCCTTATGTCATCGATATCCTTGAAGAAATCAAGATGATCTGCCTCAACGTTAAGTATTATCGAAGCCTTGGGGAAGAAGCTTAGGAAGCTGTTGGTATATTCACATGCCTCTGTCACAAAGATATCGGAATGACCTATCCTTATATTTCCGCCGATGGATTCAAGTATTCCTCCTACGGAAAGGGTAGGATCCTTGTCGGCCTCCATAAGTATCTCCGAAAGCATTGATGTGACCGTTGTCTTTCCGTGAGTTCCCGAAACAGCAACCGGGAAATCATAATTCTTCATGATCTGACCCAGAAGCTCAGCCCTTGTAAGCATCGGAATATTAAGCTCTGTAGCCTTTACGAATTCGGGGTGATCAGGATGTATAGCAGCAGTATAAACAAAAAGGTCTATGTCAGATGTAACATTATCTGCCTTCTGCCCTATAAAGATCTTCGCCCCATTAGCGGAAAGTGCATCAGTAAGATCTGACGATGCCCTGTCTGAACCTGTGACCTTAAGTCCCCTGTCAAGCAGTACCTCGGCAAGACCGCTCATGCTTATGCCGCCTATTCCGCAAAAATATACATTAGTTTCCTTATTATTAAAATCAAGCTTATACATGGTAAATGCCTCCGTAGATAATCATAGTTAAAAAGATGCAAAAATACAATGAATTATTTTTGTGCAAATTAACCAAAAAATCTGAAAATTATTCCGTTTCTTTGTAAATTTATTCACATTTAACCCCCTCTATGATATACTTTAAGCAGTTGTGAACTATTAATGTAACGAGGTGATTACTATGATTAAAAAAGAGATGATTGCCATGCTATTGGCAGGCGGTCAGGGAAGCCGTTTAGGTGTTCTGACCTCCAAGGTGGCTAAGCCCGCCGTTTCATTCGGCGGAAAATATCGTATCATCGATTTTCCGCTCAGTAACTGTATCAACTCAGGCGTAGATACAGTCGGAGTGCTGACCCAGTATCAGCCCCTTCGATTGAACGCCCATATCGGAATCGGTATTCCGTGGGACTTAGACCGCAATATCGGTGGTGTTTCCGTTCTTCCCCCCTATGAGAAGATCAACAACACTGACTGGTACACAGGTACTGCGAACGCTATCCTCCAGAATATTGACTATATGGACAGTTTCAATCCCGAATACGTTCTGATCCTTTCAGGAGATCACATCTACAAGATGGACTACGAAGTAATGCTGGACTTCCATAAGGAAAAGGGTTCAGAGGTAACAATTGCCGTTATGCCCGTTCCCATGGAGGAAGCTAAGCGTTTCGGTATCATGATCACTGATGATGACAGACGTATCACGGACTTCGAGGAGAAACCCGCTAATCCCCGTTCGAACCTTGCTTCAATGGGTATTTATATCTTTAACTGGAAGACACTTAAGGAAGCTCTCCTTACCAATCAGGAAATTCCCGGACTTGATTTTGGTAAACACATCATTCCTTACTGCCGTGATAAGGGCTGTCCTCTTTACGCTTACGAATTCAACGGCTACTGGAAGGATGTAGGAACACTTTCCTCTTATTGGGAAGCCAACATGGAGCTTATCGATATCGTTCCTGAGTTTAATCTTTACGAGGAGTACTGGAAGATCTACACCAAGGCTGATATTCTTCCTCCTCAGTTTATCGGTGATACAGGTTTCGTTGAGAAATCGATCATCGGTGAAGGCTCTCAGATCTACGGACAGGTATACAATTCAGTCATCGGCTGCGGCGTTACCATAGGCAAAGATACCGTTATCAGAGATTCAATAATCATGAACCAGACTGTGGTCGGTGAGGGTTGTGAGATCAACAAGTCCATTGTTTCAGAGTGGTCAGTTATCGGAAATAACGTAAAGACCGGTATCGGTGAAGAGGTTGATAACGAAACAGATCCTCACATCTATAACTCAGGTCTTGTATGTATAGGTGACAAGACAGTGGTTCCCGATGGTATCACGATTGGTAAGAATGTATGTATCTACGGCGAAACCACAGATGCAGACTATGTTGACAAGAATCTACCTAGCGGTAAGACTTTGATTAAGGCAGGTGAATAAAGCATGAGAGCTATTGGAATAATTTTAGCCGGTGGTAACAGCTACCGCATGAAAGAACTTTCTCAGAAAAGAGCAGTCTGTGCTATGCCTATCGCAGGTAGCTACAGAAGCATTGACTTCGCTTTAAGTAACATGACAAACAGCGGTATCCAGAAGGTTGCCGTACTCACTCAGTATAACGCAGGCTCACTTAATGAACATTTAGGTTCAGCAAAGTGGTGGAACTTCGGTCGTAAGCAGGGAGGGTTATTCGTTTCAACTCCTGCGGTGACCGCAGACAACAACACCTGGTACAGAGGCACTGCAGATGCGATCGCACAGAACTTAAGCTTCTTAAAGAACAGCCACGAGCCCTACGTTGTCATCACTTCAGGTGACTGTGTATACAAGCTGGATTACAACGCAGTTCTTGAATATCACATCGAGAAGAAGGCAGATATCACAGTTGTATGCAAAGATATGCCCGCTGATGTTAATGTAGATCGTTTCGGTACCGTTAAGATGAATGAAGAGGCAAGAATAGAGGAATTCGAAGAAAAGCCCATCGTTGCCAAGTCGAACACCATCTCCTGCGGTATCTACGTTATCCGTCGTCGTCAGCTCATCGAGATGATCGAAAAGAGCAAGGAAGAAGACAGATATGACTTCGTTAAGGATATCCTTATCAGATATAAGAATATGAAGCATATCTACGGATACAAGATTGACAACTACTGGAGCAACATCGCAACCATTGATGATTACTTCAAGACCAACATGGATTTCTTAAACCTTAAGACCAGAAATTACTTCTTTAATGAGTATCCTGATATCTATTCAAAGGTTGATGATCTTCCTCCTGCAAAATACAATGTGGGCGCCCATGTTAAGAATTCTCTTATTTCTTCAGGCTGTATCGTAAACGGTACCGTAGAGAATTCAGTAGTATTCAAGAAAGCTTATATAGGTAATAACTGTACGATCAAGAACTCTATCATTCTGAATGACGTTTACATCGGAGATAATACCTATATCGAAAACTGTATCGTTGAAAGTCACGGTACAATAAGGGCAAATTCAAACCACGTCGGTGAGGATGGAATTAAGATAGTTATCGAGCGTAATGAGAGATATAGTATCTAATCTCTTTACGTAGTTCACAATCTTAAAAGGGACCGGAGCAGCAAGCTGTTCCGGTCCCTTCCCTTTTTATTTTAAAAAAATTATTCGGTTTTATTATTCCTTATTTTCCTTGGAAAACTTCTTCCTTAATCCGTTATAAACATACATTGCAGCTTCAACCGCCGTATTATCATAAAGCAGTGCCCCAATATAAGAAAGTATAAGGCATACCAGGATAATAAGAACTATGAACAATGTAAGATGTCCGTATTCATATTCCATCCTCCAGCCTATAGGAAGCACTATCTTCATAAGAAGCAGTATGTGGATGAGCATGATTGAGAAATTATACTTGGAAAGGGCTGCGATAACGACGTTCCTCTTTCCGAATATATTTTTAAACCTGCTAAAGAAAGCAAATACTCCGCATCCCACAAGCCACATATTAGGCGTCCAGTTAGCTGTATAGGCCAGCAGATCAGGATCAAAATATATCATAAGGAAGGAGGCTAAAACACCTAAAACTCCAAGCACCATGAAGGCATTGTAAAATTTCTTGGCATGATCCGTTGTCATGTAATAGCCAAGGAGGAATATTCCAAGCCACTTCGCAACCGGGATATCTATTCCGAAGCTAAGTCCCTTAAGAGGAAGATAGGTCACAAGCACATTGCACACAAAGCCCGCAATTAAAAGCCCGAAAAGCTGCCCCTCCGTTATATGCTTAAGAAGGATCCTTATGAATGGTGCAAGTATATATAAGCCAAGGATCGTATATACAAGCCAGAGATGTGGCATATAGGCAGGTCTTCCGGATAAAAGGTCAGCCCCCATTCCCTTAAGTGCACTAAGAACGCCGTCGCTAAATATCTCTTTGCGATAGCCCAAAAACATATAAAGTCCGAAATAGCACAGCATCGGGATAAGAACTCTCACCATTCTCTTAACATAGAATTCTCCGATTCCCTCATCCCTGGGACCTAATATCAGTGCACCGCTTAACATTATATAAAGCACGTTGCAGCCAAGCGAAAGTGCAAGGACAGCCCTTAATATTCCGTAGCCTCCATCCCCTCGACTGACAGCCGGAACGTAGATGTCACAGATGGAATGCATCATAATGACCATAACGGCAGCAAGTGTACGTATGTAGTCATACTCGTATTTGCGGCCTTCCTTCTTGGGATCAAGGACCATTCCCTTAAGAACCGCTTTGGACGAGCCCTGAACCTCCTTTTTCTTAAGGAAGGAAAGATAGGAAAGAAACAGTACTAAAGCTATAAGGACGAATCTTAATATAACGGGAAGAATCATATCTTTTCCGAATATAAGATGCGCTCCGGGGCGTGCATCAGCAAGGCAAAGCATGCTTATCTCGCAGGAAGAATCTATGTCTATCCTTAAAAGATTAAGTTCATAGCCTGAGACCTTTATATATGCTGAGGTATCCCCTGCATGAAGCACTGTCTCTCTTGAAAGCTTCTCCGAGAGGGCCTCGTCTCCCTTCCTCGTCCAGTAGACCTTAATATTGATATCTTCTTGCGCCGGTTCCGTAAGGCTTAAATATACACCGCTTCCGCTTATATTAAGGTCACGCAAAAGAATATAGGGATCTTCACCTTCCACATTAAAGGAAGCCATAATATCCGAATTTTCTGACATATGTGTCACATATTCAGCATCGTTTGTTTCAATGCTTGAGCTTCCCGCGCTGTCAAGCAACGTATACTCTTTCGGTTCATCATATTTCACATTAAAAAGATATGAAGATGTAAGAACCGAAAGCAGAAGCGAAAGTATGATAATTAATATGATCGCAACGGGATTCTTTTTTAACTGATGCATTTTATTTTCACTCATCATCTACACTGATATCCTCTTTAACTCCATTATACGCCCTGGATAATATATCTTTTACCGTTCCCTGGCTGAAGGGATCTTCAAGCCCCATATATTCAAGCACTTCCTTAAACTGCCAGTTTGAGGGATAAGAGCTTAATTCCATATATTTTTCACAGGCAAGATCGTAATCCTCAAGCGACAGATCGTATATCTCAAGAGATGCTATTGCTGATGTGGCATAAGAAATATAATACATGGACTGTTCAAATATATGTGTTATATCAATAAAACCGTAATATGCATCAGTGTATGCTGAAACATTAGTCCCGTAATATTCGTCGTAGAGCTCAAGATAGTACTCACCCAGTTCTTCTACCGTAGCATCTGGATTTTCATATGCGTATATCTCGAATTCTCCCACCATTGCACCAGACAAAACAGAATACATGATATTTCGCACTTCATAGGTTTCAAGGAAAGAGGCAACCCCCTCGTCGAACATCTCATCATATTTGGTGCACATGAGCATTTCAAGTCCCTGGGACTGGATCTCGCTTACATCTAAGGTCGAAACGTCATTGAAAATTGAATCCGTTGAATAAAATATATTGTTAAAGTGTCCGAATTCATGGATATAGGTAAAGAGATCTATCGCGTTCACATAGGGTGAATCATAAATATAAGCATCCCCGAAGCTGTTCATCTCCACCGTAAAGCCCTGAGCTGATTTAGTGTCTGAATTCTTAAGATCATACAGTTCGTTGCGGATAAGATACCTAAGGCTCACTCCCAATTCAGGATCTATGCTCTCAATATAAGGAAGCAAAAACTCAAAGGTCTCAGTATCATCCTCTGTGAAAAATCCCGGATCATACTCACTTAAATCACTTAAAAGATCCTCTGTTTTTTCAATATATTTGGCTGCACTTTTCCTAACCTGTTTAAGGAAGGTTTTCGCATCTTCTACGGTATAATCTCTGTAGTAAAGCGTTTCATAAGCATATTCTGCGTAGTTATCATACCCTTCTGACTTAGCTATCTCATTATTTATGGAAATTATCTCTTTATATATTTCTCCTATGACAGCAGCCTCAGATTCGTAGATCCCGAAATATATCTCGAGATATTCATCATCATCAAGGTCATCCTCTGAAGCATAAAGCATATCAAAGTTCCATTCTTTGCCCTGATACTCGTAATAATAATCCTCATTAATGGCCTGCTCATATTCATCGCTAAGGCTCTCCAAACGGATCTCCCTATCCTTCTCCTCCTCTGTCATCTCCTCATACTCAAGAAGTCCCTCCACCAGGCTCTTGCCAAGTTCTTCTTCGAAGCACTCTCTGTATGCTGAGTCACACACATCCCGCAGAAGTGTAAAGATATCATCATAATAATCGATGAAATCTTCGTATATCCTGCTCACCTCATCGTAAAGCTCTTCATTAGCCACATCCTTGCAGTATGCAAGATTGCTCATCTGATAAGCCGTATCCATATCATTTATGAAGGATTCAAGCTTAGCGTAATCCTCCATCATAAGCTCGGTGTTAAGGTCAGAATCATCCTCTGCAAGAGACAGCATCTCTTCCTTGATCCTTAAATACTCATCCGTATCATAAGTAAAGTCAGATCTTTCGGAATAAGGGATATCAGAGTGTTCCTTTGCATGGTATCTGCTCTCAGTCCTGTAAACATATATTTCGTAATTTCCGTTAACATCCCCATAGCTTCCGCAAAGGATAAAGCCCTCGTCCTCAAGCCCTTCTATCTTTCCATTTGAAAAGATATAGCGTCCGTCACAGCTCTTAAATTCCTCAATATCTATGTCAGAGGCTTTTCCTGTTGCCTCAGAAACGCTTAATGGTATTCCTTTTGCAAGCTCGGAAAGATACAGATCCTCATATTTCGTCTTGATACCGGTATAGCCGTCTATCGTTTTAATATCATTATAGATAAGGACTCCCGGGTCCATGTTGTAGGCGCAGGACCACTCATCCATATAATCTATATCTTCAAGTATCTCATCAAATAGATCCTCTGCATAATAATCACTATAAGAAATATCCTCAGGGTGGGAAGATGCCTTAAGTCCATCTGACACAAGTGTCATATTTTCTTTAAAGGAAAAACCATCCTCAAAAGAAATAGCGATCGTACGATATTCCGTAGCTGCGAAGCCTGCAATTAGTACAAGTATCCCCAGGAACAGTCTTATTTTAAATTTATGCTCTTTAATGGATAAAACTATCATAAGGATCAAAAGGATCGCAATAAGATATATTCCCACATGGAAGAAGCATGAAAGCATGGGATATACAAGAAGCAACGCAAAGTATAGGAGGCGGTTCTTGATCCTCTCATCTGAAAGTCCCATAAAAATAAATATAAGAAGAGGGATTGAAGCTAATGCAAAGCCGTGACACGCATCAACCGGGATAAGTCCGTATAGAAGTCCCGGAAGAAGAATAAATATCACTCTCTTAAAATTAAAGGAATCAAAAAAACGCGATGAAAGAAGCGCACATGAAAAAAGCGCAAGCAGAACCCTGAGCCACGGGATGATCACATATGCACCATGTATCGAAAGAAAATAGTAAAGCAGGCTTATTATCTTGCACTCGGAGGGAAGATAATTCCTCGAAAAAGATCCCAGTATCGGCACGGAAGCGCTACCTGTAAAAAAGGTTTCCGTTTCCTTTAAAAGCCTGTACATGGGAATATAGACCGTAAGGTCATTTCCTGATGAAAAAACAGAATCCGGCAGAAGCAAAAGAACGGCCGCCACCGGAAGAATGAGCACTATTAATCCCAGCATTACCGGGAGATATTTCTTTGAATCCTTAGTCACGCGCTGCCCTTTCTTTTTGTGCCACAAGAGCGAATCTGTACTCGAAGTCACGCCGGTTCTGGGTGACTATATTGGAAAGTATCAGTCCTGCGAATAATGAGAGTATCGCAGCCATCATAACGAAGCAGCACACGAAAAGTGTGGGGAATCTGTCAACAAGCCCGGTCTCCACATAGCTTATGATAACCGGAATCACAAATATAGCCGAAAGTGCAGCAAGTATAAGTCCTATTATCCCGAAAAATCCCATAGGCTTATAATCCCTGTAAAGTCTCATCATGGTCTTCAATACCTTGAAACCGTCTGAGTAGGTATTAAGCTTTGACTCAGAACCTTCTGGCCTGTCCCTGTACTCAACTATCACATTGTCGATCTGCATGTGGTTATATACGGCAAATATAGTCATTTCCGTCTCGATCTCGAAGCCTCTTGAAAGCACCGGGAACGTCTTAACGAAGCCGTAGCTGAAGGCGCGGAAGCCTGTCATTATATCCTTTATGTCGCAGTCAAAAAGAGAGTTTATCGAAGCCCTTACAAGGCTGTTTCCAAAATTGTGGAAAGGGCGCTTATTCTCAGTAAAATAGGTAGACGAGAGCCTGTCTCCCACCACCATGTCGGAATTGTATTTAAGCACCTTGTCTGCCATTTCCCTGGCATATTCCATAGGGTAGGTATCATCTCCGTCAACCATTATATAGCAGTGAGCATCTATTTCACGGAACATACGTCTTATTACGTTGCCCTTTCCCTGCATATATTCATGCCTTACAATTGCGCCTGCCTCCTCTGCTATCTTTGCGGTATCATCGGTGGAATTATTGTCATAAACATATATGGTTGCTTCAGGAAGAGCTTCCTTGGAATCAAGAACGACCTTCCTTATGGTCTTTGCCTCGTTATAACAGGGTATAAGTACTGCTATCTTATCCATATCAATCCTCTCTAAGTACGGTGTTTACTATCTTTTCACAAAGCTCGTTAAAGCTTATTCCAACAGCCCTTGCCTCCTGGGGAACAAGGGAGGTTGGTGTCATTCCTGGAAGAGTATTTGCTTCCAGGCAGTAGAATTCATTGGTCTTACTATCAAGCATGAAATCAAATCTGGCATAATTTTTAAGTCTTAATGCCTCAAAAGCCTTCTCAGCAGTACGCTGGATCCCTTCTGTCGTTTCCTTATCAAGCTCTGCGGGACAGGTTTCAACGGTTGAGCCTGCCTGATATTTATTTTTGTAATCGTAAAAGCCCTGCTTGGGAGCTATCTCGATTATGGGAAGTGCCTTTTTATCCATTACGCAGACAGAAAATTCACGTCCCTTAATATACTGCTCTATTACTACTTCGTTGTCGTATTTAAAGGCCTCAGCTAATGCCTTTTCGTATTCTGCGCTCTCATTTGCTATGGCAACACCGACACTTGAGCCTCCGCAGCAGGCCTTAACAATGCAGGGGAAAGGAATATCGGTTGTAAGCTTTCCTTCTGCTTTCTGCCTGTTATAATCTTCCTTTTTAAGCCTTACTCCATAGGGTGTGGGAACACCGTAGGCCTTAAATATGTCCTTTGCGATGCCCTTGTCCATGGACATTGCAGAGCTTACGTAATCGGTTCCCGTGTAGGTTATTCCCATAAGGTCGAAGCAGGCCTGTATCTTTCCGTTCTCACCGTTTTCACCGTGAAGCGCCATGAAAACAACATCTGCACTCTGACATATTTCTATTACATTGGGGCCGAAAAATTTCTTATCTCCGTCAGGCCTTAAGGCCTTTACCGATTCGATATCGGGATTAACCTCTGCTATGGCTCCCAGATTTCCTACCCAGTCCTTGGGAAGCTTAAAAAGTTCTTCGGTGGGAAGTGCCTTCTCTGAAGCATCAAGCTCTACCCCGAGATATACGTCAAGCATTATCACATTATGTCCGTTTTCCTTAAGGGCATTATATATTTGTCTGCCCGAGCTTAAGGACACATCTCTCTCAGTACTAATGCCGCCTGCTAAAACAACGATGTTCATTTTATTATCTTCTTTCCTTTAAAAATTCAACTATCTTCTCAAGATGCATGCCGTGAGAAGCCTTGATAAGTATGGAATCTCCCGGCTTAAGGATATCGTGAAGCTCCTCCATGGCCGCTTCCTTGGTATCAAAGCAGAACATTGGTGCATCATTGAATCTTCCGCACTCAAGGGCTCCCTGGAACATATTCTTCGAAAGCTCCCCAATGGTTATAAGAACGTCAACACCATGGGATACCGCATAGGCACCAACCTCACGGTGAAGCTCCTTTTCATCAGCGCCCAGTTCAAACATATCGCCTAATATGGCAACCTTTCTGGTATCTGCCATATTAAGGAGCTTGATGGCGGATTTCATGGACGTGGGATTGGCATTGTAGCAGTCATCTATAACCGTGTACTCGCCGGCCCGTATTACATTGCTCCTTCCGCCTGTTGCCTTAACTGAGGCTATGCCTTTAGCTATCTCCTTAAGGCTTAAGCCGAAGCTGTCTGCTATGCCTGCAGCGACCATTGCATTTAATATCATATGCCTTCCCGGAAGGGGTACATGCACATCAACCCTGCGGGCCATTTTGCCCTCATTATTATCAAGGATGATCGTAACATCCGACCCTAAGAGTCCCAGATCCTTTATATTTTCGACACTAATGTCATTAATGCTCCTGAAGCCGTATCTTACAGGCTCAACCTCATAGGGCTTCTTAACTGTGATGAGCTTGTCATCATCTCCGTTTAAATATATGGATCCCTCTTTATTCATGTGTTTGAATATTTCAGTCTTTGCCTTAAGTACACCGTCTCTGTCTATAAGCTTTTCAAGATGGCACTCTCCTATGTTGGTTATGACACATATGTCGGGTTTAGCCACCTCGGAAAGTCTCGTCATCTCGCCGGGTTCTGATATTCCCATTTCAACTACGGCAACCTGATGCTCCTCCCTGATTGAAAGAAGAGTAAGAGGCATTCCCACCTCATTATTGAAATTGCCGATGGTCTTAAGAACATTTAACTTGGCTGAAAGAGTCCCTGCGATGAATTCCTTGGTGCTTGTCTTTCCAACGGAGCCTGTTACTCCGATCACCGGAATATCAAGAACGCTTCTGTAGAATTTAGCAATAAGTGAAAGTGCCTTGAAGGAATCTTCCACAAGTATGTAAGGTATTTCAACATCCGGAACCTTCTCGCATACTACTCCAAGCACTCCCTTTTCCTTAACATCCTTAATATAGGAATGACCGTCTGTTTTTTCACCCTTGGTCGCTATGAAAAGTCCGCCCTCTTCTGCCTTACGGGAATCGATGACCACGCTTTTAAGTTCAAGTGAAGCTGTGTCATTCGAAGCATTCACAAGGGGTGATGCAAGTATTTCGGATATTTTTATAAGTGTCAGATCTTTCATATAACTATCTCTTTATATATTCCTTGGATTCTTCCTTAAGCTCGTTGTAACGCTTTATCATTATGTCTCTTACGTATTCTCGCATATGCTTGCGGGTTTCCTTATCAAGGCTGTCAGGAAGTATGGGTGTTCCGAAGTCTATGAAAACATGCTGGGAATAAATCTGGGGCATATGATCCTCCCAAACCGCCGACATATTATACATGGTCATGGGAATGATGGGGCATCCTGTCTTATCTGCTATCTTGAAGCTTCCATCATGGAAGGGGAGCATATCTTCTTCAGTCCTATTCCTTTTACCCTCAGGGAAAATACATATACTCATTCCACCCTTAACGTAATCTACGGCTTTAAGGATGGTCTTAAGTCCCTGCTTGATGTCACTTCTGTCAAGGAAAAGGTTATGGAGTGCGTTCATCCACCAGGAAAGGAAAGGTACATGTTCAAATTCCTTCTTGGCCACAAAGCTTGTTATCTTGGGAAAAAGCCTATAGGAAACCAGAACATCATAAAAGCTCCTGTGATTTCCCACATAAAGTACAGGTCCATCCTGGGGAAGATTTTCTTTTCCGCTTATGTGTACCTTTACACCTGAAGCCCAGATCACTGCACTGAAGGCAACATACACAACCCCCATGGTAAAGCGGTCTCTGGCATCCATATTAAACAATCCTATAAGATAGGTTATCCCCAGAAAGGGCAGTGAAAGCGTAAATACCAGGGCAACAACTATGGCAACAAAAAATAATCTGATATATCCCATTATTCCTCCTTATCAGTGCTTCCCGAGATTATTTTCGAAAGCATGAAAATGAGCTTTGAATCCGACTCGAACTGCTTCATAAGTCCGAGACTTTCGTTAATTTCCTTGTAACTATAGGTTCCCGCATTGTCCAGGTAGGAAATCGAATTAAAATTCCTTCCCAGGAAATAATGCAGGTAATTTTCGATTATCGTGTCATACTCACGATTGGTTATCACATAATCCGTGACCGTCATTATTATCATCTTATCAAGAAGAGAGGATGTATCATCCTTAACTTCTGTTTCCGGAACAAGAAGCACTCCTGCCCTTGAAGCTGATGATATGTTTTCTGCCTCCTTCATGATGGTCTTCATTATCCCATCGCAAAGATCAACCGAAACCTTCTGCTTGGTATTTATGTAGGTTAACATTCCAAAGAGAGCAAAGCCCGTGGGTTCTTTAGAATAATCAAACGTCGAAAGATATTCTTCTGCGCATTTTTGGTATTCCGTATCACCTGATGCCCTGTAGAGCTCTGCGGATGCGGCGAATTTAAGTTCTGAAACCGTATCTTTATCCTCATCATTAAGCGAGGCGTAGCTGTATGCTCTGTCGGCTGCCCTTAAGCATTCCGTCGCGTATTCCATATCATGATCCTTGTAAAGATATGAAAACTTCGACATTGCATAGGCAAATGCATACGAACTTTCGCTTGATGCGCTCTCGATATAGATAACCTCGTTTGTTCCGCCCTCAGATACTGTTATCCCGCTGTAGACCGCTCCTGTTTCATCATCCTGCATCTTAAGGAGCCAGTCGGCCTCGAATTTAGCCTCATCAAGTATATCGGGAATATCGTTATTACTTTCGGGAATCCCGGTATCATCCTTAAATGCCGAAGGATAAAATTCATAAGCAAGAAGCATGGTCCCAAGAACATTTCCCTGGGTTACAAGATCCTTGGAGCCTGTACTGTCCTGATGCCAGCCTCCTGCAACATCCTTCTTAAGAGTGATATCATCTCTTAAAACGCCCTGTTCAGTGTGGCATGCATTATGGGCATTATCTCCCGCCGTATCAGCTGTCAGAGTCACGCCGCAGCGATTGTAATAATATGTTTTCAGCGCTTCGTTAAAAATATCCCCGTAGAGATCATTTCCTATACTGAATTCATAGGACTGTCCCAGATATTCAGCCTGAATATAATACGTGCCCTCGGTTCCGTAATCCGAAAAATCTCCGTAGGCTATATCGGCATCATATTCATCCGAGTGTCCCTTAAGTTCTGTGCTTCCTGTGTATACAGTCTCACCGCTTGATGCATCAATAACCTCAAAGGTTTCAGGCAGTGTATTTCCGTAAAAGAAAGCAACCTTGCTGCTGCCGGTAAGATATCCTACCTCATCCACCAGGATATGCGGTGTGCTTACCGGAACCTCATAGTCAAGAAGGGCTTCCTCTTCCATAGCCATGAAGCTTTGAGAATCATCATATCCGTTGTCGGAACTTAGCTTGTCTAAGCTGCAGCCTGCAAGCATCAGACTTAATGCAAGCAGCAATGCCAAAGGTTTTTTACACATACATAGTTATTATACTATTTTTACCGTGTAGGGTAAAGAAAAAGCCCGTTCCCATATATAAGGGAACGGGCGGTAAATACTCCTCATATTCAGTTTGGTGCTTCTGCCTTTAAAACACCCATCTTTTTCCATCTGCCTCTGAAATATCTTATGTTGCAGATTATTGCAACAGTGAACCAGGTAAGTCCGGTTGCAATCCATATGCCCCACATTCCGATGGAAGCGATGCGTGTAAGTACCGAAGCATATACTATCCTGCAGGCAACCTCAGTGATTCCGTTAATAAGTGAAAACTTCGCATCTCCGCAGCCGTTTAAGGTTCCTCTTGGAACATATATGGCTCCCAGGAAGAAATATACAAGTGACGTGATCCTTAAGGCATTTCCACCAATCTCAATAACCTCCGGCTCCGTTACAAATATACCCACGATCTGAGAACTGAAAGCAAAGATAATGGGGATCATTATGAGGTTATAGATAAAGACTATTATATGTCCGCGAAGATAACCCTTCTTAACCCTGTCTATTTCACCTGCGCCGATATTCTGGCCTGCATAGGTGACAAGCGACTGGCTCATTGCGTTATAAAGCTGGCTTATAACAAGATCGACCTTACCTGTTATGGTATAAGCTGCCATTACAACAGTTCCGAAGGTATTAACTACTCCCTGAAGAACTATCATGGATATTGCTATCATGGAGCTCTGAAGAGCCATGGGAACGCCAAGCTCGAAGCTTCGCTTGATGATAAGTTTATGGGGCTTAAGTTCAGCCTTCGTAAGCTTAAAATAGGGCACCTTGATAACCGCATAGATCAAAGATACAAGTGCCGAAAGCGCCTGGGATATTACAGTTGCAAAGCCAACGCCGAATACTCCCCAGTTAAAGCAAAGAACAAATAAAAGGTCAAGACCTATATTGCAAAGGCTTGAAAATATAAGGAAATAAAGGGGCGTCCTTGAGTCGCCCAGCGCCCTTAAGGTTGCGGCAACTCCGTTATAGGTAGCTATGAATATGATTCCACAGCAGGTCGTTCTGAGGTAAACGATCGCGTCCCCAATTACCTCATCAGGTGTTGAAAGCAATAGGAGAAGGGGACGCGCAAGTAATACCCCTAATAATGTGGCAGCAAGGGAGGCAGCTGCCAGTACATATATTGAATTGGCAATGGTATCACGTACACCCTGTTCATCCTTCGCGCCGAAGTACTGGGATACTATGATGCCTATTCCGATTGCCAGGCCGGAACTCAAAGAAAAAAACAAAAAGTTAAGAGAAGAACAGGTACCGGTAGCGGCAAGAGCGTTTGCTCCCACATAATTACCAACCACCAGGGAATCTATCATGTTATATAATTGCTGAAAAAGATTTCCGATAAAAAGGGGAAGTGCAAAAAGCAGAATGTGCTTCGTGGGATTTCCCGTTGTCATATCGGTTACCTTTGCTTTGACTGCTGCCATAGAGATAACCTCGTATCAATTTTCGGCTTTATTATATAGCCTCATTTTTTTCCTCTATATTCAGAAATTATGCAAAAATATAACAATATTTCACGAAAACTCGTACTAATTTTAAGCCCGGAATAAGTCGATATATTTACTGAAGCATCATCCCATTGCGGGGGGAAGGAGAAATATTTGCGAATTGATTCCGGTTCTATAGGAATGGATTCCGAGCGTGTGAGTTCAGTAACTGAATATTCCACACGAAAGTACTACGCAAGGACTGCGCAAGAGTCACTCTCTTCAGATTATTTCGGCAATCTTTTAAATACCGATTCCGAAGCGGAGGAAAGTGATGAAACAGAAAATGAGGGAGTTACATCAAGCGGATTTTCCATAAGCGAGACCATGGATTCTCTTAGGTCTAAGATTACAGACATCCAGACCAAAACACTCTCTCAGACAGACGATCTCCATGAGCAGATAAAGAAGCTCAGGGAGGAATGCATCGACTGGCTTATAAGACTTTTGTTCCCTGATAAGATCGATAATTTCAGATCAAAGTACGACGATGAGAGCTCTGGAAACAGCCTCTCTGACGCTCTTTCATCATCGGAAGCTTATTCATCATCAAAATCTTCAATAAACTATCAGGTAGCCCACATAAGTCTTGACAGCGAATACTATTACGAGGAAAGCGAAAGTACTTCCTTCAGTGCTGCGGGAATCGTTAAATGTGCTGACGGAAGCGAAATAAGCTTTGGCATAAACATTGAAATGTCCAGATCCTTCAGTGAATATTATTCTGAAAAATACGACATTCTGGATGTATCACTGACAGATCCGCTTGTTATTAATTTTGATGGAAATATAGCAGAATTAAGTGATCAGACCTTCTATTTCGACATTGACTCGGACGGGGTTGAGGATGAGATATCAAGGCTTCTTGAGGGAAGCGGATTTCTTGCTCTTGATCTTGATGAAAACGGAAAGATAGACAACGGCTCTGAGCTTTTCGGCACCTCAAGCGGTGACGGCTTTAAGGATCTTAGTATCTACGATACCGACAATGACGGATGGATCGATGAAGATGACGAGATCTTTGATAAGCTTAAGATAATGACCGTAGATGAAAACGGTGAGATGACCCTTTATTCTCTTAAGGATAAAAATATCGGTGCCATAGGACTTACCCACATCGATACCACCTTCAGTTTAAAGAGCCTTGAGGATAACAGCACGGACGGTGTCATAAGAAGCACCGGTGTGTTCCTTACTGAGGACGGAAATGTAGGCAACGTACAGCAGGTTGATTTCGCACGCAGGCAGAAGCTACTATCCGCCTACGCTTAAACCTTTTTTTAAACCAACTAAAACACAGTAAATAATTAAAATCTAATGATGCTTCTTTGCTGTATTTATAACAGCTCTTATAAGCTCCTCGGCGTTTTCGGGGAGCTTATTTTTATCGTCTTCACTGCTTCCTGACAGGCGCTCGTAAAACTCCTGCATGCCATACTTAATAAGCACAAGGGAAGCATAACTCTGGGTAAGCTGAGTCTCCGCACCATACTCTATTGCGACTATGTAATGGGTTAAGCCCTCATCATCAGTTACCTCAGCTGCACTTACAAGACACGAGCCCGCCTTCGTGGTAGTACCTGTCTTAAGTCCCACAACCTCAGGAACGTTATAGAGAAGCAGATTCGTATTTTCTATATCAGTTGAAAGAGATGAAAGCGAGGTCTTCTTAATGGAGGTTATCTCCGTGATCTGGGGATAAACAGACAGAAGCTCAGTACAAAGTACAAACATATCATTTGCGCTCATTCTGTTCTGAAGCTTGCTGCTAAACACCTCATTATCGTCATAATGGGGAAGCCCATGGGGATTATAAAAATGCACCTCATCACTTAACCCAAGAGCTCTTGCTTTCTCATTCATCCTCTCTACGAATGCTTCCTCGGAGCCTGCCACATGCTCAGCTATCGCAAGGGCACATTCATTGCTGGATTTAATGAGCATTGCCTTTATAACATCCATTATAGGCGCACTCTCCCCTGCCGTAAGGCGCACAACTCCGTTCTCTGTAAGAGATTCCCTCTCTGCGTTCTCGGAAAACGTCACAGTATCATTAAGTGACACCTCACCGTTAGTTACAGCATCCATCAGAACAAAATAGGTCATAAGCTTGGTGGTAGAGGCGATCGACACCATTGCGTCCGCATCCTGGGAATAATATATTTCTCCTGTGGTCGCATCCCCTACAAGCACACAGTCAGACATGTAGAAGAAGCCATCTGAAGAAAGAGTATCTATATCAAGATAACAGCTTCCTGAGGTATCTATATTTATGACACCATTGTCATATTCCATATCCATATCAAGGAAGATTGCAAGCTCGCCGGTGCTCATGAAGAAGTCAGGATTTCCCTCTGCATTCTTGGTCCATATGCCGTAGATCCTGCACTCCCTGTCATTTATATAGACCTTATATCTCTTAATTGAATTCTTTAAAACCCAGTCGTTTTCGGCCATCTCCTCTTCATCAAAGGGGACATTCTCACCTCCCATGCTTCCGTAGGAACCACTCTTTATAACTACGGCATCCTCTCCGTCAACCGAAGTCAGGTCCACGCTTATTTCCTTGGAAGTTCCGTTAAGGGCTCTTGCAAGGTCCCTTAGGGAAATATAGGCGTTTTTGTCAAACTCCTGGTTCATGATCCTTATGTCATATTCCGTTCCGTCAACACGCAGCTTTCCGTTTTCTGCTATCTGGGTTGCAACGGACCTGTTAACCGGGAAGCTTAAAAATAAAAGCAGGGCAAGCACTATGGAAAGTAAAATAGATACTACTCTTTTCATTCCGTTACCTCCCTTTCATATACGTACTGTCTGTTATTCCGGATTATTGCAAGGGCACTGTCCGAAACAAGATATGAGCAGGGCTCGGAAACTGAATCTCCTCCTGTTAAGTAAATATAATTCCTGTCTGCCGTGAAGCTTCCGCTCTCACAATATTCAAGCTTAAGCTCCTCTGTTTCAGGAAGAAGCTCAGGTCCATATTCATTAAGATAATCCGAAAGGCTCATGCCTATGGTCTCTTCAATGAGAGCATCCACATCCTCACCCTCCGAAAGCTCCGAGATCTCAAGGCGCTTAAGTATAAGCTCCTTCATAGCCTCATTAAGTGCATTGCAAGCCTTAGCGCGGCACTCATCCACGTCCTCATCCTCCAGGGTTATTTCGTAGCTTCCGTCCTTATTAATCCTTAACGTCAGCTCTATTGAGATATCATCCACATACTCCGAAGGGTCTATATCTTTACCGAAGGTGGCCTCGGAAAGATAGTCCTCCATATTCCCGATCACCGTGTCCGTGATGGTAACCTTCTGCTTCCAGGAGCCTGTAAGTATCCTTCTGTTATTGAAAAAATAGTAATATGCCCCGAAGGTTCCCATTATGAGAATAATGAGGGTAAGTATTATTATGGGCGCGATGGCCGTCTTTCTTCTTCTGCGTTTCTTTTTCATTTATGTCCCTTATAAACTTTTACATTATAACCGGGCCTCTTCCGGATCACTGGGCTTAACTTAAGTCCGACAGACCAACAGCGCAACAGCCCGACAGGTTCAATTATAACATGTGGAATAACAAAAATATCTATTGTATAATCATTAAAGGCGCATTTATTAAGCCAATAAATACATAAACGGAGGAAAATATGGCACAGAATCCCATCGTAACTTTCACAATGGAAAACGGTGATGTGATCAAGGCAGAACTTTATCCCGAGATTGCTCCCGAATCAGTTAATAACTTCATAAGCCTTATTAAGAAGGGCTTTTATGACGGCCTTATCTTTCACAGAGTGATCAGAGGCTTCATGATCCAGGGCGGAGATCCGGAAGGAACCGGAATGGGCGGCCCCGGCTACTCCATCAAGGGTGAATTTGCTTCAAACGGAGTTAAGAATGACCTTAAGCACACAGAGGGAGTTCTTTCAATGGCTCGTTCAATGATGCCCAACTCAGCAGGCTCACAGTTCTTCATCATGCACAAGACCTCTCCCCACTTAGACGGAGATTACGCAGCCTTCGGGAAGGTAACAGAGGGAATGGATGCTGTTAACAAAATAGCAGAGTGTGATACTGACTGGAATGACAGACCCTTAAAGGATGTTCGTATGAAGAGTGTTACCGTGGAATGCTTCGGAGTAGATTATCCTGAACCTAAGAAGATGTAAATACCCCTATAAAAGGGAGGATGCCGGGTAACTTAAGCTACCCGGCATTTATTATGAAAAAGTTTATTTAAGCAACAACTGTATATGCTTGTTGTATTTATTTATCTTATACTAATAATATAAAAGTGAAACTTTAACAAAGAATATTTCTTAATTTAATAATTCGAAAATAAAATATGAACTAATTGTTAACAAGATGACAAAGAAGATAGATTTTAACGAAAGTGAATATATTTATCTTGCAGATACACCCTCAGACCTGGAAAAGCTCCTTAAAAAGGGCGAATTTGCAGTGCCTGTCCTTGCCTCCGCTAAGGAGCTTAGAAGCTTTCCCCACACGGATTATGTGATAACCGAAGCATCTTTAAATGATCCTGATACTCTTGATACTGACTATCTTTACAGGATATATAGACGCCTTGCAGGGAAGCCCTGGGAGATACTTAGGACTAAGCGCACCATCATACGTGAGATGACGGTTGAAGATGTTGATGCCTTCTATGAGATATACAGCATGCCCGGCATCACCGACTATATGGACCCTCTCTTTGAAAATCCCGAGGATGAGCGGGAATATACCCGCAATTATATTAAAAACATATACGGCTTCTACGGCTATGGGCTTTGGACCGTATTAGACAAAAATACCGGCTGCGTCATAGGACGTGCCGGTGTTTCAAATATAGAGGGCTGTGATTACCCTGACCTTGGTTTCGTCATAAGGCAGGAATACCAGAATAAAGGCTATGCCTTCGAGGTCTGCTCCGCAATAATATCTTTATGCCAAAACGAACTTAAATTTGATAAGATAGAGGCCCGTGTCAGGCCGTCAAATGAAGCATCAATAAGGCTTCTTTCAAAGCTTGGCTTTACTATCTCCCATACACCTCATCAAGGTTATCTAGAAGCTCTCCGTACTCTCTCATAAAGATATAATGATTTTTCTTTATATAATCCTTATCATCGGCCTTTCCGGCATATTCAAGCTTCTTTGCAAGCTCTGAAACATATGTTGCGCCTATGGTAAGGGCAGAGCTCTTTACTCCGTGGACTAATATCACGTAATTATCAATGTCCATACCATCATAATGTGTCTGGATATCATCATATTTGTTTGATGTCCTGAATTCCCTGACTATGCTTTCGTAGAACTCCTCATCATTAAGGCAATAGGTAAGGCCTGACTTTACATCAAGGAAGGGGAAACGCTTTTCGAGGGCGCTCTTTTCTTCGCTTCTTAAAGATGCCAGACTTGAAGGAGCTGCATTTAAAGACGCTGCACTTGAAGAATCAGCGCTTGGAACTTCTGAATGACCTTCGGTATTATCTCCATCATCCTGTATCGCCTTGGAATCCTGCTCCATGGTAACATCAAAAACCATAAGAGCCTCATCCGGAAGATATTTAATGAGCATTTCATTAAGCTCCTGCTCTCTTACAGGCTTGCTTAAGTAATCCGTGAAGCCCTCATTCATATATTTTTCTCTCGCGCCCTGGATTGCATCCGCAGTAAGGGCGATCACCGGGGTATTCACGTTAAATACATCGTTCATGGATCTCATGGCATTTAACGTCTCAACGCCGTCCATCTCCGGCATCATAATATCAAGAAGGATAAGATCATATGTATTTTCTTTTAGAAGTTCTAGGCAGTCCTTACCTGATAAGGCTTCGTCTACAGTAAGCTCGGATTCCTTTAAAAGCCCCTTTAAAACCTTAAGATTAAGTGCCACATCATCAACGATAAGGATCCTTCCCTTAGGACACTTAAAACGGCTGAATACCTCCATTGCATCATCTGAACTTATATGAACGTACCTTGCGAAATCTCCCAGCACATGCTTACCTGTTATACGCTGAGGGATTCGTACCGTAAATTCAGAGCCGACTCCGTACTCACTCTCCACACTTATGCTTCCGCCCATCATATCAACGAATTTCTTCGTGATTCCAAGGCCTAAGCCGGTTCCTTCTATATTACGGTTCTTCTTAAGGTCTACTCTTTCGAAGGCCTCAAAAATCGTATCAATATTCTCTTCCTTTATTCCGATTCCGGTATCCTTAACCGAAATCATAAGTTCCATGTTATAATCGTCTATTCTTTCCCAGTCGGCAGTGAGCACCACCATTCCTTTTTCAGTATATTTAACAGCATTATTAAGGATATTGGTGATGATCTGTCTGACCCTTACCTCATCTCCGAAAAGGTCACAGGGGATTGTGGGATTATTCTCAAAATAAAGCTCAAGTCCCTTTTCCCTGGCAGGCAGAAACTCCATGTTATAGCATGAAGAAAGCACATTGGACAGGTCATAATTAACAGGGGCAAGCTCCATTTTGCCTGATTCTATCTTCGAAAAATCAAGGATGTCATTTATTATCGAAAGAAGTCCGTTTCCGGCATTGTCTATATTTTTAGCATACTCAAGAATCCTGCTATCGCTCACTTCCTTCATGATTATGGAATTCATACCCAGCATTCCGTTAATGGGGGTACGGATCTCGTGGGACATGGATGCCAGAAACGAGGACTTCGCGCGGTTAGCTTCCTCAGCCTCATGCTGTGCCGCGATTGCCGCATCCTTCATAATTTCAAGTTCCTTTTTGTTCTTTTCAAGTTCCTCCATGGTCTCCATGAGCTTGGCATAATCCGGAGTCTCGATGGCAAAAAGTATGGCGATAAGCGCTATTGATGCAGTGAAGCAGGTAAGGAGGGTATTGGGAAATACAAAAATCTGAAGCACTGAGCCTGCAATCTGCATTATTGTGAAGAAAATAACGGAAAACAGCTTACGTCCCGAAACGCTGACCTTGTTTGTAAAGATAACAAAATAGCCGATCGCCATGTAATAGACAACCGTCGCATATACAACAAAATATAAGGGACCCCGGGAATAGACTGAAGCTTCGTTAAAATAGAATACCCATCCGGTAAAGATATTAACAATAAGCAGTATGAGATATATCCCCAGTACCGCAGCATTTAATATCTTTATCCACTTCTTAATATCTTTATTAAGGAATGTAAGAACATATTCGAAGTAAGAGATCTGTAGCACTATTATGCTGCAAAAATATAATGTGTTGAAGATCATGAGAAAGATATTCGAAAAAGAAGTCGCATATTCATTCATCACGGCAGAGACAATATCAAGTATATTTGCAACAATCAGCACTGCAAACATTCTGGAATATTTCTGGAGACTGACGGATTTTTTCGGATAGATTACCTTAAGATATGCATAGATAATAGACAGGATGATCGCTCCTGCCATTTCAAAATATACGTTATAATGTGCTACCGAATTCATGTGCGAAAATCCCCTATATTTCAAACATCGAAAGGTATGCATTTACGGCTCCGTCGCCGTAAAGGAAGATGATATACGTTGCCGCTGCTATGGCAGGTCCGAACGGAAAATGCTTTTCCGAATCCTCTTTCCTGTACTTGGTCGCAAAGGCAAAGATAAGGCCTATCACGCATGCTAAAAGCACCATGAAAAGACTCTTAAATGCGGAAAGATAAAGTCCTGCAGTAAAGAGAAGCTTAATATCTCCGCCTCCCATACTCTCCTTCTTAAGTACCTTATCCATAATAAGGCTTATTAAAAGTATGCTGCCTCCCACAACGAAAGCTGTGATAACGTGGCTAAGTATATCTTTAAACTGCATCCTGGTCACAAGGGCCATAACGATCCAATTGACTATCGAAACAATGATACAGCCGTTAGGTATTATGAAATCATCAAGATCAGTAATTGTCAGTGTAAAAAGACACCCGGTAAATATAAGGAAAAATAAAATTTCAAAGGAAACATCAAGTTTAAAGACCGGAAGCACGAAAAGCACACCCAGTATAAGTTCCGAGATAAGATACCTTATGGAAATTTTTTCCTTGCAGTATCTGCATTTTCCTTTAAGAAATATATAGGAAAATATAGGAACAAGATCAAGTGCCCCCAAAGTATGACCGCAGGAAGGGCATTTGCTTCTTCCTTTTACTACCGAGCCACCGTGAATAAGCCTGTAGGCAAGGCAGTTTAAGAATGAGCCGAAGATCGTTCCGAAAATAAAAAGAACGATACATGTATATATTTTTAAACCAATGGACATTTCTGCAAACATACCGTAATTATACAGGATTTTCTCATTTATGTAAAAAAAGAACGCGCCTTTTGAAAAAGACGCGTTCCTAATAATCTTGATCTTATTTAAGGATTTAAGCCTTGCCGTCTGAACCAAGAACGTTAACGATCTTGTGAGCAACCATATCCTTAACAGCCTGACGAGCGGGCTTAAGGTACTGACGGGGATCAAAGTGATCGGGATGCTCAGCAAAGTACTTACGGATGTTACCTGTCATAGCAAGACGAATATCAGAGTCGATATTGATCTTACATACAGCAAGCTTAGCTGCCTGACGGAGCTGCTCCTCAGGGATACCTACTGCATCGGGCATATTTCCGCCGTACTGGTTAACCATCTTAACGAATTCCTGAGGAACTGAAGATGAACCGTGAAGAACGATGGGGAATCCGGGAAGTCTCTTGATGCACTCCTCAAGTACGTCGAAACGAAGCGGAGGGGGAACAAGGATTCCGTCTGCATTACGTGTACACTGAGCTGCAGTGAACTTGTATGCACCGTGTGATGTTCCGATAGCGATTGCAAGTGAATCACAACCTGTCTTATCAACGAACTCCTCAACCTCTTCAGGACGTGTGTAAGCTTCCTTACCAGATTCAACCTGAACCTCATCCTCGATACCTGCTAATGTACCAAGCTCAGCCTCAACTACAACGCCGTGTGCGTGTGCGTACTCAACAACCTGCTTAGTAAGAGCGATGTTATCAGCGAATGACTTAGAAGATGCATCGATCATAACTGATGTGAAACCACCATCAATACATGACTTACATAACTCGAATGTATCACCGTGATCTAAGTGAAGAGCGATGGGAATCTGGGGATTCTCCTGAACAGCTGCCTCTACTAACTTTACAAGATATGTGTGGTTAGCATAAGCTCTTGCTCCCTTAGATACCTGAAGGATAACAGGGCTGTTAAGTTCTCCTGCTGCCTCTGTGATACCCTGTACGATTTCCATGTTGTTAACATTGAAAGCACCTACAGCGTAACCGCCGTCATAAGCTTTCTTAAACATTTCTGTTGTCGTAACTAATGACATTTTATCTACCTCCATTATTTGATTTATATGTCAGCGGCCGACTAACCGCTAATGACCTTTGAACACCTACAACATTATATCCCAAGAATCTCAGGTCTGGCAATAAAAACGAAAACTATTGCTCCTTATTAAGGAGAAATGCCTCAATACCTGCTATAGCCTCAGCTTCATCAGTACCTTCTGCTATAACGGTAACCTCATCTCCGGCCCTTAATGTCATGCTCATCATACCCATGATACTCTTGGCATTAACCTTACGGCCCTCCGAGAGAAGATGTACAGCGCTGTCATACTTGCTGGCTGTCTGAACGAGCATCGCAATAGGACGAGCCTCAAGTCCCGCATCAATCTGTACCTTAACCTGTTTTTCCATTTCGTTCCTCCGTTTACCTTAATCCAGCTTAGACGCTATTTCGCTAAGCTTACGCAATCTGTGATTGACTCCCGACTTTCCCACAGCCGGGTTAAGGTAACCTCCCAGTTCCGTAAGTGAGCTCTCCTCATGCTCAAGTCTTACGTAAGCCATCTCTCTGAGTGGCTCTTCAAGCTTTTCTAACCCCATTTTAGCTTGGATCTTGCGGATATCCGCAATCTGTCTGGATGCTGCACTGACAGTTTTCTTAATGTTGGAGGTCTCACAATTGACCTGCCTGTTAATGGAATTTCGAACCTCTTTCTCTATTCTCAGGTTCTCCATATGCATAAGCGAGTTATGCGCTCCCATTACATTAAGTGTATCAACTATCTGCTCTGCCTCCTTGATATAGATCACATGGCTTTCCTTACGCATTGAAAGTTTTCCGTCTATTTCAAAGGAAGCAAGTGCATCCTGTATCTTCAATGCATCCTCCCCCGAGGAGCATACGAATTCAAGATTATAACTCTTTGACGGGTCATTAACAGACCCCACACATAGAAATGCACCTCTCAAAAACGCACGCCTGCAGCATGAATTTTTGAGATTAATATCCACATATGTTTCTAACATATTGGTTTTCTTTTGTAAAGTAGATATTTTTCTCTCAAGGGGTGAATCCTGCTCTATATTCTTAGGCCTGTAAATGCCGATGGCACCTAATTCGGCAAGCATACAATGCCTTGCAGAGGGAACAACCAAAGAGAGTTCTTCCTTAACGTCTTTTGCAAAAGACATGCCTTCACCTCTTAATACTGTCCGTGGATCCCCACATTAATATCCCTGTGGGTCAGGGTTATGCCATAGCCCTTTTCATCCTTTAATCTCTCATAGAGTTTGTTGGCGAGGGTCACGCTTCTGTGCTTTCCGCCTGTACAGCCTATTGCTATCACAAGCTGGTATTTGCCCTCCTTAACATAGTTGGGCATAAGGAACTCAACCATATCGGTAAGCTTGTCAAGAAACTCAGTAGCCTCCGGAAAGCTCATTACATAATCACTTACCGGAGCATCATTTCCCGAAAAATGCTTTAATTCATCAATATAATAAGGATTAGGCAGGAATCTTACATCAAAGACAAGGTCTGCATCCTGAGGCATTCCGTGTTTGAAGCCGAAGCTCATAACATTTACCATCAGAGACTTATACCCCTCGTCCTTTACAAAGATACGGTCTATCTCCGCCTGAAGATCGCGGGTAAGGAGCTTGGATGAGTCCATAATATAATCAGCCTGCTCCTTTATATTATTAAGGATCTCCCTTTCCTTCCGTATGCCCTCTTCAATTCTACCGTCGGGTGACAGAGGATGCTTACGGCGGCTCTCCTTATATCTTTTAAGAAGAGCTTCATCTGAAGCCTCCATATAGAGGATCTCAAGAGGATAACCTAGCTCCTTAAGATTCTTAAGTATTGAGGGAACTTTCTCAAAACCCACATTGGCCCTTACATCAACGCCTAAGGCAACCTTTGTGATCTCTCCGCCGGGAGCACTTAAAAGCTCGACGAATTTTTCAATTAAGTCAACCGGAAGATTATCCACACAGTAGAAGCCGATATCCTCAAGCATTCTCATTGCGGTTTTCTTTCCGCCTCCGGACATTCCGGTAACTATCACGAATCTCATTTATTTATTAAAAGCTCCCTAAAAATATAATCTCGGGCTCGAGATTGACATTGAACTTATCCTTAACCTTTTCTTCAATTTCAAGGATGAGTTCGTATACATCAGAAGCGGTTGCATTGCCCTTATTTACTACAAATCCGCAATGCTTCTCTGAAACCTGGGCTCCTCCTATTGAGTAGCCTCTTAATCCTGCATCCATTATAAGTTTCCCCGCAAAATATCCTTCGGGGCGCTTAAAGGTCGAACCTGCGGAAGGATATTCAAGAGGCTGCTTCTGACGCCTTAGGACACTAAGTTCATCCATCCTTGCCTTGATATCTTCCTTCTTGCCTTCGTTAAGCTTAAGGGTAACCTCAAGTACAGTGAAAGGTCTGGCCTTAAGTACGCTTGTCCTGTAGCCAAAGCTCATACCCTGGTTGTCTATCGTATATATTTCACCCTTCGGGTCCATCACCTTAACGGATGTAACACAGTCCTTAAGTTCACCGTCGTAGGCACCTGCGTTCATCACAACTCCGCCGCCTATGGTTCCAGGTATCCCGGATGCGAATTCAAATCCCGTAAGAGAAGCTTCAAGGGCAGATTTTGCAATATTGCTCATAAGGGCACCTGCTGAAGCGGTTATTGTGTTATTAGTGACACTAATGTCATTATATTGGGATGCTATCTCAAGGATTACTCCGTTATAGCCCTTATCTCCAACCAGCAGATTGCTTCCGTTTCCCTTAACGTAATAGGGCTCGCCTATGCTGTTTAAATAGGGTATAAGCTTAAGAAGCTCCTCTTCATGGCTTATCCTTACAAGGATCTTTGCATTGCCGCCCACTCTGAAGGTGGTATGGTTTTTCATTGATTCGTTGAAAAATATATTTTTCTCCGGAACAACCGATGCAAGGAAGTTATTCAGTGCCTCATTAGGCTCATTTATATCAAAATCACTCATTTTTTATTTATCAAGTACAAGCTTGGCAGCTCCGTAAATACCTGCATCATTTCCAAGGGTTGCGAGCGTGAACTTGGCGTCGCGGCTACCGTGGAAAACGTGCTTCTTATAATGAGGTACAACATAATCGATGACTACCTGTCCGGCCTTTGAAACGCCTCCGCCTATACAGAAAACCTCGGGATTAGTTACGCAGGCTACTGCTGCAAGACCCTTTCCAAGGTACTCTCCGTAGGTTTCTGCTATCTTAATCGCAACCTTATCTCCTGCCTTTACTGCATCGAAGATTGACTTTGCATTTATTTCTTTCTCTTTAAGTACAGTATCCTTAGTAGTCTTTTCGACTATCTTTTTACCTATTCTGGTAATACCGGTTGCAGAAGCGTACTGCTCTAAGCAGCCCTTGTTTCCGCATCCGCAAACGTCCTCTTCATCGTCGTTTACGTGGATGTGGCCGATCTCTCCGCCTGAACCTGTGGAACCGTTAAGCATCTTTCCTTTAATGATGATTCCGCCGCCTACACCTGTTCCCAGTGTAACAACCACAACATCATCATAGCCCTGGGCTCCGCCCTTCCACATTTCGCCTAATGCGGCAACGTTTGCATCATTACCTGCCATAACGGGCATATGGATTATATCCTCAAGTGTTTCCTTGATTGAGAACTCGCCCCAGCCTAAGTTAACGGCCTTGTGGATTATTCCCTCATTGTCAACAGGTCCGGGAACTCCTACACCTATACCGGCGACTACTGTCTTATCGATATCCTTTGTAGCCATGTAGTTCTCGATGCTTCTTGCAACATCGGGAAGGATATGGGAACCTGCTCCTTCTTTACGTGTGGGGATCTCCCATTTCTCAATAAGGTTTCCGTTTACATCAAAGAAACCCATTTTAACGGTGGTACCGCCTATGTCAACTCCGAATACATACTGTGCCATTAGTCATCATCCTCCTCATTTCTACCGTTCATAAGCGACTCCTGAACTCTTCGGTAAAGCTCCTGAGCTGCATTGTAGCCCATCTTTTTCTGTCTGTGGTTGATAGCTGCTGATTCGCAGATAACCGCAAGGTTACGACCGGGACGGATGGGGATATTATGGCAGACAACCTTGTTTCCAAGGTACTCCGTGTATTCCTCCTCAAGACCTAATCTGTCGTATTCCTTTTCTTTATTCCAGTCCTCAAGATGTATTACAAGGTCGATCTCCTGAGTATCCTTAACCGAAGATACACCGTAGAGTGTCTTAACATCTATGATTCCTATACCTCTTAACTCAATGAAGTGTCTCGTTACGTCAGGTGCCGAGCCTACCAGGGTTACATCTGATACCTTACGGATCTCAACCGCATCATCGGTAACAAGTCTGTGGCCTCTCTTTACAAGCTCAAGGGCTGCCTCTGACTTACCTATTCCGGATTCACCGGTGATGAGAACGCCTTCGCCGAATACATCGACCAAAACTCCGTGGATGGAAATACAGGGAGCAAGCTGAACGTTTAACCACCTTATTATCTCAGCTGAGAATGCGGAAGTTGCCTTCTTGGTCATGAATACCATAACATTATTCTCAACTGCTATCTTTAAGAAAAGCTCACTGGGCTGAAGTTCTCTGCAGAATACAATTGCAGGAATATCATAGCCTAAAAGCTTGGTATATATTTCCTTCTGACGGGCGAGGGGAAGTCCCTCCATATATGAATACTCAACGAAACCAACAACCTGAAGACGTGTAGCCTCGAAGTGCTCGAAATAGCCTGCCATCTGAAGAGCCGGTCTGTTGATATCCGGAACCTTGATCTTAACCTTGGTGATATCAAGCTCGGGAGTGAGGTTCTCAAGCTTCATCTTTTCAACGATCTTTTCCATCTTTACGCTGGGCATAAGTAATCCTCCTAATAATCTCATACTGACTTAAAGTCTTAAAGAAACACCAACTATTATTCTAACATATTTAAAGCCCCGTTTGGGTATCATTTGTATCGTCTTTATGGAAGAAGGCAAAAATATCCTCTGCCACATTAAGAGGGATCTCATCCAGAGCCGAAAGCTCCGAAACGGATGCGTTCTTAACATCCTCTATTGACCGAAAGGCCCTCATAAGCGCCTTTCGTCTTGAAGGTCCCACGCCCGGGATATCGTCAAGCACCGACTTAACAGCAGACTGATCACGCAGCGAACGGTGATATTCTATTGCAAATCTATGGGCCTCATCCTGCACGCGGGTTATCAGCTTAAAGCCCTCAGAACGCTTATCTATCGGCATCTCCACGTTATTATAATAAAGGCCTCTGGTATTATGGTTATCATCCTTTACCATTCCGCATACGGGAATGTTAAGATGAAGCTCATCTAATACGCTTAAGGCTATATTAACCTGGCCTCGTCCGCCATCCATAAGCAGGAGATCCGGGAATTTGGTAAAGGAGCCAAAGCCTTCGTCTATATTTTTATCCTTAAGCTCGCCCCGCTCATTAAGGCCGTGCAAAAACCGCCTCGTTAAAACTTCCTTCATGCAGGCGTAATCATCAGGACCTGCAACCGTCTTCATTCTGAATTTCCTATAGTCAGATTTCTTGGGCTTGCCGTTTTCGAAAACCACCATGGATCCCACATTCATAAAACCGCTGATATTGGAAATATCGAAGGCCTCCATCCTTACTATTGAAGGAAGGGAAAGTATATTCTCTATCTCATGAACGGCGCCTATGGTTCTTGCTTCTTCACGCTTTATCCTTTCCTTATCCTTGCTTATTACAAGCTCTGCATTTTTAGCTGCAAGCTCAACTAATTTTTCCTTCTGGCCTATCTTCGGGATTATGATATGAACCCTGGCCTCGCGCCTTAAGCTTAAGTAATCTTCAAGCACCTTAAGCTCATCTGAATCCTCAAGTTCATCGGAAACCAATAGTTTCCCTGGAATAAAGGGGGTTCCTGCATAGAACTGCTTTATAAAGCTTATAAGTATATCCTGACGCACTTTGGGATCATCCGCATTTTCTGACACATGTGTCATATAAAAATGCTCTCTTCCTATAAGCTTTCCGTTTCGAACAAAGAATACCTGCACCACCGCATCCTTATCATCGGTTGCAAGAGCGATTATATCTTTATCATCCTCATCATAGGCTGTTATCTTCTGCTTCTGGGATACGGAAAGGACTGAATTATAAAGGTCCCTTACCTTCGCAGCCTCCTCAAATTCAAGTTTCTTTGAAAGCTCCTCCATTCTCTCTTTAAGGTTTTTAAGGGTATCTCCGTATTCTCCGCCTAAAAACCTTATTGCGGCATCTACATTAACCCTGTACTCTTCCTTTGAGATCCGACCCTGGCAGGGGGCAGTGCACTGGCCTATATGGTAATTAAGGCAGGCTCTCTCAATGCCTATATCCCTAGGGAGTTGTCGATTGCAGGTACGCAATTTAAAGACCTTATTTACCAGATCTATCGTATCCTTAACCGCCTGGGCGGATGTATAGGGGCCAAAATATCTTGACTTATCCTTTTTCATCACACGGGAAAAAAGCACCCTGGGATAATCCTCTCCCAGAGTGATCTTGATATAAGGATAGGTCTTATCATCCTTAAGCAGCGTGTTGTATTTAGGGGAATGTTCTTTGATGAGATTATTTTCAAGTACCAGAGCCTCAAGCTCTGAATCGGTAACTATATACTCGAAATAATCAATTAAGGAGACCATCTTGTCTATCTGAGGTCCCCTTCCTACTATTTTACGAAAATAAGACCTGACACGATTGTGCAGGTCTTTTGCTTTTCCGACATAGATAACGGTATCATCCGCATCATGCATTATATATACTCCCGGTTCATGGGGGAGTTTTTGAAGTTCTTCCTTTATGTCAAACATAGACTAATTAAAAGGTCTGTTTGAGAATCGGCCCTTAGGTGTTCCGTCGTTGTTTCTGTCGGGACCCGGGGTGGGAGGTGTCCATTTCTGCTCTTTTTTATCGGTTTCATCACCGGATGAATCATTAGACGATGTGCTTCCATCATTTGATGCATCTGCATCTGACTTAGTATTATCATCAACCGTGATGTCGACGTTATTTCCCGGGCCGTCGCCTACAGCCACATTGAAATACGTTGCCTTCGGATATTCAACGGTCACTGCTTCATCGACGGGAACAGAACCCTTTCCTGACTCTGAATCATCAGTACCGGACTCAGTCTTTAAGTTTTCGGATTCTTCCTCAGGCTCGGGAATGCCCTTCATCTCACGGAATATCTTCATGAATTCCTTACCGGTTATGGTCTCCTTCTCAAGAAGGTGAGCGGCAAGCTTATCCATTACATCCTTATTGGCCTCGATCATTTCCTTGGCCTCAGCGTAGCATCCCTTAAGATATGACATAACCTCTGTATCTATATCGGCAACCGTCCTGTCAGAACAGGTATAACGGTTATTTCCTTCAAGATACTGACTCTCAACCGTGGCAAGTCCCATCATACCGAACTTATCCGACATACCAAAACGTGTGATCATATTCTGTGCAAGTGAGGTTGCTTTCTCTATATCATTGGCAGCTCCGGTGGTTACATCACCGAAGAATATCTCCTCTGCGGCACGTCCGCCCAATAGCGATACGATCCTGTCATGAAGCTCGTTCTTGGTCTCTAAATACTTTTCTTCCTCAGGCACATTCATAACATATCCCAGGGCTCCCATGGTACGGGGAACAATGGTGATCTTCTGAATGGGCTCTGAATTCTTCTGCAATGCGGAAATAAGAGCATGTCCCACCTCATGGTAGGAAACGATCTTTCTTTCCTGCTGGGACATTATCCTGTCCTTCTTTTCCTTACCTACAAGCACCTGCTCAACCGCAGCGAAAAGATCCTTCTGGCATACTGCCTTTCTGCCGTTCTGTACAGCCATGATGGCTGCCTCGTTTATCATATTGGCAAGGTCAGCACCTACGGCACCTGAGGTTGCAAGAGCTATCTCATCAAGGTCACAGGTCTCATCCATGTGAACGTCCTTGGCATGGACTTTAAGTATTTCAACTCTTCCCTTAAGGTCAGGCTTATCAACTATGATACGTCTGTCAAATCTTCCGGGACGAAGGAGAGCCTTATCAAGTATCTCAGGACGGTTGGTTGCGCCAAGCACCAGGATACCCTTTGAGGTATCGAATCCATCCATCTCCGAAAGCAGCTGGTTTAAGGTCTGCTCACGCTCCTCATTGCCTCCGCCGTACTTGGAATCCCTGCTTCGGCCTATTGCATCTATCTCATCGATGAAAATGATACAGGGTGCATTCTTGGTAGCTTCCTTAAAGAGGTCACGCACACGGGATGCACCGACACCAACGTATAATTCTATGAAATCAGAACCTGAAAGAGAAAAGAACGGAACATGTGCTTCTCCGGCAACTGCCTTTGCAAGCAGGGTCTTACCTGTTCCGGGAGGTCCAACTAAAAGTGCACCCTTTGGAAGCTTTGCTCCAATGCCTGAATATTTCTCAGGATTATGCAGGAAATCAACAACCTCCTGCAGCGATTCCTTCGCCTCGTCCTCACCTGCTACATCCTTAAAGGTGATGCCTGTCTCCTTCTGAACATAAACCTTGGCATTTGACTTACCAACATTAAAGAGTCCGCCGCCGGATCCTGACTTATTCATCCTCTTAAAGAGGATTCCAAGAAGTGCCCACAGGAAGAGTACAGGGAATATGTAATTAATGAATATGCTCAGGATAATACTGCTTGCATTCGTAACTGTTCCACTAAAGTCCACATTATGGTCAAGGAGCCTCTCTGTTAAGGTATCATCCTCTATCTTTGCGGTATAATACTGGATTTTTGAGCTGGTAGCAGCCTGATAAGCATAAAAAAGATCAAGGTAAGAGCTTCCTGTCTTCTGGGAAGCACTGTTCTCAGACTTGGGAGTTATATAGATCCTGTCGGAATCTATCTTAACTGACTCAACCTTGTCCTCTTCCACCATGTTGATAAACTCGGTGTAGCTTATCTCTTTATCAGAGTCGCCGCTTAAGAAGCTCATCACAACGGATATGATGAACACTGTTATAAGGGCGATCATCACATATACGAGGATTCCCGTCTTTTTAGGGTCACGTCCGTTCCCTGGTCCGCCATTTCCGTTTCCGGAGCCGTTAGAGCCGTTCCCTTGGCCGTTATTACGATTGTTGTTATCGTATTCGTTGATATTATCCATAATTACCTCATTAGTCCTTTGTCATTTATCTAAATATATATGTGAATCCGGACTAATTCAATTTAAAAAATGTGTTCTTTCTCTTAAAAATTTATAAAACTATTTATTCCTGGGCTCAGAGGTTAAATCAACTCCAAGCTTCTTGAATATCTTTATGTCCACATCAGAGAGCATAACGGAGGTATGAACCTGGCATCCCTTAAGTGCGGGAAGTGCCTCAAGAGCCTTCATTGCGATAGGATCCGTACTTGCAGATGTGGATAAAGCTATAAGTACCTCATCTGTATGAAGTCTGGGGTTATGACCTCCAAGATATTCTGTCTTAAGTCTCTGAATAGGCTCTATTGCCTCAGGGGAAATGACATGTGTGTCATGATCTATTCCTGCTATATGCTTAAGTGCATTAAGCAGAACTGATGCAGAAGGTCCTAAAAGATCTGAGGTTCCGCCTGTTATGATGGTTCCGTCCTGAAGCTCTATTGCAGCTGCGGGAGTGCCTTCTTTTTCAGCTCTTTCATCTGCCGCAACAGTAACCTTTCTGTCAGCTGTTGTTATCTTTGCCTGCTTCATGAGAAGCTCGATCTTGTAGACCTCGTTCTCAGTAGCCTTATCATTATAAAGGTTAACGAGAGTCGTGTAGTATCTGCGGATGATCTCCATATTGGAGGCTTCAACGCAGGCCTCATCATTGATTATGCAGTTGCCCGCCATGTTAACGCCCATGTCTGTAGGTGACTTATAGGGGCTCTCTCCGTAGATAGCCTCGAACATTGCATTAAGTACAGGGAATATCTCTATATCTCTGTTGTAATTAACAGTTGTCTTTCCATAAGCCTCAAGGTGGAAGGGATCGATCATGTTAAGGTCATCCAAGTCTGCAGTTGCTGCCTCATAGGCCAGGTTAATTGGATGCTTAAGAGGAACATTCCAGATAGGAAAGGTCTCAAACTTGGCATAGCCTGCCTTGATACCACGCTTATTTTCATGATAAAGCTGGCTTAAGCAGGTGGCCATCTTACCTGAACCCGGACCGGGAGCCGTAACTACAACAAGGGGACGGGTTGTCTCTATGTAATCGTTCTTTCCGAAACCATCATCTGAAATAATAAGCGGAATATTTGAAGGATAGCCCTCGATCATGTAATGCTGATATACCTTGATACCGCGCTTCTCAAGACGTGCTCTGAAGGCATCTGCCGCAGGCTGTCCCTGATAGTGTGTCATTACCACGGAGCCAACATAAAGGCCTCTTTCTTCGAATACACTCTTAAGTCTTAAAACGTCTTCATCATAGGTTATTCCAAGGTCGCCTCTTACCTTATTTTTCTCGATGTCGGCTGCATTTATTACTATGATGATCTCTGCCCTGTCAGCAAGCTTCATGAGCATTCTTAATTTGGAATCAGGCTCAAAGCCCGGAAGCACACGGGATGCATGATAGTCATCAAAAAGTTTTCCGCCAAACTCGAGATAAAGCTTATCACCGAACTTCCCTATACGTTCCATGATATGCTCTGACTGCATTTTCAAATATTTCTCATTATCAAATCCAATTTTCATAGTTCCACCCATATATATGACACATCTGTCAAAAATTACGGGCCGGTACTTAGAGCACCGGCCCTTTAAATCTTACTCTGTTATCTTTTTCTTAGGCATCTTAACCTTATCAAGGTGCCAAATCTCATCAACATACTGCTGGATTGTTCTGTCTGAGGTGAACTTTCCTACGCAGGCAATATTGGTTATCGCCATCTTAGCCCATCTCTTTTCATCCTTGTAGGCTTCCTCTATCTTCTTCTGGGTATCTGCATAAGAGCGGAAATCCTTAAGAATGAAGTAGGTATCTGCCTTATTGGTGCTGATGGTGTTAAGCAGTGAGTTGTAAAGTGTTCTGAATCTGTCAGGATCATCAGGAGAATAGGTTCCGTTGATGAGCTGCATGAGAACTCTTCTCACATCGGGATCGTTGTTGAATATCTCGGTAGGATCATAGCCGCCGTTATTCTCGTAGTTGATAACTTCGTCTGAGCTTAATCCGAAGATAAACATATTGTCAGCGCCAACCTCTTCGTACATCTCAACGTTAGCTCCGTCCATTGTACCTATTGTAACGGCACCGTTTAACATGAACTTCATATTACCTGTTCCGGAAGCTTCCTTTGAAGCTGTAGATATCTGCTCTGAAACATCAGCTGCAGCAAAGATCATCTCGGCATTTGATACACGATAGTTCTCAATGAATACAACCTTGATCTTGCCGTGGATGCTCTCATCGTTGTTGATAACATCAGCAACTGAATTGATGAGCTTGATGGTCATCTTTGCATTATAGTAGCCGGCTGCTGCCTTTGCACCGAAGATGAATGTTCTGGGATAGAAATCCATATTCGGATTATCCTTAAGCTGGTTATAAAGATACATTACATGAAGGATATTAAGAAGCTGTCTCTTGTACTCATGTAATCTCTTTACCTGTACATCAAAGATAGAACGGGGATCAACCTCAACGCCGTTGTTCTCAAGGATATACTGCGCGAGACGAACCTTGTTCTGATACTTGATGTTCATGAACTCCTGCTGAGCCTTCTCATCAGAAGCATATACCTTTAACTTGCTGATCTTGGGAAGGTTGGTTATCCAATCACTGCCAACGTGTGCAGTAACCCAGTCAGCAAGAAGCGGATCTCCGTGAAGAAGGAATCTACGCTGCGTGATACCGTTGGTCTTGTTGTTGAACTTCTCAGGCATCATCTCGTAGAAGTCCTTAAGTTCCTGCTTCTTAAGGATTTCAGTATGAAGGGCTGCAACACCGTTAACTGAATATGAGCAGGCAATTGCAAGGAATGCCATACGAACCTGTCCGTCATAAATGATAGCCATGTTGGCAACCTTGTTGGGCTGGTTGGGATACTTCTTCTCTATGTCTGCAACGAATCTTCTGTTTATCTCCTCAACAATCTGATAGATTCTGGGAAGAAGACGGCTGAAGAGCTCTATGGGCCACTTCTCAAGAGCCTCTGACATAATGGTGTGGTTAGTGTAAGCACATACCTTTGTAACAATCTGCCATGCCTCATCCCACTCAAGATTGTAATCATCAAGAAGGATTCTCATAAGTTCTGCAGTAGCTACTGTAGGATGTGTATCGTTAAGCTGGAAGGTAACCTTCTCAGCAAGCTTATGTATATCATCATGCTTACGCATATATTTCTCAACAGCCTCCTGAACTGAAGCTGAGATAAAGAAATACTGCTGCTTAAGACGAAGCTCCTTACCTGCATAGTGGTTATCATTGGGATAAAGGACTTCACAGATATTACGGGCAAGGTTCTCCTGCTCTACTGCCTTCTGATAATCACCCTTGTCAAAGGAATCAAGCTGGAAGCACTCAACAGGCTCTGCATCCCAGATACGAAGTGTATCTACGATACCGTTGCCATAACCTACGATGGGAAGGTCATAAGGAACTGCCTTAACTGACTGATAGCCTTCCTGATGGAAGTGATTGCGTCCTTTTTCATCAGGTGTAACCTCTACCCAGCCGCCGAACTTAACGATCTTAGCATATTCAGGACGACGAAGTTCGAAGGGGTTGCCATTCTCAAGCCAGTTATCGGGAACCTCTACCTGATATCCGTCTCTGATCTCCTGCTTGAACATACCGTAACGGTATCTGATACCACAGCCGTATGCTGCATAGCCTAAGGTTGCAAGTGAATCAAGGAAACATGCTGCAAGTCTTCCGAGACCTCCGTTACCAAGTGCTGCATCAGGCTCCTGATCCTCGATATTAACAAGGTCGATACCCAGTTCTTCAAGGGCTTCCTTAACAGGTGCATAAGCCTTTAAATTGATTATGTTGTTTCCAAGCGCTCTTCCCATCAGGAATTCCATTGACATGTAATAAACAGTCTTGGGGTCCTGCTTCTCGAACTGCTTCTGGGTCTCCATCCAGTTATCAACAACCGTATCCTTTACTGCATAAGCTACAGCCTGGAATATCTGCTGGGGTGTTGCTTCCTTGATGGTCTTTCTGTACAGTGTCTTTACATTGTACATTACGCTCTGCTTAAACATATCCTTGTTGAAGACAAAGCCCGTGGTCGGCATAACCGGTGTTGTGCTTTTCTTAGCTGGCATTAATAAATCCTCCTATATCTTTTCAACTGAAATAATGGTCTTCTCGCCGTTAATGTTCCACTCCTTGAAAATAGAATATTCATTATCCTTAGTGATGGTTTCGGCAAGAACCTTGGTTGATATCGTATCTATATTCTTAAGTACTATATCAGCAACTCTGTCGTTATTACTGATACCCACCTTGATCCTGTCCATCACCTCGAAGCCTGAATCCTTACGCATGGTCTGGATCTTCGAAATAACCTCAAGAACAAAGCCCTCCTCGATAAGCTCGGGAGTAAGGTTAGTATCAAGTACAACCGTTGTATTATTGTCTCCTTCTGATACGAAGCCCTCCTTCTGGGCTGTATCAATAAGAAGATCTGCTTCAGTAAGCTCTATGGCAGTTCCGTTCACTTCGAACTTAAGGGCACCCTCGCTCTTAAGAGTGTTCATAGCCTCGGAACCGTCCACATTGGAAAGATATTCCTTTATTCCGCCCAACTGCTTGCCGTACTTGGGTCCTACGGTCTTAAGCTGAGGCTTAAAGGTATAGCTTATAAGATCTGAAACATCATCCTTAAAGGTAAGAGCCTTAACATTAAGCTCATCCTCTATGATCTCAACGAAATATTCGGGAAGTTCTCTAGCTGCCTTAACATACATATTGCTTATAGGCTGACGGGTCTTAACATTGGCTGCATTACGTGCTGCACGGCCCATAACAACTATGTCAAGGAGCTCCTCCATATTATTCTCAAGCTCTGTATCTATCCACTCTTCATGTACCTTAGGGAAGTCGCAAAGATGGATCGACTCGGGAGCGCTCTTATCATTGGTGCATACAAGGTTCTGGTAGATCTGCTCTGTCATGAAAGGAACCATGGGAGCTGCTGCCTTTGATATCTCAACAAGAGCTGTATAGAGAGTCATGTAGGCATTTATCTTGTCCTGCTCCATTCCCTTGGCCCAGAATCTCTCACGGCCGCGACGAACGTACCAGTTACTCATTTCATCAACGAAATTATCAAGTGCTCTGGCAGCCTCAGGGATCTTATAAGCATCAAGAGATTCATCAACCTCTTTGATTGCTGAATTAAGACGGCTTAAGAGCCACTTATCCATAACGGGAAGCTTGTCATAATCAAGCTCGTATTTAGTAGGATCAAATGAATCAATATCAGCATAAAGAACATAGAATGCATATGTATTCCATAAAGTTCCTAAGAACTTACGCTCCTTCTCCTGAACTGCCTTTCCATCGAATCTGTTGGGAAGCCAGGGTGCTGAATTAATGTAGAAGTACCACCTTACCGCATCTGCACCGTAGGTCTTTAATGCCTCGAAGGGATCAACTGCATTTCCTTTGGACTTTGACATCTTCTCACCGTTCTCATCAAGCACAAGGCCCAGAACGATAACGTTCTCATAGGGTGATCTGTTAAAGAGAAGGGTTCCTTCTGCCATAAGTGAATAGAACCAGCCTCTGGTCTGGTCAACAGCCTCTGAAATGAACTGTGCAGGGAACTGCTTTTCAAAGAGATCCTTGTTCTCGAAGGGATAATGATGTTGTGCGAAAGGCATTGCTCCTGAATCAAACCAGCAGTCTATAACCTCAGGCACTCTCTTCATATCTTTACCGCACTTAGGGCAGTGGCAGATTATTTCATCTATGTAAGGTCTGTGAAGCTCAACTGTCTTCGCAGCAGGGTTACCTGATAATCTCTCAAGGTCTTCTCTTGATCCGATTGATTCCTGATGTCCGCACTCGGTACATTCCCAGATATTAAGAGGTGTTCCCCAGTATCTGTTACGGGAAATTCCCCAGTCCTGGATATTCTCAAGCCAGTTGCCGAATCTTCCTTCACCAATCGTGGGAGGGATCCAGTTAACGGTCTTGTTATTACGTACAAGGTCATCCTTGACAGCTGTCATCTTGATGAACCATGACTCACGTGCGAAATAAAGAAGAGGTGTGTCACATCTCCAGCAGTGAGGATAGTCATGCTCAACCTTGGGAGCTGCAAAAAGGACTCCTCTTGCATCAAGCTCTTTAAGAACCTCGGGATCACAGTTAATTGCGCCTGCGTCAATTTCCTTCTGGGTAGGCTTACATCTCATGCCTGCGAAGGGTGTTTCATCCTTCATGACACCGTGCTCATCTACCATCTGAACGAAGGGAGCATCGTATTTACGTCCTACTCTGGCATCGTCTTCACCGAAGGCAGGTGCTATATGTACGATTCCGGTACCATCTGACATGGTTACGTAGTCATCACAGTATACGAAGAAGGCCTTCTTATGCTGCTTGTCAACGCAGTCCTTAGCGCACTGATAAAGAGGCTCATATTCCTTATATTCAAGGTCTGTACCCACATAGGTCTCAAGAACCTCATATGCAGGTGTTCCCTCAGGTCTTTCAATAGATGAAAGTACTGTATCTGCAAGTGCCTCGGCAAGTATATAGGTATAACCGTCTGCTGCCTTTACCTTTATATATTTGTCAGTAGGATTAACGCAGAGTGCGATGTTGGATGCAAGAGTCCAGGGAGTTGTGGTCCATGCAAGGAAATATGCATCCTCGTCCTTGATCTTAAAGCGGACGATGGCTGTTCTTTCTTTAAGAGTCTTGTAGCCCTGGGCAACCTCGTGCGAAGAAAGAGGTGTTCCGCAACGGGGACAATAGGGAACGATCTTAAAGCCCTTATAAAGCAGGCCCTTATCCCAGATGGTCTTAAGTGCCCACCACTCAGACTCGATGAAATCATCATGATATGTTACATAAGGATTATCCATGTCGGCCCAGAAACCAACGGTTCCTGAGAAATCCTCCCACATACCCTTATATTTCCAAACTGATTCCTTACATTTGGTAATGAAGGGATCGAGACCATACTCTTCGATCTGCTCCTTGCCATCAATATTAAGAAGCTTCTCAACTTCCAGTTCTACGGGAAGACCGTGTGTATCCCAGCCTGCCTTACGGGGAACCATATAGCCCTTCATGGTACGGTATCTGGGGATCATATCCTTGATAACACGGGTAAGAACGTGACCTATATGAGGCTTTCCGTTAGCCGTCGGAGGTCCGTCATAGAATGTATAGGTAGGACAACCCTCTCTCTGCTCCATGCTCTTCTTAAAGATATCATTGTCCTTCCAGAACTTTTCGATCTCTTTTTCACGATCGACGAAATTTAAATCGGTTGAAACTTTCTGGTACATATTAATATGTTCCTTTCACATAAAAACTCACAATCTGAACTATTTTACACCATTTATCCCCAGTAGTGCAAGATAATGCGGAAAGCTCATTAGTGCTGCTTTTTTTCATGTACGATCTTTTCGGCTTCGGCTATAAGTTTCTCAACAGCCTTCTGGGTCTTTGCATATCCTGCCACAAGACCTGTTGTCACCGAAATATTGTAATCCCTAAATGAAATGTTATTGTCCTCTGTTATGCTCTCATGTATCTCAGCTTCGATATTCTTAAGATCATCCTCCGAAAGATCAACACCCACTATCATTATCACATCGCCGGCATAACGGCATACGGAAATATCATTGTCATATTCGGAAGCCACGGAGTTTACTATCGCAGCTACCGTCTTTATTACCTCGTCACCTTCAATACGTCCGTAATTGCTGTTTATTATGGACATATTGTCAATATCGGAAAGGATGACTCCTATATTATCAGATGCGTTCCTTCTGGTAGCGGAATATATGAACCTCTTGGAGCCTCGCCTGTTCCTTAAGCCCGTAAGCATATCCTCCTGGATATTCCTTGATTCGGAATTTAAAAATACCATAAGGAGCGAAAGCATGATACCTACCTGGGTGACCGTCATTCCATATATGTTCATCTGGATTATCAGTGAAATGAGACAGGGCACCACGAAAAGCACAAGACCCCTGCACTTATCTTTTTCATCAGGATCATCGGTCTTGATATATTTACGAAAAGCTATAACTGTTGCGGCCAGCATATACCCGAACATGATTATCCAGTTTAATGCTATACCCTTGCCCCTGACGTAAAAGTTATTTTCATCAATGCTGAAGAAAAACTGATGAACAGGGTTAAGGATAACTGCGATCGCGCAGACAACGGAAGGAATTCCTACTATCCTCACAAGCCTGTAATGCCTCTCGCCTGTTACTTCATTTATTACATATATAAACCACAGTATCGCTATTCCGAAGCCCATTACAATGTAGACAATATTGCATATCTGGATAAGGGCCCGCGCAGTTATGAAGGTTCTTCCACGTAATAATACTGCCAGGAAATCACTTACGCATATTGAGATCTCGGCATAAATGACAGACTTTAAGATCGAGGTGCTGCTCTGTCCTCCGTAGCTCTCGGTCTTAATATATTTAAGAAGAAAAGCCATTACTGCGATGACAATTATATTTACTTCTCCGTAATAGATCACACTGTCTATCATCATCTCGCCTTTCTTCTGTCCTTACCGGTCCTGCGGTAATATTCGTCCTTGTCCTCATACATACGCTTATCTGCAAGCTCCTTCATATCATCAAGTGAAAGTTCGGGGTGATCTGCGCAGACCACATATCCTACTGCAAGAGCAAGCTCTTTAATACTCTCGCCCTCCCAGGAAGATGTATAGAAGGAAAGATCCTCGATACTCTTTTTAACCTCTTCCTCAGTACAGTTTAATATGGCCATGAACTCGTCTCCGCCGGTTCTGTATACCCTTCCGTATTTAATGAAGGCCTTTTTAATGGTATCTCCCGAAGCGATAACAAGTTCATCACCTGCATGATGCCCGATGGTATCGTTTGCAGCCTTTAAGCCGTTTATGTCGATCGCCACTATCACAGTTCCCGAAATATCTTCTGATGATCTTAATTCATTCAGCTTGTCCTCATAGGCATGTCTGTTGTAAAGGCCCGTCAGCTCATCCCTCATGGAGGTTCTTGTCTTCTCTATAAGGTCTGTGTTCATCCTTCTTTCATAGGTATTGATGAACTGTATCGCAACCACCATGGCTATTAATCCCACGAAAAAGATATAGATGCTGGGAGTAATTACCTTATCAACATCGATAACCTCTGGATTAATGTTCTCGATGATGAGATACCAGTCAAGCGCCTCAATATAAGTTGCAATAAGGTGATAATCATCATGGTCCTCTATATAGTATTCCCCGTCAGGTGTTCCGCTGAAGGCAGTAGTATCAATAAATTCGCTATCTATCTTTGAGATGTCCGAATCTATTTTGATAAGTCCGTCACTGTCAATAAGGGATATCTTTATGTCATACTCCTGCTCGTACTTCGAGATCATATTAAGTACATCGCTCATGGTAAGCCCTACTCCGCAGACACCAAGGGTATTATCATCTTTATCTGTTATAAGAGCATTAACGAATACGGAAAGCTCGTAGTTATTTGCCTCATCGGTATCAACGTTTAAGACATACTTCTTTCCGCTGTCCATAAGTTGCAGATACCAGGCATCCTTGTCGTTTCCTTCAACATCAAGATGCTTATAAAAGCCGTAGGATGAGTAATACATCTTCGGATCGTCGCTTGCAGCAAAGGCCATCTGGTAGCTCATACCCTGTTTAACGGAATCAAGGTATCTTATAACCCTTCCCACTACCTCATTATTCTCATAGTTACCCGGGGTAAAGAGATCCTTAAGCGTCACATCTTCAGACATAGTAAGGGCCACACTTATAGGCTCAGTCATGGTATTCTCGATGGAGTCCTCAACCAGACTTGCGATAAGCTTTGAATTATTAACGGAATGCTCGTTTGAGATTTCCCTGATAGTCATGATGCAGCTGACGATGGAAAGAGACATACAGCCTATCATTATCATTACCAGTATTATGAGTATTATTCTTCTTTTCTTTTTCATTAAATATCCTTTTAAAAAACCATTAAAGGTTAATTATATCGTAAATTCCTTCTTATTGCCACCAGTCGGCGTTTTTAGCAGGGTTGACATAAGGATTTTCGCTGTTAACTACATTTAGTAATGTAAAAATATATTGGATTTTTATTTCTTAAACGTTAATTTTCCTTGATTTTATGCCGATATTCAGTATAAATCACATATGTTACTTATTTGGTACTAAAGTTTTAGTTGACCACAATATGTTGCAATAGTATAATTTATGTAAACAGAATTATGTGAACGTATATTTTTGTTACGATCAATACGATACGTTCAGGAGATAAATATATATGAAAAATATCAAAAAAATCTTCGCCGTATTATTGAGTGTTGTTATAAGTGTAGGTGTTCTGTCCACCATCCCTGCAGCTACAACCTATGCGGCAAATAAAACCGAATCAAAGATCCCCTCTCTTCAGACAGGTGACAATAAAGCAACCTTGGCTCTTGAAGCCTTCAACGCCATTAACACAAGGCGTGCCAAGAAGGGCTTAAGTTCATACGTATGGAGCGACGAGCTTGCAACTGCTGCCAACAAGAGAGCAGAAGAGATCTCTAAATCCTTCTCTCATACAAGGCCTGATGGCAGATCCTTCGAATCCGTACTTACTGATTCAAAGGTAATATTCCTTTCGCTTGGTGAAAACATAGGTTACGGTTTCGAAGATGGAAACGCAATGGTAAAGGGATGGCTTACAAGTGGCCTCCACAGAGAACTGATAGACAGCAAGGATTATAAATACTGCGCAGTCGGCGTATATATTGACGACGAAGGCACAGCCTACTACACAGCAGAATTCATGTATAAGTAATATACAGGTACGACCTCCTATTAAGGCTCCGCCTTTTCCTCACTCCAGCGGAGCCTGTGAAGGTCACCCTTAGTCTCAAGGGATGCAAAGCCATTCTGCCTCAGTGCTTCATAAAGAACTATGGCAACTGAGTTAGACAAATTAAGAGAACGAATATCTTCAAGCATCGGGATCCTGATGCTTGTTTTTTCGTATTCAACAAGTATTTCTTCGGGTATCCCTGCGCTTTCCTTTCCGAACATTATATAATCATCCGGGCCAAAGTCGGCTTCAGTATAGGACTTACGGGCCTTGGTTGTGGCCATCCATATCTTTGCGCCGGGGTGCTTTTCTTTGAATTCCTCGAAATTCATGTACCTATTAACGGAAAGCTTATCCCAGTAATCCATTCCGGCCCTTTTAACTGTCTTCTCATTAAGAACGAAGCCCAAAGGCTCTATCAGATGAAGATCTGTACCTGTAGCCACGCAGGTTCTTCCTATATTGCCTGTATTGGCCGGAATCTCCGGCTGATGAAGAATAATGTGCATCAGATCTCATCCTCCTCGTCATGCTCATCGGACAGTGGAATACTGAATATGAATTCAGAGCCTACTCCCTCTGTGCTTATTACGTTTATATTCTCGCCGTGGGCACGGATTATCTCACGAACTATTGAAAGGCCTAAGCCTGTTCCCTTTTTATCCTTACCTCTTGAAATATCGGTCTTATAGAAGCGGTCAAATACCTGGTTAAGCTGATCCTTCGGGATTCCGATTCCCGTATCCTTAACAGAAACAAATACCTTGTTATGCTTTTCAGAGGTTTCTATCTTTATGAAAGAATCAGGATGCGAGAATTTGATGGCGTTATCTATAAGGTTATAAAGCACCTGCTTAATCTTGTCCTCATCCGCCTTAACATACAGCTCGTCTCCCGTAAGGATAAGCTCGATGGCTATTGCCTTCTTGATGCAGGTGCCCTCGAAGGTGGCTGCAACGCTCCTTATCACTGCATTGATGTCAAAGGCCCTTATGTCAAGGAGCATTCCCGCAGTATTAAGGTTATTCAGGGTAAGAAGCTCATTGGTAAGCTTCTGAAGTCTCTCGGTTTCGTTAAGCACTATCCCCAGATATTTTTCATGAAGCTCCGGCGGGATCGTTCCGTCAAGCATCGCCTCCAGATATCCCTTTATGGAAGTAAGGGGTGACCTGAAGTCGTGGGACACATTGGCAACGAATTTCTTCTGATCATCCTCTGAGCGGGCCGTCTCCTTCGCCATATAGGCAACGGTTGCGCCCAGATACCCTATCTCATCATCGGAATCCATTGAGAATTCATAGTGCATATTGCCCGCTGCATACTGCTCTGTAGCCTGGGTGATCTTCCGAAGGGGTAAATATACCATTTCCGTGAAAAATATCAGAATGATCAAAGACAGCATGAAGAGTATGACCAAAAGCAGATAGTCTATGGTAAGAAGACTCTCTTTTTCGGAATCGATAAGTGTCATTGGATAATGCATGACTACATAGCCCTTTATCTTAAAGCCTGTGGTTATCGGTGCAAAAACGCTTAAGTACTCCTCATTAAAATATCCGAAGAAGTCTCCCACTATATAGTTGTTTTTGCCGGTGGATGTGGGATCAAAGCTCTCTACTATGATCTCATCCTTCTGGATAACGGGCATATCCGAGCTTAAGATGAGTCTTCCGGAGGGGTTTATTATCCAGATGATCCCCCCTGAATATGCATCCAGCGCATCAAGCTGCCTCTTAACCGTATCAAGGGAGGTGGCATTATTATAAAGGTCAACGGCGTAGGTATTTGCAACCATTGTTGCCTCATCATAAAGAGCCTCCGATTCCCTCTTTATAAGGTGCTCCCTTAGCATGCTGCTTACGAAGGTGGCAACTACGGTAAAGCCGAAGAATCCGAATATCAGATAGGCCAGTATGAACTTAAGATATAATGTCTTTCTCAAGAGGTCTCCTATTTGATAACTTCGAATTTATAACCTATGCCCCAGATGGTTGCAAGCCTCCAGTGCTCATTATCGCTTATCTTTTCACGAAGACGCTTGATATGAACGTCTACGGTTCTGGTGTCCCCAACATACTCATAGCCCCAGAGCTGGTCTAATAGCTGCTCACGGGTAAATACATGGTTCGGTGATGATGCAAGGAAAAATAAAAGTTCAAGCTCCTTGGGCGGCATATCTATCATCCTTCCCATATATTCAACGGAATAATTGGTAAGGTTGATCTTAAGGTCGGGATAGCTTACCTCCTTAACATCCTCACTTACCTCTTCCTTTTCCTTCTCAACATAGGTTCTTCTGAGTACTGCCTTTACCCTGGCAACAAGCTCTTTGGTATCAAAGGGCTTTTCCATATAATCATCTGCCCCAAGCTCAAGTCCTAAAACCTTATCAAAGACCTCTCCCTTGGCAGAGAGCATGATTATGGGAACGTTTGATGTCATCCTTATCTCCCTGCATACTCCATACCCGTCAATTCCGGGAAGCATGATGTCAAGAAGGATAAGGTCAGGTGAAAAGGTCTTAAATAATGACAAAGCACTCTCACCGTCAGGTGCTATATTTGTCTCATAGCATTCCTTATTAAGATACAGCGCTACAAGCTCTGCAATATTCTCATCATCATCAACTATCAGTATCTTCTGCTTATTAACCATATCTACTCCTTAAACGTTACAATTGTGACACCTGCGTCACCTTCACCGTATTCCCCTGTTCTGAATTCCTTGACGTAGCTTACCTTTTTTAGGTATCTCTGGATAGCCGTTCTAAGTGCTCCTGTTCCCTTACCGTGGACCACCCTGACTGTGCTTAGGTGGGCAAGGTAGGCATCATCAAGATATTTATCAAGCTCATTTAAGGCTTCATCCACCGTACGTCCTAATAGATTTATCTCAGTTGATATTCCAAAGGACTTCTTTGAACTTAAGTCCATCTTATAGTCGGAATTTCCTGCACTTATGCGGGACCTTTCTCTCTTCTTTTCATTCTCTTCTATAACGGAGCGGTCGATTCCCACAAGGTTACTTACATTCGTCTTAGTTCTTAATGCTCCGCACATTACAAAGAGATTGCCTTTGCCATCCGGAAGGGAATTTACCGTGCCTTCAAGACCCATTGAAACTATCTTAACCGGATCTCCGATCTTAAGTTCTTCGGGAACTATCTTCCTTGCATTGGGAGTCTTCTCCGAAACCTTAAGGGCGAGTTTTTCATTCTTTTTATCTATTTCTCCTCTAAGCTTCTGGCGTTCCTTTTCAAGATCCTTCATAGAGGCTCCCGGGCCTGCCTTCTGGAATACCCTTATGGTCTCGTCGGCTGTCTTCTTTGCATCCTCCAATATATTTCTCGCCTGGGCATTTGCTTCTCTTATGATATTCTCCCTGCGGACGTCTATCTTTTCATTCTTCGCATGGAGATTATCCTGAAGTTCCTTTATCTTTGCCTTATAGGAGGCAACCTCCTCACGGTCTCTTTCAATGGTGATACGTGACTTCTCAAGGTCAGAAATAAGGTCCTCGAAGCTCTTTTCGGAACTTCCGATCTGGGCACTTGCCGCATCGATTATCCTCTGGGGAAGGCCAAGCTTCTTTGATATGGCAAAGGCATTCGACTTTCCGGGGACACCTATAAGCAACCTGTAGGTAGGCGAAAGCGTCTCAACGTCGAATTCACAGCAGGCATTTTCAACCCTGTCATTTGACAGTGCGTATATCTTTAGCTCGCTGTAATGGGTGGTCGCCATTGTGCGGATCCCCCGGGAATGAAGGTCATTTAACACCGCTATTGCAAGGGCCGCGCCCTCTGTGGGATCGGTTCCCGCACCCAGCTCATCAAAAAGACATAGCGAATCCTTATTTGCGAATTTAAGGATTGTCACTATATTTTTCATATGGGCGGAAAAAGTAGATAAGCTCTGCTCAATGCTCTGCTCATCTCCAATATCCGCAAATACCTTGGTAAATACCGAAAGCTCACTCCTGTCAAGGGCAGGAATATGAAGGCCTGCCTGTCCCATGAGGGTTAGTAGTCCAACTGTCTTAAGGGATACGGTCTTTCCTCCAGTGTTTGGTCCCGTAATTATAAGGAGATCGAAATCATCCCCCAGATGAATGTCTATGGGAACGCATTTTTGAGGGTCTAACAGGGGATGGCGCCCCTTTCTTATCCTTATCCTCTTTGCATTATTAAATACAGGCCTTGTGGCATTCATTGAAAGAGCAAGGGAGGCCCGCGCAAAGATATAATCAAGCTCAGTCATCGTGTTCATGTCTGTGCTTAACTCCTCAACATGAAGTGCGCACATCGAAGAAAGAGTCTCCATTATATGGTCTATTTCTTCTTTTTCACGGATATTAAGCTCTTTTAATTCATTATTAAGGTTAACTATTACCTCAGGCTCTATGAAGAAGGTCGATCCGCTCTGGGACTGGTCATGCACCATACCTCTTATCTGGCCCTTGTATTCTGCCTTAACAGGAAGGCAGTATCTGCCATCCCTCTGGGTTATCACGGCATCCTGAAGGTATGTCCTCTCTGAACCGTTAAGCATTTTCTGAAGGGCCGTGTGTATCCTGTCTCCCATGAGATTCATGCTTCTTCTGATATTTTTAAGTTCAGGAGAGGCATCATCTGCCACCTCATCCTCTGATAATATGCATCTTAAGATTTCATCCAAAACACTTGTAAGTGGCTCTAAGGCATCGAAATGATCCGAAAGGGAATTCCTGTTCTCCGGTTTTTCGGGATCACTTTCCTTAACACGACCATAGCTTTTAACCCTTGATACATTCTCAAGCATATGGGCTATATTAAGGAGCTCTGTCTGATTAAGTGAAGATCCGATGGTAAGACTCTTAAGGGCAAAGTTAAGGTCCTTATTTGAGCCAAAGGATATACTTCCAACGCTTATAAGCATCCCCAGGGCATCATAGGTTTCCTGCTGAGCCTTTTCTATAAGGGAAATATCAGTCATAGGGTCTATCGCCCTGCACTTTTCCCTTCCCGGGTCAGAGGTTGCCTTGGATATAAGCATATCCACGATTTTATTAAATTCCAGTGTTTTAAGTACTTTTTCGTTCATAATAAAAGGGAGCGAATACAGCTCCCTTTCCTGTCATTCCTATTCGATTATACTAAACAAGTGCGGACGACGCAATTATGGTCATGTCACCTTTAAGTGCGGTTTTTCCGTATTCGTTGGGGATTATGAAGTGATCGCCGCGCTTAATCTTTTCACCGTTTATGCTTCCTTCGCCGTCTATAACAGACATGATCATGTAGTTAAGATCCATGTCGAATTCAAAGCCCTTCTTAACCTCGATCTTCCATACTCTGTAATAATCACAGGCAATAAGTGCGTTGAACTTATCAGGCTCTGTCTTAGAAGCATCTATGATACTCTCCTTGTCAGAAGCTGCAGGAACAGTGATAACGTCTATGCTCTGCTTAAGATGAAGATCTCTGGGCTTTCCATTCTGAAGTCTGTCATAATCATAAAGTCTGTAGGTGATATCCGAGCTCTGCTGGGTTTCAAGGATCTGCAAACCGCCCTTTATGGCATGTACGGTTCCGGGATTTATCTGGATGAAATCGCCGGCCTTTACGGGAACCTCTCTAATGAGTTCACTCCACCTGCCTTCATCGATCATGGCCTTAAGTTCGTCCCTTGTTGAAGCATTGTGCCCAACTACCAGTTTTGCGCCCTCGGGAGCCTTAAGAACATACCAGCACTCTGTCTTTCCAAGCGAGCCGTTCTCATTCTTCATGGCATATTCATCATTGGGATGAACCTGGATGCTTAAGTCATCTGCGGCATCGATTATCTTTGTAAGAAGAGGGAATCTGTCTTCCTTAAGAGTTCCGTCTGCGTTTTTATTATCGAAGAGTTCGGGCTTCTTCTCCCAAAGAGATGTAAGAGTCTCACCCTTATACTTTTCGTTCTTTATCCCGCAGTCTCCTGACTTATGTGCAGCTACGGCCCAGCATTCACCAACCTTTTCGCCGGGAACGTTATAACCCCACTCTTCCTTTAAGTTCTCGCCGCCCCATATACACTGCTTGAATATGGGCTCTAAATATATTATTTCTTTTTCCATATTTTTAAAATCCTAACATTAACGATGTGATGGTCAAATATGTTTTAGTTACTTGCGATGCACGAAACCAGATAAAAAGGCCTCTGGTCATTTTCATGAGTTTCGGTGATTGTAATCTTAACGGTATGCTTTTTCTTATCAAGGTGCCTCGCTATTGTCTCTATATAGAGGCAGTCACCCCAGGTCTCATCGAAGTTCGCATCAAGGACTATGGCATTAGCCTCATCTCCGTCAACTACAGCCTTCGCAACAGGCGCAGGAAGATGTATGGTCTTCTGATACTGAAGAGCAAGACCGGTGCAATCAGCAGTAAACTCTATGCTGTCTCCCACCTTTGAAGCACTGAAGCCCTGTGAAAAGATATCAAGAAACTCCTTCTTGGGATTCGTATCGGGCTTAAAGCCATCGCATTTAACGCTTACGCCATGGGCCGAAGACATATTGTAGCTCTTAATCCTTACTGATTCCTCATACATGTTTGAGGTTATGGGAGAAGGAAGCTTTATCTCCTTAGATGTGACATCAGTGTCATATCCTGCAGGTGCTTCTTCTTCATCAAGCTCAGCATATACCTTTTCAAGGAAGTTGATTATAACTGAGGCTACAAGCTCATGTCCTGCATCATTGGGATGAAGGAAATCAGGTGTGATGTCGGGAGCATTGATGGTTTTATCACAGATTGCAGGCCAGATGGTTGCTTTCATGCTGACCATGGGAACATCGTATCTCTTTGCAATCTCAAGGTGCATATCCTCGGCATTGATACCGTCATCAAACCGCACATTGTTCATAAGCATAAGACCTATCTTCTTCTCATCCTTAAGAAGAACACGTACAAGGCTCTCGTAGGTTTCCTTGAAAAATTCAGTATTATCATCATTAACCGCAAACTCCGTAAGAACGAAATCGGGCTTTTCAGTAAGGACATGCTGCCTTACTCTTGATACACCAAACTGGGAGGTTGTTCCGCCGATGCCTGCATTTATAAGTCTTACATTACTCTGGGGAAATTTCTTAACCCACCATGCGTGCACTAAAGACGCATAGCAAAGCTCCTGCTTTGATGAAAGGGAGCCCTGGGTGATTGATCCTCCAAGGAATAAAGTAGAAACAGGCTCGCCGCGGCGAGCCTTTTTCATTACGTTTTTGATCCTTGTAAAATTCCCCCTGTTGATTAAACCCTTTTCGGGATGAATTTCATACATGGCTTTCTCCTATCTGATTCCAATCTCAGTATCAGATTCTGTTACGAGACTGTTCTCCTTGATGTAATCAATGATGTCATCAAGCTCACAGAATGCAAGTCCTACTACGCTGTCTGCTGCTCCATAGTAAAGAGCGATACGTCCTGTCTCAGGATCATGGATGGTAGCACAGGGGAAGCAAACGTTGGGAACGAAGCCTCTCTCCTCATAGGGCTTCTCAGGTGTGAGAAGATATGTCTGGCAACGATACTTGATCTTTGAAGGATGATCGATATCAAGGATCATTCCGCCGATCGAATATACGAAACCGTTACAGGTTGAGCTTACACCGTGATAGAAGCAGAGCCATCCTTCCGATGTCTCAATAGGTGCAGCACCTCCGCCAACCTTAACTGACTCCCACCAGTTTCCGCCGGGGCTCATTAAGTGACGATGCTTGCCCCAGTAGATCATATCAGGCGATTCACTTAAGAATACATCACCGAAGGGTGTGTGGCCTGAATCTGAAGGACGTGAGAACATAACGAAGTTGCCGTTTATCTTTCTGGGGAAGAGAACTGCATTCCTGTTGAAGGGAATGAAGGGATTCTCGATCCTTACGAACTTCTTAAAGTCTGTGGTCTTGGCAATTCCGATGGAAGCTCCGTAGAAATCTCCGCACCAGATGATATAGTAGGTATCATCTACTTTAACAAGTCTGGGATCATATGCGTATCTGGGCATATAGGGCTCACCCTGCTCATTAACGAACTGAACCTTCTCATGCTCGATATCCCAGTGGATGGCATCCTTACTGTGTCCAAGATAAACATAGGGGATACCGTTGGTCTGCTCGCCTCTGAATACTCCGATGAACTCATCTCCATAGGGCATTACTGCACTGTTGAAGATCCTGGCAACACCGGGAATGGGATTTCTGTCAACGATAGGGTTTGCATCATATCTCCAGATGGGAGCTCCCGTTAAATTAGCGGGCTTTTCCTGCCAGGGTACATTGGGTACCGGAGGAGCGATCATTTTATACTTCATTGTAGTAGTCTCCTTTTACTGATATATTTATGACACCTGTGTCACTTATTTATTAAGGTACTCGAGATTCTTCTTAATAAGCTCGCATCTCTGTTCTACGCACTTAACAGATCTTAAGGGATCCGAAGGAGTGTTAAATACATAATCTATGAGCTTATCAACTGTAGTGGTGGCAACGTGCATTCTGGTATCAGATGAAGCATAGTAAATAAATACTTCGTTCTTCTCATTAACTATTGCACCATTGGTAAATACTACGTTCGATACATCTCCGACTCTTTCGCCGTTCCTGGGTCCAATGAGCATTCCGGAAGGCTCTGCTATAACCTTGGAAGGATCATTTAAATCCGTAGCAAATGCGTAGATAACGTATCTTAAGCCTGCAGCCGTGTTACGAACACCGTGTGCGATGTGGATCCAGCCTTTTTCAGTCTTAATGGGAGGAGCACCTGCACCGTTCTTAGCCTCTGTGATTGTGTGATACTTACGAAGGGAGGTCATCTTCTCTTCATCTATAACTGCATGTGTAATGTCATCACAAAGTCCGAAGCCAACTCCGCCGCCTGAACCTGTCTCAATGAAATCATCCATAGGACGTGTATAGAAAGCATACTTGCCGTTAACAAACTCAGGATGAAGCACAACATTTCTCTGCTGGGGAGATCTGAGTGTTACAAGATTGGGAAGTCTCTCCCAGGTCTTAAGATCCTTGGTCCTTACGATTCCTGCTGCTGCAACTGCTGCTGAAAGATCATTAACTGATGTATCCTTACTCTCGGAGCAGAAGACACCGTAGATGTAGCCATCCTCATGCTGAGTAAGTCTCATATCATATACGTTGGTCTCCTCAGGGCAGGTATCCTCAAGAAGAATGGGGTAATCCCAGAACTTGAAGTTATCAATACCGTTGGGAGATTCAGCAACTCCGAAGAAGGACTTTCTGTCATCTCCTTCTATCCTGGCAACAAGGTAATACTTGCCGTTAAGATAGATGGCACCTGAATTCATCACTGCGTTAACGCCGAGTCTCTTCATCATATAGGGATTCGTCTCGGGATTAACATCATACATCCACATGGGAGGGATATGCTCCCTTGTTAAAACCGGATTGACATATCTGTCATAAATTCCGTTATAAAATTTATCATCAACAGCATTCTTTCTGTTGATCAGCTGCTCATATTCAGCAACTATCTCTTTATAACTTCTGGCCATTATTCTATACCTCTCTTAATAACCTCGAAGCACATCCTACCGTTATGGTAAGGGCACTTCCAGGGCTCTACTATCGGTCTTCCCTCAAATGGTGTTCCGTTGGGTCTTACCTCCCAGAACCATTCAGAACCGTTTCGTTTGTCAAATACATTGTTCTTGATAAACTCCCACTCACTGTGAGCCGCCTCAAGGTACTCTGTCTTTGACTTATCCTTCATATATCCGTTAAGGAAGCCTACAACTGTTTCAGCCTGCACCCACCAGATCCTGTGATCATTGACAACACCCTTCTCGCACTCGTTTGCAAGGGAATGTCCATCGAAGGCTACCTTATAGATCTGTGCCGTAAGGTCCTTGGTAATGGGTGTAATGAGCTTCTCATATCTTGATTCGCCCACAACCTCAACTGTTCTGTCCATAAGCCATGCTGTCTCGATGTCATGACCATAGGAATGAAGGTCTATTATTGAATTGTAATGAGCATCAAAGAACACTTCCTGTCTGTGAAGAGCAGGGTTATATATCTTCTCCTCGAAGACATCCATTATCCATGTAAGACGCTTCTTAACCTCGGGTAACTTCGATACCCTGTAAAGCTCAGTATATGCCTCAAGCACATGAAGGAGTGTGTTCATGGTCTTATCTGCCATAACTCCGTTCTCAGAGAGCTTGTCATTGTCGATGAGGTGGAATTTCTCATCAAAAGCCTCAAGATATCCTTCGGAATCCATACACTTTGACTCAATAAGATAGAAAAGATCCTGAGCATGTCTAAGTGCACTTTCATCACCTGATGCCTCATAGTATGAGGAAAGGGCATATATTGCAAAGGCCTGATTGTAGGTGTGCTTTATAGATTCCTCAACCTCGCCGTTATACTTCATTGACCAGAAGATACCGCCATTTTCTTTATCAAGGCAGTAATCGGTCATGAACGCATAAGCGTGCTTCGCCTCATCAAGAAGGCTCTCGTCCTTAAGAAGTGTATAAGCATTTGAAAAGAACCACAGGATTCTGCTGTTTAATATACAGCCCTTAACTGCCTTCTTATCAAGCTTAAGGTCATAGTCCATATAACCGTAATATCCGCCGAATTCATCATCACGCAGTCCCTTCCAGAACGGGATGATGTCGTTCGTAAGATGATTTTTGATTTCCTCGATAAACATATGCGCTCCTATCCCTTAACAGCTCCGGATGTAAGACCTGAATAGATCTGATCCTGGCAAAGAATAAATACGATAAGCACAGGAAGCAGTGAAATAAGAACGCCCGCACATATAAGGTTATACTTGGAACCTAACGGTCCTACGAAGGTATAAAGAGATGTTGCGATGGTTCCGTACTTCGTCTTGTCCTGAAGATAAAGGTTAGCTGAGTAGTACTCGTTCCAGGTTCCAACACCCTTAAGGATACAAGCCGTAAGGATTGCAGGCTTAAGAAGAGGAAGAAGGATACGATAGAAGATCGTAAAGTAATTAGCTCCGTCAACGATAGCCGATTCATCAAGAGAAATACTTATGTTCTCGAAGAACTGGATGTAAATATAGATTGAAATAACATCAGTTCCGCACATCATAACGATGTATCCGGGAAGTGAGTTGATGAAGTGCAGTGTGTACATGATCTCATATAATGCAACCTGCATGGCAACTCCGGGAAGTAAAGAAGCAAAAAGGAATGCGCTTCTGATTAATCCGTTTCCGGGGAACTTGAATCTGTTAAGTACGTAAGCAAGCTGTGTACCGATAAGTGTTGATGCAATAAGAACACATACCATTACGATGAAAGAGTTAATGAATGCTCTTCCCATATTAGCCTTCTGGAAGGCTGTTACGAAGTTGCTGAAGTTAAGCCAGCTCTCGGGAAGCACCATTACGTTAGTGCTCTGATACTCAACATCTGTCTTAAATGCCGTGATAACACAGGACACGATAGGCAGAAGAGCTACGAATGAGAAAAATACAAGTGAAAAGTATTTAAGTATGGTAAGTAAAACTGATCCGATTTTCTTAAGTGTTAACATGATTACTTACCTGCCTTTCTAGCTGCTATCTTAGCGAGCTTCTTTTCTCTCTTTATTGCTGCATTAAGATCTTCATCCTCGGCATTCTTAAATACATACTTGAAGAATACCTTCTGCAATATAGTCGCTATGATGATGATGATCAAAAGCACGATAGCCATTGCCGATGCAAGACCAACCTTCTGCTGGGTATGGGCTATCTCATGCATGACAACGAAATAAGTACCGGTTCCGTTTGCACCATCGGTGATAACGTAAGGAGGCTCGAATGCTGAGAGGGAACCTGTGATTGAAAGGATAACGTTAAGAGTGATGATGGTCTTGATACTCGGCATGATTATATATTTGAACTGCTGGAAACGGTTGGCACCATCAAGCATTGCTGCCTCATAGAGCTCTGAATCAACCGACATGATAGCTCCGATGAAGAGAACCATGTTCTGTCCAAAGTAACGCCATACAGACGTTGCAACAAGGGAAACGTTGTTGATGCTCTGATCACGTAACCAGTAAGGCAAATTGTCTAACTCAAATCCGCACCACTGAAGCACTGTATCGAATACGAAGCCTCTGGTGTAGAAGAACTTAAAGATAAATCCAATGGCAATACCATTGATGAGGTAAGGGAAGAACATGAAAGCCTTGAAGAACTTAGCGCCCCTAACCTTGAAGCTCAGAACTGTTGCAAGATAAAGTGCAAGTACCAGCTGAACTATTGAACCACCCATGTAGTAGAACGAAAGTTTCAATGCCTTAAAACAGTCGTCACGGGTAAATACCTTGATATAATTCTTGAGACCCACGAACTTTCGTGCGCCAACGTATTTCATATCATAAAAACTGAATCCAAACATCTCTGCAAAAGGAAGATATGTAAATACTATTAACAATATAAGCGGAAGTACCATGAATGCCAGCATTACAAAGACTTTCTGACCATCTCTGCTCCTGGCCCACTCTCCCAGGGTCCTTTTTTCCTTCATCAAGAAATACCTCCTTCGCGTATATTTTCTGATAAATAGAGCCGAGGAGTACATGCCTCCCCGGCCCTTATTAATTTCTGATAATTCAGGAATTAAGTTTATATCTTAGTAAAGAACCTCGATACCTAACTCTTCCTGAGCTGCCTGCCACTTAGAGTTCCAGTCAGCCATGATGTCATCGAATGTCTCAGAACCAGTAGCACCGGCTTCAACGATTCTCTGAACCTTATCATTACCACCAGCGTTGATTGAAAGCTCTGACTCAGCGTTCATCTCGTTGAGGTAGTCTTCCTCACCTGCTAAAGCGGGCTGATCTGTAAGAACTTCACATCCGTCGAATGCAGAGTACATATCAGGATTCTGGCCACCCTTAACAACTGTGTAACCACCCTCGTTGTAGCACCAGCCAGACTCCTCTGTCATCCACTTAATGAAGATCATAGAAGCGAGCTTGTTCTCGTCTGAAGAGTTAACGTTGATACCATAGCAGTAGTCGCCACCTGCAAGTACGTACTGTGTTCCGTCAACAGTCATAGGGAAAGGCATATATCCGATATCCTCAGGCTGATCTCCAGCTTCCTGCATCTGTGAGTAAGCCCAAGAACCAAGAACCATAGTAGCGATCTCGCCACGGTTCATCATACCCTTACAACCTTCCCAGTCAGTTGTTGTGTAGTCGTCTTCGATAAGTCCGTTAGCACAAGCCTCGTAAAGGATTCTGTAAAGGTTATAAGCACCAGTGTTGTCACCGGGATCTGAGAAAGGCTCAGCTGTGTGAACGATCTTCTGGTTCATGTATGTGTCATCACCATTTGATACGCATCCAACGTAAGCATCCCAAGCACCCATTGTCCAACCAGCTGCGTAGTTAGTGTAAAGGGGAATAGCGTCTGTATTGTCCTTAACTAACTGAAGGTCTGCAAGGAACTCATCAGGAGTTGTAGGCATCTCTGTGATACCAGCTTCCTCGAAGATTCTCTTGTTGTAAAGAACACCCTGTGCTCCTGCCATGTAAGGAATACCATAGCTTAAACCATCTGACTCCCACTGATCTGCGAAGTTAAGTGTCTGTGAAAGGTTTTCCTTTGTATCAAGGGGCATGAAGTATGTTGAAAGGTCTGACTTATCAACTGCAGGGATGAACATGATGTCGCCCCAGTCACCTGTTGAAAGACGAAGGAGAGCGTCCTCAGCATAATCTGTAACTGCCTCTGCCTCAACTGTGATGTTAGGATACTCCTCATTGAAAGCAGCGATCATAGCATCAATTGTTCCGTCCTCAGCACGGTCTGTCTTGTGGTGTAACCACTTGATTGTTGCTGTAAGGTCTGTGTTCTCACCAAGAACTACTGTAGAGTAAGAAATCTCACCTGTAGCCTCTGTGTCAGCAGCTGCTTCT
>R20__coassemble_27_pt1 | contig 112433 bp, 95 predicted proteins | sample R20__metabat2_low_PE_052 | metagenome-assembled genome bin R20 | reverse complement strand
CCGTCATGCTGCGCCATGCTCTACCATGCTGCGCCATGTCCGTCATGCTGCGCCAGGTTCTGTCACTCTGCGCCATGTCCGTCATGCTGCGCCATGCTCTACCATGCTGCGCCATGTCCGTCATGCTGCGCCATGCTCTGCCATGCTGCGCCAGGTCCGTCATGCTGCGCCATGTCCGCCATACTGCGCCAGGCTCTGCCACTCTGTGCCACGCTGCGCCAGGTTCTCCACGCTGCGCCATGTCCGCCACGCTGCGCCATGCTCTCCTGCTACGCTAAGCTGTTTGCGCTTGCTTCAAGGACGTATTGCTTTGTCCTTATGCACGTATAATACTATAGCGAGTGTTGCAAAAGTGTTGCAGATAAGAATTAAAAACCTGAAGTTTTATAAGTAGGTTTTTGATCCAGACAACTTATAAAATTGATGGACCGAAGAAAATATAAGCAGTTTTTATAAGCTCCAAACTTATAAGAAATTGATAAGAGAGAATTTATACGACAATTTTGGAACCAAAGTGAGTGTTTTATGGTTATAAAAATAAAGAATTCGAGAAATTATAGGACTAGGTTGCATTTATGATACTTATAAAATAGAAAATCCTAAGAAGTTATAAGAAACGCACGGAAGAATTCGACTTGTAACAACAGTGAACCACCAATTTTACAAGTTAAGAGAAGTCTTCATATGCCTGCCTGGCGATATTGCATATCAAAAAGGACCGGCATCAAAAAAGCCCCGAAAGTAATAACTTCCGGAGCCCTTTGAGATGGACATTATAAAATTGACACTGTATATACATTCAATCAGTCTTCGTCCTTGAAATCCTCTCCTGCTTCCTTGTCCTTAATCTCTTTTAATGCATCAGGATTATAGTTCTCTATGATCTTAAGCATATTGGACTTCCTTAGCATGATTGGAAGAATGATAAGGTAAGGCAAAACCCCTAAAAAATTGATCGCGCCATAGGTCATTCCCTCTGTCATCGTATCGATGGTTTCTGCGCCGGCTTCATAGAAGAAGCCACCCCCGTCAAAGGCAAGTATGGCAAAATCATTAAAGGCATGAATGAAAATTATTGCCCAGATGTTCTGATTCTTAAGGTAGATCACTACAAAGGCCATTCCCATAAATGAAACCAAAAAAGCCTGAACAAGTGCAGACATCGGATTGGTCATAAAGGCGTTAATAAGATGCACCGACCCAAACAGTACTCCTGATAAAACTATTGCAAGTCTTGTTCTCCAAACTGAGGTAGCCATTGAAGAAGCAAGGGTTTCGGCAATAACGCCACGGAAAGTGAATTCCTCCGCAACACCGACCAGTATCATGAAAAGAATGAAACAGATGATATAAAACGTCGGCTTGAGGATATATTCTGTTCCGCCAAGGCCACTGGCATCTATTATCTTCTTAATATCTTCGCTCATCTGCGGGCCTAAAACTCCCAAAGCGCCGATGAACAGCATAAATATGCCTATAATGATAAAGTAAAGGCCTGAGATAAGTCCTTTCCCGAAGTTCTTCCCGTTTGCCTTTTTAAGCACATAAGTATGCCCTGATACTACAAGCATTACGATTGCATATGTTGCAAGAATAACTTCGTTTAAAAGGTTTCCTTCATAGGCATCCGAAAAATTCGGAAGTGACGATATAAATGATGCTGCAACAAGCACCAGTATAAATAATGCCGCTACTATAATTGAAAATATAACCGGATGCTTAGCTGATAATTTTTTCATAATTTTCTCCAATTGATTATTTAGCATTCTGAAGTTCAAGAATATCGTTAAGGACTTCATCCATAGACTTTCTGAAGCTGTTGATCATCTGAACATTCTTCTCACTTAATGAAGATGCCTCAGAGGTGCTTGCACTTATCTCCTCACTGGTAGCCGATAATGTGTTTACACTGTCAACTATTTCGGCATTTGATCTTGCAAGAGTATTTATCTGCTTATCGATCTCGCCTACAGATGCTGTAAGTTCAGAAAGCTTCTCTTCGATCTTACGGAACTTGTCATTTGCATTCTCCGCATACTCGGTCTCGCGGTCAGCAGAAACTGTATTTATCTCAACGCAGTCATTAACCTTATCTGCATTAGCAGCAAGCTTCTCGATTATACCCGTGATATTCTCAGTCTCTCTCTTTGTCTGCTCGGCAAGGTTCCTGATTTCATCTGCAACAACCGCAAAGCCCTTTCCTGCCTCGCCTGCACGAGCTGCCTCGATTGAAGCATTAAGTGCAAGGAGATTGGTCTTGCTTGAAATAGAAAGGATAATGCTTGTGATGCCACGTACATCCTCTGTATTTTCCTTAAGAGCCTCGGCAGCAACCTTCATCTCATCGCTTGCCTTCTTTGCTCTTTCAACTTCGTCAAAGAGAGAAGACATAACCTTGATACCTTCAGTGAGGGCATCCTTGGTCTCTGCATTGATTGAAACAACATTTCCGGCATTCTCTCCGGTGCTTTCAATAACATCCTGAATATCGCTGGTCATCATGGTCTGTGAGCCTATTGTCTCAGCAGTATCTGACACACCGATAAGGATATTCTGCATTGACTCTTCCATGCATGTGGTTGACTCTGAAATGGCATCTAATGACTCACTCATTGATGCTGCCCTCTCAGCTACATTCTGAGCAACCTGACCTATCTTGTTTGCCACAAGAACATTCTTATCTAAAGCATCTGTAACCTCTTCTATTGATTCATCAAAGAAACGGCTGAGAAGATAAATTCCATTGAGAACTACAACAAGTATGAGAACTGTGATTATGATCTCTGTCATCACATTTTCCATAGCAGATGTAACATCCTCTGCTGCTACCATAGTCTCTATAACTCTTATAAGGTTAGCCAGTCCGAAAACAATAGCTCCGATCCTTAATGAAATCCTGTCAAGTGAAAATACGAAAACAATTAGGAAAGGAACCAAATATGGATAGGTTGAATTCGAGCTGCTCATCGTTACCATTAAAAGATAAGTAATTGAGAACGAAACTGCCACAAATCTTATATATTTCTCCGGATCACCTGATGCAAATTTCACAATAGTAGATGAAACAAAACAGATAAGTAAAAGCACTAACGGAACAATACTTCTCATGGGAGCAAGGTCAGATAGTTTAAGCTGTGACATAAGGCCCACAAAGCCAAATACAGTTGTTACGATGTGTACAATAAAAAGCACACTCGCCGTACGGTTTAAATGCTGTTCTTTCATTTGGAATCTCTCCTTTTAATTATTTAATAAGCTTCTTTGCAGCATCTGCAATGGAGCTTGCTTCTTCCTTGGTAACTTCCTTGGAAACTGCTTCGGCAGCACCCTTAAGGTCAATCTTGCCATCCTTTGTAGCAGCCTTGGCTACCTTGCTGACATCAACGGCCTTGGTAACCTCCTTTGCAACATCTCCTAATTTTTCTTTGTCGATCTTTAATTCCATGACTTTTTCCTTTCTGTAAAAATATTTATGATGTGAATGTAAAAATATCTTTCACAAAGCAAATCCTGGTACTATTTTACCAAATATCAGCGTATTTTACCATCATTCTTCTCTTCAATTGCCTTAATCGCATGGTAAGCAAATTCACAAAAGGGAACCTCGACGTTATGCTCCCTTGCAAGGCGAATTAATGTTCCGGCAAACATATCGACCTCCGTATGCCTTTTAGCATCGAGATCCTGTAATGTTGAGAAGCGTGCATCAGGTGCACAGACACCTCTCCAATCAGCTTGTTTTTCAAGTGCTATGCCCTCAGCCTTAGCGACCTTACACACCTCTTCAAACATCCTGTCCCTTATGAGCCCCACATGTTCGCTGTCATAGTAAGCACCAAAGCCCACGTCTAAAATCGCCTGAGGCAGGTTATATATTATGTTCATTGAATACTTGGACCACTGGTCAAGAAGAATATCATCCATATGAAAGACCTTAAGTTCAGCCCTCTTCATAAGGTCGATAAAGGCCTGCTCTCTTTCCGATATCTCAGGCATCCCCTTCTCTCCCACCATCACTCCGATGGTGGTCTCCGGTACGAAATGTATTTTCCCTTTCCGACGCTCCGAAGAGATTCTCATAACGGAATAAAGCATATGCTCCATTCCTATCCTCTCACCTATGATTTCCTCTGAGTCTATGCCGTTTAAGAGACTAATTACGGTAGTCTTCTCATCCACTACCTTCTCTATCATATCAAGGGAAGAAAGAAGCCCTTCGTACTTGGTGCACACAAGAAGGAGGTCTGCTCCCTTAGCCTCAGTAGGTGTTTTAACTTGAGGGCGATAGACCTTGTCATTTATATTTATCCCATCACTTTTAAGTTTCAAGTATCTTTCACCTTCCGCCACCACGCAGAAAGATATGTCCTTAAGCTTCTCAAAGCCGTATATAAAATATGCTCCCACTGCTCCCGCACCGATAAGTGCTACATTCTTAAATTCCATTGCATTTCTCCTTTATAAATATACGAGTGCCAAATCCCATTAAGTTTTGGTCTTTGACACCTACATTGTATCATATTATCAGATTTTATCAGATTAGTGCTTTAGGCATAGAACAAGAAATCCGAATTGTGATATTATAGAAGGGACGATGCCAAATACCCGTCAGAATATCAAATCCTAAATACTAAATAAGATAATCGGAGAACAAAAATGAAGAACATTGTTGAAATTTTCACTGGAAACATGAATGCTTACGAAGCAAAGACCAAGTATAAAACCTGGCAGCTTGCGATTCTTGCAATGCTGGCCGGTGCCTTCATTGCAATAGGCGGTTCAAGCTCATCAGCTGCCACCTTCGCGATTGAAAATCCCGGTCTTGCCAAATGCCTTGCGGGCTGCATCTTCCCCGTGGGACTTATGCTCGTGGTCTTTATGGGTGCTGAACTCTTTACCGGAGACTGCCTCATGATCGCGGGAGTTGCCAACAAAAGAATATCTGCCGCAAATATGATCCGCGTACTTGTTACGGTTTTTATTTTTAACCTTGTTGGCTCACTTATCGTTGTATTTGTATGCTACGGTGCAGGCTTACTTGACCTTGGCGGCAAAGCTCTGGCAGCCTCAGCGATCAAGACAGCATACTCAAAGATGAACTTAAGCTTCCTGAAGGCCTTCTGTTCCGGAATCATGTGTAACATTCTCGTATGCTTTGCAGTTCTTTTAGCAGGTGCTGCCCAGAATGCCATCGGAAAGATATTCGCCATCTTCTTCCCTATTTGGGCTTTCGTCATTGCAGGCTATGAGCACTGTGTTGCTAATATGTATTACATTCCCATGGGCCTTCTTGCAAAATCCAATTCAGCCTATGCCGAGGCAGCGATCAATGCCGGAATGAGTGCAGATCAGATAAATTCAATGACCTTAGGCGGTTTCTTCATTAATAACCTTATTCCCGTCACATTGGGAAATATAGTAGGCGGAATGATATTCGTAGCACTTCCCCTTTACTATGTTAATAAGACAAAGATAAAAGAAGCGGAAAGCAAATAAGCTTTCCGCCTTTTTTACGTTATTCCTTCTATGCTTCTTCGCGAAGCTTTCCGTCCTTAAGCACCAGGATCCTGTTGCTTATACTCCTTGCAAATTCAAGTTCATGGGTAACTATGAGCATCGTAATATCAGATTCGGAAAGTTTCCTTATAACATCTTCCACTTCCCCGACCATCTCGGGATCTAAAGCACTTGTAGGCTCATCCATAAGTATTATCTCAGGATCCATGGCAAGGGTCCTTAATATTGCTATCCTCTGCTTCTGCCCGCCTGAAAGTTCTCTTGGAAATGCATTTTCCTTATTTTCAAGCCCAACACTTTTAAGAAGTGACCTTGCCTTTATATAAGCATCAGCCTTTGACATTTTTTTAAGGTCCACAGGCGCTGCGATAATATTCTCAATCACAGTCAAATTCTCAAAGAGATTAAAACTCTGAAAGACCATTCCCATTTTCTGCCTTATATGGCTTACATTTGCATGAGGGGCTGTTATCTCATCCGAAAGAACAGTTATCTTCCCGGAAGAGGGCTTTTCAAGCATATTTATGCATCTTAAAAGGGTGGATTTCCCGGATCCCGAGGGACCGGTTATTGCGCAGACATCTCCCCTCATGATCCTGGCATTCACATCCAAAAGCGGGGTCACGTCATGAAATTCCTTTTTTAGGTGCTCTATATTTATCACACACTCGTTCATTCTTTATTTTCCCCCTCTGTCTTACGAAATCGCTTATCTCTTTTATATACAGGGTCCCTCACAAGCTCTATCCTTCCCATTATTACCTTTATCAGCCAGGCAAAGACATAATAAATAACAGCCGTTGCTATAAGTGGAAAGAAAGCATCATAGGTGCGAGATCTAACTAAATCTCCCATTTTCGTAAGATCCTGTATTGAGATGAAGCCAACAACTGCAGTTCCCTTAAGAAGATTTACAAGCTGCCCCTTTATTAGAGGAAGCGCCCTCAAAAGAGCCTGTGGAAGAATAAATCTAAAGAAGGCCCTATCCTTCGAATATCCAAGGGCAAGGGCAGCCTCTGTCTGTCCTATATCAATACTTTTTACGCAGTTATAATATATTTCCGAAGCACCGGATGCGAAATTAAGGGAGAATGCTATAACCGCAACGAAAAACGGCGGTATGGCAACATTCCCGAATATAAGGTAATAAAAGATCATAAGAAGCACCACCATCGGAGTGCCTGCCATAATGGAATTAAATGCCAGGATAAGTTTACTTAATACTCTGCTTTTCCCCACTCTTATCTGATAGAACAAAAGTCCCAGAAAAATACCGATAGTACCTGATAAAAGGGTTAAAAGAACAGTTGTTATTAATCCTTTGAGTATAAGTTTCCAGCGGCTTTCGGTTATAAAGGTCTTCTTAAAGCTCCTTACGGTCCTCTCAAAGAAGTTAAGGTCCTCATTTTCACTTTCAGAAACAGTTGTAAAGGAGGCTGCCGTCTCAGTACGCATAAGGATAGTGTACATGGGCCGGGATGTAGCTTCGGAGAAATTAACCGTCTCCTTTCTTTCATCTGTCATCATAAGGCAGTTAGCCCCAAGGTCGCATTTTCCCGATACCACCGAAGGGAGAAGTCCGTTCATATCGGTTATGACGAATGAAAGACCGTAGCCGTACTCTTCGGCAAAGGAAGCAAGAATGGAAACCTCATAGCCTGAAAAACCATCATCCTGAACGTATATAAAAGGAGGCGAGGTTGCCGCCGTTGCTATCTTTAACGTTCCCTTAGGACCTTCAGTGGGAATAGAAACGCTTGCCTTATCCCCTTGAGTAAACCAGTAATACTTCAACGTTTCAAGTTCGCCGCTTTCGGAAATAGTATTAATATACTCATCTATTTCTCCCCTAAGTTCGTCGCCATGTGAATCCTTGGCAAATACATAGCCAATCTCACCGCAGGGCACGGAAAGTTCAGGCACCAGTGTCAGGTCTTCGTATTCCTCAGCTATCGCACTGTACTGCTCTGCGATGACCAGGGCATAGTCTGTCTTTTTCTGGGTAAGAGCAAGACATTCATCTGCCATTGAAGCGTAGTAACAGATCTCAGGATCCCCGACTAAACCGATAAGGACGGTATCCTGAATGGACCCGTCCTTAACTGCTCCTTTAAGACCCTTAAGGTCTTCAAAACTCACACTCTCCTTAGCATTTCCCGCTTCAGAAGCTTCGGAAAAGGCCAAAACACCTACACTTACTAAAAGACTAAATGCAAGGAAAAGCGTAAGAAAATATTTAAATGTCTTTTTAAAAAACTCAATTTTAATAAAAGGCACCAAAGTACTCCTACATAAGTCATTCAAACTGCTTGGCAACAAGCTTTAAGTTGTCCCTAATGGGAAGATGCTGAGGGCAGATCTTCTCGCACTTGCCACATTCTATGCAGGATGAAGCCTTGCCGAAATTCTCGGTCAGGCGCTCATAATATTCACCCTGGGGTGTGAAGCCCTTTCCTGCGTATTCCTGAAGTTCTGCATTATAAAGAGAGAAATACTTGGGAATGGGTATCCTCTTAGGACAGCCGTCAACGCAGTAAGAGCATCCCGTGCAGGGGATTGCGATATTACTGTTTATTATATCAGCGGCCTTTTTAACAAGTGCCATCTCCTCATCATTAAGGGGCTTGAATTCCTTCATATATGAGGTGTTATCCTTCATCATCTCCATATTGCCCATGCCGGAAAGTACCATCTTTACATTTTCATGGGAAGCGGCAAACCTTATAGCCCAGGAAGGAACAGACATATTAGGATCATAATCCTTAAAGAGCTTAGTTACTCCCTCAGGAACGTTTGCAAGGGTTCCGCCCTTAACAGGCTCCATTACGATTACAGGCTTATTGTGCTTGCAGCATACCTCGTAGCACTTGCCTGACTGGATAGCCTCAGAATCCCAGTCAAGGTAGTTAAGCTGAAGCTGCACGAACTCTACCTCAGGATGCTCTGTAAGCACTCTGTCAAGGAGGTCAGCACTGTCATGGAATGAAAAGCCCATATGCTTAACAAGTCCCTGCTCCTTTTTCTTAGAAAGCCACTCAAAGGACTTAAACTTCGTATATTTCTTATAATGATCCTCTCCAACATCATGGATCAGGTAATAATCAAAGAAGCCAGCCCCTGTCTTTCTAAGCTGCTCGTTAAACATATCATCCATGCCCTCTTCTGAATTAAAGAAGCCTGCATGAAGCTTGGTTGCTAAAGTGAAACTGTCTCTGGGATACCTTGAAACCAGTGCCTCGTAGGCTGCGCTTTCTGAATTAAAGCCGCAGTACATCCAGGCTGTATCAAAGTAGGTAAAGCCCTGCTCAATAAAGTAATCCACCAGTTTCTTTGTCATCTCGATGTCAACTGACTCAAAGTCCTCAGGGTCAACCTGGGGAAGTCTCATCATACCAAAACCGAGTTTTTTAGTGTTTTCTCCGAAAATATTCTCCATTTTTCTTCTCAATCCTTTCTCTGTTAATTCCATTACCTATAATTATCAGGGAATTCGGCCCTGTTGCCCGCTCAATAAAGGTTATCTCATTCCTGGTCGCATTTATCTCGAGGCTTCTTCCCTCGGAATGAACGAAGCCCTTTATCCTCATGATATGCCCACATTCCTCATCGGCAAATATATCGTTAATTAAAGCCTTAAGGTCATCTACGTCCTCCGGGATCTCCAAAAAGGAAACCGCTGAAAAATCCGATGTGTTTCCCGCTGTCATCTTCTCATAGGAAGCAATATGGTATCCACAGGATGCAAGTTTACATAAGTCAGAATCCTCCAGTTCATCAAAGTCCTTGGAAAGATAGACAGGATCAAAGGCTTTACACTTAATTTCAGAAGCCTTCTCGCTTAAGTAAGTCTTAGCATATTCAACATCTTCCGGTTTACATAACTGTGTTCTACTAAATACCACGCACCCTGCTGATGCGGCCTGGGAAGCAAGTATATAATCCGCCTCTTTAGGAAGGTCCTTTTCTATCATGGGATTAACAACAGTTATGACGTTTCCTATCTCATACCACTTATCTAAGGGCTCATCACGCACCGTGTCGAAAAATATATCCATATCAAAGACACCTGAGGGCTCAACGATCACCCTGTCATAGCCGCTCATGGCCATTGATATAAGCTTCGTCCTAAAACGCCTTTGAAGGCAGTCAATCCCGCAGGAGGCATCAACCATTTCAAGTTCACACTTAGGCCCCCTTAGCGAATTAAGGAGCATCATGTCTATATTTACCGCGCCGCAGTCATACTCAAGTATGCCTACACGCAGGCCCTTGGACATAAAATAACGCGCGTATTTTATTAAAAAAGTGGTCTTTCCGGCTCCTAAAAAGCCGGTAATAAGGTCTATTGGTATCATTTATTCAACTGCCATCTTCGGGATAAATACCCTGCTGTTCTCCTCATGGTTAGCGTTCTTATATGCTTCCTCTGCTTCCCGTGCGAACATCCACTGGGAGTTAATGCTTTCTGTAAGTATATTCTCTGCTTTCTTTATATCCTTAACCCTTAAATAATTACCGTCCTTCTGAAGTTCGTGGGCCTTTTCGTTATCCGCAAGCTGTGTCTTAAGGATATGGTCAAGCTTCTTTCTTAATTTAGGCGAATTAACAGGGAAAAGTATCTCAACCCTTCGCTCTAAGTTACGGGGCATCCAGTCGGCTGAAGCACAGTAATATTCCTCATTTCCTCCGTTTTCGAAATAGAATATCCTTGCATGTTCAAGGAAGTTACCAACTATTGACCTAACCGAAATATTGCCTTTTATCTCAGGTGTATCCAGCTTTATGCAGCAGATTCCCCTTACTATAAGCTCTATCTTTACCCCTGCGGATGCTGCCTCATAGAGGGCTGCTATTATATCAGGATCGCAGACTGCATTCATCTTTGCGATTATGTGGGCCTTCTCGCCGTTTAAGGCATGATCTCTTTCCCTTCCTATGAGAGAAAGGAATCTGTCCTTAAGCCATAAGGGAGCAAGGGATAATGCGTTCCAGTTAAGAGGCTCCGAATAGCCTGAAAGCATATTAAATACCGCCGTTGCATCCTCACCTATTGCCTCATCCACCGTAAGGAGTCCCACATCGGTGTAGAGTTTAGCTGTTGAATCGTTGTAGTTACCTGTTCCCAAATGAACATAACGCCTGATACCATCAGCTTCTCTTCTAACAACAAGTGTTATTTTACTATGGGTCTTAAGTCCTACAAGGCCGTAAATTACGTGACATCCGGCCTTTTCAAGGCGGCGTGCCCAAATTATATTATTCTCCTCATCAAAACGTGCCTTAAGCTCAACTAAAACAGTTACCTGCTTGCCGTTTTCGGCAGCCCGGGCAAGAGCAGCTATTATTGGAGAATTACCCGAAACCCTGTAAAGGGTCTGCTTGATGGCAAGAACCTCAGGATCAACTGATGCGCTCTCAACGAAGGAAACAACCGGATCAAAGGTTTCATAGGGGTGGAATAAAAGTATATCCTCCTTGGATATCTCCTCGAAAATATCACAGCCCTTGGGAAGTGAAATATTCCCCTGTGGAGAACCGTATCCTCTCTCTTTAAGCTCATCAAAGCCCGAAAGGGAATATGCCTTCATAAGGAAGGTAAGGTCTAAGGGACCTGGTATCTCAAATAATGAATTATCCTCAATAAGAAGCTCAGAGGCTATCTTTTTCTTAAGACGGGGATCCATGCCCTTTTCTATTTCAAGTCTTATGGCTTTTCCCCACTGTCTCATCCTTACCTGGCGCTCGATCTCCTTCAAAAGATCCTCTGCCTCGTCCTCGTCTATTGACATGTCCGCATTACGCATTACCCTAAATGGATGGGCGCAGACTATGTCGTAATTAAGGAAAAGCTTATCCATGTTGCGCTCTATTATCTCTTCAAGGAGGATCACTCTCTTTTTGCCTTCAGGGGATGAGGGAAGTTCAACTATCCTCTTAAGTCCCGAAGGTACCTGAACAGTTGCAAACTCAGTTTCCTTGGAATCCGAGTTCTTCTTGGTAACCAGGGCGCCTATATTAAGGGACTTATTCCTTATAAGAGGGAAGGGGCGTGAAGAATCAACCGCCATTGGCGTAAGCACGGGATAAACCTCCTTCATAAAGAAGCCATCAACATATTCCTTATCCCGTTCCTCCAGTTCCTCATGACCGTTTAGTATGATGAGACCGTTCTCCTTAAGTTCAGGCAGAAGCGCATCATTATAAAGGGCATACTGCTCATCCACAAGCTTGTGAACCCTTTTAAATATTACCTTAAGCTGCTCCTTGGGAGTCATACCGGCAATATCCTTTTTCTCAACATCCGCATCATGCATATCCTCTAACGAGGCAACCCTTACCATGATAAACTCATCCAGGTTCGATGCCGTGATGCTAAGGAACTTAAGCCTTTCAAAGAGGGGGATGTCTTTATCCGAGGCCTCGCTTAAGACCCTCTCGTTGAACCTTAACCAGCTTATCTCTCTGTTCTCATAATATTTGTTGTTAGCGTATTCTTCTGCATTCATAAGCTCATTCCTTATAATTTCTCAATCCGTATTTGCGTTTAAAGATATTGATAAACGTCATAAATTTGTTGTAGTAATAAAAGCCATACACTAAGAAGTGATTTAAAAATCCAAGTTTATCCTTGGTGGTCTTTCCGTAGCGTCCGCCGCCTATATTGATGTTCGGCTTGCTTTTAATGAATTTTATAAGGTCGTCTTCATCCCTTATATCCTGAGGAAGCATTGTGTAGGCGAGTCCCACGCAGTCCTCCATATGGGCATCAGACCCTGCCGTCATGGGCTTTTTATAAATATAGGCAAGTTTCCTGGCCGCAAGGTTATTATCCTCCGGTTCGCAGGAGTTATAACCTTCGATGAAATCAAAGCGCTCCAGGAAATACTGCTTTTTTATATTTTTGTGTAAAGAAAAGCCTGTGGTAAAGAAGCTTAAAAACGGCTCTCCGCAGGGATGTGCCGGGCCTATTATGCCGCCGTTATTATGAACAAGGAGCATTGTGGTTTTAAGGCTCATGCCCCGGTATTTAAGAAGTTCCGGGATCTTCCCCTTGGGCATTACAATAACCATATGGCCGAAGTCATTGGTGTCATACTCGATGCCCCTTATAAGCCTGAAGTCTAGAAGGTCAGCCCTTTCTTCGTCAGTTAGGTTCTCGTATCCATCATAGGAGTCGTGATCCGTAACGAGCATTCCCTTGAAGCCCTTTTCCTTTAATATCTTTATGTACTGCCTGATCTCAACATGGGAGTCGGGCGACCCTTCATGGGTATGGCAGTGCATATCGAACTTAACGAAATTCTTTTCCATTAAAATGACCTGTGCTGTCTTATTACAGGCGTTAAATTGAATACCTCGTTGAAGAATTCAGCCCTGTAGCCAAACAGCCCTTTCTCAAGTGTAACATCCGTATCTGTTTCAACATCGATAAAGAGATTATCTCCGGAAACCTCTACCTTTATATCCTTAAATTTCATCTTGTGGGAACGGTCAAGACCGTTTGAGAGTCTCAATATGGCGGTAAGCTTCGCTATCCTCATATGGTCTTCCCTCTCAATCGCCTCGTGAACAACCATCTCATCGAAATATTCGAAGGGAAGCTGATTAAACTTAACCGTATTGGCGATTATCATCCTCTCCTTATGGGAAAGGCCGATGATTTCGGTTGACATAATAATGTTATATGAACACTCCGCCATGTTCTCCATGGAAACATATTTGCCGCAGTCGTGGAGGATTGCACATATCCTTAAAAGAAGTCTGTCCCTGTCTGAAAGACCGTGGATATCCTTTGTATTGTCAAAGATATTAAGTGCGATGTTTTCAAGGGTTTCAGCCCTCTTCCTTGATCCCATGTAACGCTTTGATATCTGCATTGCGGAGGCAACTATATCATCCTCAAAGGAATGGTTAGCCCTTACTATGTCATTCTTCTCAGCATATTCATAGGCAATTCCGTCACAGAGCGTAACGCCCGGTGCCCAGAGACGAACGGCTCCCGTGGTTAACATAACATTTTTAAGAATAAGGAGCGAGGCATAAATTGCAGGGATCTCCTCCTCTGCGATCTGAAGACGGTGAGCCATCTCCTGCTTGCCTGAGGACTTGAAGGTTTCTATATATTTATCTATGGTCTCAAGATCCGTTATTCCGTTCTCAACTCCCGGGATTATCCCCCTGCAGATAAGGGGAGCCACATAATCATCTATAAGGATCAGGTTTTCTATCTCCCTGTCCTTAAGATAGAGCTTCTTATATACCGAAAGCAGGGCCTCAGCAAGCTCTCCCACCAGATATTCGTACTGATTAAGGCTTGCTCCCATTGTGTGAAGCCTGTCAAGCACCCTTAATACTCCAAGCCTTATATTCTCCGTGGAGATAAGGGTATCCTTGTTAAATAAAGAAAGCTGTACCGAGCCTCCGCCCACATCACAGATCGCAGTACCCTTTTCAATGAAATTAAGGAACTTCTGTCCCTGGAAAGCTATGGACTTGTAGTCAAGGAATCGCTGCTCGGAGTTACTTAATATATTTATCCTGATACCGGTCCGCTCATAGATCTGGCTTAAAAGTATGGTTGAATTAACAGTCTCTCTGATGGCGCTTGTTCCGTAGGCTACGTAATCCTCAGTCCTGTAGGACTTCATGATCTTCCTAAACTCCGAAAGCACCGCACAGAGTTCAAGCACCCTATCAGAACTTAATTTCCCTGTTGCATAGGTTTCAGTTCCCATATCGAAGGGACGCTTAATATAATCTATCTGCTTTATGCCGTTCTTCTTCGTAACCTCATATATTTTCATTGAAAGCTCATAGGAGCCTATATCAATTGCCGCAAAGGTCTTAACCATTATTTTTCCCTCCCTGAAACACCTAAAAGATGATCAATGAACTGCTGTGCGCATCTGCCCGAAAGGCCGCCGTGGGCAAGCTCCCATTTATTTGCTTCAAGCATCAGGGCATCATCCTCCATATTAATGCCGTTTCGGTCCGCAAGAGCCCTTACTATATTCTGGAATTCCTTCTTATCAGGAGAGCCGAAATATATAGTCTCGCCGAATCTTGATGAAAGGGAAAGCTTCTCCTCGACCGTATCATTCTTATGAAGATCATCATCCAGAATGTCCGGCTTATCCGAGAATTTCTCCTTTATAAGGTGACGTCGGTTGCTTGTTGCGTAAATAAGCACGTTTTCCGGTTTCTTTTCAAGTCCGCCCTCTATTACGGCCTTAAGATACTTATATTCAATCTCGAATTCCTCGAAACTTAGATCGTCCATATAGATTATGAACTTGTAGTTCCTGTTCTTAAGCTGGGTTATGACGCTGTTTAAATATTTAAACTGATGCTTGTAGATCTCGATTATCCTTAAGCCGTTTTCGTAGTAGCGGTTTGCTATGGCCTTTATGGAGCTTGACTTGCCGGTTCCAGCATCTCCGTAAAGCAGGCAGTTATTTGCCTTTCTTCCCTCTATGAAGGCCTCTGTATTGTCTGTTAGTTTCTTTTTGGCTATCTCATAGCCTACAAGGTCTTCAAGGTTAACATGAGTTATGTTAAGTATAGGAGTGATATTAGCCGCATCACTATTGGGATCTCCCTCTACGCGAAATGCTTTATGTAAACCAAATTTACCTACACCGTAATCCTTATAAAAGGCGGTTAAGGTCTTCTTCATCTCCTCTGGGGTTGGGTCCTTAGTAAAGGAGCGGGCAAGCTCGCATATCCTTTCCCTCACCCTGCTGTTATATACCTTGGACTCCGAATCCGAGGAAACATAGTTAAGGATGATGTCAAAACCGCTTATATTAAGGCGCTTTACCATGGGAGCAAAATCGTAATCGAAAAGCTCCTTAAATATTGCAATATCATGGAGCACTGCCTCATTGATGCTTCCTTCTATCTCCCCACGTATCTCGCAGGCCTTTGAGTAGGTATTTTCGTTATTAACAAGGAGGTTTGCCAGAAAGCAGTGCCATAAATTCCCGTAGAAGCCATGGTCTCCTGCAAGTTCCAAAAGCCTGTGCATGTTCTCATACATAAGTCCCGAAAGGTCGGATGCATTGTAAAATTCATCATCATAGTGCTCCATAAGGAAAACCATATCCTTAAGAAGTACCCTCCGCTCCTCTTTAAAATCCTTATATACTATAAGCTCCTGCTCTCTCATTTATCTTTATGCTCCCAGTCCGTATCCATATGCCATTTTGATTTTTCACATACATCATAAAATATGGCACAAAATCCCCATATATTTTATAATATTTTGAAGGAATATTAAAGTGTACTCTGTCTTTAGAAAGGACATTTAAAATATGCGTAAAAAGATACTTCCCATTCTGATACTCGTTGCTATCCTTGCCGCAATGGTATTCTTCGTGGCACTAAACTCAATCCTTAAAAAGATTCCGGATAATTCAAGGGACACCGTTGGAAACACCGCCGGAAACCTAAATAACTCCGGTCTTTTCTGTGAAAGCGACTCCGTCGTATATTTTTCAAACCCCTATGACGGAGGGGCCATATACTCAATGTCCCCCGATGAGACGAATTTTAAAAAGATAAATAACTCGAATTCCACACTTATCTGTGCCGCAGGTGACTATCTTTACTTCTACATGGACACCTCCGGAAACGGCGGAAAGGGTCTTGGCAATGCAGTGCGGAACTTCGGCGTATACCGCATGAAGAAAAACGGAAAATACGCAACAAGCTTAGACCGCCAGGCCTGCACCATGATCCAGGTTGTTGGGGACTATGTTTACTATGAGGGCTACAACAATACCGATTATTCCAAGACCTATAAGATAAAAACAGATAAAACAGGCGGTGGAAAGATATCTGATACAATAATAAATCCCGCAGCCGCCTATAATGGCACCATATACTTTAACGGCACGGAAAAGGACCACTATCTTTACGCCCTTAATACCGAAACAGACCAGGTCTATACTGTATATCAGGGTAACCTCTGGTATCCCCAGTATGCAGGCGGATATATCTACTATATGGATGTATCTTCCAATTACAGGCTCTGCAGATACGAATTAAGCAGTGGAAACGTGGATGTACTTACAGAAGACCGCGTGGATACCTTCAACGTTGGAAGTTCCTACATCTACTATCAGAAAAACGACTCTGAGGCCCCGGCTCTTATGAGAATGAGGATTGACGGCTCCTCTCCCGAAATCGTAAAAAGCGGCAACCACACAAGCATTAACTTAACAAGCGAGTACTGCTATTTCATGGAATTCGGGAACGACAGCATAATCTACCACACTCCCGTAAACGGAAGCATTAATGTGACAACCTTTGACGGCGCTTTAAATGCCGCAATCGAGGCGGAGTAATATGAATAAAAAGATAATGATAATCGGAATGGGCGGAACAATATCCGCCCTTAAAAATTCCAATAAGGAGCTTGACTATACTCCCGGAAAGATAGACTCCCGCGAACTTTTAGAACTTGCAGGCATTGATAACGCATGTTACTCTGAGGTTGACATAATTTATTTTCAGCTCTGCAATCTCAATTCTGACGACATTTCGTTAATCCATATGCTCTCTTTGGTTTCCCTCATCCGTGAAAATGCCGAAAATAACGGTGTTACAGGGGTTTTGATTCTTCACGGGACAGATACTATGGAGGAAACTGCATTTTTGCTGTCTGTTGCCGCACTTCCTAACATTCCTGTTATCATTACAGGCTCAATGCTTCCTGCAGATGATGATAATTATGACGGGATAAAGAATATAAAGGATTCATTGACCGTTTTGGTCGACATGATTTTAAAAGGATCAGAAAGTGCCATTAATTCGGGATTTTTAAGTGAAAATCCATCTTTTCTCATTGATAAAACCCCAATGCTTGAAAGTAAGATAAGTGTCAAAGAGACGCATAATGTCTTCGTTGTATTCGGAGGAGAACTCTTCCCTGCAATCGGAATAAAGAAAATGGCATGCTTTGGAACGCAGCCATTCATAACAGATGATATTAAATATATTGCAAGTTTACATAATACGTCAGATTCGCTAGCGGATTTTCTCGGTTTACATAATGTAGTTTTTCCTATTTCACTTTTCTCCGACGAACCCCATTTTAAATCATCAGAAGAACTAAAGACTTCCTCATGTGAAGCTGCTCATTCTGCCCTTCCTTTGGTTCCCATCATATATTTTTCTACTGATGCCGACCCTTCGGTATTTGACTACTATCTTTCCATAGGAGCTAAGGGCTTCGTCATAGCAGGAGCAGGGGCCGGTGAATATTCCATACCCTTTATCAATAAAACCGCTGAATTATTTGATAAGCATATCCCTGTTATCCGCACCTCCAAAACAAAAAACGGTCCCGTCAGTCAAAACGGGACCATGATGAAATACACTATTGACGGAGGAAATGTACCTCCTGAGAAGGCTGCTATTCTTCTAAAACTCATTCTAATGAGCTATTAATCTGATGAGCCATTAATCTGAAGATTCTTCTTTCAAACTAAGCTCCTACAAAAGTTCGTATGATCCGGTATTAAGGTCGTAGTACATGCCCTTAAGAGCCATAAGCTCGTCGTGATTTCCGCACTCTGCAATAAGGCCGTTCTTTAGAACCACAATAATATCAGCATTACGTACGGTTGAGAGCCTGTGGGCTATCATGAATACCGTCTTATGGTCCATTAAAGCCCTTAAGCCCTGTTCAATTAGAAGTTCGGTTCTTGTATCAACCAGACTTGTTGCCTCATCCATTATAAGGATCGGAGCCTTGGATACTGCGGCTCTTGCGATTGAGAGAAGCTGGCGCTGTCCGTCTGAGAGCATTGCTCCGTCTGATTCAAGGTAAGTATCGTACTTATCAGGCAGATGCTCTATGAAGAAGTCCGCATTCACCATTTTAGCCGCTGCCTTAACCTCTTCGTCCGTAGCCTCAAGTCTACCGAATCGGATATTCTCCATTATTGTTCCGGTAAAGAGATGGGTATCCTGCAAAACTATGGATATCTGCTTACGAAGGTCGTATTTGTCAATCTGCCTTATATCCGTTCCGTCGTAGGTGATGCTTCCGCCTGTAACATCATAAAATCTGTTTATAAGGCTTGCTATGGTGGTCTTTCCTGCTCCTGAAGAGCCTACAAAGGCTATCTTCTGTCCAGGCTTAACATTAAGGTCTATTCCCTTAAGTACCTGCTTTTCGGGAACGTAGCCAAATACCATTTCCTTTAGATCAATGTCTCCGGCTTCTTCCTTTTCGCCCTCTAACCTGATGCTTCCTTCATTCGTCTCAGAAGGCTCAGCAAGCATTATGAATATTCTCTCAGCACCTGCAAGGGCTGAAAATACATTGCCAAGCTGTCTTGAAACCTGAACTACCGGGATATGGAACTGTCTGTAGAACTGGATAAAGGCGCATACAGTACCAACATCCAGGCTTCCCTTCATTACCATATATACTCCGATTATGGCAACAAGAGCAAAACCGGTATTTGAAAGGCCGTTGCTTATGGGGAATATTATGCTGGTAAATAAGCGGGCCTTTGTTGATGTTTCATAAAGATCATCGCTTTCCTTTGCGAACTGTTCCCTTAACTGGTCCTCCCTTGTATAGAGCTTAACAAGCTCCTGGCCGTCAACCATTTCCTCAATGAAGCCGTTCATTTCTCTTATGGATTCCTGGGTATCCTTGGAATATTTCGCACCATTGCTGATTATATATTTATTAACGAATACAACAATGAAAAGATATACAACGACCACCGCCGTGAGTTTTAAATCAAGGGTCAGCATCGATGCAAAGATAGAGACCATTGATACCACGCCGTTAACCAGCTGGGGCAGGGACTGTTTAAGCATGGTGCTTAAGGTATAAACATCCGAACTGTAGCAGCTCATGATCTGTCCTCTGGGCATCGTATCAAAATAGCTTATGGGAAGGGTCTGCATATGCTCAAAAAGGTCGCAGCGGATTGAATTTATGGTATCGTGACATACCTTTGTCATAAGCTTAGTCTGAATAAGCAGTGTTCCTGCCGCAAGAAGATAGAACATTCCCATCTTTGCAAGGACCTTAATGAAATCGCTTAGATCAACGGTTTCCGCTCCCACAAGGGGCATAATGTAATCGTTTATGGCAGGCTTTAAAAGATAGGTTGCCCTTACCGTAAATACGGGAGTTACCATGGCACAGGCCGTTGCGATTATAAGGATAAACTTATCCTTCATCATATAGCCTAAAAGCTTTATCATGGTCTTTCTGAAGTTCTTTGGTTTTTTCTTATTTGACGCCATATTACACCTCCCCCTGACTTATGCATAAGTCTTTATATATTGCATTGGAGGCAACTAATTCCTCGTGGGTTCCAAGCCCCACTATCTCGCCTTTATCAAGGACAACTATCCTGTCCATCCTCTTTATTGACGATATCTTACTTGATATAAGTATCTTCGTTCTGTCTTTAAAGTCCCCTGTTATGTGGTCAATGACAGCTCTCTCGGTAGCCTTATCAAGAGCTGAAGTGCAGTCATCCATAACAAGCACCGGAGCCTTCTTAATAAATGCTCTGGCAAGACAGAGCCTCTGCTTCTGACCGCCGGAAACATTGGAGCCTCCCTCTGAAAGTTCCATATCAAAGCCCTTCTCATTATCCTTTATGAAATCATAAATACATGCTTCTTCACAGGCCTTTATCATTTCCTCTTCAGTGGCATCAGGCTTTCCTTCCTTAAGGTTCTCAGCTATTGAGCCTGAGAATAATACGCTCTTCTGGGTAGTAAAGGCAATGCTCTCCCTTAGTCTCTTAAGGGGAATATGGCTTATATCAGCCCCGCCTATCTTTATGGTTCCCTCCGGAATATCAAAAAGTCTTGGAAGAAGATTAACAAGGCTTGTCTTTCCTGAACCTGTGGCGCCCACAATACCGATGTTCTCGCCGGGTTTTATATGGAGATTAAGGTTACGAAGAAGCATATCTTCTTTATTAACATTCTCCGAGTAATCAAAATACACTCCGTCAAAATCTATTGAGCCATCTGCTATATTCTCATGCATGTCCTCTGTAACATCCAAAAGAGCCGGCTCCTTCTCAATTACATCCAGCACTCTTCTTACGCTTATCATACTGCCAACCGCAGGTACCGTGATCATGGATATTAAAGATATCTGATATAGTATCTGGTTAATATAGGTAATAAATGCAAAAAGTTCACCAACCTGTATCTTTCCAGCAAGTATCCTGTGTCCTCCAAACCAAAGGATCATAACCACGCAGAAATTAACAATAAGCTGCTGCAGGGGATTGGAATTATTGGTTATCTGTTCTGCCTTTAAAGCATTGTTCTTTGCAACTGTTGCTGCATCCTTATATAAATGATCCTCGTAATCTTCTCTTACGAAGGCCTTTATAAGCCGCATATTTACAAGGTTTTCAAGAACAATTCGGCTTAATGTGTCATCATTTTTAGCCTTTCTCTTAAAATAAGGAATGGCAAACTTAACGATGATAAGAGAGGTTATTGAAAAAAGCGGTACCGCAACAAGAAGGATAAGTGAAAGCCTACCGTCCATATTAACGGAAGCAACAAGAATGAATGCAATGTTTAAAACAGCTGTAACCACTGTACTCAGAATCATGCTCACAACAGTCTGAACGCTTCCCACATCAGCAGTCATTCGGTTGATAAAAGATGCCCTGGTGAAGTAATCAACATCAGAAGCTGAAAAATCACAGAGCTTCTCCATCATTGCAAGCCTTAAATTATTTCCAAGTCCTGAAGAGACCACGCCGGATTTCTGGGTTGAGAGAATGCCGAAAACAAGCGTAAAGATGGTAACGGCCAACATTATAGCTCCGTTTTTAAGGAGATTCTCCATATTCGCGGAACTTATACCGTCATCGATAAGCCTTGATATTACCTTGGTAAGGTAAACGCTTCCCGCCACGTTAAATACCGTATAAAGGATAAGCAGATAAGCATCCTTTTTATATTTTCCCATGTAGGAAAATACCTTTTTTAAATCTTTCATCGTAATTAAAACTCCTATATTTAAAACTATTTATGTTCTACAGCTGGTGCCTTACAACGAGATACTCATCTCCTGCAACATAGTATGGACATTCAAAATCAGAACAGGAAAGGAACTTCGCCATCTCATCCTCATCCAAGTCCATTTCGCAGTTATATTCTTCATAATCCTCGTCGTAGGCGTAATATGCGCAGTCATCGCAGATCGTCATTTTAAATCCTCCAACATTTCGGTAATTGTCTTTTTAAGGACAGGGTGCACTCTTAAGGGCTCTATCTCCGAAAGCGGCTTAAGCACGAACTCCCTGTTATGCATGTCAGCATGGGGGATTATAAGCTCAGGCTCATTCATTATCTCATCATCATAAAGAAGAATGTCAAGGTCAAGGGTCCTTGGCCCCCAGTGGATAAGCCTCTCCCTTCCGCATTCAGCCTCAATCCTGTTTATCTCATGAAGAAGCTCATATGGATTAAGACAGGTTTTTAAAGATATTGCACCGTTTAAAAATTTATCTTGGTTTACATAACCATAGGGTTGTGTCTCTATGATCGATGAAACCTTAATATCTTTAATGGATTTTATTTCTTCAAGTTTACATAATGTCTTGTCGATATAATCCTGTCTGCTTCCAATATTGGACCCGACAGACAAACACACATCGCTCCAGTGGTTTTCTATATTTACCGAAATATCCTCAAAGGGGATACCTATAGGTGCCTGGGGCTTGTGAAGTGTTATGTCAACCTTATTAAGTTTATCAAAGGAAAGCAGAAGCTCCTTTGAAAGCTCATAGGCCACCTTCTCAATAAGGTCAAAGGTATTGTTTCTTAAGAAGCTGCTTGCCTTTTCACAAACCAGAGCGTAATTTATCGTATCCTTAAGTTCATCTGAGTATCCCGGTCTTGACAGGTCAGTATATAAAGTTATGTCAACTATAAATTCCTGTCCATTCCTCTTCTCTTCATCATAAACTCCATGGTTTGCAAATACCCTGAGCCCTTTTATCTTAACGTTTTCGTATTTTAACACTCTTAATCACCTTTCCGATAAGCGTTTTAAAAATATAGGCACTTAATCCAGACATTAAAACAAGGGTTAAATATATGCCAAGTGAAAAACGTGAGAACATCACTATATTTTTCGCATAATGATCATAATAAAAAACATGTATGAGCCACATGTAGGTTGAAAGGGAGCCTATAAAGGAAAGCGCCTTTGCTATGGGTCCTTCAAGGGAAAGAAGGTATCCTGCTCCGAAGATAAATACGGGAACAAAGATAAAGTCAAAACCTGCCGAAGAGGCATCCTTGGCCATATGTATGCGGAGAGCCATAACCGCTATGATAGCGCATATGGCTACAATAATGTATATGGCCTTCGGAAGGTATTTATCAAGTATCAGATCCGCAAGCTCATAAAGGCAGAACCTTGAAATAAGAAATCCCATGATAAAGCAAAGGTAATATGCAGGCTGGAAAAACTCTATAGCACTAAGCAGAGCTTCTCTTGTGGGAAGCAAATATAAAATAGCGCATGTTATTATCCCTGCAGCAGCTATTATGATCGCCGTAATCCTGTCTTTTTTATACTTATAATAAACAAAGCATGCATCAATTACCGGCAGCGTAAGGAGCATCTTCACATACTGAAGCACATACCACCAGGCTCCGTTATAGCTGCTTGATATTCCAAGGAGATTAAGAAGAAATTCTCCTATTAAAAATTCCTTTTTGAAAAATATAAAGCCCACCGCCATATAAATGATAAAGACGGGCCAGTAAAAGAAAAGATAAAACTGCGCCAGTTTTTTAAGGGAAACTTTATAATTAATAACAAGTGTTTTTAAAAATCCCGTTTCGCACTTTGAGTGGAAAAGGCCGAAGTTTTCGGATATTTCCTGCCCGCGGGCTAAAGCGTAGCTTCTAACCATTCCGTAGCCTGTTATGAAAGCATACATTCCCACGCAGATCTTAAAAAACCATGCAAGGCGAAGCTCCGCCTCCTCCCCGATGAATGAAAGAAGCGAGGTATAGCTTATCCCCAGGGCATCCGGAGTGGAAAAAAGATGGTGATAAAGCATCATCATTATCGCAATGCCCTGCAGCATGACCGATTGTTTTTTGGAAAGTCCGTTTTTCATATAAATAAAATGATCTTTTGTCTAATATACCATAAATTAAGGATTAGCCCAGGAAAGAGCCTCCTCTATATCATTTGCCCCAAGTATATTAAGGATAATGGGAATGTAATCCTCCCTGTTCTCGGTGTCTATATTTTTAAACACCTCTGCTATGTACTTGGGAGTAAGGTCCCTGTTATATACTCCAAGGGCAAGCCCTGTCTTTATCTCCTCTAAGGCATCGGTCTGACGGTTCATCATGAAGGAATCGATGTAAGGGTTCTCATCCACGATAAGGTAACAATAGGCAAATGCGGCTGCCTGCAGCTTCTCACCGGAAAGGGACGTAAAGCCAAGCTCAGTTATGGCAATGCTCCTAACCTCTCCCTTCGTATCAAGGAACTCATCCTTCGTAAGAACATCCGTAACTGAGGTCATGTTCATAAGTGTCAGAAGCTCTGCATTCTCCGTCATATCATACTCGCTCTTCCAGTAATTCACACGGTTTAGCGGATTCGGATACGGGTGGATTGCAAGCCCCCAGTCATAGTTTCCTCCCATAAGGGCTATATCATTAAAGGTATAGAGAAGGTCGCGGCCGTTAAAGAACACATCATCATGGCCGTAATTGTCATTCCAGTCATGGTCTATTGAAAAATATACCCTTGCATTGGCATACCTTGACTTAATGGCATTATAGAAGGTTCTGAATGCCTTTTCGAAGGCTTCTGTATAAAGATACAGGTCGTCGGTTGCCATATAATTCCAGGTGGTCTGCTGGTTTATCTCATTGGCGATAACCCAGTCGTATACTATGCCGTGCTCTTCTGATGAATATCTTTCCGCAAGGAAAAGAGCAATGGCCTCCATAAGACGGACACCCTCCTCTTCCTCAGTGTTAAAGGCATAATATAATGAATCCTCTGTCTTTTCCCGGGATAAGGGATGAATAAGTTCGGGATAATCCTCGTTCCAGTCATTAAGTACTATGGCAGTTATATAATAGCCCTCATTGGTAAGATAAGAAAAGAGAGCATCGTAGGCCATGATCCTGTAGCCGTTAAAGTTATAGGTCTTCCCGTTATACTCAAATTCTATGGTGGGATATTCAGGGTCCTCACTCTCGCCCAATATGTCCGATATGGGAATATTATAGGCTATCCTCTTTACATTAAGATCCGTAAGCTTATCAGTTCCAACGGTCTGTGCATCTAAAAGGATTCCCTTCTTTGACCCTACATCGGGATAATCATCTCCGTTTGGAGCAAGCACCTCAGGATTACTAATATACTGCCCATAGGAAACCGGAACATACTCTCCCTCATATAGGAGTGCCGGTACGAACCTTGCAAAGAGATACTTTCTTTCATAATAAACGGAAAGCTCATTTTCATGAGACTTTGCGCAGCTGGCAACAGGCTCCTTTCCTTGAAGGTCATCCTCTTCCTCATAGGTTGCAACCTCGAAAAGATAGAGATTATCATCATCGCTTTCGGGAACTGCCTCGAAATCCATTTTAAATAACACCTGTTGCGTTGGTATATCAAAGGTACAGGAAAGGTTACTTCCGTAGGTAAAAGCCTCATCCGGGTTAAAAACTATCATCCCTTCATCATCAAGTTCAACTTCCTTTTCCTCTTCTGGAGGAACAAGGTCCTCCTCCGGAACTGCGCTTCCGCCGTTATTGCCGCAGCCTGCAAGAAACGCTACACTTAAAAGTCCCGTCAGAATATACGGCAGGGGCTTAAATAGGTGGTTTATTAATTTATCATTTAATTTTCTTTTTGTAAAAACGTTGTTTTTCCGCATTTTATTTTTATTCTATCAATACTGATATACTGTAAACGATGTCTTCGGGAAGCTTTTAAGGGATATATTTACCGTAATCTCACCTGACCTGAGGGAATTAAGCACCTCATCATAGTCATCCTCGGTAACATTACTAAATCTCCAGATACTTATGGGAAGTATGGTACAGTAATCATCAACTCCATATTCAGTATCCTTACCTGCCATTTCTTCCGGCCATTCATCATATGCAAAATAGTCATCAAGGGCAAAGGTAACCGCCCTGTCAACTCCCTTCATGGCAGAAGTAAGGACATGATCGGAAACGGAATTCTGGTCTATATCAACCCCGATTATCATCCTATCCTCAGTTTCAGCTGCTTTAAGCACAGATTCATAAAGACCTCCACCGCAGCAGAATATAACCTCCACTCCCGAGTGATACCAGTCATCGGCCATATCATATATCTCATCGGAAGGATAGAAGCTCTCGGCATACCAGTAATGGACATTTACTCCATCGCTTACACCTTCCTTTTTGGCGGCATCATCTATTCCCAGAAGATAGCCGTATCCGTATCTCTTAACGGAATCAACACTCTTTCCTCCTATGAAGCCAAAGCTTCTGTAGCCGTCAAGCACAGCCATATAGCCTGCAAGATAACCTGAGAACTCTTCCCTGAAGGAAATGCAGGCTGCATTATTGGGAATATCAGTCTCTTTACCGTTTACATCAAGAGGAACGCAGTCAACCAGAAGAAATTCTATATCCGGATAATCTTCCATAACAGGTGCTATTACATTTTCAAATACATTTCCTGCAACCACCACAAGGTCGCAGGTATCAAAGGAAAGCGCCTTAAGAAGAGCATTGGTATAATCCTCATCAGCGGAACCCTCTGAAATATAATAGGAATAGCTCACCCCGGCTGAGCAGGCATATTGCTTAACTCCTTCGTATATTGGCTGGTTATAGGTTCCATCCTCAAGGGCCGAGTCATTGATAACAAGTGATATTGAACCGCCCTCTTCAACATAGTCTCCGAAATCTTCGATCGAAGGCTCTTCCGGAAGGGCCACCTCTACAGATGTATCCGATTCATTATTCGAAACAACCTCTTCAACATTTTCGGTATCGTCAGCGCCTTCAGCAGTTTCTATATTTTGTTCAGTAGAAACCTCTTCATCAGCGGCATTGTCATCTACGCTATAATAAAAGGCAGAGCAACCCGTGGTTAACATAACTAAAAGTATAACCGCCGCGCAAAAACATATTGATCTTTTTAAAATTCCTTTTTTCATCTTAATACCATTAAATGCTTATGAATTTCTTATTGCCTCTGCCATTTTTACGGCATCGGCATTTTCCTTTACATCGTGAACCCTTATATAGGATGCTCCACTAAGATAAGCGATAATGGAGGTTGCAAGTGTGCCCGGAAGCCTTTCATTAACCTCTCTGTCAAGTGCCTTTCCTATAAAGGATTTCCTAGAGGCACCTACAAGCAGGGGATAAATATATCCGCTATCTGTCTTGGTCTCACCATCAGGTTCGCTTTTTAGTTTACATAACTCAGAAAGGTTGTCCATGATCCAGAGATTCTGCTCGTAGGTCTTATTAAACCCAAGCCCCGGATCAAGAATAATGTTCTCCTTTTTTATGCCGTCCGAAAGAGCTTCATTAGTTAATTGAAGCAGCTCGCTTTTTAATAAGTTAACATAATCGTTTTTATGTAACCCATCATTTGGCTCCGACACGCTTCCTGAAAGTGCCCCGCTTTCTCCTATTACATTGTGGGTAAGAACATATTTAATATCTTTGTTAATCCCGCATGATGCTACTGTCTTATACATCATAGGGTCAAGTCTTCCGCCGCCTATATCATTTATAATGGTAGCGCCTTCCCGAAAAGCCTCTGCTGCAACCATTGCTTTATAGGTATCCACTGATATCGGCACATCAAATCTTGATTTTATCGCTTTTATAACAGGTGCTATTCTTTCTGTTTCCTCTTCAGCTGATACCTTTACGGCCCCCGGGCGGGTTGATTCACCGCCTATATCTATTATATCTGCGCCTTCATTTATCATCCTTTGGGCATTAAAGAGGATATCATCAAGACCTTTATATTTACCCCCATCCGAAAAGGAATCGGGAGTCACATTAAGGATCGCCATTATCTTCATTTAAGTCTCTCCTTAATATGATCCTTTACATTCTTAAGGAAGGTAAAGGAGCCGAAAATGAGTATCGCATCCTTTTTATCTGCCATCATAAGTGCCATATCAAGAGCCTCTTCCACTCCCCCTACGGCAGTTACATTTTTATTATAGGGAAGGGCATCATTTGCAAGCTCTAAGGCAGAATACCCTCTTTCTCCGAATGTTGAAATTGTAAATACCTGGGAAGCTTCCGGAATAACAGTTTTAAGGACCTTATCATGATCCTTATTTCTAAGCATCCCAACAACTATAAATAGTTTTTTATTCTTTATGGTTGACATAATGTTTTCATGGAGTACCTCGGCTGCTCCTGGATTATGGCCGCCGTCTATTATAATAAGCGGCTTTTCGGCAATCCTTTCAAAGCGTCCCGGAATATATGCATTATGTAAACCATTCTCGATTATCCTTTTAAAATTATCCTCTGAAAGGGCGCTTCTTCCCAATTTCTCAAGTATCTTAGGAAGCACCTGCCTTACAACGCTTACTGCAAGGGATGCATTTTCAAGCTGGTGCACTCCGTTCATGGAAGTATATTTCTTAAGGGCTTTATTTGGTTTAATTATGTTAACCAATTCGCCATTTAAAGATACTGTAGCACCATTTTCAAGGGCTCTCTCTCTTATGGCAGAAACTACGTCTTCATCGGTATTTGAAGTAAAAACACAGCTTCCCTTTTTGATGATCCCGGATTTGGTCCATGCAATTTTATGTAAACTATCTCCAAGATAGTCCATATGATCCCAGGATATGGATGTAAATACAGCGGCCAGTGTGTTATTTACCACATTGGTGGCATCGGTCTCTCCGCCCATTCCGCACTCCAGGACCACAACATCGCATTCCTTCTTAACGAAATACATAAGAGCAAGGGCAGTCTCTCTTTCAAATTCGGTGGGGCTTAACTTTCCTTCAGATTCTATATCTTTACATACCTCATCGATATGGGCCATTCCCTCATCATAGTCGGAGGCTGAGATGCATCTTCCTCCTACACGGATAACCTCCTCCCGCCTTATAACCGCCGGGGATGAGTATACCCCCACACGCAAATGAGCCTCCTTTAACATGGAGGCTGTAAATGCTGCGGTTGAACCCTTTCCGTTGGTTCCCGCGATGTGGATAAATCTTAATTTATCCTGTGGATCATTAAGTTTATGGCATAGATAACATATGCTATCTAATCCAAGTCTTATCATTTAACCCTGAAGTCCGTTTGACTGTCTGATCATATCCTCAACAACGATATCATAGATCTCGCCGACCGTATTGCAGTACTCTAAAACCTTCCAGGGCTCATTGGTATGGAAATGGATCTTGATAAGGTCCTCATCTCCTGCTGCAATAAGAGAATTCCCCTCGAAATTTTCAGTAATATAATCTGCTATCTCATCCTCATCAAGGTCCTCATCCCTTCTGTCAATGAGAAGCTGTGTATCATAACGATATGCAAACTGATCGTCTTCTGCATCAATGCTGTTAACTGCCATTTTAATTTCCTCCGTGGATTGATTTTTAACAAGTTTTGCGGGCTTGAAAACCCCTATATGATTATACACAAAACCATAGTTCTATTGCAATTTAATTCGCCCTTTGCTAAACTTATAAGGATGTAAAAATAATCTGAAGGAGGACTTTTTATGGACGCTATAGAATGTATTAAGGGACGTCGAAGCATTAGGAAATTCAAGGATCAGAAGATTGATCACAGCATCATTGAATCAATTATAGAGACTGCTTCCTACGCTCCCTCCTGGAAACATACACAGATCACACGCTATATTGCCATCGAAGGCGAACTTAAAGATAAGATCGCTTCTTGTTGCACCTCAGCATATCCCCATAACGGAGATATCATGAAGGAAGCTCCGATGCTTATAGCTGTTACCATTATTAAAAACAGATCCGGCTTTGAAAGAGACGGAAGCTTCTCAACCCCCAAGGAGGGCGGCTGGCAGATGTTTGATGCAGGCGTTGCTTCCCAGAGTTTTTGTCTTGCAGCCTATGAAAAGGGATTAGGCACCGTTATAATGGGAATCTTCGATGAAGAGCCCGCCTCAAAGCTCCTTGATATTCCTGAAGATAGAGAGCTTATCTGTCTTATTCCCATCGGTTATCCTGATGAAGCCCCCGTTGCTCCCAAGCGCAAGGAGGTTTCAGATCTGGTTTCATTTAAATAATCATTAGGACGAGAATTTATTTCTCGTCCTTTTTTATAACGAAAGAAGGTAAATATATGCGACATCTCATGTCACCACTTGATTTCTCCGTCGAAGAGCTTGAAGACTTATTTACTCTTGCAAACGACATAGAGAAAAATCCCGCTAAATATTCAGAAGTCTGCAAGGGTAAAAAGCTTGCAACCTGTTTCTATGAGCCAAGCACAAGGACCAGACTTTCCTTTGAATCCGCAATGCTTAATTTAGGAGGCTCGGTTATCGGCTTTTCCGATGCCAACTCCTCTTCCGCTTCCAAGGGCGAAAGCGTTTCCGACACAATAAGGGTTATCTCCTGCTTCGCCGATATCTGCGCTATGCGCCATCCTAAGGAAGGTGCTCCCATGGTTGCTGCTTCTAAATCCTCAATTCCCGTTATTAACGCAGGAGACGGAGGACATCAGCATCCCACCCAGACCCTTACCGATCTTTTAACCATCAGATCCTTAAACGGTTCCATCGGCAATTTCACCATAGGTCTCTGCGGTGACCTTAAATTCGGCCGTACGGTGCACTCACTTATAAACGCCCTTATGCGCTATGAAAATATAAACTTTATCTTTATCTCACCTCCCGAGCTTAAGGTTCCGGACTATATAATCTCCGCCTTAAATGATAAAAATATCCCCTACAAGGAGGTTATCTCACTGGATGAGGTAATGAGCGAGCTTGATATCCTCTATATGACAAGGGTTCAGAGGGAGCGTTTCTTCAACGAAGAGGACTACGTCAGATTAAAGGATTTCTATATTTTGGATAAGGCCAAAATGGAACTTGCAAAGGAAAACATGCTGGTGCTCCATCCCCTTCCCAGAGTAAACGAGATCTCAGTGGAGGTTGATGATGATCCGAGAGCTGCTTACTTTAAGCAGGTTCAGTACGGAGTCTACGTTAGAATGGCACTTATAATGACACTTCTGGAGGTTAAATAATGTTAAACATAGGAAAGATTGAAGAAGGCTTCGTGCTTGACCACATCAAAGCCGGAAAGAGCATGCAGATATATAAGCACTTAGGTCTTGATAAGCTTGATAATACCGTTGCCATAATAAGGAACGCCAAGTCCGAGAAAATGGGCAAAAAGGATATCCTTAAGGTTGAATGTGATATCGATGCCTTAGACCTTGATGTGCTTGCATACATTGATCACAACATCACCGTTAACGTTATTAAGGACGGAAAGATCGTTGATAAGAAGGAGCTTCAGCTCCCCAAAGAGATAAAGAATATAATCCATTGTAAAAATCCCCGCTGTATCACATCGATAGAGCAGGGACTTCCGCATATCTTTGTTCTCGCAGACGAAAAGAAGGAAATCTATCGCTGCAAATACTGTGAAGAGAAATACTCTGAGGTTAAGTAAGCTCTTTTGATGAAAGCTTAAGAGCTGATGCTATAACCGCATCCATATCATAATATTTGTATTCACCCAGCCGACCTCCGAAGATCACGTTATCCTCGCGGTCGGCTAATTCTTTGTATTTATTGTACAAAGATATATTTTTATCATCATTCACCGGATAATATGGCTCATCTCCCCTTTTCCACTCAGAGGAATACTCCCTGGATATTACGGTTTTGGGGATCTCGTTACCCTCATCATCAAGTCCGAATTCAAACCACTTATGCTCAATGATACGGGTATAGGGTGTCTCTGAATCCGTGTAGTTCATTGCCGCATTTCCCTGGAAATTGGGCATATCAAGTACTTCCGTCTCAAAGCGTACAGACCTGTACTCAAGATTCCCCAGAGAATAATCAAAATATTCATCAATTGCGCCGGTATATATTATCTTTTCTGCAAGGTCCTTATATGAATCCCTGTTTAAGAGGAAATCCTCTCCCAGTTCCACATCTATTCCCTCAAGCAGATTTTCCACAAGTTTGGTGTAGCCGCCCATGGGAATTCCCTGATAGAGGGCATTAAAATAGTTATTATCAAAGGTGAAACGAACGGGAAGGCGCTTTATTATAAATGAAGGAAGATCCTTGCATTCCCTGCCCCACTGCTTCATGGTGTAGCCCTTTATGAGCTTTTCGTAGATATCCTTTCCAACAAGGGATATAGCCTGCTCTTCAAGGTTTCGGGGCGTTTTAATGCCCGCCTTACTCTTTTGCTTTTCAATTATCTTTTTAGCCTCATCGGGAGAAGTTACACCCCACATTTTATTGAAGGTGTACATATTAAAAGGAAGGGAATAAAGCTCCCCCTTATAATTGGCAACCGGTGAATTGGTAAAGCGGTTAAACACAGCATATTGGTTTACATAATTCCACACTTCCTTATTGTTCGTGTGGAAAATATGGGCGCCATACTTATGAACGTGTATCTTTTCAATATCCTCGGTATAAACGTTTCCTGCAATATGGCTGCGCCTGTCTATAACAAGAACCTTCTTACCGCATTTATAAGCTTCCCTTGCAAATACAGCACCGAAAAGGCCTGCACCCACAACAAGATAATCGTATTTAGGCACTTACTTTCTCCTATTTCTTCTTTAATACCCTTGCTATTGCTTTTCCGGTATTTTTATTTGCAGCAAGCAAAAGGGCCTCTGAAAGCTTGACCGTATCCCCTCCCCCACTAAGAAGTATCATACTCTCAAGAGAGGTTTCATATATTACGGTCTTATTCATCTTCCTTGCGGAATCATCCTCGCTTAAGCCCTCGCAGCGCTTTTCGATCTGCTTATCTATTTTCTTAAGAACTGCCTTTCCGAAAAGAGACTTCTTTGCAATATCATGTGTCTCCATGGTAAGGTCGTACTCTCCCGCCTTTCGTCCGTCAAGATCCGAAAGCTTGCGGCCATAGAGCTTTTCAAATTCCTTTTTATCTATCTCCATTCCCTTGTCCTGAAGGGCAAAGTATGAAGGGAAAAGTTCTCTCTCGTTCCGGTAATATTTTTCACCGAGAACCTCTATTATCTTACTTAATTTAATATCCTTAACAGATGAGCCCACTGCTATCTTGTAGCTTCCGCCTATCTTTTTAAAGACATTCGTATCCGTTGAAAATACAAAGAAGCTTCTATCATCAAGCTCTATCTTTATATGCTTCGTCTCTCCGGGAGAAAGATAGGTCTTTTCAAAGCCCCTAAGTTCTTTAGACGCCCTAATAAAATCCTGCTTCGAGGGACATACATAAACCTGGGAAACCTCAGCGCCTGCATAAGAGCCTGTATTTGTAAGGTCAAATTCAACAACAGGGCACTCGGCATCTCCGCCTATAGTAAGATTCGAGTATTCAAAGCTTGTGTAGGAAAGTCCGTAACCGAAGGGATATTTAACCGGAATATCAAAGGTCTCATAATATCTGTAGCCTGTAAATATACTCTCCCTGTACTCAACGTCGTAGGAATCTTTACCAAAATATCTGTAGGCAGGAGTATCCTCAAGCTTAAGGGGTATCGTCTCAGAAAGACGGCCCGAAGGATTAACCGCTCCGCTTAAAAGATCTGCAACAGACTCTGCAACTGCCTGACCTCCTAAATGCATATGGAGGATTCCGTCAACGTACTTTTCGAAGGAATAATCCATGGGAGCACCACCGAAGGTAACTGCCACGATGGGAAGGCTTGTCACTTTCTTTATTTCCTTAAGAAGGCTTATCTGATTAGCAGGAAGTAAAAGGTCCTCCCTGTCAAAGCCCTCGCTTTCGATGTAGTCTGTAAGGCCCATGAAATAAAGGATAACGTTCTTATCGTTTTCCTTCTTTAAATCCTTTAAATAATTTGTAACCTTTATGGTTTCTTCTGTTAATTCAACGTCCTTTGAGCTGGTGTAGCCCTTAAAATAGGTTACATCAAAGCCCTTCGCCTTAAGGGTCTCAATGGCATTCTTCTGCTCGGGAACGTTAATATGAGAACTTCCGCCGCCCTGGAAACGCATCTTTTCGGCCATTTCGCCAATAAGGATAAGACTATAGTCCTTTTTAAGGGGAAGCACGCCGTTATTCTTAAGTAATACGGCACACTCATCCTCTATACGTCTTGCAATATCATTCTGCGCCTCAAAGTCAACTTCCTTATATTTAAATTCCTTCTCATTAAGATAGACTATCTTTTCAAGGACATTAAGAGCCCATGTATTTATCTCTTCCTCAGTGATCTCACCATCCTCATAAGCCTTCTTAAGTATATTAGTATGATACATTTGGGAATCAGGCATCTCCAAGGTAAGGCCAGCCTTCATACACTTAACAATGTCAACTGCAGCGCCCCAGTCTGAGATAACTGCTCCGTCAAAGCCCCACTCATTCCTTAATATATCCGTAAGAAGATGCTTATTTGCGCATGCGAAGTCTCCGTTTAATCTGTTGTAAGAGGCCATAATAGTAGTGGGATGAGCATCCTTTACTATCATCTCGAAGGCTCTTAAATATATCTCCCGAAGCGCCCTTTCATCGATCTCCGAGTTAGAGGTCATACGGCGCTTTTCCTGGGAATTTCCCGCAAAATGCTTAAGTGAGGTTCCTATTCCGTTATCCTGCATGCCCTTAATATAGGCAGTTCCCATTTTACCTGCAAGGTAAGGATCCTCGCTGAAGTACTCAAAATTCCTTCCGCAGAGAGGGGAACGCTTAATATTAACTCCGCAGCCCAAAACTATGGACACTTCCTCCTTAGAGGCCTCCTTAGCAATGGCCTCTGCCATTTCATAGGCACAGTCCGGATTAAAGCTTGAGGCTATGGCCGAGGCTGTTGGAAAACAGGTCGCAGGGACTGCTTCATTACTTGAAGTTCCGGCCTTTTCTTTCCTTAAACCATGAGGTCCGTCGCTCATCATGACAGTCGGTATCTTTCCCCCGAAGTCCTCAGTATGCCAGGCTCCCTCTCCGTTAAGAAGGCGAAGCTTTTCATCAATTGTAAGTGATTCAAGAATTTTTAAAGAATCCATATATTTTACTTAATCTTTGCTGCCTCAAATTCAGCCTTGATACTCTCATCAGGCTCCTTGGTCAGGAGACTTACTACAACCATAAATACAAGTGAAACAATAAATGCGGGAAGAAGCTCATAGATATTAAATACTCCGCCTAAGGGACGAACTAAGAACTTCCAAATAAATACCATCGCACCGCCTGAGATCATTCCTGCAAGTGCACCCTGTAAGTTAGCTCTCTTCCAGAAAAGTGAAAGAAGCATTACAGCACCGAAGGCACCGCCGAAGCCTGCCCATGCGAAGGATACGATTCTGAATACGGATGAGTCGGGATCAAGAGCAAATAATACTCCGAGAACACCTATAACTACGATGGCAATTCTGGCGATAAGAAGCTTTTTCTTATCATCAAGCTTGATGCCTAAGAACTCAACCATTATATTTTCAGAAACAGATGATGCAGCTGCAAGCATCTGGGAATCTGCTGTTGACATAGTTGCTGCAAGCACACCTGCAAGGATAACGCCTGCAAGCAAAGCTGCAATAACGCCGTGCTCTGCAATAAGTCCTGCCATACGAACCATAATGGTCTCTGCAGTACTTGAAGTATCAAGATACTCAAGAACTCCTGCCTTGGTAACGCCAAGTCCAACAACACCGATAACGATTGCAGCACCCATTGCTATAAATACCCATATGGTTGCAACTCTGCGGCTTAATGTTAATTTCTTCTCATCCTCGATTGCCATAAATCTTAAAAGGATGTGGGGCATTCCGAAATATCCGAGTCCCCATGCAAGAGTTGAGATGATCGCGATAACTCCGCCGTAGCTTGTAGCAGAATTGCTTGTTACGTCATAACAGTTAACTAAGCTTAAGTGTCCGGGAAGAGCCTTTGCATTATCAACTACTGCTCCCCAGCCGCCTGCTGTGGTGATGCCGTAACAAAGAACAGCAACAAGAGCAAGTGTCATAACGCAGCTCTGGATAAAGTCTGTTGTGGAAACGGCCTTGAATCCACCCATGATGGTATATCCGATGATGATGGCTGCCGAAATGATAAGTGCAACAGTATAGTCAACTCCGAAAAGAGAATTGAAAAGCTTACCGCAGGCAGAAAAGCCTGATGCCGTGTAGGGTACGAAAAATACGATGATAACAACTGCGGCAATGGCGCTTAATATATTTTTTGAATCATGGTATCTCTTTGAAAAGAACTGGGGTACCGTAAAGGCATCGATATTGCTTGAATATCTTCTTAAGCGGCGGGCTACAAAAAGCCAGTTAAGATATGTTCCAACCCCAAGGCCAAGTGCTGTCCAGAAGGGCTCGCAGATACCTGAAAGATATGCAAGTCCGGGAAGGCCCATTAAAAGCCAGGAAGACATATCGGAAGCCTCTGCTGACATTGCAGTAACTAAAGGTCCCATCTTACGGCCACCAAGATAAAAGTCTGTGGTATCTCCGTTGTTCTTACTGAAGATGAATCCGATTGCCAGCATAAGTAACAGATATATTACCATTGCGGCAAAGATACAGAAGTTAATTGTGTTCATTTTTCCTCCTCAATTTAAAGCCCTTTGGGCTATTATAATCTTTCAAGTACGGCAACAAGAAAATCAAAGCACCTCTTAGCTGAATCAAGAGGCAGATATTCGTTTACCGAATGGATATTCATGATATCCGGTCCTATGGATATGCAGTCAAGTCCTTCTATCTTTGATGAAAAGATACCGCATTCAAGGCCTGCATGAATGCCCTCAACTGAAGGCTCCTTTCCAAACATATCTTTATAAAGGGGAACCATTATGTCCCTTAGCCCTGAATGAGATGTATATGCCCATCCGGGATAATCTCCCCTTACGTCATATGACGCTTTGTATTCCCTTGCAAGACTTATAAGCTTAAATATAAGCGCCTTCTTCTCTGCATCAACAGAGCTCCTGACCGAGGTAGATACTCTTATGAAATCCTCATCGCTTATCAGTATTCCGGGATTTAAAGAGGTCTCGACCATCGAAGGATTCTCCTCTGACATTGCCTGAATGCCATAAGGGATTGATGAAATGCACTTTAAAGCATTCTTCGTTGAGGGAATATCAAGGGCGATGAGCTCCTGCCATTTATCTTTGCTGATGCTGATAAGTGCCCTGTCAAAATTAACCTCATCCCCAAAGTAAAGCTCCATGCCATTTAAAGCAAGGATCATTCCCTCGAACAGGGAATTTGCGTTGTCTCCGGTTAACATAATTCTAGCAGTAACTTCATTTGGAATTGCATTATCCGCAACACCGCCGTTAATCTCAACAAGATTAAAATCAAGTTTCTCTGATAGTTTACATAACTCAGACGCTAATATATTTATCCCGTTCCCTCGCTTCTTATCTATGTCAGTACCGGAATGACCACCCTTTAAGCCGCTTACGCTTATCGTATAGGCCGGTCCCTCATACACTGATTTATTGACCGGAATATCAATATCAACTCTGGCGCCGCCTGCGCAGCTTGCAATGAAGATTCCCTCTTCCTCCTGATCGATATTGATCATTCTCCTGGCTGTGAGATCAGATGTATCAAGTGCAGAAGCACCAAGCATCCCCACTTCCTCATCAACCGTTATCACGGCCTCTATCCTGGGTGCCTTATAATCACCTGAAAGGATATCAAGTATATAGGCAACTGCGATTCCGTCATCTCCTCCTAAGGAGGTGCCACGGGCCATAAGCTTTCCATCCTCAACATAAAGGTCGAGGCCTTCACTTTTCATATCTTTATGGCAGGTATTTTCCTTAACGGTGACCATATCCATATGTCCCTGAAGTATAACAGGGGGATGATCCGTATAATCAGGATGAGCCTCCCTTATTATGACAATGTTGTCATTTTCATCCTGCCGAACGTAAAAGCCGTTTTCCTGAGCGAAGTGCTTTAGGTAATCGCTTATCCTGTAGGTATTTCCCGAGCCATGGGGAATTGATGCTATTTCATAAAAATATTCCAGATATTTTTCCATATTATGTAAACCGCAATGTGCTGTTTTTGAGTTATGTAAACCTCAGTTGAATTATTCAGCTGCTATTCTTCTTGCAACATAAACGCCGCTTGCAGAGGCATGTGAAAGGGAATGGGTAACTCCTGAACCGTCTCCTATAACATAAAGATTCGGATACTTCTTCGTCTCCAGGTTCTCAGTAAGCTCAACCTCCATATTGTAGAACTTAACCTCAACGCCATAAAGGAGTGTATCGTCGTTGGCAGTTCCGGGAGCGATCTTATCAAGAGCATGTATCATCTCTATTATTCCATCAAGGATTCGTTTCGGAAGAACAAGGCTTAAGTCTCCGGGTGTAGCCTGAAGGGTGGGACGGACCGTACATTCATCTATCCTGCTCTGTGTACTTCTTCTTCCTCTTTCAAGGTCGCCGAATCTCTGAACTATAACGCCGCCTCCTAACATATTGCTTAAGCGGGCTATACTCTCACCATATTCGTTTGAATCCTTAAAGGGCTCTGAAAAATGCTTTGCAACAAGAAGTGCGAAGTTCGTATTCTCTGTCTTTTTATTTTCATCCTCAAAGGAATGACCGTTAACGGTTACAATACCGTTGGTATTTTCATTAACCACGATTCCGTGGGGATTCATACAGAAGGTACGTACCTTGTCCTCGAACTTCTCGGTCCTGTAGACGATCTTACTTTCGTAAAGTTCCCCTGTGATGTCATCAAAGATAACCGAAGGAAGCTCGACCCTGACACCTATGTCAACACGGTTTGACTTGGTGGGTATCTCAAGCTTTTTACAAACCTCTTCCATCCACTTTGAACCGCTTCTTCCAACGGAAACTATACATTTATCCGCCGTGAATTCACCTTCGGCACATTCTATTGTGAAGGAATCATCAAGGGCCTTAATATCAGATACAGGTGTATCAAAATAAAAATCAACCTTTTCCTTAAGCTCGTTATACATGTTTTCAAGAACAATATAATTTATATCCGTTCCAAGGTGCCTAACTGAGGCATCAAGTAAAAGGAGCTTATTCTGCATGCACTTTTTCTTAAAGTCCGTGCCTGCGGTTGAATACATCTTCGTACCCTCACCACCGTAAGCGCAGTTTATTGTATCAACATACTTCATAAGGTCGGTTGCCTTATCTTTGCCTATGTATTCGTATAAGGTTCCGCCGAAATCATTGGTTATATTGTATTTACCGTCGGAAAAGGCACCTGCTCCTCCGAAGCCGTTCATTATGGCACAGGTTTTGCATTTGATACAGCTCTTTACCTTATCACCGTCTATAGGACATTTACGCCTTGAAAGCTCGTGGCCTGCCTCAAATACGGCGATCTCAAGCCCTTCCTTTTCCTTTACAAGCTCATAGGAAGCAAATATTCCTCCCGGGCCTGCACCAATTATGATAACATCATATTTTTTCATATCTATAACCCCGTAATCCTGCTTCAAAGACCTACTTTGAAAGCATCATTCTGTCGTTATCAAGCTCTTCACCGCTTGCAACCGCAAATTTCTTAAGAAGATCGTCAACTGTTAACTTCTTCTTCTCTTCGCCCTTAATATCAAAGATAATCTTACCGTCATTCATCATGATAAGACGGTTTCCGTGAGCGATGGCATCCTTCATATTGTGGGTGATCATTATAGTGGTAAGGTTATCCTTTGAAACGATCCTTTCGGTTGTTTCAAGCACCTTCTGGGCTGTTTTGGGATCAAGGGCTGCAGTGTGCTCATCAAGTAAAAGAAGCTTGGGCTTCTTAAGGGATGCCATAAGAAGCGTTACAGCCTGTCTTTGTCCGCCTGAAAGAAGTCCCACCTTGGCACTCATTCTATCCTCAAGTCCTAAGTCAAGGGTCTTAAGAAGCTCTTTATATCTTTCCTGCTGCTCCTTGGTAAGGTTAGTACGTAAAGTACGCTTATTTCCTCTCCTTTCCGCAACAGCAAGGTTTTCATCTATCTGCATTGTAGCTGCAGTACCTGTCATGGGATCCTGGAAAACTCTTCCTATATATTTGGCTCTTCTGTATTCAGGGAGCGAGGTTATATCCTCACCGTCTATTATTATCTGTCCCTCATCAACGCCCCATACACCTGCAATTGCATTGAGCATTGTTGACTTGCCGGCGCCGTTTCCGCCTATAACGGTTACGAAATCCCCATCCTCAAGTGTAAGATTAATGCCGTTAAGTGCTCTCTTTTCATTAACAGTGCCGGGATTAAAGGTCTTATAAATATTCTTAAGCTCTAACATTATTCCTCTCCTTTCTTAACGGAAGCCTTAATGTACTTGCCCTTCCAGTAAGGAATTGCAAGGAAGAGGGCAACTACTGTTGCTGATAAAAGCTTAAGGTCATCAGTTGAAAGTCCAAGTCTTAAAACTATCTGGATAACTACATAGTAGATGATGGCACCTATTACGCAGGAAAGAAGCTTCAATGAGAAATTACGGAATATCTTTCCGAAAATAACCTCTCCTATGATAACTGCCGCAAGGCCTATAACAATGGCACCACGTCCCATGTTGATATCAGAGAAGCCCTGATACTGGGCAAGGAGTGCGCCGGAAAGTGTAACTAAAGCATTGGAAAGCATAAGTCCAAGTATCTTCGTAAGGTTAGTGTTTATACCCTGGGCACGTGCCATATTTCCGTTTGCTCCGGTTGCTCTTAATGCGGCACCAATCTCAGTTCCGAAGAACCAGTAGAGCAGAACTATTATCACAAGGATAAAGATAGCAAGAACTATAAGAGGATTCTTTAAAGAAAGCTCTCTAATGTATCTTGCTGACACAAGCAGCGGATACTTATCAACACTGACGGGAAGGTTTGACTTACTTCCGTTATCCGTTCCAATACCCATTATGTGAAGGTTAATGGAATAAAGTCCAAGCTGTGTAAGTATTCCTGCAAGAATCGCGGGAATTCCACATCTTACATGGAGTACGCCTGTAATAAGGCCGCATATAAGTCCTACTGCGAAAGCGCACAGGAAGGAAAGCCACATGGGGCAGCCGTTCACCGTCATAATAACGCATACGGCGCCTCCCGTACATAATGATCCATCCACGGTAAGATCCGCGATATTAAGGATCTTGAAAGTGATATACACTCCCATCGCCATGATTCCCCATATGAGGCCCTGGGCAAGGGCTCCCGGCATGGAGTTTAAAAGTCCAGTTAAAAATTCCATTTTTATCTCCTTTAACACGGTAATTACTGTTCCTTAAATAAGAACACACCAAATAAAAGTATATGAAAAAAAGCCTTGAATATCAAGGAATTTTTGACCTTTGAACATAAAAAGGCCTGCGCTCCGTCATCGGAGCACAGGCCGTATTTTACTTAAACCTGTTACTGCTCGATAGCTACATAGTCGTCGGGGATCTCAATTCCGAGAGCCTCGCAGTTAGCAGCATTGTACTCCTTTGTTACATTGGGAGCATACTGAACAGCCATTGTTGAAACATCAGCACCGCCATTAAGGATCTCCACAGCCATCAAGCCTGTAGCATATCCTAAATCATAGTAGCTGATTGAAAGTGTTGCAACACCGCAGCCTGAGCAGATGCCCTCTTCACCTGCGATAACAGGAACTCCTGCAGGGATAACTACGTTGGCAATAGCCTCTGTATTTGCAGCAGCTGTATTATCTGTGGGGATGTAGATAACATCTGAAGCATCTGCAGCTGACTGTGCAACTGAAGCAACATCATTGGTATCCGTGAATGCATACCATGTTACATTGTAGCCATAATCCTTAAGATATTCCTCGATAACAGTACACTGATATACTGAGTTAGCCTCAGCTGAGCAGTAAAGAAGTCCTACTTCCTTTGCATCGGGGAAAAGATCATGGAGCATAGCAGCCTGCTCATCAAGAGGAGCAAGGTCAGATGTTCCTGAAATATTATTTCCTACAGTACCTGTCCAGTCATCAATCTCAAGTGCTGTAGCATAGTCGGTAACACTGGTTCCGAGAATAGGAATGTCAGCTGTTGCTGAAGCAGCTGCCTGAAGAGGAGCTGTTGCATTAGCTAAGATAAGATCAACATCTGAAGATACGAAGCCATTAACTATGGTAGCGCAGTTAGCTGTTTCACCTGAAGCATCCTGATAATCAAACTCTACCTTGTCACCAAGCTGAGCTGTAAGAGCATCCTCGAAGCCCTGTGTTGCAGCATCAAGTGCTACGTGCTGAAGAAGCTGGCAGATACCGATGTGGTATACCTTGTCTGAATCTGCGGAAGCATCAGTTGTTTCAGCAGCTGTCTCAGTTGTTGCTTCTGTTGTTGTTTCTGTTGTGGCTTCAGCAGAAACTTCAGTTGTTGTGCTCTCTGCGTCAGATGAGCTGCAGCCTGCAAGCATGCTTACAGCCATCACGCCCGTAAGAGCGAGTGCAAGTAATTTTTTCATAATTCCTCCTTTTTCGTCCGTAGACGACACAAAAAATTGTAACTTCAACGCATCAACGCTTTTAAGCGATGAAGTGTTGGATTCACAGAAGAAATTATATCTTTATATACTCACACTGTCAAGAATTTCCGTATCATACTGGCGGGTAAAGAGATCATAATAGACGCCCTTTAAGGCCATAAGCTCCTTATGGGTTCCCTTTTCTATTATCTTTCCGTCATCTACAACCAGGATCACATCCGCGTCAACTATGGTTGATAATCTGTGGGCGATTATAAAGGAGGTACGCCCCTTGGTAACGGTATCAACCGCATCCTGGATAAGCTTCTCCGTATAGGTATCTATTGAGGATGTTGCCTCATCAAGCACGAGAATCGCAGGATCTGATATTATCGCCCTGGCAAAGCTTAAAAGCTGCTTTTCACCGGTTGATAGCATACCGCCGTCCTCTCCTACCTCGGCATCAAGACCTCCCTTTAGCTTATCAACAATGAAATCGGCCGACACAAGCTTAAGGGCATTCATTATCTCCTCATCCGTAGCATCAGCCTTTCCGTACCTAAGGTTCTCCCTTACTGTTCCTGAAAAGAGATGGGGAGTCTGAAGAACATAGCCTATATTTGAATGAAGGAAAAGCTGTGAACGTTTCCTTTCATCCACTCCGTCTAAAAGAATACTTCCGCTTGTGGGCTCAAAGAATCTGCACACCAGGTTAACAAGAGTTGATTTGCCAGCTCCTGTTTCTCCCACTATTGCAACATTCGTGCCTGCGGGAACCTTAAGGTTAAAGTCCTTAAGCACATAGGTGTCCCCGTCAGGGTACATGAAATCAACGTCCTTAAATTCTATGTCACCCCGTATCTTTTCCCAGTTCTCCTTTTTAGGATTAAAGGTATCACCGTATTTTTCTATTACCTCGGGAGAGTCTGTAACATCAGGTGTTGTGGCCATAAGATCAGAATATCTTTCTATATTTACTTCCACGGCGATTATGGCCGAAATGGAATTTATTATATTCTGAAGCGGGTCTATCATTCCCAGGGCATAGGACATAAATACCGAAAGTGTACCTATCTCCATCACCCCCTGAACGGTTATATAACCTCCCCTTAAAAGGACGATTGCAAGTGCAACAGAGGACATCAAGGTGACCGTTGCTGCAAATAAAGATGCAAAATGTGCAGTCCTTACTGATACAAATTTCATCTCCTTCGTATCCTCATTAAAGGCATTTATCATCTTATCCTCAATGACCATAGTCTTTATGGACTTGGCACCGGTTATGCCTTCATTGAAATCCGAGGTTATATTCGAATTAAGCTCACGCACCTTACGGTTATAATGGATAAGCTTCTTCTGGAAGTAGGAAATAAGCAGGGTTGCAACAGGAAGCACTAAAAGTACCAGAAGCGCCAGCTTAAAATTAAGAATGAGCATCATTATTGCCACGAAGGTAAGATAGCTTCCATACCAGATGACATCCATGATCCTCCAAGCCATCAGTTCTCCTATCTTTCCAGAATCGGAAATTACCCTGGCATGGATATAGCCCACATTATTCCTGTTAAAATACGAGAACGAAAGCTCCTGAACATGGTTAAAGGCCGCATTCCTTAAGTCCCTATCCATATACATTTCCATGCGGCTGCAAAGACATACGTCAATGTAATTTGTAACAGTCTGAAAGATAAGGAGCACCACATAGAGAAGGATAAAAGCCTTCAGCGTATCAAGGGTTCCCTCGCCTACGAAATGATTTATCGCATATCTGTTAAAAAGAGGAAAGATAACATCAAGCACTGAAACTATGAGCCCTAAGCTTATCATTCCGAATATTATTTTTTTGTATTTAGAGGCATAAGGCCATATTTTCGGAATACCGAAAAATTTAAGTCGCGTTCTGGAGTTCATATATCTTTGAATAAAAGCCTTTCTTTTTAACAAGCTCTTCGTGGGAGCCCTGCTCTATTATCCTTCCGTTATCAAGAACGATTATATTATCCGCAAGCATCAGGGTATTTATCCTGTGAGATATCAAAATGACAGTCGTGTCATTTTTATTGTCTTTAATGGCATGCCTTATCTTTTCATCCGTCTTAAGATCTACTGCCGACATGGAATCATCAAAGATAAGCACCGGAGTGTGTCTTGCCACACAGGAAGCTATGGCTGTTCGCTGCTTCTGTCCGCCTGAAAGAGTAACTCCACGCTCGCCAACCTTTGTATCAAGTCCTTCGGTGAATTTATCGATTGTTCCCTCAAGACAGCTTACCGATATGGCTTCCTTAACTCTCTCCTCTTTAACCTTTTCATCCATATCGATAGGAAGTGCCATGGCTATATTTTCGCCCAGGGTTCTTGAATAAAGATATGGTTCCTGTAGGACAAGACCTATATTCTCCCTTATATCATCCTTCTTAAGATTCCTTATATCTTCTCCGCCTATCTTTATGGTGCCGTTTTCAGGGGGAAGCTCATAGAGCCTCAAAAGAAGCTGAGCAAGGGTCGACTTGCCTGACCCTGTTTTTCCAAGGATTCCAAGGGTGCTTCCTTCTTTAATATGAAGGTTTATATTTTTTAAGACTAAGGCTTCATCATCACCAAAAGAAAATGAAACATCCTCAAAGTCTATATCTTTATTCTCAGGGAAGAAAAGCGCATCCTCTATATCTTTTTCAGGCTCTGATTCCATAATGTACCTTATCCTGTCTATGGAGATCCCAGCCTTACTCATGTCAGCAATGACACGCCCTAAGTTACGCACAGGCCAGGAAAGCATGGCGTTATAGGAAACAAATGATACAAATGAGCCTGCGCTTAAGCCCCTGCATACGCAAAAATACGAACCAACCGAAAGAACCGTCACGATCTGAAGCCCTGAAATAAGATCAACCGTTGACCAGAAACGGGAAAGGATCTTCATCATGTTAACCCACATTCCCGTATATTTTTCGTTCTGGGACATGAAGCGTTCCCTCTCATAGGCCTCCCGGCCGAAGGCTCTTACTACCCGCACTCCCGTAAGGTTTTCCTGGGCTATGGTTGAAAGAACGCCCTCCTCGGTATCTATCTTAAAGAAGGCCTCTCCTATCTGCTTATGAAAAATAAGGGAGTAACCAACAACCACCGGAATAAAGGCCAATGATACGAATGCCATGGGCACGCTTATATTGAACATAAATATAAGGGCAAAGACTATCATCACGATGGTCCTTAAAAGGGTTGTCAGATCCTCTGATAAGAATTTCTTTATGGTATCAACGTCTGAGGTACAGCGCTGGATTATGTCTCCGGTCTTATTTTCGCCATGCCAGGAATAGGGAAGATACTCAATATGCTCGTAAAGCTCGTTACGCATATTTTGGGTAAGTTTCTCTGCTCCCTTGCTGTTCATAAGCCCAAACATATACCTGAAAAGTGCCCCTAAAAGTGCAACCCCTACAACAAATAAAGCTATGTAGGGAAGGAGCCCCTTATAATATTCAGGGTCATTTAAAAGTCCGTCTATTGTAATACCTATCACCTTGGGATTGATAAGTTCAATGAATGAAAGTCCGCAGGTGAAAAATACCGCCAGAACAAAATATTTTTTTGAACCTTTAAGGAAATGCGCAAGCATCCTTTTCCTCCAAATAAGAATTAAGGCTCCGGGAGACCGGAGCCTTAGAAAAATATAAATTAAAATCTCTATTAAGCAAGCTTAGACTTAGCAAGCTCAGCTAATGAAGCAAAGCCCTCTGCATCGTTAACTGCCATCTCAGCAAGCATCTTTCTGTTAAGATCAACCTCAGCAAGCTTAAGTCCGTACATAAACTTGCTGTATGAAAGTCCGTTAAGACGAGCTGCTGCATTGATACGTGCAATCCAAAGCTGTCTCATCTGACGCTTTCTTTCCTTACGTCCTGCGTATGAAGAAGCTAAGGCTCTCATAACTGACTGCTTAGCAACTCTGTACTGGTTAGAACGGGCTCCTCTGTAACCCTTAGCCAGCTTTAATGTTCTATTATGCTTTTTCTTGGCATTTAAGCCACCTTTAATTCTTGCCATTTATTTGTTCCTCCTTTGCCTTCTCAAAAACTAGATATAAGGCATAATCTTCTTCATGTTCTTAACATTCGTAGAGTCTGTCATTGCAGCCTGACGTAAGTTTCTCTTTCTCTTTGTGCTCTTCTTTGTCAGGATATGCTGCTTGTAAGCCTTATTTCTCTTAAGCTTACCGGTACCTGTCTTTGAGAAACGCTTTGCAGCGGATCTGTTAGTTTTCATCTTGGGCATAACTAAATTCCTCCATATCTTTAAAATCTATCTTAACTGAATTATTTCTTCTCAGCTAAAAACATTGTCATCGAACGGCCCTCAACCTTGGGAGCCTTATCTACTACTGCGCAGTCTGAAAGAGCCTCTGCGAAGTCATCAAGAATGTGCTTACTGCTCTGCATGTGAGCCATCTCACGTCCCCTGAACCTTAAGGTGATCTTAACCCTGTCACCCTTGGTAAGGAACTTGCGGGCTGCATTAACCTTGGTATTAAGGTCGTTGGTATCAATATTGGGAGAAAGACGAATCTCCTTTATCTCAACCACATGCTGCTTCTTCTTTGCTTCCTTTTCACGACGGGTCTGTTCATATTTGAACTTTCCGTAATCAACGATCCTGCATACAGGAGGCTTCGCTGTGGGAGCTATCTTAACAAGGTCAACTCCTGCCTCATCAGCTAACTTCTGGGCCTCGGCTGCAGACATAATACCAAGCTGCTCTCCATCCTGCCCAATAACACGGACTTCCTTGTCCCTGATCTCGCCATTAATCATTAATTCGCTAATTGTCGTGTCCTCCTCATGATTGTGCTACGCACTTAAAAATCAACAAAATAAAAGTGAGCAGCAAACGCTGCTCACCCTTAAATAACACAAACACACCAAACAAAAAAGGATAGTTTAAGTATTTAACACTTACCAGCGCAATTGCCGTAAGGTGAGAGCATTGCTCTTCTTTCTTTACCAAACTTACAGTAGATTAACATAGTATGAAGACCATGTCAAGCAAAATTTTATTCAGCCTGGGAAACTTCCCTGACCAGTTTTATTTCACCCTCGTCATTCAGAAAATCATAAAGAAGCTCATCATCAGAGGACTGTGAATAGGTAATAACATGAGTCTCGCTGGCCATAATTATGTAAACCAGCTGCTGAACATCTATGTCACCGTCATTGTAATGGGTTCTTATCTTGTAACAGGGAACCCCTTCTATATCGGTTGATTCAAAGGCATCAACCTTAAGATCAATGACATTTCCAAGTGTCCTGTGGGCATTCTCAATGGATTTCTCATAGGAATCAGCGGTGAGTTCATCAGTTACGAAACCGTCCTCATCAGGATCCGAAACCGTATAATATATGTTCGAGGATTCCATGGGATAATGCTCGGAAATATACATTCCCGGAACAGTATCCGATTCCGAAAAGCCCGAAGGGATAAGTATGGCACAATACCCTATATCTATATCAGAGCCATCGTCTCCATCCCCAAGCTTAAAGGTATCCATCTTAACATATTCAGTTTCGTCACCGTCCCTTATATCATCCTTTACGGTAATGACCTCGCTCCCGGAACAGGCGCTCATCAAAACCATGATCAATATAAGGAAGACTGACAGGAGTCTTTTCTTCATGCTTCCTTGGGAGCCTCCTTGCGGATCTCCTTTGTTTCTATTTCTTTAACTATCTGGGCAATAAATTCATCAAGGCTCTTGGTGCCTTCGTTGCCTGCATAACGGCTGCTTACTGAAACTGTCTTGTCAGCTTCTTCCTTCTCTCCTACAACAATCCAGTAGGGAAGGCGGTCAAGACGTGCCTCTCTTATCTTATATCCGATCTTCTCAGATCTTGCATCAACGGTTGCATCAACCTTGGCCTTCTTTAAAGCGTCCTTAACGGCATTTGCATAATCGATATATTTGTCGGAGATGGGAAGTACTCTTACCTGCTCAGCGCACATCCATGTAGGGAACTTGCCTGCGTAGTGCTCGATGAGCCATGCAAGTGTTCTCTCATAACATCCCATTGAGGTTCTGTGGATGATCCATGGTGTTGCCTTATTGCCGGCCTCGTCGATGTAGTACATTCCGAACTTCTCTGCTGATGCGCAGTCAAGCTGGATGGTAACCATTGTATCTTCCTTGCCGTATACGTTCTTGGCCTGGATATCGATCTTAGGTCCGTAGAAGGCAGCCTCGCCATCCTCCTCGGTGAAGGTGATGTTGTTCTTTATCATAACCTGACGAAGATAATCCTGAGTGCTGTTCCAGTACTCATCATCTCCTAAGTATTTAGCCTTATTCTCAGGATCCCACTTTGAAAGTCTGTAGCTTACGTCTCCCTCAAGTCCAAGGGTTGTCATTACGTAGTTACAAAGGTCAACGCACCTTGTTAATTCCTCCTCAGCCTGCTCGGGAGTAAGGATTATATGAGCCTCGGTAATAGTGAACTGACGAACTCTCGTAAGTCCGTGCATCTCACCTGAATCCTCGTTACGGAAAAGTGTGGAAGTCTCTGCCATTCTGTAAGGAAGGTCTCTATATGACTTCTGCTCATTCATATAAACGTAATACTGGAAGGGACAGGTCATGGGACGAAGTGCCATAGTCTCCTTGTCATCCTTGTCCTCGTTAAGTACGAACATTCCCTCCTTATAATGATCCCAGTGTCCTGAGATCTTATAAAGATCGGACTTAGCCATTAAAGGTGTACGGGTTCTAACATAGCCCCACTCATTGTCCTCAAGGTCCTCAATCCATCTCTGTAATTTCTGGATCATCTTGGTTCCCTTAGGTGTAAAGAGAGGGAGTCCCTGACCAATAACCTCTGTGGTTAAGAAAAGCTTCATCTCACGGCCAAGCTTATTATGGTCTCTCATCTTGATATCCTCGAGATGATCAAGATATGCCTGAAGGTCTTCCTTATTATTAAAAGCAGAACCATAGATTCTCTGAAGACGCGCCTTATTGGCATCTCCTCTCCAGTAAGCCATTGAGCTGCTTGTTAACTTAAAGGCCTTAATGCCCTTGGTGCTCATAAGGTGAGGGCCTGCGCAAAGATCCGTGAAGCCATCTCCCTGTGAATAGAAGGATATCACTGCATCCTCCGGAAGATCCTTAATAAGCTCTACCTTATAGGGCTCATTTCTATCCTCCATAAACTTGATTGCTTCCTCCCTGGGAAGTTCGAATCTCTCAAGCTTATTGCCTTCCTTGATGATCTTTTTCATCTCGGCCTCAATGGCATCAAGATCTTCTCTTGAGAAGGGATCTGTATCAAAATCATAATAGAAGCCTTCATCAATTGCAGGGCCGATGGTTACCTTCGCATCAGGGCGAAGACGCTTAACAGCCTCTGCCATAACATGTGAACAGGTATGACGAAGAACCCTTAAGCCCTTTTCATCATTAGCTGTCAGTATATTTAAGGTGCAGTCTGTAGTCAGGGTAGTTCGAAGGTCCTTGACCTCACCGTCCACTTCACCTGCAACTGCAACACGTGCTAAGCCCTCGCTAATGTCCATAGCGATATCATAGATAGTCATTGCAGAAGCATATTCCTTACTACTTCCGTCCTTTAATGTTACTTTCATGATGTTACTTCCTTTCTTTTATTTTATAAAAATATAATTTATCTCTTACCGCAGCACTTCTTGTATTTCTTACCGGAGCCGCAGGGACAGGGATCATTGGGATATACCTTGGCTTCCTTGACAACAGTTGTGGAAAGCTTCTGTTCACGATAGAGTTCCTTAAGCTTCTCTTCTGTAAAGATATCCTTCCATGCGGGAAGCTCATAGAGCCAGTCAGCCTCAGCTGCTACCATGTTCTTATAAAGAAGCTCCTTGTCAAAGCCTAACTGAACCTTGGTATCCTCTTCCATCTCTTCGATGGGATTTTGCTCCTTAAGGGAATCATTGATTCCGTCTAAGAAACCTGTCATTGTCATGATATCAAGTCCGAATTTATCAGCAAGCTCCTTAACCGTTCCCTCAACTACAGTGTCGGGATCTGCAAGCAGCTTTTCGTATACTTCCTTTTCCTTCTTAAAATAGTCTGTCCAGAGTCTCTGAAGATCACCTCTGTTAGCGGTCTCAGAATATGCCATGTCACGCCATTTTTTAAGTAATGCCATAAATAAAAGCTCCTTTCAAAAGCAAAAATATCAAAATAATGTGCAAAAAACACTATCCTTTAGTATAATGCATTTATTATAAAGTTTCAAGAAAGGCAAACCCTATGAAAAATACACGTTTAAAGCAGATAATCGCATGGATCGCGATTATACTTCTTGCACTTTTATATCTTTCAACACTGGTCGTTGCACTTATGGGCTATGGCGTACAGTCAAGTCTTTTCAGCGCATGTTTAATAGGTACCATAGTGATCCCGCTTATTGCCTTCATAATCCTGTTCCTGGTTGCCAGATATAACGGAGGCAAGGCTCCCGGAGATCCGGATGCGGATCCTGAATCTCAAGTAAGCAAAACCTCTAAAAACGATGATCAATAAGTAAAAGCCGGAGAAACATCCTCTCCGGCTTTTATTTTTAGTCTACTCTCTTTGCTCCCCAGAAGAAAAGTGCAACGGTTCCGGGACCTGTGTGGGCTCCGATTGTGGGTCCGATGTAGTTAATGTTAACCTTGCCGTTCATCTTAGGGAATCTCTTCTCTATCATACCGGCAACCTCTTTGGCATCATCAAGCACATCAGCATGGGTGATAAATACCTTTCCGGTATAATCCTCGCCGCCTTCTGCAAGTTCAGCCATCTTATCAACTATGGCCTCCATAACCTTCTTCTTGGTACGGATCTTGTATCTGGGAATAAGTCTTCCCATGAAATCCACATTAAGTAAAGGACAGATGTTAAGAAGCTTTCCAACGTAACCTGAGGTCTTTGATACACGACCGCCTCTGATGAAGAAGGTAAGGTCTGAGGTAAAGAACCAGTGGTTTACATAAAGTTTCCTATCCTCTGCGAACTTATAAAGCTCATCTATATTTTTGCCCTCATCCCTAAGATCTGCAAGGGCATCCATTATGAAACCGAAGCCGCCTGAAGCACAGAGGGAATCAACCACATAAAGTTTCCTGTCAGGATACTTCTCCCTAAGTTCATTGGCAGCTGCAGTAGCCGAATTGATGGCTCCCGAGATACCTGACGAAAGTACAAGGTGAAGCACATCCTTTCCCTCTTTAAGGTATTTCTCAAAATATTCCTCATAGTCCTCAACATTGGGCTGTGAGGTTCTGGTCATTGCTCCGTCAACCATAGCCTGATAAAAGCCATGATAATCAAGGGACTGTCCCAAGTCATCGCTATAGGTCTTATCAGCCAGTTCGTAATGGAACGGAAGATATTCGATGTTACGCTCCTTTACATATTCAGGCTTAAGGTCTGTGGTTGAACAACAGCTTAATACAAAATCACTCATTTTACTTTCCCTTCGTTTAATAATTTACTACTTAAAGTAGTTGACACCGGATTCAAAGATCTTAAGATCCTGATCTCCGTATATATTTATGGCAACATCATCTCCCCGTCTTTCGGCATGAGCCATCTTACCCAAGACTCTTCCGTCAGGAGATGTTATACCCTCAACAGCCATGTAGGAGCCGTTAATGTTCCACTCCTCATCCATGGAAACATTGCCGTTAATATCAGCATACTGGGTTGCCACCTGACCGTTCTCAAATAACCTCTTAAGAACATCAGCGGGAGCTACGAAACGTCCCTCACCGTGGGATGCAGGCGAGCAGTAGGTCTGCCCAAGGGTTGCGCCCTGAAGCCAGGGTGACTTATTGGAAACCACCTTGGTGTATGCCATCTTTGATATGTGACGGTTAATGGTATTAAAGGTAAGCGTAGGAGAATTTTCATTCTGCCCTGTTATTTCACCGTTAGGAACAAGTCCAAGCTTGATCAAAGCCTGGAAGCCGTTACAGATACCCAGGATAAGTCCGTCTCTTTCGTTTAAGAGTCTCATGACAGCATCCTTAAGCTTCTCGTTCTGGAAGGCAGTTGCGAAGAACTTAGCCGAACCATCAGGCTCATCACCTGCTGAGAAGCCACCGGGGAACATCATGATCTGGGCAGAATCTATCTCTTTAACAAAGGCATCAACCGACTCAACTATATCAGCTGAGGACATGTTCTTAAATACATAGGCCTTTGCTGTTGCGCCTGCTCTTTCGAAGGCCTTCGCTGAATCGTACTCGCAGTTCGTTCCGGGGAATACGGGAATGAATACCTTCGGGCGTGCTACTTTATTTTTACAAATATATATGTCCTTTGCATCATAAAGAGGTGTATCAACTGCATCAGTTCCCTTCTTTGCCTTGGTGGGGAATACCTTCTCAAGTGTAGACTTCCATGCGCTTAAGGCTTCATCAAAGCTTACCTCTTTTCCATGGAACCTGAAAGCACCTGCTCCGTTAACAGTTCCTATCACTCTGTGATTTACTTCCTCAAATTCCTCATTTGACTTAAGAAGCTCATCAATGTATGAAGCGTCAGCAGGCTCAACCTCAATGATAATGTCTCCGAGGCAGTTTTCGAAAAGGTCATTTAACTTAAGTGACTCCTCGAAGTCAACACCAAGACCGTTTCCGAAGCCCATCTTGCAGGCAGCCTTTAAGGGGCCGTGAGCATCAAGGGCGTAAGCTGATTTAACCCTGCCCTCTTTTATGAGTTTATTTATGAAGCTAAACATAAGTGATGCATTCTCGTAAATGGGAATGTCATACTCGTCCTTGTCAAACCAGAACTGAATGAGTCTGTTTCCTGACTTCTTAAGTTCAGGAGTTACCATATTAGCTGCATGGTCCACATCAACCGCAAATGAAACAAGTGTGGGAGGAACATCAATATCATTGAAGGTTCCTGACATGGAATCCTTGCCTCCGATTGAAGGAAGTCCGAAGCCAACCTGGGCATCATATGCGCCAAGGAGTGCCGCAAAGGGCTGTGACCATCTCTTGGGATCTTCACTCATCCTGCGGAAATACTCCTGGAAGGTGAAACGTATCTTTTTATGATTACCGCCTGAAGCTACAACCTTAGCCATAGATTCCGTAACGGCATATACTGCGCCATGGTAGGGAGACCATGAGCTTAAATAAGGATCAAAGCCATAGCTCATCATGGTAACCGTATCGGTCTTTCCTTCAAGGGTAGGAAGCTTGGCAACCATGGTCTGGGTCTCTGTAAGCTGATATTTACCACCATAGGGCATGAGCACTGAGCCTGCTCCGATTGATGAGTCAAACATCTCAACAAGGCCCTTCTGTGAACATACATTAAGGTCCTTAAGTTCGCTTAATACTGCTCCCTTGTAGTCATCGGCTGCAACTGCATCTGAAACTTCCTTAATGGCGATCTTCTTAAAGTAGTTATCCTCTTCCTTGGGAACCTCAACGTAAACCGAAGTCTCCTGATGAGCTCCGTTGGTATCAAGGAAGGCTCTCTTTAAATTAACTATATCTTTGCCGCGCCACTTAAGAACAAGTCTGGGCTCCTCGGTAACCTTAGCTACAGCGATCGCCTCAAGGTTCTCTTCTCTGGCATAGCCTAAAAATTCATCAACATCGGAAGGCGAAACAACAACCGCCATTCTCTCCTGTGACTCTGAGATTGCAAGCTCAGTTCCGTCAAGTCCTGCGTATTTCTTGGGAACAAGATCAAGGTCAACAGTAAGTCCGTCTGCAAGTTCACCTATCGCAACGGAAACTCCGCCTGCGCCGAAGTCGTTACACTTCTTGATAAGACGGCTTACCTCGCCTCGTCTGAAGAGACGCTGTATCTTACGCTCTGTAGGTGCATTACCCTTCTGTACCTCGGCTCCGCAGATCTCGATAGAGCTCTCTGTATGAGCCTTTGAGGAACCGGTTGCACCGCCGCAGCCGTCACGTCCAGTTCTTCCGCCAAGCAATATGATTATGTCTCCGGGATCGGAGGTTAATCTCTTAACGTTCTTTCTGGGAGCGGCACCCATAACGGCACCTATCTCCATACGCTTTGCAACGTAATTGGGATGATATATTTCCTTAACATAGCCTGTGGCAAGACCTATCTGGTTACCATAGGATGAATAGCCTGAGGCTGCACCGCGCACAAGCTTCTTCTGTGAAAGCTTACCCTTAAGGGTATCTGCAACGGGAACCGTGGGATCTGCAGCACCTGTAACTCGCATTGCCTGATAAACATATCCTCTTCCTGAAAGAGGATCTCTTATGGCACCGCCCAAGCAGGTAGCAGCTCCACCAAAGGGCTCGATCTCAGTGGGGTGGTTATGTGTCTCGTTCTTAAAGAATACAAGCCACTCTTCTGTTTCAACGCCGTTTCCGTAATCCATTTCAACGGGAACAACTACGGAGCAGGCATTTATCTCATCGGAAACCTCCATATCCTCAAGTTTTCCAACAGCTCTTAACTTCTTCATTCCCATAAGAGCCAGGTCCATAAGGCAGACGAACTTATCATCCCTGCCCTTATATATTTCCTCTCTTGTATCAAGGTAGCTCTCATAGGTGGTCTCGATGGGAGTGCGGTAATATCCGTCCTCGAACTCAACATCCTTAAGCTCCGTTGAGAAAGTTGTATGTCTGCAGTGATCTGACCAGTAGGTATCAAGCACCCTGATCTCTGTCATTGAAGGATCACGCTTTTCATCGTTCTTAAAGTAATTCTGGATATGAAGGAAATCCTTGAAGGTCATAGCAAGGGAAAGGCTTTTGTAAAGTTCCCTTAGCTTATCTTCATCCATATCCTTGAAGCCATCAAAGATATGAACATCGGCAGGCTCATCATAATTTGTGACAAGTGTGTCAGGTTTTTCAAGGCCTATCTCCCTTGAATCAACGGGGTTAATACAGTATGCCTTGATCCTGTCAAATTCATCATCTGATATATTTCCCTCTATCATATAAGTGGTAGAGGTCTGAATGATGGGATCCTCATCTTCCTTAAGGAACCTTATACACTGAACTGCCGAATCGGCTCTCTGGTCGAACTGTCCGGGAAGGAACTGAACCGAAAATACCCTGGCATTCTTGGGGATCTTTATCTCATCAAGATAATAATTATCTACGGGAAGCTCGGCAAATACAGTCTTAAGAGCCTTATTAAAGGTCTCATCGGATATATTTTCAACATCATATGTGATGAACACCCTGACATTGGTTACTCCGCTGATATTAAGGTAGCTTCCGATCTCTTCCTTAAGTTCGGTTGCCTTTACGGCATAGGCTTCTTTCTTTTCTACATAAACACGTTTGACTACGTCCATTTCTTTATTAATCCTCCGGGATGATTCCCTGCATCACAAACATTATCTCTTCATCTACTGCGCTTTCGGTTATGCCTCTGGTCTTGGCTGCTATCTTAAGGCCTTCGATCACATACATCATATTGCTTGCTGTGCGCTTGGCATCAATGTCATAGAACTCGCCTGCGTCAATACCTTCACTTATAAGCTGCTCAAGAATGTATAAAGACATATCGAACTGGTTCTTTAAATAATTGTTCTTTCCTGTTATCTTATTTCCAAAATAATATTCATAGATTGCAATACTAAGATCAGGCTTTTTATTTAAGATAACCTTCTTCTGCTCCTTTACAAATAAAGCAAGCACATCTGCGTAGGATGCATTATCGGGAATCCTGTCTCCGAAATCATCCTCCTTTGCATTCTGGCGCTCAAGGACAGCCTCGAAAAGGTCCTTTATATTTTCAAAATAAATATATACGCCTCCGCGACTTATGTCACAGGCTGTAACAACATCCTTCATCGTTGTTGCTATGTAGCCCTTTTTGCTGAAGATCTCCTCAGCCTTGTCCAGAATAAAGTTTTTCTTGTTAATAGATTTTTCTCCCATTTTTACCTCTTTCCGTGCCGGTCATGCCAGCGGATGATCATATACACTAAGCAGTTCCTTAAGCTTCAAAAGACAATGAAGCCAGATTCCTTCCTCTACAGCTTCAGACCACACAGCCCCCTTTGTCATGCCTAAGATCACGTACTTGCTCATGATCGCTATCACTCCGTTAGCATCCTGAAAGGTTGCCTTGGAAATCGCAAGCCGCTCATCCTTCGGAGACTTAATGTGCATCTTCCCATAATCATATACATAGTTTCTGGTACAGAGTCCTGTTTTCTGCGCTTCCTTAACGAAGGCAAGAACACGTGAATCATAAACCGGAACCGGAATGGAACTTTTAGGTGCTGCCTCTCCGTCCAACAGTTCCCTTGTCTTCTGGCCTTCCTTTTCCTTTAAATAAGGAATGTAAGCAAACAGGGGTTCAAGCTTTGAATAAAGATCCTTCTGAAGCTTTTGTCTGTATTCGTTGTTAGAGTTATCCATGTAACCTCCTTACACTCACATACATAATCAATTTTATCACGAAAAAGACAGGATACACAACAGAAATAATAAAGAAAATGACACTTGTGTCACAAAAAGAAAAGGCGCTGAAAACTTTCAGCGCCTTAGCAGGGGCAGTAGGAATCGAACCCACAATGATGGTTTTGGAGACCACTGTTATACCGTTTAACTATGCCCCTATATATTCGGTCAACGGATAGTATTATATCCTATGGCTTTGACCAATGTCAATAGAAAAAACGCAATAGAAAAGCCTCCGCATTCACGGAGGCTTTCCATGTGTAAAAGGGGAATTTCGGAATTGCTAATAAAAAATATCAATTCACAATCGGTAAGACTAGTATATAGTTTTAAAAACTACATTGCTACAACTATATAATCAAAAAATAAAATTATATTGCTCACAGATTGTTATCAATATTGGAGATAATCTTGAGTATCTGCCTGTATTATAGCACTATATTTCTTAACATCATTTGAAGGCTCATAGTTCTCATCATCAAAGAGAACCTGATGGAGCTTCCTTACGTTTCTCGTTAAGTCAGTGGGAACAACGCAGGAACCCTTAGATCCGATGGTGCCTCCGTTACGCATTCCCTCAAAGGGGAAACCGTCTGAAACAGTAACCTCATAGTCAGAGGCAATACTTACCATATCAATGAAATCATCCACGCTTAAGGATGTGGATATATTGGGAAGAACAAGCATTACTGCACTGGTAAGGGTTCCGAAGGATACCTCTTTTGACTTTTTAAGCATGGCAGTTAAAACATCTCTTTGTCTCTCAGCCCTCTTAAAATCATCACCGGCCGTGTATCTGATACGGCAGTAGGCAGTTGCCTGAAGACCGCTTAACGTCTGAAGCCCTGCCTGTTCCACAGCAACATAGGGAAGATCAAGCTCTCCTGCCATGGTAAGTGCATAGTTATTTAAATACTCGATCTCATTTTCGGCTATCTCGATATCAACTCCGCCTAAGGCATCGATAGCATCAATAAGTCCCTGGAAGCCTACAGTCACATAATTGGTGATATAGAGATCAGTATTAACATTTATCATGCTTAAAGCCTGCTTGGGGCCGCCGTAGGCATAGGCGCTGTTGCACTTGTTATAGGAATCATTTCCAAGATTCAGATATGTGTCCCTGAATATGGATACAAGCCTTACCTCGTGGGTGTCCATATTAATGGAACAGATCATTATGGAGTCGGACCTTGTTCCTTCAGAAAGCTCTCCCTCTCTTGAATCAACTCCGAAGAAAGCAATATTGAAAAGTCCGTCATATTTTTCGTATAATTCGGCTGCTGCTGCCTCTTTATCCGCAGAAGGCTCAGGCGTGGGAGTAGCTTCTGCGACCTCCTCAACCGTATCCTCGGTAACCTCAGTACTTTCAAGCTCGATATCATCAGTGTTATTTGACTTTATCTCGCTTGCATCTATATTGGTCTTCTGCATTCTGGTTGCCTTTACCACAAATACAAGTGCGGTAACAGCAGCAACAAGGATTATTCCTTCCACTACATAAAGCAGTATATGCTTTGTAAATTTCTTCTTTCCGTCAGAAGGAGTATTATCTTCATTATTCTTAAGTTCTTCGCTCATAAAAACCTCACAGGCTAAGGCCCATTATATCCTGTACATTAAGTATCGGCAGTATCCTTATCCCTTCCATTCCCTTAAGGTCATCCATCTGCACCTTGGGAACTATGCAGGTCGTAAAGCCAAGCTTCTTTGCTTCATTTACACGTGATGTGATACTGCTTATGGCACGGACTTCACCACTTAGTCCGATTTCGCCGATAGCAACTATCTTATCATCAATCACTGTATTTTTAAAGGAGGAAATTACAGCCATGGCAATTCCTAAGTCAAGGGCAGGCTCATTTACCTTGATTCCTCCTGCTATATTAACATAGGCATCGCACCCTCCCATCTGCATTCCAAGTCTCTTTTCAAGGACAGCCATAAGGAGGTTCACTCTGTTAAAATCAGTTCCTATGGTCTGCCGGCGGGGTATTCCGAAGTTGCTTGCGCAGACTAAAGCCTGGATCTCAAGAAGCATAGGGCGGGTTCCTTCAAGGGCGCAGGTAACAACTGAGCCCGGTGCATTAAGAGGACGCCCTGAAAGCATATATTCCGAAGGATTCTTAACCTCGTTTAGTCCGTTTTCATCCATCCTGAAAACACCTATCTCATTTGTGGAACCGAATCTGTTCTTAACGCCGCGCAAAATTCTGTAGGAAGCATGTCTGTCTCCCTCGAAGTAAAGCACGGTATCAACCATATGCTCAAGGACTCTGGGGCCCGCAACGGTTCCCTCCTTGGTCACATGTCCCACAATAAATATGCTGATTGAAAGTCCCTTTGCAAGCTGAAGGAGCACATTGGTCGATTCCCTTACCTGGGAAACGGAACCGGGGGCTGATGATATATTTTCATCAAACATGGTCTGGATGGAGTCTATGATGGCAACCTCGGGCTTATTTTTCCTAATAGTCTCTTCAATGATATTCAGATTGTTCTCGCAAAGAAGGAGCATATTGTCATTAAAGTCCCCTATCCTCTCAGCCCTTAGTTTTATCTGCTTCAAGGATTCCTCCCCGGAAATATAAAGGACCTTCCGTCCATCGGCTGATATCAGTCTGCAGACCTGAAGAAGGAGCGTCGACTTTCCTATTCCGGGATCTCCTCCCACTAAAGTTAAGGAGCCAGCCACAAGGCCGCCTCCTAAAACTCTGTCAAGCTCATCAATATGTGTTGATATCCGATCTTCCTTTTCGATTGAGATATCATTTATCGTGGTAACTGCAGCGCTCATCACATTGGACGAGGTCTTATGCCCCGGAATAGAGGGCTTAACAGTTTCCTCAACGAAGGTTGCATATTCCCTGCAGCCCGGGCACTGTCCCATCCACTTGGTGGATTCGTAACCGCAGTTGCCGCAGAAATATACACTCTGTATTTTTTTTGCCATACTTACGCCTTAACTATCTTTATGCTGACTATTTCAACGTCGGAAAGCTCAACCGAAAGGGAAAGCTTACCTGAAAGATTGGTCTTCATGACACCCTCGTCGGCGTCATTTATATATACCTTATACTCGGTATTTTCCGTAAGGCCCACTGTGATCTGGGCATCCTCTGTACCGCTTACCTTGAAGGTAACACCGTCTTCTGATTCACTAAAGTTAAATACCGCGGTTCCGGGCTCTGACTCATATGCAAACATATCGTTCTTCTCAAGTCTTGTCATCTCGTTAAAGCTCTTAACCTTGAGAATATCATTTCCGGATTTGAAATTTTCGATCTTGGTTTTTGTGGAAAGGGAATAATTTCCGAAGCTTACACTTCCGTCAGCTTCATTTCTGAGTACCTCTTCTACGTATGCCATTTAGTAACCTCCGTTTACTTTGTTTCAAATACTACTTCGTTCTTTTTAAAGGTAACAAGTACCTTATCATCCTTCTTTATTGCACCTTGCAATATCTTTTCTGCAAGTTCATCCTCTATGACGCTCTGGATTGCTCTCTTAAGAGGACGGGCGCCCATTTTGTAATCCGCATATTTAGATACCAGATGCTTCTTAAGAGCAGGTGAAAAGCTTAAATTTATCTCAAGCTGCTTAAATGCTCTTTCCTTAAGGTTATTAAGAAGAAGGGTGACTATCTCGTTCATCTCTTTTTCTTCAAGCACCTTAAACACTATCATGTCATCAATACGGTTGATGAATTCGGGTTTAAAGATATGCTTAACCTCTTCCATCACTCCGGATTTCATCTTTTCGTAATTGGTCTTGGGTGAATTGTCCTGTGCAAAGCCCAGATTCTTGGGAGCTATTATCCTCTCAGCACCTGCATTTGAGGTCATGATAAGGATGGTGTTCTTAAAAGAAACCTTACGTCCCTTGGAATCTGTTATATGTCCGTCATCAAGCACCTGAAGAAGAACGTTAAATACATCAGGATGTGCCTTCTCTATCTCGTCGAATAAAACAACCGAATAGGGATTTTTCCTTATCCTTTCGCTTAACTGGCCGCCCTCTTCAAAGCCAACATATCCCGGAGGCGAACCTATCATCTTGGATACGGAATGACCTTCCATGTACTCCGACATATCAACTCTTATAAGGGCATTTTCAGAACCGAAAACAGCCTCCGCAAGAGCCTTTGAAAGTTCTGTCTTTCCTACACCTGTAGGACCTAAAAACAGGAAGGAACCTATCGGGCGGTTGGGATCTGATAAGCCGACCCTGCCTCGCCTTATGGCCTTTGCAACTGCTGTAACAGCCTCGTCCTGTCCTATGACTCTCTTATGAAGAACGCTTTCAAGCTTTGTTAACCTCTCGGATTCCTTCTCGCTTAATTTTTTAACCGGGATCTTCGTCCATACGGAAACCACATTTGCTATGTCATTTTCCGTAACCACTATCTCGCTATTTGAAAGTCTTTCTTTTTCTTTTATTTCAAGGCGCTCTATCTTCTTTGAAAGTTTGGTGGATTCTGCCCTTAATTCTCTTACCTTCTCAAGATTTCCTGCCTTTAAGGCTTCGTTTATCTCATCATTAAGACCATCGTAATTTTTCTTTAAAGATATAAGTTTACCCTCACCCTCAGGTGCTCTTAACCTGCAGGCAGCTGAAGCCTCATCCATAAGGTCTATGGCCTTATCGGGAAGGTTTCTGTCGTTTATATATCTTTCGGAAAGCTCAACACAGGCCCTTAATGCTTCATCGGATATGCTCACATGGTGATGCTCCTCATACTTATGGGCTATACCCTTAAGTATCTCATAGGACTCCTCCTTTGTGGGCTCCTCAACATGAACCTGCTGGAAACGACGCTCTAAGGCCGCATCCTTTTCTATATATTTGTGATACTCGGAAACTGTGGTAGCACCGATAAGCTGAAGCTCACCCCGCGCAAGGGAAGGCTTAAGTATGTTGGAAGCATCTATTGCGCCCTCTGCTCCGCCTGCGCCTATCACGGTATGAAGTTCATCAAGGAAAAGGATAATATTTCCGTCATCCGTAACTTCCTTAACGACCTTCTTTATCCTCTCTTCGAATTCGCCGCGGTATTTAGAGCCTGCAACCATTCCCGAAAGATCAAGGGTAAGAACTCTCTTATTTAACACAGTAAAGGGAACATCCCCTGCTGCTATCTTAAGTGCAAGTCCCTCAACAACCGCTGTCTTTCCAACACCGGGCTCACCTATAAGGCAGGGATTGTTCTTGGTCCTTCTGCTTAATATCTCTATCACTCGCCTTATTTCGTTCTCACGGCCTACAACGGGATCAAGCTTTCCTTCTCTGGCGAAGGCTGTAAGGTCTCGGCTGTACTCATCTAATGTGGAAGTTTTTCCGGCGGATGATGCATTCCTTCGTGCAAGATCTGACTTAAATAAAGAAGGATCCTCTCCCATTGCAACCAGGGTATCAAGATAAAGCTTGTGAATCGATACTCCAAGTGTGGTAAGGAGTCTAACAGCAACATTGTCTCCCACAAGTATCATGGCAAGAAGAAGGTGCTCCGTTCCAACCTCGGAAGCATTAAACTTCCTCATCTGTTCCTCTGCAAGGGTCAGGATATCAAGCGCCTTGGGAGAATACTCGCTTCTTTCCTTTACAGCTACCATATTCTCCGGAGCAATAAGCTCCTGTATCATATCTATGACTCTTTCAGAAGTGACACCATTGTCAGAAAGTACTCTTCCGGCAACACCGGAACTTTCCTCTAACATGCCAACGAGGATATGTTCAGTTCCAACATATCCTACGTGTAATTTCTTTGAAATTTTCGAAGCCAGGTTCATTACCTCCCTGGCATTCGGTGTATATCCTTTAAAATCCATCGGTTAAAAATTATTCCTTATCATCCATATTGAGGAATTCGAATTCAAACTCATCATCATCTGCAAGGAAGTTCTGAGCCCTGCGCTGACGCTTAGGTCTCTCTATTGCATCCTCATCATCAGAAGAGCGTCTCTGAGACTCTCTGGTAGCACTTACTCTGTTGCTTCTTTCGTTACTTCTTTCGCTTCCTCGTTCATTGCTTGTATTTCTTGACTGAGTTCTTGCGGCAGGTCTTTCATTGCTCTCAGTCCTTCTTCTCCTGGGAGCTTCCTCTTCCTCTTCTTCCTCGTCATCCTCTTCTTCAACTCTTCTTCTTGAAGAAGCACGGGTATTATCTCTTGTCTCACGGCGTGACTCGGGGCGGCGTCTTACCTCCTCAACCTCTTCCTCTTCTTCATCATCCTCTTCATCATCTTCGTAATAATCATCATCGTCTCCGCGGGACTTAATGAAGAATACTATCGTGGTTGCAAGGAAGACTACCATAAGGGCGCCGAATACTATTGCAAGGATTCTGAAAAGTGTCAGTGAATCCGAAACCTTCTGGTAATTTGAATTAAGTGTTGAGATGGCACCTAAGAGGTCCTCAACCTTCTGTCTGGTATTGTCTATATGATTGTAAAGATAGTACTGATACTCTCCCGTATCATCTGTTGTATAAACTATCTCATAGTCATTATTCTCGCTTGAAGCATCGATGTCATCATCTAATGAACCTTCAACATATTCATCGGGGTTGGTTGTTCCGTCGGGATTCTCTCCCTCGGCAGGAACGTCAGCACCTGCATCTTCAGTAACTTCTGTGGGAGTCTCTGAAAGAGTGATAAGATCCTCTCTTATGAAGCCCTCAACCGAATCGGTCTTAAACTGATACCATACGTTTCCGTCTGAATCCGTAGCCTTGGCTGTAAGTGTGATGGTACTTCCTGCATCAACAGTTCCTGTCTTTTCATACTTGGTGCCTGCACCTGAACGAACGTTAACAGGAGAATTTCCTGCAACTGTTGCAGTGATCTCGTTAATTGCAGTAGCGCTTGTAGGCTCAACTGAGCTTGCTGTATTTGCATCTGAAGATTCTGTCGTACCATCCTGCTTAAGTGTAACAAGGTCGCTTCTTACATATCCGTTAGCTGAATCGCTGACCTTTATCTTATACCAGGTCTTTCCGTCTGAATCAGTGGTTGTCTCGATAACAGTATATTCCTGATTGGCAGATGCCTGGGTTACCTTTGTGGAAGATGAAGATGCAGAGGACCTTATGTTTGTCCCGTCTTCCTTTATTGTGACAGTATCACAAAGAGATACAATGCTTAAAGCGGCTGTCATTGTCAGCGCCGCAAGCACTGCTATAAATGATTTTCCAATTGATCTTTTCATAATTTTACCTCTTTCCGGTCTAAGCCTCGTCAATAGCTTTTCCAATGTCGTGACGCATATATTTGTTATCGAAGGAAACCCATTCGGTGGCCTTGTAAGCATTTGCTCTGGCCTCCTTAAGGTCACGTCCTTTTGCCGTGATTCCTAAAACTCTTCCTCCGTTCGTTACGATCTTTCCGTCGTTAAGCTTCGTTCCTGCATGGAAGCAGAAATAATCATCCTTTCCCTCGAAATTTTCAAGTCCGCTTATGGGAAGTCCCTTTTCGTATTTAAGGGGATAACCGTCGGAGGCAAGTACAACGCACACTGCCGCATTGTCCTCGAATTCAAGATTAACTTCATCAAGCTTACCGTCTATGCAGGCCTCCATCACCTCGATGATGTCTGTCTTCATTCTGGGAAGAACAACCTGGGCCTCAGGATCGCCGAAGCGGGCATTATATTCAAGTACCTTAGGGCCGTTAGGTGTGAGCATGAGTCCGAAGAAGATGATTCCCTTAAACTCACGTCCTTCCTTAGCCATGGCATCTACTGTTGCCTGATAAATATATTTTTTACAGAATTCATCTACTTCGTCGGTATAGAAGGGGCTTGGTGAAAAGGTTCCCATTCCGCCGGTATTAAGTCCTGTGTCACCGTCTCCTGCTCTCTTATGGTCCTGAGCTGAAGTCATAGGCTTAATGGTCTTTCCGTCAACGTAGGAAAGTACTGAAACCTCTCGGCCTGTCATGAATTCCTCAATAACAAGGCGATTACCTGCATCTCCGAACTTCTTGTCGGTCATGATGGTCTTTACACCCTCGATGGCCTCCTCCCTCGTATTGCAGATAAGAACTCCCTTGCCAAGTGCAAGCCCGTCAGCCTTAAGAACTGTGGGAAGCGGTGCCGTCTCAAGATATTTAAGGGCATCCTCTGCACTGTCGAAGGTCTCGTAGGCCGCAGTGGGGATGTTGTACTTCTTCATAAGATCCTTCGAAAATGCCTTTGAGCCCTCTAATATGGCTGCATTCTTTCTGGGACCGAAGGCTCTTATTCCGGCCTTCTCAAGTTCATCAACAAGGCCGCCTACCAGCGGGTCATCCATTCCCACTATTACAAGATCTATCTCTTTTTCCTTGGAGAAAGAGACTAATTTATCAAACTCCATTGCTCCTATGGGAACGCACTCTGCGATGAGTCCGATTCCGGCATTACCGGGAGCACAGTATATCTTTGTAACCTTGGGGCTCTTTTTGACAGATGTTGCAATCGCATGCTCTCTTCCGCCTGAGCCGACTATCAAAACCTTCATTATCTCTCCTTATTAGCTATATTATTGATCGCTTCCGGAAGAAGTATCCACTCAGCCTGTTCCATAACACGCCTCTGGAGTATCTCCGGAGTGTCGCCGTCTTCTATATATACCGCCTTCTGGGCGATGATCCTTCCTGTGTCAGTGCCCTCATCCACATAATGGACTGTTGCTCCTGTAACCTTAACTCCTCTCTTAAGAGCCTCCTCATGAACCTTAAGTCCGTAAAAGCCGGTTCCGCAGAAGGAAGGGATAAGGGAAGGATGTATGTTAATCATCCTGTCTTTATATTTACGGGTCATCTCCTCGGGGATTATAACAAGGAACCCTGCAAGCACTATAAGGTCCGGATTCCAGTCATCTATCCTTTTAAGGAATGCCGCATTAAACTCAGACCTTGATGAAAATTCCTTGGGGCTCATGGCTACGGCCTCAATGCCCGCATTCTTTGCTCTCGTAAGGGCATAGGCATTCGGATTATTACTAAAAACTCCAACAAGCTTAGTGTTTGTGATCCTTCCGTCGTTAACAGAATCTATGATCGCCTGAAGGTTCGTTCCGCCTCCCGAAACGCAGACAACAACTCTTAACATAAGGTAACTCCCTTTTCACCGTTTTCGCAGTGGCCTACAAGGAAGGGTGTTTCCCCTGCCTTCTTTATCGCCTCCATGGTCTCGTCTATGTCCTTGGGATCAATGGCTATAACAAGTCCCAGTCCCATGTTAAAGGTGTTATACATCATCTCATCAGCGATTCCGCCCTTTTCCTGAATAAGCTTAAAGATAGGGGGAACAGTGAAGCTTGAAAGTGTAACCTTGGCATTTATTCCGTCAGGAAGCATTCTGGGAATATTCTCATAGAAGCCGCCGCCTGTGATATGTGAACAGCCCTTTACCTTAACTCCTGCTTCCTTAATGCTCTTCATGGCATGAACGTATATCTTTGTAGGCTCAATAAGTGCCTCGCCTAAGGTTCTGCCAAGCTCATCATAATAGGTATCAAGGCTCTCCTTAGTCATATCAAACACCTTACGCACAAGGGAAAATCCGTTACTATGCACTCCCGAGGAGGCAATTCCTATAAGTACATCTCCGGGAAGTATATCTTTACCGGTGATAAGATCCTTTTCATCAACAACACCAACTGCAAAGCCTGCAAGATCATATTCATCCTCAGGCATAAGGCCCGGATGCTCTGCTGTCTCGCCACCTACCAGTGAAGCATCTGACATCTTGCAGCCTTCTGCGACACCCTTAACTATGGTTGCTATCTTCTCGGGATAGTTCTTGCCGCAGGCAATGTAATCAAGGAAGAATAAAGGCTCGCCGCCTGCACATACCACATCGTTAACGCACATTGCAACAGCATCGATTCCGATGGTATCGTGCTTGTCCATTAAGAATGCAAGCTTAACCTTGGTTCCGCATCCGTCTGTTCCTGAAAGGAGGATGGGATTTTCCATTTCCTTTATCTTTGATAATGAGAAGGCTCCTGAAAATCCGCCGATACCGCCTAATACCTCAGGTCTCACGGTGGCCTTCACGTACTCCTTCATAAGTTCAACCGATCTGTATCCGGCTTCGATATCAACTCCGGCGCTCTTGTAGTCCATTTTCTTTCTCCTTAGATAAATATATTAGTAATTCTTATATCCTACTTCGTTAAGATGCTCGTCCTTCTTCTCGACCTGGGTCTTAAGCTTGTCCTTATAGGCCTTAAGCTTATTAAGAAGCTCAGCATCTGAAACAGCTAATATCTTTGCAGCTAAAAGAGCCGCATTGGCGCCGCCGTTAATGGCAACCGTGGCAACAGGGATTCCTGAAGGCATCTGAACTATTGAATATAATGAGTCCCTGCCTCCTAAGGATGTGGTGTGCATCGGGATTCCTATAACAGGCATAGGGAAGATTGCAGCACACATTCCCGGAAGATGAGCCGCCATGCCGGCACCTGCTATGATAACCTTGATTCCGCGCTCCTCGGCGGTCTTTGCATATTCGAAAAATGTATCGGGCTCTCTGTGTGCGGAAATGATCCTCATCTCATAAGTAAGACCAAGCTCATCTAATACTGAAGCGGCCTTAGCCATCACGCTCATATCCGAATCAGAACCCATAACTATTGAAATCTGTGGCATAATCTCTCTCCTTTACCTATTGACCCACTCTATTAAATAATACTAAATAGACGTTTCAAATGCAACAATATTTAGAGTGAAAAATAAATAAGCCCCACAAGATGTAGGGCTTATAAAATCACTATGCTATTTTCCGGAAGAATCAAGAGCCTCATTAAGGACATCTGTTCCCGGAAGTACGAATCTTCCTTCAAGTATGATGGGGATAACCTCCTCATCATAGGTCACGATGCTTAACTCCCTAAGTTCGTCATAAGGGATGGTTATATCCGTGTGGCAGTTAAAATATGCCTTTCCGGGATCTTCCTTCCTAAGAAGGGAAATCTCGTTGTCCCTGGATATTATCTCTTTGCCGTCAGGATTATATACCTTCACATCCTCGCAGTGGGAATAGCAGGTGTCTCCAAAGGCAAAGTGAGGACCTGTCTTCTCGGCGATCAGTATCGGAAGCTTATCCTCAATATTAAATCGTCTTCCCATCATATAGGCTGTGGTGTTGGTGCCTATGGCGAACTCTCCCATAGGCAGGGTCTCATGGTTATAAAGGATATTGTCCTTTATATACTTCCTGTTTTCATCCATCGTGGGGAAGTTCTCGCAGGAGTAATCCTCTACTTTTCCCTCTTTAACGGTTAACATAATATTTTTGTACTCGAGGCCGTTTAAATAAACCTTCGAAACATTGAGAACACCCTCCGTGCCTGCAAGTACAGGGGAAGTAAATACTTCTCCAACTGGAATGTTAACATCCGCAACACAGTTTTCGAACTTGGTCTGCTTTTCCGGATCCTCTAACTTATGTAAACTAATTTTGAGATCCGTCTTATTTCCGTTACCACCCTTCACTATTGCATAATTTCCCTTATCAAGAGTGTCTATTATGGTCTGCTGAACATTACGGTAAAGCATATAATCAAGGGTGTTTAATTTAATAACCTCATCAAAAATCTCGTTAAATTCCTCTCCGATCTTAGGAGTGGGAAAGGCGATGATGGTAAAGCTCCGCTCCTCTTCGATTATATATTTGTTCTGGAGCATTCCGGCCTCAGAGGTATACTTAACCCTCAGCTCCCTCTGTTCCTTGGAATAGGAAGGAGCCTCCTTAACGGTCACATAATCGGGAGCCTTTTCGCCGAAAACCTCCATGACAGCAGGTCCGCCGTAGAGGCGTGCCTCAGATTTATATTTTTCGAAGGCCCGGCCCAGGGCCTCAAGCCTTATTGTATTAAGACGGGCATCATAGAATAATGCCGCATCATCCTTATGCTCAAAGTCGTACTGCCTGTCAGGGCAGGCTCCGAAATATCCAACCTTTACGATGCCACGGCCTTTAAGTAGGTTAAAGCGGGCCCTTGTTATTGTGGGCTTTAATCCTATCTTTTCAAAGTTCGCTATCGCAAGCTTTATAACCGGCTCGAAGCCAAGTGTATATCTTATTCCCACGGTCTTTTTCTTCGTGATGTCCTTATTCGTCACCTCGAAGCCTATCCTGTACCCCTCCGTGAAGGTGTCCGCCATCTTTTTAAGGGTTTCATAGGGAAGGGAATTAATATGCTCTAAGGTCTTCTCCTCGTTCTCAGTCACATATTCTCCGAAAAGATAGAGGCTCCTCATATCCGAAAAATCCGCATTCATGATGATTTTTGAAGCGAAATCATCCTCCGGAATGAGCATATCATGGATCCTCTCCTCGGTATCCTCATCCGTATAGTCACTTACGTAGTAGAAAAATATATCCTTAAGCGAAAGTTCCTTAGGCTCCTTAAGTCCATCCTCCGCTGCGCAAAGATATGCGCTGTACACCTCAAGGAAAAGCTCCATCCTGATAAGCAGGTTATGAAGGTTTCCCTCATAGGCATAGGGGATCATTGCCTTAAGTTCAGCATCAAGCATTACCAGATATTTTTCCGATTCAGATTCGCAGTTGCTGTATGTTATGTCAACTTTATGTGTATAAAGATATGTATTATCGCGCTTTAATGTGCTGTAATCAAGTTTACATAACTCATCACTTTTCTTATATCCGTATATCTTTAAAACATACAAAATAAATTCTGCCTCGGACACGAAATATTCCTGTATCCTTGAAGGCAGAATCTTCTCTCCCGGTATTTCTTCAATCCTGTTTTTTAAAAGTTCAAATCTTTCTTCCATAAAACCTCATAAACCAAATTGTCGGGGCCAAGACCCCGACTTAAATTAAAGTATTGCTCCTGCATAAAGTATGAGACTAAGTCCCAGAAGCGCCGTTACATTAAACACTCCGGCCGTTATGATAAAGAGCTTAAACCTGTCTCCTTCAAAAAAGGAAAGTACAAAAAGCACAACCCCTGCAATAAGGAAAATGACCCCTAAAAGTGCCGAGGTGCCGAAACGGTCTATATCATTTCCCCTTACCTTATAGGATTCATATATGCAGAGAATGAACGTGACCGTGGAAAGCAGTCCGAAAAAGGAAGACATTATCCCGAATACGGATTGCTTCCTGTTCGTATAGATTATGCTCTTTCTGATGGCCATCAGAATAATACCTTGGATCTGTTGCTTAAAAGCTTAAAGCCCGAAACTATCATAAGGATTCCGGAAGCAAGGCCTATAACGATGCTCACAATACCAACTGTAAGGCTCATGGCACCTGTATGCTTCATTGTTCTGTAAATCTTCTCTTCGATCTCCATAAAAAACTCCTTTAATGATCAATGTGCGCCATACTCTTTGTAGTAATCATCGATGGCGCTCTTTATCTTGTCGTCTATGAGGATTTTACCATTGACTTCCTTATTATACAAGCACTCAACCACTTCATTCATGTTAACAATGGCACAGGCATTGATTCCGTATTTATCCTTTATATCATCAAGAGCGGACTTTTCAGTATCAATTCCCTTCTCCATTCTGTTTAAGGAAACCATTAAGCCCTTGATCTCAACATCTGCCTGGGCTTTGATAATGGGATAGGTCTCCTCAATGGACTTACCTGATGTGGTAACATCCTCGATCATAACAACCCTGTCTCCGTCCTTCATCTTAGATCCTAAAAGGATTCCTGTATCGCCGTGGTCCTTTATCTCCTTACGGTTGCAGGAATATTTAACATCCACTCCGTAAAGCTCCGAAATAGCCATAGAGGTTGCAACTGCAAGGGGAATTCCTTTATATGCAGGTCCGAAAAGAATATCGAAGTCAAGGCCGAAATTATCGTGTATTGCCTTGGCATAATACTCTCCTAACTTCCTTAACTGTGTTCCCGTTACGTAAGCTCCTGCGTTCATGAAAAACGGGGACTTACGACCTGACTTAAGAGTGAACTCTCCGAACTTAAGTACCTCGGAATCAACCATGAAATTAATAAATTCTGATTTGTAGTTTTCCATACTTTCTCCTGTTTATTTTTACTACTGTTTATTTGCTCGTAATACGGATAAGATTCGTTAAGACATAATTTCGTTTCTCGACACGCTTCCGCTCTGCTCGCGATTGCTTACGTTACTAAGCTCGATAGTACCTCGCTAAGTAACGAGCATCGCGAAAGGTCTCAAAACGAAACAATGCTTAACTCACTTATCCTTGTCTGTGAATCAATCAACGTGCAAAAAACTCAAAACAACGCATCGTTTAACTCACTTATCCTCGTCTATCAAAGGCTCTCCATTATCCAGCGCGCAAGCTTCAAAAATATTGCATTTCTAAGGCCTTTTGCGCTACTCGCTGCTTAATCCGAGCACATGAGCTTCAAACCTTTGCGTTTTTAAGGCCTTTTGCGCTACTCGTTACTTAGCGAGGTTTTTCCGAGCTTAGTAACGTGAGCAAGCGCATCAGAGCGCAAGCGCGCCGTAAAACGCAAACTGGTTCTGAAGCGATATGTGCGTAGTATTGCGCAAGCGCACTAGAGCGCAAGTGCGCCGTAAAACGCAAATCGGTATTGAAGCGATATGTGCGTAGTATTGCGCAAGCGCAACAGAGCGCAAGCTAAGCGCGGTTCTCTTTCGCTACAAGTTGGTCAGCGCCGTACTTCTTACGAAGCTTCGGCTTCTCGATCTTACCGGTTGCATTACGGGGAATCTCTTCGAAGATGATCTCTTTAGGCCTCTTATACCTGGGAAGTCCTAAGCAGAACTCTTCCATCTCTTCCTTAGTGCAACTAAACCCTTCCTTTATCTCGATTATAGCCGCAGTCTTCTCACCAAGTCTGGGATCAGGCATACCGATGACTGCAACATCCTTTACTGAATCGTGTTTACGAATGAAGTTCTCGATCTGCACAGGGTATATATTTTCGCCGCCTGAAACTATAACGTCCTTCTTGCGATCAACCAGGAAGTAGAAGCCATCCTCATCCTGCATGGCCATATCACCTGTATAGAGCCAGCCGTCCTTAAGGACCTCCTTCGTTGCCTCTTCGTTATTGTAATAGCAGGTCATAACTCCCGGGCCCTTAACGCAAAGTTCTCCGACCTCACCCTGCTTTACCGTATTATCATTTTCATCTACTATCTTACATTCCCAACGATAGCCCGGAACTCCGATCGCGCCAACCTTGTGTATGTTTTCCATACCCAGGTGAACACATCCGGGACCTGTTGATTCCGAAAGTCCGTAGTTGGTATCGTAATCATGGTTCGGGAAATATTCCTTCCATCTCTTTATAAGCGAAGGTGGAACAGGCTGGGCGCCTATATGCATAAGCCTCCACTGTGAAAGATTGTAGTCCGAAAGCTTAAGGTCTCCTCTGTCTAATGCGTCCAGGATATCCTGAGCCCAGGGAACAAGGAGCCAGACTATGGTACAGTGCTCAGAGGATACCGCATTTAAAATAATCTCAGGCTTTGCACCCTTAAGGAGCACTGCCTTCGAGCCTGCAACTAAAGAGCCCATCCAGTGGAACTTGGCTCCTGTATGGTAAAGAGGCGGAATGCAAAGGAACGTATCGTCCCTGTCCGTTGCATGGTGCTTCTGCTCCATCTCAGCTGCCTGCTTTAAGCTTAAGTGCTTGTGAAGGATAGCCTTCGGGAAGCCGGTGGTACCTGATGAAAAATATATTGCACCGAAATCATCATCAGTTATTTCAATATCAGGAGTCTTGCTTGAGTGATCAGATACAAGTTCCCTGTAGTCCTCTGCAAAGGAAGGACAGTTATCTCCGTAATATATAAGGAGGCGTCCCTTTGAAAGACGCTCAGCGTTTACCTCTATCCTTCCGATGAATTCAGGGCCGAATACTATAACCTGAACCTCTGCAAGCTCAGCACAGTAGAGTATCTCCTCAGCATCATATCTGAAGTTAAAGGGTACCGCTATGGCACCTGTTTTAAGTATTCCGAAATATATGGGAAGCCACTCAAGGCAGTTATACATTATGATAGCTACCTTATCACCCTTTTTGATGCCGCGACTTAAAAGCATATTGGCGAAGCGGTTAGCCTTTTCATTAAATACGGACCAGGTGATCTCCCTTCTGTAGGGTGCAAAGGGTGTACTCTCAATAAGCTCATATTCCTTCCAGGTGATGCGTCTCTTGTCCGCCTCCTCGGGATTAAGCTCAACCAAGGCAACCTCGTCCCCGTACATTCTTGCATTTCTTTCAAGATATTCCATTACAGGCATAATTTTCAGGCTCCTTCATACTGTATTACGGTTTCAACATCATAGCCTTCAAGCTTCTTTCTGCCATTCAGGCCCTTTAATTCTATGAGGCTTAATATCTTTACAACCTCGCCACCTAACTGCTCAACCAATCTGACTGCTGCCTCAAAGGTTCCTCCTGTTGCAATAAGGTCATCAATTATGACAACCCTGTCACCTTTTTTGATGGCATCCTTGTGCATTTCAACAGTTGCCGAACCGTACTCAAGAGCATATGAATACTCTATGGTTTCAGCGGGAAGCTTGCCCTTCTTACGAACAAGTGTAAGTCCCTTGTGATTGTTGTAGGCAATAGGTGCTCCGAAAATAAAGCCACGGGACTCAAGTCCAACGACCACATCGTAATCCACACCTTCAAGGCGCTTTTCAAGCTCATCAATCGCCAGATGGAAGCCATCGGGATCATCAATCACTGTAGTGATGTCTCGAAACATTATTCCCTTCGTAGGGAAATCCGGGATGCACCTTACATAATCCTCTAAATTTTTCATTTTAATACCCTCTCAAAGTATAGTGTGGCTTTTAACCATTAAAAAGTTAAAAGCCCACCTTTAAATATATAAAAATCCCAAACTTTAATCAAGGGCTTCCTTCTTTGCTACCTCTACCTTTTCTTCGAAGCACTCAAACATATCATCTACCTCGTTCTTATCAGGCTTCTTTGTAAAGAGGCTTACAAGAGGAACTATTAAAAGTCCACCAACCATTGCGCAGACACCTGAATTGATCGATGACTTAAAGATATAGGAAAGCACTGTTCCCCAGCCTGACACATCAATTCCGCCTAATGTGATAATAAGCTGGATTATGGCGATTCCACAGCCCCATACATAGCAGACTGCAACTGAAGCCTTGGTAACTCCCTTCCAATATAATCCGTAAAGGAAAGGTGCAAGGAAGGCACCCGCAAGCGCGCCCCATGAAACTCCCATCATCTGGGCTATGAAGGTAAGGCCGGGGAAGGAATCCTTAACTATTGCAATTATTGCGGATACCAGTATGAAAAATACAATGAATATCCTCATGATGGTAACCTGCTTTTTATCTGTCATCTCTTTCTTTGATGCACTCTTAATAACATCAAGGGTAAATGTAGAGCTTGACGTTAATACAAGAGATGAAAGTGTGGACATTGATGCTGAGAGAACGAGCACAATGACAACTGCGATTATTATTGAAGGAAGTGTTGAGAGCATCGTGGGAACGATGGTATCAAATAAGGGCTTTCCTGTTGTCTCATTATACTGTATCTTGTCTGAATAAAGTCTTCCGAAACCGCCTAAGAAGTAGCAGCCTCCTGCAACTATGATGGCAAAAAATGTTGAGATGATTGTTCCCTTATGGATATCATTCTCAGACTTGATGGCATAGAACTTACCAACCATCTGAGGAAGTCCCCAAGTTCCCAGGGATGTTAATATGACCACAAAGAGAAGGGCTAAGGGGTCAGGCCCGAAGATTGATGAATATGCTCCTCCCGTCCAGCCATCTGCGGGAACTGCAGAAAGGGACTGCATGGCACTTAATAATCCTCCGTTATCCTTAAGCACTGCAAGGATAACCGCTACAATACCAAAAAGCATTATGATTCCCTGGATGAAATCATTGATGGCAGTTGCCATATAACCTCCGAAGATAACGTATACTCCGGTAAGCACGGCCATAACAGCAATAACAACCCAGTAGGGAAGATCAAACACAAGACCGAATAATGAAGAAAGTCCGTTATATAAGGATGCTGTATAGGGAATAAGAAAGATAAATACTATGACTGAAGCAATTACCTTAAGGGCCTTGGAATCAAATCTCTTTCCGAAATAATCAGGCATCGTCTTTGCATCAAGCTTCTGGGTCATGATACGGGTCCTTCTGCCTAGGATATTCCAGGCAAGAAGTGAACCTATAAAGGCATTGCCAAGACCTGCCCAGGTTGCGGAGGTTCCGTAGAGCCATCCGAACTGGCCTGCGTAGCCTACAAAGATAACCGCTGAGAAATAACTTGTTCCGAAGGCAAAGGCCGTAAGCCAGGGGCCTACTGCTCTTCCGCCTAAAACGAAACCGCTTACGTCAGTTGCGTTTTTTCTGGTACTCACTCCCACTCCTATCATGATCGCAAAGAAGATCACAAGGAGGATCGAACACATTACTACTGTCATTGAATTACACCTCTCGTTTTTTATTTTACTAATACGCTTTAAAGTGTTATACGCTTTAAAGCATTAAAGTGATTATCCCACTAAAGCATATAAGTGTCAATCATAAGAAAGCAAAGAAACAACAATAAAAGCAGAAATGAGCATAAAAAAACCGTGGGAGTTTTGTTTCTCCCACGGTCTTAAATAATAAGTGATTATCTCTGAACTCTTCCTGAGCCGTCACCGCCTGCAAGGTTATCAACCTCTGCGCGTGTAACAAGGTTAAAGTCTCCGGGAATGGTGTGCTTAAGTGCAGATGCTGCAACACCGAACTCAAGAGCACCCTTCATATCCTTCTCATCAAGGAAACCGCAGATGCAGCCTGCTGCGAAGGAATCACCGCCACCAACTCTGTCTACGATAGGTGTGATCGAATATGTCTTTGAGTGATAGAACTCTCTCGTCTTTCCATCCATTACGCATGCTGACCAACCGTTGTTGGAAGCTGAGTAAGACTGACGAAGTGAAGAGATGATGTACTTGAAGCCGAATCTGTCAGCCATCTGGTTGAATACATCCTCGTAGCCTGCAAGGTTAAGCTCACCCTTTGTAACGTCAGTAGCCTTTGCCTTAAAGCCGAGAACCTTTTCAGCATCCTCTTCGTTTCCGATACAAACATCAACATACTGCATAAGGTCTGTCATAACTTCCTTTGCCTTCTCTGAACTCCAGAGTTTCTTACGGAAGTTAAGGTCACAGGAAACTGTAACGCCTGCCTTCTTAGCTGCCTGACATGCAAGCTTGGTAAGTTCTGCTGCCGCATCAGAAACTGCAGGGGTGATACCTGTGAAGTGGAACCAGTCTGCATCCTTAAAGATAGCATCAAAATCAAACTCAGAGGGCTTAGCTGTTGAGATTGAGCTGTGTGCTCTGTCGTATACAACGTTAGAAGCTCTCATAGCTGAGCCTGACTCTAAGTAGTAGATACCAACTCTCTCACCTGAACGGCTGATGTACTTTGTGCCAACGCCGTACTTGCGAAGTGCTGCAACTGCGCAGTCACCGATGGGGTTAGCGGGAAGAGCGGTAACATACTCTGTATCATAACCGTAGTTGGCAAGTGAAACAGCAACGTTAGCCTCGCCACCACCGTAATTAATATCGAACTCATCTGCCTGGATGAATCTTTCCTGACCGGGTGTTGAAAGACGAAGCATGATCTCGCCCATTGTGATAACTTTCTTTGACATTTTGTTTTCCTCCTGTTAGATAAACTTAATTTCTATTTCTGACACTCGTGTCATTATTTCTGAACCAGATGAACTGCGAAGCCTGAGAACTCTCCGGGAAGGTATACTGCCTTAAGGTTCTTCTTGTCATCATACTTTGCTGTTGACATATCAACCTTTGTTCCGATGGCATCAAGGTAAGCAACGGCTCTCTTAATGTTATTGCAGCCTATTGCGATGTGGCCCTTTGATCCTAAATAAGGCTTCTTCATTGCTTCAATGAAGGTTCCTGCAAATACTGAAGATCCGCCAACCTTCTTTGTGAAGCCGAAAAGCTTCTCGAAAGAATCGCATGTAGACTCTGCCTCTTTCTCGTTCTCACAGTTAATTCCGATGTGCTTAAGCTCGAAGCCGTGAACTGTCATAACTGCTTCTCTTGTAAGGTCTCTTATCTTGTCATATTCCTTATTATTAACAAGGTCTCCAGCTACCATCCATGAACCGCCGCATGCGATGATCTTGTTGAATGAAAGATAGTCGTTGATGTTCTTAGCGTTGATTCCGCCTGTGGGCATGAACTTAAGGTTAACGTAGGGTGCTGCCATAGCCTTGATAGCCTTGATACCGCCTGACTGCTCAGCGGGGAAGAACTTAACAACATCAAGTCCTAATTCCATAGCACCTTCCATTGCTGAAGGGTTGTTACAGCCGGGACATACAGGGATATTCTTATCGATACAGTACTTAACAACATTGGGATTAAAACCGGGGCTTACGATGAACTTAGCGCCTGCATTAACTGCTCTGTCAACCTGCTCTGTTGTTAAAACGGTTCCTGCTCCAACAAGCATCTGAGGGAACTTCTCAGTCATGATCTTAATAGATTCCTCAGCTGCATCTGTTCTGAAGGTAACCTCAGCAACGGGAAGACCTCCCTCGCAAAGTGCCTTTGCAACAGGCTCTGCATCAGCTACATCATTAAGTACTACTACGGGAACGATCCCAAGCTTTTCGATCTGCTCTAAAATAGCGTTCATAATTTCTCCTTTTTGATAAATATATTTTTACATTAAATCCTGCATTCTTACGTCATCCATGTCATCGAAGTCCTGGTTCTCTCCAACCATACCCCAGATGAAGGTGTAGGCTCTTGAACCGCATCCTGAGTGGATTGACCATGAGGGCGAGATAACAGCCTGCTCATTACGCATTACGATATGTCTTGTCTCAGTGGGCTCTCCCATGTAGTGCATAACGATGGCATCCTCGGGCATATCGAAGTAAAGATATACTTCCATTCTTCTGTCATGTGTATGGCAGGGCATTGTATTCCATACAGAACCGGGCTTAAGCTGTGTCATACCCATCTCAAGCTGACAGCTCTCAACCTGTCCGGGAAGAATGAACTTGTTGATGACTCTGTGGTTAGCCTCTTCCATGGAGCCAAGCTCCTTCTTGTTCTCATCCTTGATGATAACGACATCCTCAGAGGGAGTTCCGTTCATCTTGATAAGCTTGGTAGGATAAGTCATATGTGCGGGAGCAGAATTAAGATAGAACTTTGCAGGACTCTTAGAATCCTTTGATTCAAAAGATAGATCCTTTGAACCCATTCCTATATACATTCCGTCCTTGTGGTTAACCTCATATTTCTTTCCATCGATGGTGATAACGCCGTCACCGCCTATGTTTATTACTCCGAGCTCACGTCTCTGGCAGAAATACTCAGCCCTTAACTCGTCTCCTGCTGTTAATACAAGTGCCTTTGAAACGGGAACTGCAGAGCCTGTGATGATCCTGTCGATGTGGCTGTAGACGAGCTTTATCTCATCTGCCTTAAAGAGATCGTCAATGAGAAATTCCTCACGGAGTCTCTTGGTATCATAGTACTTGCTGTCCTTGGGGGAAGCTGCTGTTCTTAATTCCATTTTTCCATCCTTTCTTTATTTAAATGACATTAGTGTCATAAATATATACTAAAAATGATCTGCATGATGCTCTGTGTGAAGGAGCATATGCGCCTTATGGGAATTGGGCTTCTCGAAGAAATCCTGGTATATCTTATTAACCGAAGGATTCTCATGTGAGAAACGTATGGGAGCATTCTTATCAAGCTTATAAAGCTTAGAAGCCCTCGATGTTGCCATCTCGCATCCGTCATGGATCGGCTGGCCGCCTCCGCCTACACAGCCTCCGGGACAAGCCATAACCTCTACGAAATCGTAGTGGACTTCCTTTCTTAATATGCTGTCGATAAGATCCTGGGCATTTCCAAGGCCTGAAACAACTGCTGCCTTGATCTCGGCATCTCCTATATGATAAGTAGCCTCTTTATAGCCCTTAACCTCACGTGTTGATCTTACATCCTTAAAGGTCTCAACATCAGGATTCTTTCCGGTAACAATGAAGTGTGCCGAACGAAGGGCTGCCTCCATAACTCCGCCTGATGATCCGAAGATCACACCTGCTCCTGTTATGTCCTTCATAGGCTCATCGCAGGGAACCTTGTTTAAGCTCATGGGATCTATATTGGCCGTCCTTATCATCCTGTTAAGTTCACGGGTGGTGAGAACTATGTCAACATCGTGTCCTGCATATTCCTCATAGAAGAGCTCCATGTTCTTCTCATCCTTTTTGGCAACGCAGGGCATTATAGAAACAACAACCATATCCTCAGGCTTAACACCTATCTCTTTTGCGAAGTAGCTCTTCATCACAGCTCCGAACATCTGCTGTGGAGACTTAGCAGTTGAAAGGCGTCCTAACATATTGGGATATTTTGCCTTGATCATACGGAGCCATCCGGGACAGCAGGATGTAAACATGGGAAGTTCCTTCGTATCGCCGTCTAAGAATCTCTTTACGAATTCGTGTCCCTCCTCCATGATGGTCAAGTCTGCCGAGAAGGTTGTATCAAATACATAATCAAAGCCTATCTTTTTAAGGGCATCAACCATATGCTCCATGGTGGAATGCTCTTCATCCAGGCCTAAGTACTCTGCCCAGGCTGTCCTTACTGCAGGTGCCACCTGAACCACTGTTACCTTCTTAGAATCCTCGATTGCATGCCAGGCCTCAGTTGTATCATCTCTTTCTCTTAATGCTCCTACCGGACAGTGTGTTATGCACTGGCCGCAGAGTGCACAGTCTGCATCACATATCTTGTTATTGCCGGAAACATATACGCTTGTGCGGCTTCCGGTTCCCTCAAGATCCCAGACGTTCATCTTCTGGACCTTCTCACAGACATTGATACATCTCATGCACTTAATGCATTTCTTGGAATCCCTAATGAGAGGGAAGTTCATATCCCACTCCCTGTCCTCAAGTTCCTTCTTGTAGGGAATGATCTGTATATTTAAGTCTTTGGCTACTGTCTGCAGTGCACAGTTCTGATTCCTTGCGCAGCTTGAACAGTTGCCGTCGTGCTGTGAAAGTATGAGTTTAACGGTGGTCTTTCTGTTCTTTCTTACCTTCGCGGAATTGGTGTAGATCACCATTCCCTCTTCCACCTTGTTATTGCAGGCGGTAAGGAGTCTGTCCTTTCCTTCAACCTCAACAACACATACTCTGCAGGCACCTATTTCATTTATTTCCTTAAGGAAACAGAGCTTGGGGATCGATATTCCTATGCTCTCTGCCGCATCCATTATGGAAGTTCCTTCAGGTACGGCTACATTTTGATTGTCTATAGTCAGATTTACCATTGGATAGTCCTCCCTCCCTTGAATGCTCCGAAGCCGAAGTGATCACATCTTAAGCATCTTCCTGCTTCCTGTGTGCACTCGCACTCCGTCATTGGTACCTCTACACCTTCAAAGTCCGTCTTCCGGATATTAGAGGGACGCTCTACCATATTTACCCTTCCGCAGGGCTTTCTGTCTGCAAGTGAAGGAGAAGGAACGCTTACATCCACCTTGATCTCATGGTGGAAGCCTAAGTACTCGTCAACATTTGCCGCAAGTACCTTTGCTGCTGCAATGGCTCTTATAACCGTTGCAGGGCCTGTTGCACAGTCACCGCCTGCGAATACTCCGGGTACTCCTGCGAATGCTCCTGCATTATCAGACTGGATAAGGTTACGGGAAGAAACAGGAACACCTGCCTCTGCGAAGGCCTTTGATTCAATATCCTGACCGATCGCAACTATTAAAACATCACAGGGGATCATGAACTCGTCCTCGCCTGTTGCCTTAACTGAGGCTCTTCCGTCCTTTATTGAGCTTATCATCTGAGGAATGACCCAGAGTCCCTTTAAGGAACCATCCTCATTCTTTTCTATTCTGGAAGGAGCCTTAAGAGTCATCATCTCAACTCCCTCTTCTGCTGCGGATTCTATTTCTTCTGACAGTGCTGTCATATCTGCAGTACGTCTTCTGTATACTATCTTTACATCCGAAGCGCCCTTACGAAGTGCTGTTCTGCAGGCATCCATTGATACGTTGCCTCCGCCGACAACAAGCACTCTCTTGCCTGTAAGGTCCATTCCACCGCCGCAGCTGCTCTGACGAAGGAAGGCAACGGCTGAAACAACGCCATCTGCATCCTCGCCTTCAATGCCTAACTTTTTATCAGTGCTTGCACCGATTGTAATAAGAACGGCATCGTATTCCTTACGAAGGTCATCAACCGAAACGTCCCGGCCAATCCTTACTCCGTACTTAACCTCTACTCCTGTTGAAAGAATGGTATTTATATCATTATCAAGTCTTTCCTTGGGGAGACGATAGTTGGGGATTCCGTATCTTAACATTCCGCCTAACTTCTCATTATTCTCATAGACCACTGTCTGGTGTCCCATAAGCTGAAGGTAATATGCTGCTGAAAGTCCTCCGGGGCCTCCTCCAACGATGGCTATCTTCTTTCCTGTCGAAGGTGCGCACTCCGGTGCGGGAACATCTCCTGCAAACTCGGTTGCCATCCTCTTAAGTCCGCGGATATTGATTGCATCGTCAATGATATTTCTGCGGCATCTGGCCTCACAGGGATGCTCACATATGAAGCCGCAGGTAACCGGGAAGGGATTATCCTTACGTATCAGGCGCACCGCATCTGCATATCTTTTTTCATGAACCAGGGCAACGTAGCCCGGTATATCAACACCTGCGGGACAAAGAGATACACAGGGAACAGGCTGCTTGTAGTTGCAGCTGCACCTCTTGGTCTCGATATGGGAAATATATTCATCCCTGAAACCTGTGAGTCCCTTATATACTATCTCTGCTGCCTCATAGCCTATGGCACAGTCTGCAGTCTCCATTATGGTAACTGCTGTTTCCTCCATAAGCTCAAGAGTTTCCATGGTAGCTCTTCCCTGGAGAACGTCCTCCATCAGGTTCTTAAGCTGCCCTAAGCCTATACGGCAGGGAGCGCACTTTCCGCAGGACTGGGCATGGCACATCTCAAGGAAGGCCTTGCTCATGTCTATCGGACAAAGTCCGAAGGGAGAACTCTCTATTCTTCTTTCCATGTCCTTGTAGAGCTGCTCTAAAATAACCGAGGCTCTGTTGGGAACATTAATCTCAAGTCTGCTCATTCAATCACCTATATGCCTGTCACCTTCAGGCGTGAAACTCTCTATACTGTCTTAAGGTCGAATCCGAAATATTCAACTGCGTTGTTATAGGAAATTCCCTTAACTATCTCAGCAAGATACTTCTCATCATCGGGATATTCTCCGTTCTCAACCCATCCGCCTATAAGCTCGCACATGATACGACGGAAATAGTCGTGTCTTGTGTATGAAAGGAAGGAACGTGAGTCTGTAAGCATTCCAATGAAGTTACCTAAGCATGAAAGGTTAGCTAAGGACTTCATCTGATCTGTCATTCCTGTGAAGTGATCATTGAACCACCATGCAGAACCCTGCTGGATACGGTTCTTAACTCCGCCGCCCTGGAAGCATCCGATTATTGTACCGATTGACGCATTATCCTGAGGGTTAAGTGAGTAAATGATTGTCTTAGGAATCTCGTTGGTTGCTGAGAGGGCATTTAAGAAATCTGCCATCTGAGCTGAGGGTGCATAGTTGTTTATGCAGTCAAAGCCTGTATCAGGACCGAGTTTCTCAAACATATAAGCATTGTTATCTCTCTTACAGCCGTAGTGAAGCTGCATAACCCAGTTACGTCTGTTGTATTCCTTAGCAACATAGAGCATGAAGGCTGTCTTATACTTAAGCTCCTCATCCTTTGAAATAGCCTCACCATTTAATGCCTTTGCCATGATTGCATCTATTTCAGCATCCGATGCGGGAACATACATTACATACTCAAGAGCATGGTCTGAAACAGTACAGCCCATTGAAGCAAAGAAATCCATTCTGTTTGATAATGCCTTCTTAAGGTCTGCAAAGGTCTTTATTGAAACTCCGGAAACCGAAGAAAGCTTTGCAATGTAATCCTTATAATCCTTCTTTTCAACGTTATTTGCCTTATCGGGTCTCCATGCAGGAAGAACCTGAACCTCGAAAGTAGGATCGTTCTTTATCTTCTCGTGATATTCAAGTGAATCAACCGGATCATCCGTTGTGCAGATAAGCTTAACGTTTGACTTGCGGATAAGGTTACGTACTGAAAATTCAGGAGTATTTAACTTGGCATTAACTAAGTCCCATACCTCCTTGCAGGTTTCGGGAGTTAAATGTCCTTCATAACCGAAGTAATACTTAAGCTCGTAATGTGACCAGTGATAAAGAGGGTTGCCGATGAGCTTGGGCATTGTCTCGGCCCACTTTTCAAACTTCTCATAGTCTGAAGCATCACCTGTTATATATTTTTCATCAACTCCGTTGGTCCTCATCTGACGCCACTTATAATGGTCGCCGCCAAGCCAAACCTGAGTGATGTTCTCAAACTGTCTGTCCTCCCAGATCTCTGCGGGATTGATATGACAATGGTAATCAAGCACCGGGATCTTCTTCATGTCAGCGTAGTTCTTATAGAGCTTCTTTGCGCTCTCAGTGCTTAATAAAAAGTCATCTCCTAAAAATTGTTTCATGTATTTTACCTCCGTTTAATTATTACAATGTTACGCCCTGCTTAAAGATAGCAAGATCTCTGAAGCCTTCAACCTCTGACTTAACTAATGTGCCGTTTGCAACCAAGAGCACGTAATCGTAAAGCTTTTCTCCTAAGTCATCAAGGTTTTCGCCTTCATTTAAAAGTACGCCGCAGTCAAAATCGATCCAGTTGTTCTTCTTGGTGGCAAGAGGTGTATTGGTTGATATCTTAACCGTGGGAACTGCTGATGCAAAGGGTGTTCCTCTTCCTGTGGTAAAGAGAACCATCTGGGCTCCTGAAACCGCTAAAGCTGTACTTGCAACAAGGTCATTACCGGGAGCAGAAAGAAGGTTAAGTCCCTTCGTATGAGCCATTTCACCGTACTTAAGAACATCCATAACCTTGGAAGAGCCTGACTTCTGTGTACAGCCAAGGGCCTTATCCTCAAGGCTTGAGATTCCGCCTGCCTTATTTCCGGGAGAAGGATTCTCATATATGGTCTGATTATTTCTTCTGTAGTAATCCTTAAAGTCCTGGATAAGATCAACTGTCTTATTAAAGATCCCTTCATCCACGCATCTGTCCATAAGAATGGTCTCAGCACCGAACATCTCGGGAACCTCTGTAAGGATCGTTGTTCCGCCGTTCTTGGTAAGGTAATCGGAGAAGCGTCCTACTGTGGGGTTAGCGGTGATACCTGATAAGCCATCAGATCCTCCGCACTTCATTCCGATAACGAGCTTATCTACGCTCTGGGGAGTCCTCTTATAGGTATTTGCCTTCTCGGCAAGTTCCTTTAATATCTTTGAAGCCTCCTGAACTTCATCCTCTACCTGCTGGCAAACTAAGAATCTTACTCTGTCCTTGTCATAATCCTTTAAATAAGGAGTAAGGACATCGATATTGGAATTCTCGCATCCGAGTCCTAAAACAAGCACGCCGCCTGCATTGGGATGATTGATAAGTCCTGCAAGAGCCTCTCTTGTATTTTCCTGATCATCACCCATCTGCGAACATCCGTAGGGGTGATTATAAGCCACAACAGCCTGTATATTTTCGGAAACAAGATCCTGGCAGTTCTTCTCGATAGCCTTGGCAATCGCGTTAACGCATCCAACCGTGGGAACTATCCAAAGTTCATTACGGATTCCTACTCTGCCGTCAGGTCTTTCATAGCCCATGAAGGTCTTCTTATCTATATCCTTTATCTCAGGAAATTCCTTCCTGGGTGTGTAGGTATATTCAAGATTGTCTCCTAAGTTAGTCTTAAGATTCTGAATATGGATATGGGAACCTGCCTTAATGTGGGTTGTTGCATGTCCAATGGGAAAGCCGTACTTAATGATATTTTCATTCTCAGCGATATCCTTGATCGCAGCCTTATGTCCGCGGGTGATATCCTCTTCTAAAGTGACAGATGTGTCATCTACCTTAAGAGTCTCTCCTTTTTTAAGATCTCTTAATGCAACCACTACATTGTCGTTGGGATTGATCTTTAAAAAATCCTGCATTTTAATCTCCTTACCTTTCGTAATCTATCAATTCTTAACAAAGTACCCGGGATATAGCTTTTCAAGGTCCTTTATATCGTTCATCACATGTCCCAGATGGGTTATTAATTCGCTCCTAAAACCTTCGGTATCCTTAGCCTCGATGAGTTCCAATAGTTTTGAATGTCCTGTGACCGTCCTGTCCTGATAATAATCATCAAGGTCGGTTAAGAACCTGAGTCTTGAATAGTGAGCCATGTTATTTTTAATGACGTTTGCTGCAAGTTCCTCTTCAGCCACCCTGTATATCACCGCGTGGAATGCGTTATCAGCCATCTGGTAGCTGTAGGCATTATCATGGTTTCGTTCCTTTTTACAAAGAGATACCATTGTGTTATTAAACTTCCTCATCTCTTTGATATCTGCATCAGTAACCTTCTCCATGAACTTGTCCACCATGGCAAGCTCTAAGGAACGTCTGATGAACCATTCCTGATGGGCACGGTTTAGGTCTATGCGGGATATTACGGATTTTGATTGCGGTATTATGTCAACCAACCCTTCAGTCTCAAGCTTAACCAGAGCCTCTCTTGCAGGGGTTCTGCTCACGGAATATCTTTCTGCCACCTTAGCTGCGGATACCGTATCTCCCGGCTTAAGCCTGAAGGTCATGATATCGCTTTTAAACTGGTCATAGGTTAACTGATTAAGGGAATTGTCCATTTAAATTCTATCCTTAGTGAGCTTTTATTCAGAATAAAAATAAAGGCACTAACATGTTATTTTGGTATATATCAAAAATAACATGTTAGTGCCGATTTGTAAATAGAATTTACAGATATTTTAATTTAATCTTCAGACTTTTTACCGTACAGGATTTTTTCTGCAATATGCACCCTGAAAAAGGCGATAAGAGGGCCCATGAAAAATGCGGTAATAAGGGTTCCCACACCGGGAAGCGTTCCGCAAAGGATCCCTATGAGCACACATATAAGGTCTGTAAATATCCTCCAGAATTTAAAGGGAACAACCTTTCCGAAAAGCTTTATATTTTTATCTCCCAGATGAAGGGAAATTGCATCATAAACGGAAACTCCCAGATCCGCCGTAAAATATATGGCTGAGGCTATACACATGACCACAACTCCCACAGCAAGAAAGATGCATCTTGTTACAAAAGAAGGCTCGGGCCAGATCTTATCTATTAAATAGACTGAAAGGTCTACCATATACCCTGTAAGAAAGAGATTTATGAAGGTTGCGATACTTATGTAATGCTTATCAAGGAAAAACACTACTATAAGAAAAACTATACTGATAAGCATGTAATAGGTTCCGTAGCTTAAAAAGGTAACCTTGCTTCCCGTTCCCATGGCAAAGCACTGGAACGGATCAACTCCAAAAGCTGATTCCTTAAAAAATCCAACTGCAAACGCACTTATAACAACTCCCAGCACCGACATGAGAATCCTCTTTAAAAGGCGGTCCCTGTCCACCATTCCCTTAAGAAAATTTAACATTTAAATCATCTCCATTCACACATGATTTTTATTTACCGCCCCTTAAGTATAGCACAAGAAATCATGGCTTTTATGAAAAAATATGCAGCACCCATAGCTTTTGCACTTGCAGTTACGATTCTTTTAGGTACAATGTTATCAGTAAAAGTTTCCTACCGCCATCACCTGAGAGGTGTGCAAGGGTTAGGGCTTGCAACTAAATTTAAAAGGACGGACAAAAACATGGGAAAGACCATGCTTGAGATCTTTGATGAAAAAAGAGACGAAACAGACAATAACCTGACTGTTTTGGTGGGACTTGATACCGGTGAAGATAAAAACTTCACCCACTCCATGGACGAGCTTAAAGCTCTTTCGGAGGCCTGCAATATGGAGGTATTAGGGTCCTTCATACAAAGTCTTAAAAATCCGGATCCCGCAACCTACATTGGCTCGGGAAAGATGGATGAGATAGCCACATTCGTATGCGAACACGATGTGGCTTTCTGTGTTTTCGAGGATACTCTCTCCCCTGCCCAGCTTAGGAATCTTCAGAAAAATATAAACGCCCAGATATTCGACAGAACATCTCTGATCCTTGAGATCTTCCGCCGCAGGGCTAAAAGCCGTGAGTCCCGTCTTCAGGTTGAATCAGCCCAGCTTCAGTACATGATGCCCCGTCTTATAGGACTCTGGGCTTCCCAGGGCCGTCAGGGCGGTGCAAGCGGCAGCATGTCAAGTAAGGGTGAAGGTGAAAAACAGCTCGAGCTTGACAGACGAATGATCAAGAAGAGAATGAACGAGCTTGAAAAGGAGCTTAAAAATATAGAGCATGACAGAAGCGTTCAGCGAGGCAGACGAAATAAGGGCTCTCTTAAGCTTATATCACTTGTTGGCTACACCAACTCAGGCAAGTCCACCATAATGAACCGTCTTATCAGAATGTCAGGTGATAATTCCTCTCCCGAAAAAGAGGTTTTCGAGCAGAACATGCTATTTGCAACCTTAGATACCTACGTGCGCAGGATAAGCATTCCCGGGAAGAACGAGTTCCTGCTTTCAGATACCGTAGGCTTCATAAATAAACTCCCCCACCAGCTTGTAAAGGCATTCCATTCAACCCTGGAGGAGGCAGCTGACGCTGACCTTCTTATAGAAGTAATTGACCGCTCGGATGAGCATTACAAGGAAGAGATGGAAACCACCTCCGAAACTCTTAACGAGCTTAAACTAGGCGCAATTCCCCGAATCCAGGTAATGAATAAGGCTGATAAATATATGGAAGAGGGAACCTATCCCAGGATTGAGGGTGACAGGATATATTTAAGTGCCTATGATGAGGCTTCACTTAATATGCTCCTTCAGATGATCTTCGAAAGAATATTTAAGGATGTTAAGGAAACTTCCTTTCTTATTCCCTATACCGAGGGACGTATCGTTAATGAGCTTAACGAAAACACAGTAGTTAAAGAAACAAAATACCTTCCCGAGGGAGTTTCCATCACAGCCAATTGCAGTGATGAGATCCGGGGAAGGTATTCAGAGTATATTACGTAATTAGCAATTCACCAGTTCGTAGCTTCTTGTTCCAAGTCCTATCTTTTCAGCATGCTCAAGACATGACTCCCACTCCGTATCAGGATGGGTCATTACGAATCTGTCGCCATGCTCATGGTCATGATCACATCCGCACTCTCCATGCTTAATATTATCATCAAGAACACTTCCGGGCGTAACCGGCATCTTATTGCAAAGGTCTGCACAGGCCTGATCTAAAGCAACCGGATCAAAGGAAGCAAGCATTCCTATGTTAGGAATGATGGGAATATCATTCTCCGCATGGCAGTCGCAGTTAGGTGATACATCGCAGATAAGCGAAACATGGAAGCAGGGCTTATCCTTACATACTGCATAAGCATACTCTGCCATCTTATAATTAAGCATTGCTATTGAATCGCTGAAGTCAGCTGCTATGGCATCCTTAGGACATACCGCAAGACATCTTCCGCATCCTACGCACTTCTCATGATCGATCTTTGCCTTCCTGTCTGTAACTACAGGAGCGCCGTGAGCGCATATCTTTGTACAGGCTCCGCACCCAACGCATAAGCTTTCATCAACTGAAGGCTTACCGTCACAATGCTGCTCCATCTTTCCTGCTCTTGAGCCTGAGCCCATTCCTATATTTTTGATGGTGCCGCCGAAGCCTGCCATCTCATGCCCCTTAAAATGGGTAAGCGAGATAAACACATCAGCATCCATAATGGCATGACCTATCTTCGCTTCCTTAACGTACTCAAGATTGATGGGAACTATAGTCTCATCCGTGCCCTTAAGTCCGTCTGCAATAAGGACGTGACACCCTGTCTGCAGTGGAGAAAAGCCATTAACATAGGCCGTATCAAGATGGTCTAAGGCGTTCTTTCTTGAACCCACATAAAGGGTATTACAGTCTGTAAGATAGGGCTTTCCGCCTAATTCCTTAACATAGTCTGCAACAACCTTGGCATAGTTGGGGCGCAGGAATGCCAGATTTCCGTACTCACCGAAGTGTATCTTTATCGCGGTAAATTTATCATCGAAATCGATATTCTCAAAGCCCGCCGTCTTCATTAATCTGTGTAATTTCTGCAGGAGGTTTTCCTGCATGGTTGTCTTAAAACTTGTAAAATAAACCTTTGAATTTTCCATAAAAATCACCTATTGCCTAAATTTTAACTTATAATGCTGCCTTTATCTTCTCGATCATTTCAGCATACTCTTCATCTGTCAGGAATTTCTGCTTGGGGTTCATCTGGAATACTCCGCCCCACTCGAACTCATCCTTATATTTGGGAACCAGATGGAAGTGAAGATGGCTTCCGCCGTCGCCATAGGCGCCGTAGTTTACCTTGTCAGGATTAAATACCTTATGTATCGCACGGGATGCATGAGCAACATCCTCAAAGAAAAGCCTTCTCTCCTCATCGGAAATGTCAATAAGCTCGCTTACATGATCCTTGTAGGCAACTATGACTCTGCCGGGATGTGACTGCTCCTTAAAAAGTATGAGCTGGCTCACCTTAAGATCGCATATCTTGATTCCAAATGCTGCAAGAGCCTCTCCTCCTGCACAGTAACCGCAATTCATGTCCATGTTTTTCACCTTTTACTACCTTTCATTTATTTATTTTCATATAAAGATATATCATCTAATGTATGCGCCCAGGTAACTCTCTTAGGCTGCATGGGATATTCTGCATAAAAGCTTGTCTCATGTGCCTTTTCCTTATTCCAGTCATGGAAGCCTTCACTTTTAATGTGAGGGCCATAGGAACAGTTAATGAAAACAGCCTTTGCATATTCCCGCCAGGGTCTTGAAAGATATACCGACTCATCATCACACCCCTTCGAGGTGAATGAGCAGTTAATAAAGATATATCCGTTTTCTGCTTTTTCAGGAGTTGAAGGAGCTGTAACATACCCTTCGGGATCTTTATCCCTGTGAAGGGAACATATCTCACACTCTTTAAAATAAGCCTCAGCGCTTCCGAAGATGAAATCCACATCCCCTTCGATATAGCAGTTTACATAACTTTGTTTTCCCTGTATCCTGGGAGCAAATTCAGTGGGTCCCGTGAAGCCTCCGCTTTGTATCTCTTCCGGTGGAAGGGGTCCTGTAAACAGCGTATCCTGATGTCCTAAAAGGCGGCAGTTTATGACACTAATGTCATTTCCTTCAGCATATAGAGCAATTGCCTGTCCAATGTCATCTCCGCTTCCCGCGCTGTTTTCAATGGTGAGATTCTTAAGAGTTATCCCGTCAGCATAGGCAAGAAGCGTATAAGTTCTGAAGGTTCCCCTAATACCGCTGTATTTCTTATCCGGTATCTTTTCACCGAAGGGCTCCTTCGCTCTTAAGTCATAGGTTATGACAGTCTTCTCAGGATCATCTCCTAAAAGGGTTATCCCTTTAGTAAGTACAACGATCCTCTCTTTATATATTCCGGGAAAGATATGGATAACGTCTCCCTCATGGGCATATCTTAAGGCTTCGGCAATGCTTTCATAAACACCGCTTTCCTTAATATCATGAGAAACTTTAAGTTCCATTATATCTCTCCTGCCCTGCGCATCTCTGTATAAGCAAGAAGATAAGGACCTACTCCCTTTGCATCATCGCATACAATTGGCTCTGACATATAGTAATCATATGTTCCGGGGCGCCTGCTATCTCCTCCTAAGCCTGCAACTAAGCATATTCCGTCAAGATGTATTCCGCCCTTTTCATCCTCTGTTAAGTATTTATCCGTTACACCATTAAAGGCCTTGACACCATATTCCTTATAGGAAGAAGGAAGGTATCCCAGGCGCACGCCCTTAAGAAGGGCATAGGCCATTATAGAGCTTCCGGAGGTTTCAAGGTAATTCCTGTCCATTCCGCCTAAGTTAACCACCTGATACCACATTCCACTCTCATCCTGATACTTGAGCATTGCATCCATAAGGTCTGTAAACATTCCCATCATGATCTTATACTCAGGAGCATCCTTATCCTGACACACATCCATGGTATCAAGAAGGGCCATTGAAAACCATCCTAAGGCTCTTAACCAGAAGTGTGAGCTTAAGCCTGTAACCTTATCTGCCCAGAACATCTGCTTTGAGTCATCATAGGCATGATAATAAAGTCCTGATCTTTCATCCTTCATATGAGCCTTTACTCTTATGAACTGGCCAAAGATATCGGGATAGTTTGCCTTATTGTTATATCTCGTCTCATATTCCATATAGAAGGGCTGAGCCATATAAAGACCGTCAAGCCAAACCTGTTCGGGATATATATTTTTATGCCAGAAGCTTCCCTCCTTGGTACGGGGCATATCCTTTATCTGGGAATAGATAAGGTCTATGGCTTTTCTGTATTTTTCCTTACCTGTGATATCGTAAAGCTCGAACAGTGTCTTTCCGGCATTAACGTTGTCTATATTTTTCTCTTTAACATCGTAACCGTCTATCGTGCCGTCCTCAAATACCTTGGCATCAATGAAATTATCCGCGAACTCAAGATACTTCTTTTCATTCGTGATCCCATACATCTCAAGTATGGCCTTTATCATACAGCCGTCGATGTAATTCCACTTTGACTTAAGTCCCAGACGCTTCTTTTCAATATTCCACGCAGGATAATCAGGTGTGGATTCCTTCATAAGCATTTCAATATAGTTTTCTATTCTGTCCATAAATACCCTCACTTAATATAGAATACGTTCTTACAATTATACCATTTATGTAGTTTACAAAACTATGTTATTGTATATATTTTCTATTAACATCCTGGATGAAACTGCATTGTCAGGAGTTGTGTTTTCAAGAGTTGCATGTATGTAAGGCTTTTCCTTCTTTATGAAGGTAAGTATCCTTTCATAGTCCATCATTCCCGTTCCTGCTGCAACAGACTTAAGGTCGTCTCCCTCCGGGATATAATCCTTGATGTGGAGCACTGCGATATCAGGCCCTAAAAGTTCTATTGCTTCCTTAAAGATATCATCTCTCTTTTCATGATTCTCAAGGCAGAGGAGATTCACCGGATCGAATATTATCTGAAGGTTGGGGCTCTTTATCTTATCAAGCACATACCTTGCTCTTTCCGGAGTTGAAACGATGTGCTTCCAGACAGGCTCTATCGCAAATACAACACCCATCTTTTCAGAATATTCAACAACGGGCTTAAGCCTCTCCACAAAGAGATCAAGTGCCTCCTGTGAATGGTTTGCTTCCTCGAATTTATATTCCTTATTAACGGCTCCGGTCTCTGTTCCCACAACACCCACATTCATAATGGAAGCCATTCTGATATGTGCCATATAGCGGTGCATGTTTTTCTGAAGGGCCTCCTCATCAGGGGTTGCCAGGTTTAAGTAATTTCCAAGTACCGCAATGTCAAGCTCGTATTTATCAAAGAGTCTTCTTAAATAGCAGCCGTATCCCGGAGTAAGGGCCGCATCTGCTACCGAATACTCATCCACCACCTTTTTAAGGGCTAAATGTCCGCACTTAAACCCCTGAGAATGTGCAATCTGCAAACGTTCCTCAAGTGGTGCCTTTTTAATATCATGAAGTCTTATTCCAATCTGCATATCTTTACCTCTCTACCTCATCAACACCTATTGTTTCAACCTCTTCTCCCTCGAAGCCCTCTATCTTTACATTCTTAAGAACAAGCTTCTTAACATTCTCGGCAAAAACTCCCCTTCTGGTCATAGGCGTTACCGAATCTGACATTATAGGCACTCCGCTTTCGCAGTCTGAAGCAAAGCTTACGGAAACATTCTCCATTATCACCGAATCTATCTTTGACTCGGGAAGGCCAGAAAAATAGCCCGCTGCCACGTGAGCGTTAGTTGCCTTTATATTGGTGAATTTAAGTTCCCCGAGCTTCGGTGTTCTCTCATCCACAGGGTAAACTTCCTTAGACTGAACGTACTCATCATGCCCATCCGGATCACAGAAGTAAAACATATTGGCTGTGAAGGGACTCATAACATTGTCCATGATGATATTGTCAAAGGAGATATTGTTAAGCCTGCACTGCTTGCCGCGGCCTCTTCTTGTCTTAATTCTAAGGCCTCTGTCGGTGTGACGGAAAAGGCACTTTTCAACCTTCATATCGCTTATACCGCCTGCTATCTCAGAGCCTAAGGTAACCGCGCCGTGACCGTTCTCCATAAGGCACTGGTAAATATGTATGTTTGATGAGGGCTTTTTATATTTAGCTCCCATGTATATCTTTCCGGACTTAACTGCTATGCAGTCATCTCCTAAGGAGAACCTTACTCCCACGATCTCAACATTGGTGCAGCTCTCGGGATCAAGTCCGTCTGTATTAGGCGAAACCTTAGGATTATTAACCCTTAGGTCTGCAAATACAAGGTCATCTGAGAAGAAGGGATGGATAACCCAGGCAGGTGAGTTCATAAGGGTAACGCCCTGCACCTTGATATTTTTACAATGATTAAGGAAAAGCATCCTGGGGCGGTAGGCGACATTCATCTTTTTGGGATCGTTCCACCAGTTTTCCTTGGAAGCGCAGCCGTCTATTATTCCTTCACCATAGAGTACGGTGTTCTCGGCATTTATGGCACTTACAATACCTGCAAACATAGGGTAGGGATCTCCCTCCCAGGTTCCTAAGTGATACTCATCATTCTTAGGATCACTTGTCTTTAATGAGCCGGGGAAATGTACTCTCGTCTCACGCCTCGTATCAGCTTTAAGTATTGCGCCCTTTTGAAGCTCCACCCTTATGTCGGAGGTTAAAAATATAGATGTGATAAGATATTCTCCCTCGGGAATAAGAACTCTTCCCTCCTTAGGGCAGGCCATGATGGCCGCCTGAATATAGGCTGTATCATCATGCACTCCGTCTCCGTAGGCTCCTAAGTCCTTAACATTTATCGTAACGAATTCTCTTTCCGTCTTAAATGTGCCTGAGGATAAGATATTGCTGTCCTTATCTTCTACAACGAAATCGTACTTCGTATCCGGAGTAAGATCATATATGGAAATGACAGTACTGTCAGTTTCCTTATATAATTCCTTATTTAAAAAGATATAATATCTTTCAAGACTTTGTACGATACCCCCGTCATTAAGATAAAGCGTTACGCTTCTTCCCGTTGTGAGTATTACTTCGCTTTTGAATTTCTGAGACATCTTAGCCCTCCTCTATAAGTCTTTTTGCTTTTTCCTTCTTACTTTCTTTATTTACGCCACGAGGCTTCTTCCAGTAGCCTGTGAGATATACAACAAACAGGATAACGGCGCTTATGCCGTTTGAGATAACAACCGAATACCATACACTTCTTACGCCCATATTAAGAACACTCTGGCAGATGAAAAGTGTGGCGAACCTAAATACCCAGAGTCTTGAGGCATCAACTATCATCGTAACCTCCGTGTGCCCCGAGCCCTGGAAAAGCCCCATTGTGGAATTATAAACACCGTTTGAGAAGCACCAGAAAGCCATTATACTTAGGAAATCCGCCGCCATGGATATAACCTCCTCATCCGATGAGAATATCTTTACAATTGCCGTGGAAATGGGCATCCTTGATAGAATGAAGCCACCTACAAGAAGGAACACAACAGCTATCGTCATTGATATCCTGTAGCCCTTTTCGGCCCTTTTAAGATTCCCGGCACCAACATTCTGACCCACTATGGTTGAGACTGCCGAGCCTATTCCGTTAGAGGGCAAAGATATAAGTCCGTTAACCTTATTGCCTATTCCGTAGGCTGCCATGGCCTTGGTTCCGTAAACATATACCGACTTGCTCATAAGAAGGAAACCAAACTGCATGGTTGAACCGCCTATTGCGGTGGGAAGTCCGATTATCAGGATATTTTTAAGCTTATCCTTTTCAAAATGAAGATTCTTAAGATCTAAGTAAACATCACTCTCGTGACGGTTTATTGCAACAAAGGCAATAACCGCCGGAACCGCCTTGGCAAATACCGTCGCAAGTGCGGCACCTGCTGCGCCCCAGGAAAGGACCACCATAAGAAGCGGGTCCGCTATCATATTGATGCTGATTCCCAGAAGGTTAAGAAGCATTGGCTTTAACGTATCCCCCTGGGCCTGCTGTATGGACTGGTACATATTCACCGTAAAAAGAAACGGCATATCCATGATGACCAGTCTTAAATAGGTATTTGCATGTACCGCAGTTGCTTCATCTGCCCCAAGCCAGTTGACTATTAACGGAGTAGTTAATGCAATTGCAGCCGCACATGTAAGCGCAAATATAATGGAGCAGGTAAATATCTGATTCGCCATGGAACGGGCATCCTCGAATCTCTTCGCTCCAACGTACTGGCTTAATAGCACCGCTCCCGCAACAGTAAGTCCGGATCCGAAATTCTGGACTATATTCTGCACCGGCGTGACCAGGTTTATCGCTGCCAGTTCCTCCGTGCCGAGTTTCCCCAGCCAGAAGGTATCTGTTAAGTTATACATAGTCTGAAGGAAGCTGTTTATGATTACAGGCACCGCCAGATACAGCATCGCCTTTATAAGATTCCCTTCAGTAAGATCAAGCTTTCTTGTTTTTAAACTCATACTTTATATTCTATATCCGTTACCGATACCTTAAATTCCCCATTACCTGAAGGTGCATAGGCATATGCACCGTAGAGCGCTCCGGTGAAGCGCTTTCCCATCTTTACCCCTTCATCACAAAGATAGAAAACATTTGGAAGGATAAGTTCATAATCCCTGCACTTAAATGTGCGCTTAAGTCCCTCCGTTATAACGCTTAAGGTTAGCTTATCACCCGGTTCAATGTATTTCTTTTCATGGAATATATCTTCCGTTCCTATATGCTCATGCACGCTTACGAAGGTTCCATTTGCATCTTTAGAAATATATAGGTTTACATAAGAATTCTCGTCGTAATAACAGGTAAGTCCCGCTTCGCTGCCACTATTTAGGCTATTTTCCATGCCGGCAGTCTTGTATGTTATGTTAACCTCGCTTTTCAACTCCGTCTGCCTGAATAGGAGCATATTTCTTGCATCACGGCTGCTTAAACTGATATTTGAAGCCTTGATAAGGAGATTTCCGACCTCATCATTCATGAAGGAGTCTTCAGCAAGGCTCCTTACTGTCATGAAGCCCTTCTTAAAAAGCTCTTTAGTATCAAAGTCTCCGGTCTTAATATGAAAACCAGACTGCTGCGTTTTGGTTGACATAATGTTCGAAAATGGATTACTTTGCAATGCTGAGGGGCCGTTTAGCTCATTTACTATGGGCCAGCCGTCCTCAGTCCAGGTCACAGGATCAAGGAAAGTCTCCCTGCCTAAAAAGCTCATATCCTTTTCATACATCCTGACTCCCAGATATACCATATACCATCTGCCATCAGGTGTCTCAACAAGGTCACCGTGTCCGCAGCGCTGCAACGTCTCATCCTCAACCCACTGTCTCATAATGGGATTGTAGGGACAGGGCTCATATATGCCCATAAGCTCACGGCTCCTTGCAACAGTTACCCTGTGGCCCATTCCGGTTCCCCCTTCTGCAAGGAGAAGGTAATAATAGCCGTTTCTTTTATAAATATGGGGGCCTTCAGGCGCCCGCTTAAAATCTCCGTAATAAAGAAGCTTAGGCTCCGAAATCATCCTGGTGCAGTCAGAGTCAAGTTCAACTATCCTGCCACCCCTGTTAAGAAGCATAAAGTGCCTACCATCTTCATGGAAAAGCCCCGGATCTATCCCGTCCTCATCTATGAAAACCGGCTCTGAATAAGGTCCTTCAGGCTTATCAGACTTAACTATCATCTGAAATCTGACTCTTTCCCTGTCATCATTCATCCTGTAGGTTGCTGCTATATAGTATGTCCCGTTGTCATAGGAAATATCAGGTGCCCAGTAGCCTCTTCCGCCGTCCAGTTCATCAAGGTGTGCCCACTTGGGGTTCGTTATTGCAAAGCCTATTATCTCCCAGTTAACTAGATCCTTTGAATGGGATATAGGGATACAGGGGAAAAATACAAAGGTTGAGTTAACCATGTAATAATCATCCCCTACTCTTAGGATTGAGGGGTCGGGATAAAAGCCACGCCTTATGGGATTATGGTACATATCCTCATAGTCGCTCTTTAACTTGCTCTTAAAATATTTATATATCTGAGAATCCTTGCCATGTGTTTTAAACGCCACCTCATAGGGTGTGCAAAGATCATGGTCGGGAGCAGTTATTGAAAGCCCCACTCTCTCAACAAGGTATTCCGCAAGTTCCTTATTTCCTGAATAAGCAGCATGATAGAGAAGGCTTCTTCCCTCTTCATCATATTTATTCATTGAAGCCATTGAGTATTCAACTGTATGCTTAACGGCCTCAAAATCTCCCTGTGCGGCTTCTTCAAATGGTGTTCTTTTAATATTATCAGTCATTTACACTCACTTTAAAATCTCTGAATATTGCCCTTCCATCATGCTCCTTAGTATCAAGAGCCATTGAAAAGATACCAAGCTTTGAGCCGACCCAGGTCTGATCCTTCGGGAAAAAGTCAGTATCCACGTACTTATAGTCAACGCCATCAAGGCTGTAGCCTATAACGAATTCAAGATGCTCCGGTGTGATCGCAATGGGATTTATCGTTTTTGCCTCCGGGTTGTTTGCAGATTTATGTAAACCAATTGTCAGATATATCTTTTTCATATCTGATACATTAAGAAGCTCAGTTACCACCTCTTCCATTCTGCCGTTTTCACTCTCACCAAGGATAATGTCAAGGGATGCTTTCCCGGTTTCATCCTTCTTAACAACAATGGAAGCATAATTTCCGCCAACTATTAGAAGACCTGCCTGTTCATTGTTATGTAAACTCGCAAAGTCAAGTGCGACTAAAGCATCAAAGAAGGGTGTTACTATCTTCTGTGTAAGCACATTTGGTCTTTCATAAATTATGACGCCTGTGTCATTATTGGGATTTATGGAAGGCAGGGTCATTGCGCCTTTATTCTCAGTGAGGGAATAAAAATCATCCCTGTGATTTCCCATAAACTGCCAGATAAGTGACATTTTCTCGGATGCAAAATCATCTGATGCCTGAAGAGAAAGATCGGTTTTAGTTTCAACCGCAGCGTTCTGAGTTATGTTAACCTCACCGGCAGTTACAGGCTCACCGTAATCTTCTCCCTCGACTTTCTTTCCGATGATTGGCCAGTCGTTCTCCCAGCGCATCGGCTGAAGATGGATTATCCTTCCGTACAGCCCCTTATCCTGGAAATGAATAAAATAATCATCCCCATTTGGAGTGCGAACCCAGGCTCCCTGGTGAGGACCGTTGGTTATGGCGCTTCCCTGCTTCATTACGATCTTCTCTTCATAGGGACCGTGTATATCTTTGGACCTTAATACAGTCTGATGGCCTAAACGTACCCCTCCTGCAGGCGCAAAGATATAATAATATCCATTCTCTTTATGAACCTTAGGACCCTCTATTGTTTGCTGGGTCTTCTGTCCGTCAAAGATAAAGTGATCCTCGGATATTGCCTTCGTTCCCTCGGGATTCATCTCGAATATTCCCAATATGCTCTTAAATCCGATCCTTGACTTGGCATAGCCGTGAATGATATAGGCCCTTCCGTCTTCATCCCAGAAGGGGCAGGAATCAATAAGTCCCTTACCCTCTAAGACACATACAGGTTCATCCCACTCTCCTTCAGGGTCCCTTGACTTTACCATGAATATTCCCTCATCGGGCATTCCGTAGTAAATATAAAAATATCCCTCATGGAACCTTATGGCAGGAGCCCATACGCCCTTTGAATGCTGCGGATATGAATAATTATCATACTGGACATTTTTAATGGCATAATTTACAAGTTCCCAGTTTATAAGGTCATAGGACTTAAGAATGGGAAGCCCCGGAGTGTAATTAAATGACGATGCTGTCATATAATAGGTTTCCCCGTATCTTATAACATCCGGGTCTGAATAATCCGCAAAGATCACAGGATTTGTATATTTGCCCTTCCCTCTGTCGGGAACAAAAAGCTTCTCTTCTTTCATCATAATATCTCTTCTATAAGCATATCTTTGTAAATGCCGCCTAAGCCTTTAAGTGCATCTGTGATCTTAAAGCAGTAGGTTATTGCGCCCTCCTGGGTCATATGTGTTCCGTCAGCTACATAATATGTAAGAGACTTTTCCTCGCCTTCCTCTTCCATTATCTTTCTCGTCTCAGAATAAAGGTCGATAACGGGAACATTCAATCTCTCTCCCACCTTCTTCATTGCCTCAACATAGGGTCTGTGGAAGCCCTCGTATAAATGGCCGTTCTCAAAATGGCACCTTTCAATTGGTGTTATAAGAACAGGATTAGCCTTCTTATCCCTGGCAACATTAATGAATTTTTCAAGGTTAATACTATAGTCGCCTTCAGGCTCAGTATATCTTAGCGGATCCTCTTTCTTTTCATCATTATGTCCGAACTGTATAAAGAGAAAATCTCCCTCTGTGATTTGATCATAGACAACAGCAAGTCTTCCCTCGTCTATGAAGCTCTTGGTGGATCTGCCGTTCTTACCGTGGTTCTTAACTGCATATTCATCCTTCAAAAAACGCTTAAGCACCTGGCCCAAGCCCGTCTGGGGATATGAATCGATACAGTTAAACTGAACTGTAGAATCACCTGCATAATGAATTGTGTGTTTGGTCACTGCGGAACCCGTTTCTATAGGACGTCCCATTTCTTTACTCCTTTTTTATATATTTTTCTAAAAATATAGCGCATGCCGAAAGACATGCGCTTATATTTCAATGCGCCAGAGCGCAGTTCATATCTTATTCCTTAACAGCTCCGATATTAACACCTGTTACAAAGTACTTCTGAAGGAAAGGATACAGGATCATGAAAGGAAGGATTGCGGATACGATACCTGCATTATAAAGTGTCGTCTGAGATACGTTATAAGAGGTCGTCGGCGTATCACCATCCATGATCATGGTACGTAACTTGTACTGGAAGTTAACCTGCTCAGGATCTGTGATGTAGATCTGAACTGTTGAGTAATCGTTCCAAACAGTTACTGCGAACATAAGTCCGATTGAAGCAAGTGCTGCCTTTGAAAGGGGAAGCACGATCTTAACGAAGATTGCCATAGGCGAACATCCGTCAAGTCTGGCTGCTTCATAAAGGGATACGGGAATTCCTTCGAAGAAGTTCTTCATAAGTACCAGGTTATAAACATTGATACCATGCTTGAAAACAAGGATCCACATCTTATTTAAAAGACCGATCTTCTTCATAACCAGGTACTCAGGAATCATACCACCTGAGAATATCATGGTGAAAAGAAGGAAGTATGCGATCGCTGTTCTTCCGGGAAGTTCTTCCTGGGCAAGAACGTAACCACCTAAGGTTGAAAGAAGAAGTCCTAATAAAGTTCCCAGAATTGTTGTGGTAACAGAATTAAGGAAAGGTCTGTATAACTTACTGGTTTCAATGATCGTTCTGTATCCATCAAATGTGAACTGTGAAGGCCAAAGCTGGAACTGATAAACACCAACCTTGTTGAAGGAATCAACTACAACCTTCCAAATAGGGATCAGAATCAATAATGCAAGTATGATAAATACTATGTAGTTTACTACGTCAAATACATGGATCTTTTTCTTGGGGCCTGACGCAACCATATCTTTACTCTTAGCCATATTCAGTACCTCCTATAAGATTCCACGTCCGCGGACTTTCTTACTCAACCAGTTACAGAAGAGAACCAAAGCGCCGCCGACCAGTGACTTGAACAAACCAACTGCAATTGAATATCCGTAATTAGCTCTCGCCGTAGCGAATGTCATACGGTAAATATATGTTGAAATAACATCTGATACATCGTAAACGTTTGCATTGTATAAAACGAATACAGACTCGAACATGTTCATAACCTTTGCAAGGTTAAGGATAAGCACGATAATGATGGTCTGTAAAAGTGCAGGGATCGTGACATATCTGATCTTCTGCATACGCGATGCTCCGTCGATGTCAGCTGCTTCGTATAACTCGGGATTGATTCCGGATAATGTAGCCAGGAAGATGATTGTTCCCCAACCTGTCTCTTTCCAGATATTGATAATGTAGAATATCGGTCTCCACCATTCACGGCTGGCCAGGAAGTAAATACCTGCTTCTTCCTGAGAAAGAATTCCCATATCCTTCAAAATACCATTGACCATACCTGTACTTGAAGGTGAAAGGATCAGCGAAAAGATAGCGGCTACAACTGCCCATGACATGAAGTGGGGTAAATATATGATAGTCTGTAAAGTTTTCTTTACAAGAAGATTTCCCATTTCATTAATGAATACTGATACCAGAACCGAAGATGCGGTAGTAATGATCAGCTTCATAATACTAAGTACCAGCGTGTTGGTAAATGATGTCCAGAACGCTGAGGTTGCAAACATGTTCTTGAAATTCTCAAGTCCGGTAAAGGTGGCAACCATTCCCTTTACAGATGTCTTGTAATCATAAAATGCGTATCTGATTCCAAGTAAAGGCCAGTAATTCATGATCAGCACGAACACGAATACGGGTATAAACATTAAATAAAATCCGCGGTTATTCCAAATTCTCAGTCCGAGAGGTTTCTGGCGAACCGGGACGCCGGTAGAAGTGTAAACAACTTTGCTCTTCTTACTCATATTCCGTAACCCTTTCTTTAGAATACTCTGCGTGATAAGCAAAGCATCCATAAAATACCTTTAGTAGTTCCCATTACAAGGATATTTTACCATATCTTTAGTATAGCTGCCAGATAATTCTGACAGCTACGACTAAAGTTTTTAAATAAATTGACTATTTGCTATTGCAAATCTGAATTATCCGAAAGATTATTCAGCTGCGTTAAGCTCTTCAAGGATCTGATCGATGATTCCGCCAACTGTTGCTACATATGTATCAATAGCTGCATCAACATCGCCACCGTTCTCAACAACCTCAGCGATTGCAACGTTCTGTGCATCAACGATAGCACCTGCGTTATCTGTGTAAGTTGTAGATGAAGGTGAAGAGTAAGCATCCTTCATGTGTGATGTGAAGAACTTGTTACCTTCTGCAGCGAGCTCAGATGTTGAAGTGAACTCAGCGTAATCACCTGTTAAAGGAGCGATTACAAGAGCGGGATCCATTGCGTTCTTCTTCCAAAGAGTATTCTCATCGTTAGGAGCCTGCTTTAAGTGGAACTCACCCTCAGCGTATGTATAAGTCTTAGCCTTATCCGGGTCATCCTTGTTTGTTGTGAACTCTTCAGCGTGTGTTGACCAGTGAACGTCCTCAGCACCATATGTCCAAAGAACCTGAACTCTGCCACCATCTAACATTGTGTCGATGAATGCATCGAAGATAGCCTGCTCACGAGAGTCATCTCCATCTCCGTCATCAATGATAACCCAAACAGGAGCTTCTCTGTTGATGTATGCGCCAACCTCTTCGATGGGCTCAAGCATAACAAGATCTGTATCAACTTCGTTCTTTACAAGGTTATCTGTAAGTGTCTGATACCATGTACCAGCCCAGTAAGCAAATGATCCTGATGAACCAGACTGCTCATTTGAGAAGTACTTCTCACGAGCGATCTTTGTAGAAGCTGTAAGTGTTTCAGGATCGATAGCGCCTTCTGCACGGCCCTTCTGGAGACGAAGGAGTGCATCCTTTGTAGCCTGCTCCTGGAAACCATCTACCCAAGTACCATCAGCGTTCTTGTAGATTGCGGGATAAGCATCCTGCCAGAACTCAGGAAGGTAGTTGATGTAAGGAGCTTCGTCTGTCTTAGCATAGCCAGCAGCGATTGTTCCGTATGTATCACCGTCAACACCGTTTCCATCGGGATCTCCGTTGTGGAAAGCAAGAAGCATGTTGTAGTAGTCATCGAATGTCTTGATTGAATCAGCTGTAATACCAACTGCATCTAACCATGACTGCTTAACATATGTTACACAACCATTACCATAAGCAGGAGCGAATCCGTAAAGTCTTCCGTCCTTCTTAAGGTTCTCGTTAACTTCAGGAGCTGTGATTCTGCTCTGGAAGTCAGCGTTCTCATAAGCCTCTGTCATATCCCAAAGCATGCCTGATGTAGCATACTGAGCATACATAGAAGCGCTCATGATCATAACATCGGGGTAGTCACCGCCTGCGAAAAGACGACCAACTGCATCAGAGTAACCTGAGTGATCAAGCTGCTGGATCTGAAGATCGATTGTCATTCCTGTCTCTTCAGCAACTGCCTCTTCCCACTGTGCCTCGAATTCAGCCTGACCTGAATCTTCTGTAGCTGTTAATGTACCATCAACAACCATCTTGATCTCTGTAAGATCGTAAGGCTCAGCCTCTTCTTCTGTAGCTGCTGCTTCTGTAGAAGCTGCCTCAGTTGTTGTAGCAGCTGCATCTGAAGATGCTGCTGACTCTGTGGAAGCTGCATCTGAGCTACCACATGCTGCTAATGAAACAACCATTGTTGCGCATAACAGCAGTGAAACTAATTTCTTTTTCATATTGACCTCCTTAGAAAAGAAATAAAAACTTTTAAAATGAAAGTTTTTCATTACGAGTTTAGCTCGCGCCTAATGTAAGCGCTTTCATTTCTTGTTACAAGATTACCATACCGCAGACCTAAATGCAATCTATTTTTGAAAATTTTTACATAAAAATTTCATTTTTTGTTCATTTTTGGAATAAATTGCACAACGAATTGTGAAAATACCGTGAAAATAAGCCATGTGTGCTTGTATGTAAGGGGTTTCATTCTACGACCACATCCGCAGTGTCATATCTTATCACTTTAAGAAGATCCGAAGGTGCAAGCTTAACCTGATACCCCACCTTTCCTGCGCTCACATACATCTCATTAAGATCGCTTACACTTTGATCGATCGTGGTTTTAAAGAACTTCTTCATTCCAACAGGGGAGCATCCGCCGTGAATATATCCCGTAAGGGGCAGAAGGTCCTTCTGCTTGAGCATCTCTATTGACTTCTCTCCCACTGCTTTCGCTGCCTTTTTAAGGTCTAGTTCTTTATCAACAGGTATTACAAATACATAATTCGTATTGCTTTTAGAGGTTGTGACCAGGGTCTTAAATACATGGGAAGGGTCCTCATTAAGGTATTTTGCGATCTCCTCACCGTTTGTAAGATTAGCCTCCACATAACAGAAGCTCTCATAGCTTATCTTTTTCTGGTCAAAAATACGCATTACGTTGGTCTTTTCTTCTTTCATATTATTCCCTTCCTACAATGATGTGTGTCAAAAGAGCCTCGAGATAATGAACTTATCAAGGGCATCGATAAGTATCTGCGTGCCATCCTTACGCGAGGATGTTTCCGCAGTGGTCACGAGAATTATATCTTTTTCCGGAACAAAATAAGCAAACTGCCCGTTCATCCCGTAAAACATATAGCCGTTATGGCCATTTTGCCAGATGAAATATCCGTAGCCGTAAGATTCAAAGGGGTTCTTCGCCGTCTTATCGGTAGCAACTATCTTAGAGGAGGCTTTCAGAATATAATCTTCAGAAATATATTGTTTTCCTTCTATCCTGCCGTTATCTGAAATAAGGAAGGCAAGTCTTAGTACATCCCTTGGAAGCGCCATAAGGCCCGATCCTCCCACCGCCGTGCCGAAAGGGTCTTTAATAATATACGACTCTTCTGATAATCCAAGGGCAGGGATCTTATTCTTAATAAAGCTTAATGAATCAAGTCCTGTTATCTTTTCAACAAGCGCTTCCAAAACATGGGACGAGGACGTATCATAATTAAATTCCTTTCCCGGTTCCTTATCAGGGATCACCGTAAAGAAGCTCTCAACCCAGTTCTTTGAAAGGTCCTGCTTATAGGTGGTCTTCGTATGGCAGGTCCTCATTGAAAGCATATCCTCGATCGTTGTTTCAAGGAGGCGCCTGTCAGGGTCCGAGGGCACATATTCCGGGAAATAATCCGTTATGTGATCCTCAAGGTGAATCCTGCCACCGGAGAGAAGGATTCCGATAGCTATTGAAACAACACTTTTCGTAACCGAATACATTCTGTGAAGTGCATAACGCGAATTAGGTATCTCTTTGGGATTTTCACCATATGCAAAGCCGAAATATTCCTCCCAGAATATCTTTTTATTTTTGGTAAAAAGCACGCTGTGGATATCCACATTATTCTCTTTTAAATAATCCAAGAAGCCCTGTTTTAATTCTTCCGGCAATATCTTTTCTTTTGATAATTCAAGTTCAAGCATCAAAACCACCTCGCTATCTTATGTGTATCATAATCATTATACCAAAGCAGGATCCCTTTTTAAATTCTCCGCTATGATCAAGTGCAAAGACCAAGCGCAAAGAAAGCCCCTCAAAAAGAAAGCCCCTGATCCGTTATGGAATCAGAGGCTTTCCTTAGTCGTTAAACATCAAATATTGGGAGGATTGATGATGTATTTAATGATTATGAAGGCTGCTTGCCGATATAAGCAAGGATACCGCCGTCTACGTAAAGCACGTGGCCGTTAACTGCATTTGATGCATCTGAAGCAAGGAATACTGCAGGTCCCTGAAGTTCCTTGGGATCAAGCCATCTGCCTGCGGGAGTTCTTGCACAGATGAACTCATCGAAGGGATGACGGCTTCCATCTGCCTGCTTCTCTCTAAGGGGTGCTGTCTGAGGTGTTGCGATATATCCGGGTCCAATACCGTTACACTGGATATTGTACTGACCATACTCAGCACAGATGTTTCTGGTTAACATCTTAAGTCCGCCCTTTGCAGCAGCATAAGCAGATACTGTTTCTCTGCCGAGCTCTGACATCATAGAGCAGATGTTTATGATCTTTCCATGGCCCTTCTTGATCATTGAAGGAATAACAGCCTTAGCTACGATGAAGGGAGCATTTAAGTCAACATCAATTACCTGTCTGAACTCCTCAGCTGTCATGTCTGTCATAGGGATTCTCTTAATGATACCTGCATTGTTAACAAGGATATCAATAACGCCTACCTCAGCTTCTATCTTTTTAACCATCTCGTTAACCTGAGCCTCGTTGGTAACGTCACAAACATATCCGTGAGCCTTAACTCCAATCTCCTCGTATGCCTTAAGTCCCTTGTCTACATTCTCCTGTGTACGATCGTTGAAAACGATTGTAGCGCCTGCCTCAGCATAAGCTGATGCGATAGCAAAACCTATTCCGTATACAGCACCTGTAACAAGTGCGATCTTTCCTTCAAGTGAATACTGATTTAAAATTGCCATTTTAATTCTCCTTTCGAATCTCCGTATATTTATGCAAAAAGCTTATCCATTGTAGGTCTCATACCATTCTCTCTGATGCTTGAAAGATATGAAACTATTGTATCCTCAACACCGGAAAGGGCACTTAAATCCTGTCCCCAGAAGTCCGTATTTGAAAGAACAGCGTGTGCGAATTCCTTAGCATCCTTAGATGAGTTAGCGCTGAAGAATTCAAGTACTGCCATATCATCCATGATCTCGTACTCAGCACCGTCTCTGTGACCGATTAAAGCCTTTCCTCTGATCTCAGAGCCTGTGTAGAAGGCCATAAGAGCTGCAAGAGAAAATGCAAGGTGTGAAGGAACTTCCTTCTTAAGCTCAATGTACTGAAGGAATGAAGGCATACAACGTGCTCTCCACTTTGATACTGAGTTAAGAGATATTGCAAGGTGTGCATGCTTAACATAAGGATTGTTGAATCTGGTAAGCACTGCATCTGCGAACTCTTCAAGCTCTGCCTTAGGAAGTGTCAGTGTGGGAATGATCTCATCGTAGATGGTGGTCTTAATGAACTTAAGCATCATAGGATCATTCATTGACTGAAGTACTATATCATTTCCGCAAAGATATGAAGCAAGTACAAATGAAGTATGTGCACCGTTAAGGATACGAACCTTACGCTGCTTGTAAGGGTGATGGTCCTCTGTGTAGATTACGGGAAGACCTGCCTTGGGAAGAGGAAGCTCATCTGAGATATCCTTAGGTGTCTCAATAACCCAAAGTGCGAAGGGCTCACCTGTAACAATAAGATCATCCTGATAGCCGAATTCCTTGCAAAGCTCTTCAGCCTCATCCCTGGGATATCCGGTAACGATTCTGTCTACTAATGTTGATGTAAAGATACATGCATTCTCAACCCAGTTCTTAAACTCATCAGAAAGGTTCCAGTTAGCGATCTGCTTAAGAACACATTCTCTTAAATGAAGTCCGTTATCATCAATAAGCTCAACGGGAAGCATTACAAGGCCCTTAGACATATCGCCCTTAAATTCCTCGAATCTGGTATAGAGGAACTTGGTAAGCTTGCCGGGATAGCTCTTAGGAGGGCAAAGAGAGAATTCATCGCTCTCGTCATATACGATTCCGGCCTCTGTTGTATTACTTACTATGAAACGAAGTGTATCAAGTTTAGCGTAATCATTGTACTTCTCGTACTCTGAGTATGCATCAACCACGTCTGTAACTGATGTAACTATTCTGTTGATCTTCTGTGCCTTGCCGTCCTGGATACCGCGAAGCTGTACCGTGTACTGACACTCCTGCTTGTGGAATCTCTCCAGTGTACCGAACTCAATAGGCTTAACTAATACGATGTCTCCGTCGAATTCTCCTCTTTCGTTGGCAATATCGATCATATAATCAACGAATGCTCTTAAGAAATTTCCTTCTCCGAACTGAAGAACCTTTACAGGACGTTCTACCTTACCTGTTTTTGCTTTGCTTAATAACTCCATGTCTTCTCCTTTGATGGGTAACCCCGCTTACAAAAATAAATTTAGAAGTGATTTTCGGAAAACATTTTCTAAAATGTAACCGCTTACATTTTTAATTTTACACTAATTTCAGTGTTCGTCAACAGTGTTTTTTTAAAAAATGACAAGTTTTTTAATGATTTGACGATTTTTTTATGCAAATTACACATTTTGTCCTTGCAATCAGGAAAACGCTTTTATATAATGAAAACTGATTTATGTAAGCGGTTTCACACTTGAGGTGGACGGGGATTGCGGGAATTGCGAAGCAATGAAGCAATCCGAATACATAAATAAAATAAATAGTTACAATATTAATTTAAGGAACTGTAATGGCACTTACTATCTACGACATTTCCAAATTAGCAGGAGTTTCCATCGCAACCGTTTCAAGGGTATTAAACGGTGCTTCCAACGTTAAGCCCGCCACCCGTGACAAGGTTATGAAGATCATTGAGCAGAATGACTATGCCCCTAATGCATATGCAAGAGGCATGGGCCTCCACTCCCTTAAGACCATAGGAATACTCTGCGCGGACTCATCCGATATATTTTTGGCAAAGGCCGTATACTATCTCGAGCAGGAGCTTCAATCAAACGGATATGAGTCGCTTCTTTGCTGCACAGGCTACGATCTCGAGATGAAGAAGCAGTACTTAAATCTCATTCTTTCAAAGAAGGTTGATTCCATAATTCTCGTTGGTTCCAATTTCATAAGCTTCAACGATGATGAAAATGCCTATATAAGAGAAGCCGCAGCCCAGGTTCCCGTGATGCTCCTTAATGCATCCTATGACCACGACAACGTATACAGCACTCTCTGCGATGATTACGAAACCATGTTCAACGCAACCACTGCCATGCTTAAGTCAGGAGCAAGCAATATCCTATATATTTACAATTCAGACTCCTACTCCGGCGTGCGTAAGAGAGAGGGCTTCAAGGATGCCATAGAAAGAGCCGGTCTTAAGAAGACTTCGGATACACTTTACAGATACAATAATGATATTTATCAGACAGAGGACATAGCCTCCTCTATTGAAAAGATATATAAAAAGAAAAATTTCGATGCCGTTGTAGCATCCGAGGATGCTCTGGCCATCGGCGCCATCAAGTTCGCCATCAAGAATAATCTTAATATTCCCGGCGATATTTCGGTCATCGGATATAACAATTCTGTTTTAAGCACCTGCTCTACTCCTTCGCTCACATCAATAGATAATAAGTTAGAGAAGCAGACACATCAGCTTGTTCAGACTCTTTTAGGAGTTCTTAATGGAAACGAAATGCCGAAGAAATCAATATTCTCCGGCACTTTAGTAAGTCGCGATACCACGACATTTTAATTTCTGTTTATTTAATTCTTTTATTCATAAAAAGCCTTCATAGCTCTTAACATATGAAGCGCATCCTTTGTTCCCGCCGTCTCATAGGGCGAATGCATCGCAAGTTGCGGCGCCCCTATATCAACGGTATTCATTGCAACATGTGTATTTGAGATATTCCCCAGGGTTGATCCACCGGCAATATTCGAATTATTCGTATAGATCTGATAGGGCACATCGCTTTCAATACACAGTTTCTTAAAGTAAGCACCCGAATAAGCATCAGTTGTATATTTTTGTGCCGCATTATATTTAATGACTACGCCGCCGTTAAGTACAGGTGCATTAACAGGATCTGCCTTGTCAGCGAAATTAGGATGGAGCGCATGTGCATTATCTGCAGATACCATGAAGCTTTTTGAAATAAGTATCTTTTTAGCCTCATCATCTATTTTAAGGCACACGGCTATCCTGTCTATAACATCCGAAAGAAATGTGGAATCTGCTCCCTGCTTCGTTGCGCTTCCAACCTCTTCATTATCAAATACCACGCAAACGTTAATTGAATCCGTTTCCTTCGTTTCGTTAAAGGCCTTCACTGATTCATAGGCGCATAACAGGTCATCTATCCTTCCTGCTGAGAAGAACTTCTTACCTTCTCCCCATATAGAGGGTTCAACCCTGTTATAAAGATATAGGTCATAGCCAAGTATCTCTTCATTGGTAAGCCCCTGCTTTTTAAGTTCCTCTTTCAAAGCTTCGTTAAAGGTGCCTTCTGAACTTTCATCTCCCCACAAGGGCATCATGGTCTTCTGAAGGTCTATCTTTGTTCCATCATTGGCCTCACGGTTCATGTGGATCGCAAGGCTTGGGATAAGAACCATATCCTTGTCAAAATCTATTAATATAGATTGCAGTTCTCCATCTGCATCCACAATGACGCGGCCTGCTATTGAAAGAGGTCTGTCAAACCATGGATTAAGTAATGCCCCGCCGTACTTTTCAACATTAAGTTCAAGGTAGTGGCCGCTCTTTTTAAGTTCCGGGTTCTCCTTTATCTTAAAGGAAGGGGAATCGGAATGGGAAGCTATGATCTTAAGTTTGGGTATTGCGGGGTTTTCGGGAACCTTAAAAGAAATGACAGAGGTGTCATTTCTTTTAACAAAATAGGCTTTGCCGCATTCAAGGTTCCATCTTTCATTCTCAAAAAGTTCTTCCGCGCCCTCATCTTTAAGCATATCAGCTATATTTTTAACTGCATGAAAGGGTGTTGGGCTCTTTTTAATGAACTCAAGGAGTTCTTTGGTCTCTTCAATAAATTCCTTTGGTGTTTCCATTTATCAAACCTTCTTAGTAAAAGTTTGCCACGATGTTGCCGTCATTAATGAGCATCATATCGCCGTAATAGATATCCTCAAAATCCTTATTGGGATAAAGATCTTCGGTATCCTCTATAAGCTTATTGTATTCCTTCTCTGTGAGCTTATTGTTCTCGCCGTCGTAATATTTTGTAGGGTTTTCGTTATCATCCTCATATACTGAAAGGATATCGGAAAAAGCATAGTCCTTTATCTCGCCATACCAGGTTCCGAAAACTCCCCAGCCGCCGCCATTATATAAAAATACACCATCCTTCTCATCATAAAGGAACTCGCCATAGCCGCCTACTTCGCCGACTTCAACCATCTCTTTGTTTTCAGGATCATACATGTAGATCATGACTCCGGCTGCATGGTAATCTGCATAACCGCAGGCAAGAAGCGGATATTTTTCCTTAAGATCGCTTCTGTCTAAAAGGGCAAATCTCACATCGCCGTTTTCGGAATTTTCTTCATTGAAGGTATAGAGGGTATCAACATATGCCTTTCGCTCATCGTCGGTTAACTTCTTGGTAAGGTCAGAGTAATCTGTAAAGTTATCGTCTGTGGAAGCTTCTTCCGTAGCGTTAGAATAATCTCCGTTTACAGCCGCATAGGCTTCCTGAGTGTCCATGCCCTCATCAAGATAATCAGAGTAAAGTAACACTATCTCTTCGATCTCGCAGTCAACAACAATCTTATCAACGCTTTCGATGGGACGAACTAAAAGATATGTATCCATCGTTGTTTCCTGTCCGCCGTAGTCAGAGGTAATGGTATCTTTATAGGAAGCCGGTATCACAAGGGACGTATCTCCCACATGGTAAAGTGAAACCTCTCCAACTGAAGTAAGTTCCGTTTCGTTCTTATAATTAATGTCAGAATAGATCTGTCCATAGGAAAGAGAATCCTCATAGTACTCCATGTAGTTCTCAAGCATTATATATTGATCCCAGTCAGATTCAAAATCGCTCTGGCTCGTTCCGCTAAGTACAGCCGCATAATATCCATTCATAAAATCCGTATATCTTTGGGCAACCCTGGCTGCATACTCATCATCTACCTTAAGTGTGTCGAAAACTATGGTGTTATCCTCAATATGCACAAGGTCCTCTGCACTTAAATCAGGATCCTCTACCTCGGCGCTCTTGATCTTGTCAAGTTCTCCGTCCTTTAATGACACGGTTACTGTAACGTTATTGGTCTTTACAGTCTTGGAATCTCCCAGGATCGCATTGAAGCTTTCCTTAACCTCATCCTCTGTAAGCCAGCCTGAAACCTCCTTAGTTACGTAGAGGTCATCCTCCTTAATCTCAGATGCGTCTGCTACAGGAAGGGTTGCAGGAGTCTTAACTTCATAACTATAGGTAAAGACATCACCATCGAACTTGCCGTCAGAATACTTAAGTTCCCTTTCGTTTCCGTCCTTATCAATGAGGCTTAATTCCTCTATCCACTCACCGTTCTCATACTGACCGTTAAAGCTGCTTGTCGTATAATTTTCCTTAAAATATTCCACGAAGCCTTCTTCGTCCTTGGCAAGCTCCTCATTGCTGAAGGAGAAGTGATCATATACTCCCTCGTAGTCCTCTCTTATCATGTCTATAGCAAGATCCGCTATATCCTTAGCCTCCTGTGGTACAGCAAATACCCAGGCTGCCACTGCACCTGCAATAAGAAGCAGGATTATCAGAATTATAATAAGGAATACCTTGAGGCCCGTGTGCTTCTTCTTTTTCTTTTCCTTCTTGGGAGGTTCCACACTCTGGGTAGGCTCTGATTGGGTTGCTGGCTCTGCCTTGGGCTGCTCCTCCGTCTTCGGGGCTTCCTCTGTCTTCGGGGCTTCTGCTTCCGGTTTAATATCCTCTGCTGCTGTCTCCTGATTTGCTGCCAGTTCTATTGCCTCTGCTGCTGTCTCCTGATTTGCTGCCGGCTCCTGATTTGCTGCCGGTTCTTGATTTGCTGCCGCTACCGGCACTTCCTCCACCGGGGTTCCGCAGGCTGTGCAGAACTTATGCCCGGGCATTATTTCTTTACCACAATTGCTGCAATACATATCTTTCTCCTTTGAACTTCAATTCGTTTTTATTTTCATCAAACGCAGGCTCATAATCAATTAAGCCCATCGGTATATATTTTAACAGAATATGCCCGCCTTGTCTTGTGTTAAGACTTACTACAGATTCGTTATGGACT